>Ga0126330_10000072_pt1 | contig 31073 bp, 23 predicted proteins | sample InaspJWI91metaG_FD_97004 | JGI IMG/M metagenome (GOLD analysis project Ga0126330, IMG submission 97004) | Marine gutless worms symbiont microbial communities from Oahu, Hawaii - Inanidrilus sp. 2 OAHU.JWI-91 metaG | ecosystem: Host-associated > Annelida > Digestive system > Unclassified...
CTGACCACCATGCAGAAAGCGTTTGCTTTTAATATGGACGGTGACAAATACGGTACCATCGCCGAGATCGGTGCCGGCCAGGAAGTGTCGCGCTGTTTTTTCAGGGCCGGCGGCGCCGCCGGCACCATCGCCAAAACCATATCTGCCTATGACATGTCTTTCAGTGATGCCATCTACGGTGAAGAGGAAAACAAACGCTATGTGACCGAAAACCGTCTCAAAAAAATGCTCGACAAGGAATTCGGGCTGGTCCTCGCGCGGGTGAGCGCGGCCCGGCCGGAGACATCGACCTATTTTGCCTTTGCAAACACCGTGACGGCCCGCAGTTTTAGTCAACGCGGCGAAAGTCACGGCTGGCTGGGGGTCAAGCTTCAACTTGAGCCGGGGGCTGAGCCCAACGAGATCCTGCTGCGCATACGGATGCTGGACGAGAGCCACACCCTGCAACAGGAGGCGGTGGGCATCCTGGGGGTCAACTTGATCTACGGCGCCTTCCATTTCCACAATCAGCCTGAAGAACTCATCAAGTCGCTGGGCGACAACCTGGCGTACGGTCGCCTGGAGGTCGACCTGATTCGGTTCACGGGACCCGACTTCAAACACCTCGACAACCGGTTCATGGCCCTCAAGCTGGTGGAGATGGATCTGACCGATGCCGTGGTCTTCGGGGCCGACCGCAAGACCCTCGTGCACCCCTCGGAATTGTTTTACAATCGGGATATTCTCATGATGCGCAGCATGTTCCGGCCGGTAACCAACGTCAGCGTGGATATGATGACCGGTGGCATGGAGATTTTTACGCGGATTCCGGAGGTCAACGGCGCGACGGCCATGATCGTTCCCGAAATCTCGGTGGCGGAGATGCGCCGGCAGAAGGCTTTTGATATGCAGGATATCCTGAATCGGGTCGACTGCTTGAATATTTTGAAATACCCGGTCGTCGTCTCAAATTATTTGCGGTATTTTCGCCTGGCGGACTATTTGGACCGCTACACCAAAGGCAAGATTGCATTTGTCATTGGTATTCCCAACCTCGAAATGCTGTTTGAGGACGCCTACTATGAGGGGCTGAAAGGCGGCATTATGGGGGCCTTTGCGACCCTTTTCGACCGGGACACGCATCTGTTCGTCTACCCCATGCGCCGTAATGACAACCCGGATGATATCATTACCACCGAAAACTTCCCGGCCCCGGAACATTTGAAACACTTCTATGCGCACCTGCGGGAAAACAACAAGATCCTGCCGGTCGAGAAATACAAGGATGCCAACATGCATATCTGGCCGGAGGATGTTTTAAAGGAGATCACAAAAGGGCCGGGCGACTGGCAGGCGACCGTCCCCACGGAGGTCTACAACGAAATCGTCAAGCACTGTATGTTCGGATTTTGCTCACAGGTGCAACAATTTTAGGCTGAAGGTCTGGGCTTCGCCCGGCATAGGGCAGAGCGCACAGAGCATAGGGTGACCGGCGTAAGGAAAAGACAAGGAGTCCGGCGTCTGGGGTCGGGAGTCTGAGGCGGAAAGGTAGGAGCTTGACTCCTGAAGTCGGAGGACAGATGTCAGATGTCGGCAGGACCTTCCCCCCTCCCTCTTATCCCTCCCACCAGGGGAGGGAGGTTTGTTTGGCGTCGGACTTCCGACCCCTGCCCGTGGAGAATAAAGGCAATTGCTGGGATTATATCTCCTCAATTTCCTGCAAAACTAGATTTGAACCCTTCTAAAAAATGGATTTTGGTTGAAAATTACGCGAAGCTAATGCCTAACGTGGTGCAAGGCGGCCGTGAAGAATTCCCCGAGGCGGGACTTCCCACCTGATTTATTTTCAAAGTTGGGTCGAACCGGAGGTGCCAGCGAAGCCAACGCCTATCGTGGTGAATACATCAGGTATTTCGAGGATTTATTCTGAGCGCCCAACGCCGAGTTTGGGCCAAAAGACTTTTTTGAAAGGGTTCAGGGGAGGTTTGCCTTGATCAACATGACCATTGTCGATTTTTTGAAGGACCGGTTTACCCGCAACGAAAACGACCTGGCTTTCCGGTTTATGGGCAACGGCGAGGTGGACGGGCCGATAACGGAGTGGACGTTTTCAGAGCTCTACCACCAGAGCGTCGGCGTGGCGGAAGACCTGGTTGAACAGGGCCTGGGCGGTTCAAGCGTCCTGCTTGCCTTTCCGCCGGGACTAGACTTCGTGAAGGCGTTCTACGGCTGCCTTCTGGCGCAGGTGCGGGCAGTGCCTGTCCCGCTGCCCAATCCCCAGAGCAAGAATCCGCTGGGTAGACTCCTGAATACCGCCCGGGCCTGCGAGGCGACGATTGCCCTGACCAATCAAGAGCTGGCGGAGATGGCCAAGATGTTTGGTGACGAGTTGCCCTTGCGTTTCAGGGCGGTGAGCGACCGGGTGGCAACCGCCTGGGCCGGTCCGCGGATTGAAATGGACGCAATTGCTTACCTGCAGTTTACGTCCGGTTCCACGGGGCACCCCAAAGGCGTCGCCGTTAGCCATGCCAACGCGGTTGCAAACCTGCGCGTCATGGGCCAGATGCTGCGCCTGAAGTCAACGCAGCCGGCAATTGTATGGGCGCCCCATTACCACGACCTGTGCCTGGTGGGGCACGTACTGGGCCCGGTGTACTACGGGTACGAGTCCACCCTGATGTCGCCTATGGATTTTCTCTTCAAGCCGGTGCGGTGGCTGCAAGCGATGAGTCACTACAAGATCGCCAACACCGCTTGCCCGAATTTCGGTTACGAGTATACGGCGCGACGGATCAAGCCGGAAGAGTGCGAGGGCCTCGACCTGAGCCGGTGGCGCGTAGCGGGCAATGGGGGCGAGCCGGTTCTCGTGCCGACGATGGAAAAATTCACTAAAAAGTTCGGACCGTACGGGTTTCAACCGCAGGCCTTCATGCCCACCTACGGCATGGCCGAGTCTGTGCTCTTCGTGGCCGGGATGAAGGCGCTGTCCAAACCACCGAAAGTGCTCACGCTGAGCGCGCCCGACCTGGAAAAACACACGGTCCGCATTCTTCACGCCAACGAGGACGGCGGGCGCAATGTCGTCAGTTGCGGAAAGCCGGGATACAACCACCAGGTGATCGCCGTGGACCCGGAAATGTTTACGCCATCCCCGCCCAACCAGGTGGGCGAGCTGTGGGTGCAGGGCCCCAGTGTTCCCAGTGCTTACTGGGGACTGCCGGAAGAGTCCGCCGCCACGTTTGAGGGAATGCTGTCCGACTCGGATGAGGGGCCCTTTATGCGTACCGGAGATCTGGGTTTCGTCGCGGATGGAGAGGTATACGTAACCGGCCGCTTGAAAGACCTGATTATCATCGCCGGACGCAATCATTACCCGGGCGACATCGAACTCACCGTGCAGCACTCCGGCGCTCCGGTTCGGCTGGGGGCCTGCGTGGCGATCTCGGAACCGGTCAACGGGGTTGAGGAGCTGATCATTATTGCCGAAGTGGATCAACGCCGGCTGCCGGCCGATGCTCAGGCTGAGGACCCGGAAAAGCCATCCCTGGATGCGTTCTGGGCGGAAGCTGTCAAGACAGTCAAGGGAGCCGTCTCCGAGGGCCACGGCGTATCTGTCCGTGACGTGGTTTTCGTGGAACCCAAAAGTCTCGAGAAAACCTCCAGCGGCAAGCTGCGGCGGCAATACTATGGGGAGCTTTTTAAAAAGGGGGGGCTGGCTGTGCTGCACGAGAGTCGGTTGCCGGGCTAAGCCAAAAACGAGAAGGTGGAAGGAATACCTTGGGCGCAGAGGTCGGCAGTCAGAGGTCAGGAGTCAGTAAATCAAGAGGGCTCACACCAAGAAAAGGTTCAATCTCCGTTTGACCTGCCACTACAAGTTTGTTACAGTTTTTTCGTCTCACCTGTCATCGGGTATGACCACTGCATTGAGACACCGGGATTAGGGATGATTCTAGTGTCCTTGCGCGGAAAAGGACAGTGCCAGACTGTACTATAAGTACCCGGACTCACCTTAAATACTATGTTGTTGATCGATCTGCCGGCCAGGTGTGCCCGATCGCTAAAGTCCGTGGCGTGCGTCTTTGCAGGAAAGGACCGGCGAAATGAATGCGAATAAAAAAAAAGGCCATTCCAAAATGAAACATTCCCAGAGTGCATTATTGAAAACGTGGGATTATCCCCTGGCGGGCACAGATCCCAGCGAACTCTTCTTTGAAAAAGGCAAAGTTATCGGGACACCGGTGAAAGTAATGCGAACCGGCCAGGCTGAACCGGATGACGGCTGGCATATAGCTGAAATTCATTATAAAGCCTCCGGTAAAGATAAAAAGCAAACCTATGTAAAGGTATTAAAACCCAGCCGGGAGGACAACCGCCGGGGGCTGCAAAAGGTATTGCCCTTGCGAAGCCTGGAAACGCTAAATCCTGAAATCAAGCTTCTTTTGTACGAGAGTGAAAAGGATTATGTACTGTATGAGGACAAAGAGCACGGTTTCAAGATTGGTTTGATTATAGATATCGACCTGCAAGAAGATACCCTGCTCATCATGTTGGGTCCGGAAGGGGATGATATCACCGCTCCGCTGGATAGAATCAAGGCGGCGGATGTCATAGATAAAAGTACGGATCCCCGCAAATTGGAACGAACGTTCCATGCGGAAGTCAAAAAACGCCGGGCCGGTAAACCGGGGCCGGCAGCCAGGCAGTCGCAAAAAAGAGTGGGTGAAAGAAAGAATCTGATCTACTACTTGAAAGTCACGGACACAACTGCAAACGCGCCAATTGGTCATGCGGTAGATATTTCTAACCACGGCTTCATGTTGACGGCCGGCAAGCCCATCAAACCCAACGTTCTTTTTCAATTGAAACTGCTACTGCCGGCTGAGATGAATGGGAGCTGGCATCTGGATTTCTCGGCTACCAGCCGCTGGTGCCAGCCGGACGAAAGCCCGGAATATTACAATGTGGGGTTTAAATTTACCGGGATTACGTCGGAGGGCGCGAAAATTATAAGCGCGTTGATTGAGAATTATTGTTTTTAAGCTTGAATAGGTAGAAGGCTGATGCCTGAAGGAGGTGGAAGGTTTAAGGTATAAGGTTGAATGAATACCCTTAAAAAAGATATTGGCCACCGACACACATTGACATTAAGAAATAGAAGTCGGGGCCCGCAGGCACTTTCCCCTCGCTTTAATCCCGCCCGCCAGTGAAGGGGCGACTTTCTGACGCCGGACACCCGACACCCGACGCCTTGGTTTTTCCTTCAGCCTTCCAACAAAAACTTAATTAGCCGCAGACAAACGCGGACATCAGCCGGCCGACCTGGCCGGCTGAAAGCGTTATGCCCTTCGGGCAGATAAGCTGCGAGGTTAGTTAAACAATCACCAAGACAGAAGTGTCCGGTATTTCTCGCGAAGCGATGGCTACCCGGACCCGGGCACGTCGGCCGGGTCAGTGTCTGCGCCTGTCGAACGAGCCAAGCGAGTGGGCGGCAAACACAGGTTTTAAATTCAATTCTACAACCTTCCTTGTGCAAATAGCGTGACCTATTGACCCAGGGTCGTCCTGCTCTTATGTTACATTCAATTGACTGGCTATCCAACTGGATTGCCTGCCAAATCACACCCTGTATTTTTAACTGGGCTGACAACATGACAATACTCCGGGCAGAAGCGCTCACCAAGACATTCACGATCGGGGACCGGGCCATCAACGTTCTGGAAGGGGTTTCGCTCAGCGTTGAACCCGAGGAATTTCTCGTCATCAAAGGCAGCAGCGGAAGCGGGAAGACAACCCTGCTGACCCTGCTTTCCGGGCTGGACCGGCCTTCGGGCGGCCGGGTATTCATTGAAAACCAGGATATCACGGATATGCCCGAGGATACCCTGGCTGCCTTCCGCAACCAGGATATAGGTTATGTATTCCAGAGCTTCCACCTGGTACCAGGCCTTACCGCCCAGGAGAACATCATGTTCCCGGCCGAACTCGGCGGGGACAAGGATGCCCGGGAAAAAGCCGCCCGGTTGATGGAGCGGGTGGGGCTGGGCCACCGCAGCCATAATTTTTCGCACCAACTATCCGGCGGAGAGAAGCAGCGGGTGGCCATTTGCCGGGCCCTGGTGAACGAACCCAAACTCATTTTTGCGGATGAACCTACCGGCAACCTCGATTCGGAAAACGGCCGGGCGATTCTCGACCTGCTGCTCCAGGCCAAGCAGGCGAGCCGGACCACGCTTGTCCTCGTGACCCACAGCCCGGAGGTCGCCGCCCGGGCCGACCGCATTGTCACCCTGGTGGATGGCCGGATCGAGAACGGAGCCGGCTGATGCTGCACCTGGCCTTCATAAAGCGGCAGGTCTTCCGTTCCCGGAAACAGGCCGCCGTCTTTGTGCTTTGCGTGATCCTGTCGATGATTACCCTGATAGCCCTCAACGGGTTTTCCACCAGCGTGCACCAGGCCCTGATGAACGACGCCCGCCGCCTGCAGGCCGGGGATATCATCATCAAATCCCGTTATGACTTTACTCCGGCGCTCAAGGCGGCAGTCACAAGGTTTGCGGCCGACGGCCGCATAGCCACCGCGCGTATGTACGAGTTCTACTCCATTGTCCGGACCGTTGGGGAGGAACGCTCGTTGCTGGCCATGCTCAAAGTGGCCGGTCGCGGGTATCCTTTCTACGGTCAGGTGGTGCTGGCCTCCGGCCATGGTTTTGAGCAGGCCCTGCAGCCGGGGACCGTCATTGTGGAGTCTGGTCTGCTGGAGAGATTGGCCCTGTCGGTGGGCGATGTATTGCGGGTGGGGGACGCGGGCCTGACCATTGTGGATGTGGTCACCCTGGAGCCGGACCGGCCGGTCACCTTTTTTTCATTCGGACCACGGGTTTTCATCCACGCGGAAGACCTGGACGCCCTGGGGCTGGTCGATAAAACCGCCCGCGTGCGCCACAGACTGTTACTCAAAATTCCTAATCCCTCCGAGCTGGACAGCATTGCCGCCACGCTTATGAAAGTAGCCGACCCCGATCAAGAGCGGGTTGAGACCTTTCAAAGTACCAATTCGCGCATGCAGCGCTTTTTTGACAACCTGTTGTTTTTCCTCAATCTCATCGGTATCTTTACGCTTTTACTGGCGGGTATCGGCATTCAGAGTGCCCTGTCGGCCTTTTTGAAAGAGAAGACCTACACCATGGCCATCGCCAAGACCGTCGGCGCCACGAGCCGCTTTATCACCGTGCATTACCTGCTGGTCGTAATGATCCTGGGACTAGCCGGCACCCTGCTGGGAACCGTTATGGGCCTGGGGCTGCAGCATGTTCTGCCCTCACTTTTCACCGGCTTTCTTCCGGAGAATCTGGATGTGCGGTATTCCTGGCTGGCGATGCTGGAAAGCCTGTTGCTCGGCGGTGTAGCCGTGGCCCTGTTTGCCTTTTTGCCGCTTTATCGTCTCAAAGACATTCGCCCCACCGTCATATTTCGGAAAGAATCGCCGCGCGGATCAGGCCGCTGGCCGTACGTCCTAACGGCCCTGGCCATCGCGACCATCTTCATCGGTTTGATCCTGTGGCAGCTGCGGGATATACGTCTGGGCCTCTATTTCGTGGGGGCGATCATCGGGTTTCTGCTTGTCACCACCATCGTCGTGCAAGGCGTGTTGCTGTTGCTTCGTAAAGTCCGGTTCAAACGCCTGGTCCTGCGCCAGGCGATCAAGGGGCTTTTCCGGCCCGGAAACTCCACCCGGCCGATCCTGATTACCCTGACCGCCGCCCTGGCCGTGTTATTCTGCATCTACCTGGTGGAGGCCAACCTGGATACGGCCTATGTCCAGAGCTATCCCGAGGAGGCCCCCAATATTTTTCTGATCGACATTCAGAAAGAGCAGGTTGACGGTGTTTCCGAACTGATCGATGCAGCGGATTTTTACCCGGTGGTGCGGGCCCGCATCCGGGCTATCAATGATGTACAAGTCAACCGCGCAGTTGAGCGAAAAAAGGTCAGGGGTGACAACCTGGCCCGGGAGTTCAACCTCACTTACCGTCAGCAACTGTTGGAAGATGAGCGGCTGCTGGAAGGCAAGGCCCTGTATCGATCGGACTGGGAAGGGCCCCAGGTATCGGTTCTGGACATGGTGGTGAAGATGCGCAAAATGAAAATCGGCGATGTGCTCCATTTCAATATCCAGGGGGTACCGCTGAGCGCCCGGATATCCAGCATCCGTACTCGCACCAAAGAGTCCATCAAACCCTTTTTCTATTTTGTCTTTCTCCCGCAGGTGCTGGCACCGGCGCCCCAGACCGTTTTTGCCGCGGCGCGAGTTCCCAGGGAGCGTATCTCCGGGCTCCAAAATCAGGTTGTGGCCCGGTTTCCCAACATCAGTTTCATCGATATAACCGAGACCGCCCTGGTGTTTTCAAAGGTGATGCATAAGCTGAGCACGATCATCCGCTTTTTTACCTCTTTTTCCATCATAGCCGGTTTGCTGATTATGATCAGCGCCATTTTTGCCACCCGCGCCACCCGTATACAGGAAGCTGTCTACTTTAAGATTCTGGGGGCCACCCGGGGGTTTGTCCGCCAGGTATTCGCTTTTGAAAACATTTTTATCGGAGCCCTCAGCACCATTCTGGCCCTGGGGGCCGCCCATGGTGCGGCCTATTTAATTTGCGCCCGGATCCTGGATATTGCCTATCGGCCCTTTATGGGCGACAGTTTCATCATGCTCCTGCTGCCCATCGCTCTGGTGGTTGCGGTGGGCATGGGGGCCTCGCGGGCCGTTTTGAAAAAAAAGCCGGTGAGTTATCTCAGGGCCCAGGGGGGGCAGTAAGCAGGTGATTAGGCTGAAGACTGGAGGGAAAACCGACCCATCGCGCCGAGACGCAGAGAAGATCAAGGGTCGGATTTGGGCCAGCTGCGCTGATAAAGGCCTTTTTAATCAGACCCTGGTTTAAAATGTCTAATCCCGCGAAGCGGGAAGCAATACTTGGGTTTCTCTGCGTCTTTGCGCCTCTGCGCGCTGCAAAGGTTCTAGGGTTTGATCTTTAAAAAGGTTTTCCTTCAGCCGTCAGTCTTCGGCCTGGAAACTTAAATATGGCCAGTAGGTAGGCTGCAATTTCAACGATACGGAAAACATACATGCAAAATATACACAAACTGATCGGCAGGCTGGGGCTGATCCTGTTACTATTGTCAGTGCTTGGATGTGGTGAAGAGAAACCGTCGACCTCTGCCCCAGCCGCACCGGAGCCGCCTGCCGGTCAAACCGCGGCACATCGCGATGGCGTTATCGTGGCCGTTGGAGACAGCCTGACCGCCGGTTACCGGGTGGCCGAAAATCAGGCCTACCCGGCCATTTTACAGCAGCGTCTCGACCGGGACGGCTACCAATATCAGGTCATCAATTCCGGTATCAGCGGTGAAACATCCAGCGGCACCCTGGCCCGGTTGGACTGGGTTTTGACCCTGAAACCCGATATCATTATTCTGGAAACGGGGGCCAACGACGGCCTGCGGGGTATCGATCTGCAACTGACCCGCGACAATCTGGACCGGATCGTCAACCGCCTGCGGGCCGAGGGGATTGTCGTTGTCCTGGCTGGAATGAAGATGGTCAAAAATCTGGGGGAACCGTTTACCCGCGAATTCGAAACTCTCTATCCGGCGATTGCCGCAAAGCATGACGTTCTTTTGATTCCTTTTTTCCTGGAAGGGGTTGCCGCCAACCGGCAATTGAACCAGGCCGATGGCATCCATCCCACCGAGGAGGGGTATCGTCGGGTGGTTGATCACCTCTATCCATTTGTCGTAAAGGCCATTGGGAGACATCGCCAGGGGTAATTTAAGCGTCGTTTGACCATCCTGCCTGTAATTGCTACATTTCCCGCGTATCCAGTCTTTTCAGAAATCAACACCAGAATGCAGACACCTTTTACTTGGTCCAAATAGGGAGACCACCCCATGCACCAGTTGTATAAAACGGGGTTGATCCTCATAATGTTAAGCCTGATTCTGTGTCTGTCCGATACTGTCCAGGCCAAGCCCTGGCGGAATCTCCGGCCTTTCCCGGCCGCAAAGATTACCTGGGAAAAAGGCTTTATCGGCATCGTGGGTGATGACAGGACGCGCCTTTACCATCTAACCGGCCAGGGATCCATCGGACTGATACCTTTCCTTGGCAAGGGCCCCAACGCGGCCGAACTGAACGCACGGCAGCAGTACATCCGCCGGTGGCTTGAGCAGCACCCGAGGGCGCAGGCCATACCCGTGGAAGCCTATCCTTTCTTTTCGAGTACCGTGGCCCGGATCTACATTTGGATCATAGCGGGCTAAGATCATTTGAATTTGGAACTGGTAAGAGCAGGCTTGTTGGCCGGCGATAGTATGATGACGATCCTGCGGTTCGAGGATCTGTATATAACCGGCCAACGGCTGTGGGCTTTTCGAAAAAAGGTCGCCGCTGCAGAAAGAGAAGCCGCTGCAGCCAACAAAGGGATCTGGGCGGATCCTGACTTTAAACGTACCAATCAGCCAGGTAAAATCTTCTATCCCGGCATGGAAGCGCTGGCCCGGTTCGAACGCGCAGCCGCAAACACCCCTGATCCGCCGCCGACCTACGACGCGAAAACCCCTGAAGAAAAGTTGTTACGGATTGCCGATGGGGATGACAACGCTGCGTCTTATAACGCGCTCACCGAACTGGTACGCCGGGCGGAAGTGGGAAGTATTACCGCGAACGCTTTCAACCAGTTGATTTTCCAGGGGTTAGAGCGCCAGTCCGAGCCTTTACGCGTCTGGCGGGAGCTCTTCGGGAGCCTGATCGAGCTGGCATTTCAACAGGGGCGGCTATCTGCATATCAGGTTGAACGCTATGCCCGCCAGGCGATCATTCCACGGCTCGAGACCTCCTGGGCAAAAAAGCCGAACCACCCGCAACCGCTGCTGGCGATTGGAAGCGAAATCCGGGTCGGTCAGGTCAAAGCGCGTAGTGTTCTCAAGGATAACCAGGCGGGCAAGCTGCTGCTGACCGCCAGCTATCGTCTTTGGCAGGTGCAGATTGACGGTGTGCCGACCAACAATTTCAAAGCGAACAAGCAGGGGCTTAAAACGTGGTCCCGCCAGCTGCGCGGGGGGACCCAGACCAGACAGTTTCACCTCGAACCTGGGCAGGCACTTGCGCCGGGCCTGCACACACTTAACGGGAAACTGGAGGTTCGCATCCTGAAAGGCCTCGAAGCCTGGAACGCTGCCGGCAGGGCCCGAAAAATCCCGGACGGGATCAAACCCTTGGCCATATTGCGGTTGGAGATCGACTCTCTTTTCAATAAGGTAGGAGAATAAAAGACAAGCTCTGTCCGCAGCATAAGGATGCCCTGTAAGTGCCTGGGCGCCTGCGGGTAATTGGTGGCCGATTGACAAATAATGAATGGCTATGTCAAGGTGTGCTTATACCAAAGGCACCGAATAGCGCCTTCCCCATCGAATTGAATAAAATCTCATATCTTTCACTGAGTTGGAAAAAACCATTTACAAGAACATACTCAAAATTCTAATTAACCGCAGTTACAAGTCTGACAACGAACTGGATATATGCTATTGAGGACCTGCGGGGTTAGCTCTTGTCAAGTGGTTGATAATTCATTGTTTAATTGGAGGGCTGAAGTATGCATGCCAGAAATCCGGACACTGTGACCTGACCCCTCATTGTGGGAGCATCTGAATGAGAAATCGATTTGTAAAACCTTTGTTCGTAGTTCTTTGTATCACAGGCGTTTTGCTGCTGGACCTTGGCACACCGGCCCCTGGCCGGAGTGAGGAGTTCTGGAACGGGACCGTTACCGCGAATGTGAACCTGCGGAAGGCACCCAGTATTCGGGGAACCATTGTCAAAGGGCTGCTGAAGGGTTCTCCCGTTAAGATATACGAGGAGCAGGATGGCTGGTACCGGGTTTCCGCGCAAAAATACCACCAGGTTTTCAAAGGCTGGGTCAGCATCGAATTTGTGGAAATCACAGCCGAGGAACCTTCGGTCGCAGCCCCGGTTGCAGAGGTGCCCGCGCCTGAGTCCCAAGCGCAGCGCCTGCCGCCTGCCGAGGAAAGCCTTCAGCCGGCACCCGTTGCAGCGCCCGAAGAGCCACGCCCACTCCCCCTAGAGGAAGCAACTCCGCCGGAACCAGAACCTCAGCTCTTGGCTATACCCGAACCAGAGCCGGAAAAACGGGCGGTCGAAAAACCCCCGGAAACGAAACCGGCCGCCCCCATACCCGAAAGACCGCCCCGGGTTGCAAAGGCACCTGTTGCGGAGCCCGCCGCATCTCCAGCGGATGATTGGATGCACATGCTTCCGATGGCTCTACCGGTGGTGGCCATTATCGTTCTGCTCATCGCAGTCATCGTCTATCGGTTAAAACGTGCATCCGGGAAAGCAGCAGGGGAGGCGGCTGCGCCGGTCGAGTGGCCAACCTCCCAGGATAGCAGTGTAAAGGTGCCTAAGGAAAACAAGACGTTTGAGGAATCACTCCGCCCGATGGTTGCAGGAGAATTAAACGAACCGGTTGAGGAAGTACCAAGCAGTCCGCATGAAGAAGCACCAGGCTCGTCACTTGAAGAAGAACTGGGCGAGCCGTTTGAGGAAGATTTCAGCCCGTCGCTTGAAGAAGAACCGAGCGAGCCATCTGAGGAAGATCTACTCCGGCAACTTGAAGAAGATTTACGCGAACCGATTGAGGAAGATCTCAGCCCGTCCCTCGAAGAAGAGCTGGGCGATCCGTTTGAGGAAGATCTCAGCCCGTCCCTTGAACAAGAGCTGGGCGATCCGTTTGAGGAAGATCTCAGCCCGTCCCTTGAACAAGAGCTGGGCGATTCGTTTGAGGAAGATCTAAGCCCGTCGCTTGAGGAAGCACTAAATGAATCATTTGAGGAAGATCTAAGCCCGTCGCTTGAAGAAGAACCAAGCAAGTCATCTGAAAAAGCTCAAGACGAACCATTAATAGAAGCGCCTGCGGAAGGTCTCGGCTTTCAAATGGAATCTACGCCCACGGGCAGTGATAGCGGCAGTGAAGACACTCGCCCGACCAGAAGTTCCGCAGTTTACCACCAGTTAGTGGAGATCATCAACCGGATGTCCGACGCCGAGTTGACCGAGCTGCTGGACCTGGTAAACAGCCAGCTGGGCGAGAAGTCGCGGCAGGATGATCGGCTTACGTTTTACACCATGGTAGACTTTGTTGTAGACGGTCAATACTACCGCGACTTCATTCAGGACCTGAGTGCCTCAGGTGTTTTCATCAAAGGGCGGCATATGTTTGAACCGGGGCAGCTTATTCTGATGTCCTTCATGTCTCCCTTTTTTCAGAAACCGTTTAAAATCTCCGGGGAGATTGTGCGCATTCTGGACACCGGCATAGGCGTAAAATTCGATACGGAAAGTCAGGTCCAGTCCGAAGCCCTATCTGACCTGATCAAGCAGATCAGTATGCTGGCGGACAGCGGGTAGATCAAGAGATCAGATTTCAGGGGCCGGTAGTCAGGCGCGTGAAACAGAAATTGCACTGTGCAATGCTGACAGCCATTATACCCGGTTTGGACGCACACGGTTGGAGATGGGTATGACCGACCTGGCCAACAACATGAAACTGCTGGTAACAGGGGCTTCAGGCTTTATCGGCCATGAGGTTTCCCACCAGTTGTCACTCGGTGGCTATCGACCCCGGTTAATGATTCGTGACCCCGGCGACGATTGCGATATCTGCCATCTCAACGCGGATATTATGCTGGGTGACCTGCGCAAGCCTGACAGTTTACGGGATGTCGTAAAGGGTGTGGACACCATTATTCATCTGGGCGCACGGGCCACATTCGAAGCTTATGACAGGCTGAAGCCCACCATACTGGACGGTTCGATAGCGCTCATGCAAGCCGGGATCGAAGCGGGTATCCGCCGTTTCGTCTATAGCTCCAGTTTGCTGGTTTACCGCGGAACAGAGGAGTTGATCAACGCCGATACGCCGGCTAAACCGGTGCTTGACTACGGCCGGATTAAAGTGGATACGGAAAAGGCCCTGGCCAACATGGCGGCTTCGGCCGGGATCGTTTTCACCGCTTTGCGCCTACCGCATGTTTATGGCATACGCGACCTCTATTTTGGCGCATTGCAAGCGGGGCTACTCATTCTTCCGGGACTTGGGAGAAACATCTATACCCACTTGCACGTAAGGGATGCTGCCGCAGCCATCGTTGCGTGTGCCGCGCAGGACTACCCGGGTATCCTACCCCTTGGCGACCGGCGCCCCGCCACATGGTCCGCCTTTCTCGGAGTCGTCAAGCAGCATTTTCCCCAGGCCCGGGTGCTTGTGATGCCCCAATGGCTGGCCCTGCTGGCAACAGCCCTGCTGACGCCGTTTCGACGCACACGCCCCAACCCGGGTCTGGAGACACCCGGCGCCGTCCGAACGTACAATTTAAACCTCGCCGTCGACCCCGAGCTTTTGTGGCCGGACCTGGGATTATCACCACACTTTCCTACCATTTACGAAGGAATTCCCGCGGTGGCCCGTTCTCTTTGAGGCCGCGGCTTAAAAAGCCAGCGGGAAATCCGTCGTTTGAACGGCATCAGTGGCAGGCCGCCTGTCCGTTTTTTGGGGCTGGTAAGGGTGCACCCGGCAGGGCTACTCGCCCTCGCTCACTGCAAACCCGCTTTTGCCAAGGCCGGTGGAAGAGGGTGTCCCGGCAATTTTGGCCAGGTAGGTACCATCCAGGGTTTTTATGTGGTTGTCGACATTGTCGAAATAATTATAGTGAATCTGCTCTTCGTCAATGATATCTTCGAATATTTTCATGCTGATGCTATCACCATTCTCGCGGCACACCAGCAGGAACTGGTTGTATACGTCCACGGTGTCATCTTCAAGCTCGGCATCGAAGGGAAATATCTGTTCAACGGCCTGGCCTTTGGAAATGTTACCGTCATGACCGGTTACCGGTTCACCACCGAGTTCCTTGATACGTTCGGCAAACGTCTCGGCATGGCGCATCTCGTCGATGGCTATCAGTTTCATTTTGGCGGCTAATTCACCGTAATCCATGTCGTCCAGATTGTAGTGCTGGTTCATGTACTGACTGATTGCCTGTAACTCCATGGCGCGGGCTTTGTTGAGTACCTCTATTACATTTTTTCGTCGCTCATCTTTTGTTGCTGTGGCCATCTTTGCCTCCTTTGAAAGTTATTGCGGGGCTTTGTCAAGAAGGGTTGGTTCACCCAGGTAAGCCGTGAGCTGATGAATCGGCAGGACGCGCGGCAAACCTCGTGCACCCGCGGTGGGTTCTACTCTCTCCATGGTGATTGTAACCACCGTTAAACTAATACATCATCATCATAGAGGCAATGGTGAAGAAACGGGGTGCGGCTGCCAGGATTGGGTTAAAATTGGACCAGACATCGGATTCACCAACGGGCCAGGCAAAGGGACAACCCCAGAACCAAATGTTGGTCCCAGATACGTGATCGGTTGGATTTCGCTGCATGGGTTCACACTGACGCCACCATCAGGTGTCTGGAGTCTGGAGCCGGGAGTCCGCAAAGGCTTTACGCCCCCCGATACCTGATATCTGACTTCTGGATGTACTTCAACCGTCCACCTCAACAAGCAGATCCTGAAGGAGTGCCTCCCGCTCGGCAATATCCTGAAGCTCTTTACCGCCGACTGACACTGAATCGATCTTCAGACCGGCCAAGTAGGATGGTATGCCCCGCTTGCTTTTATCCAGCACCCAGACAACACCGGCCAGAAAAATGACCCGTTCCCCGTTGGGCAATGCAATCACAACATCCGTAGCCGGTTGTATCAATGTGGTTGTGTTGATCCGGAGACCTTGCAGGCTTGTACCGACCAGCATACCGATAGTCTTTCCGCGGTCGGCGGTTATTTCTACCTGGATATTTACCGAATATCTTGGATGGTGCCTGCGTTCAGTATCCATGATGTCTCCTCTTTTGGCGCCTTCCCCATCTTTTAAAACAATATTAGTATGATGTGGCTCTTAAGACGCGAAAAATCCAAAGCTCGCATATCTAGATAAGTACTTTAAACTGAAGGTTGAAGACTTATGGGGGGTAGCCCAAACAAACCAGCATACGACTGGTGAACTTGGGTCTTCCTTCAGCCTTCAGTCTTCAATCTGACAACCTGATCGTTTCTTGGATAGATCCTGATATGCCCGATGAACGCAGGAGGGAACACCGGCGGGTTGTCGACGAGTCTACTCAGACGCCTGCATGCCCTTGGATGATGTAAGCAATGCTATTTTTTATCGGCAATTAGCACTGTGAAACGTCTGGAGACTTTAGCGCAGGGAGGGCGGCTTGTCAAATGGGGGCATGGGGCAGCATGAGGTTGGAAAGCTGAAGACGGAAAGTAAATAAGCCAACCGGCCAGACACGCAACGTCATAAAACCACGCAACCTTTTCCCCGCAATATTGAATAGCACCCCAGATGGGCTCTATAACCCTTAAAACGGACAGGCGGTGCTCACCGGGACACGTGTTCTTCACCGGGACGATAGGCCCTTTCCAGGTTATCTTCGATGGCACTGGCGGTGAGCAGCGATGGCCGCATCTGCCGCTTGACGAAAAGTGGCGCCTGGTCATCATAGTGGGGGGAGTCCTTCCTATTGACATTGCCGTACTGGTGGATTGCCCATGATTCGACGCCCTGGGCGGAAAACTCGGCAATGAGAATGTAGGAATCGCCCTGGCGACCGACCAGCTTGCTTCCGGCCCGTTTGGTATGGACGGCATTGAGGGTATCCGTGCCACCGCCAAGGGGCAGGTCGGTAGCCCCCCGCCGCAGCCGCTGGACCTTGCCCAGCGGGACGTCAACCCGGCCATAGTGCCGGCGCAGGAACCGAACCGCTTCGCTGAATGTTTCCATCGGCGCCGGCACCGGCGTGCCCACCGGCTTGAATATATTTACGCGATGGATCGGTTCGTAGGTGAGTCGCGCCAGGGTTGCCCCCACCGAGTTTTCTTCCATTTCGCCATCCCACGTTTTCAAAATGGCCAGGGCTTCTTGTTCGGCCCTGTTCTCGGGCTGGTATCCGTCCAGTAGCGGTTGCAGAACGTTCCGAAACATTGGGGAATTCCGGGAATAGCGCCGGTCGAATTTGTAGCGCCGGAACTCTTCCCGGGTGATGGCTGTGTCGCGGCCGAAGAGTTCGTGGCTGCGGATAGCCCGGTTATTCATGATCGTTTCGATGCCCAGCGTCGCGGAAAAATCCTGCTGCTCCGGATTGCCCGGGCCCACGGTGGCTTTGAAGGGGGTGCTGTTGGTATTTAACACCAGGCCGGAGGGCGGATTGAAAACCTGGGGCAACTCTGCAAAGGGCAGGTAGTCGGACCAGACGGCACGGGAAGTGTTGCCGGGCAGAATGGTCATCCAGTCGAAGCCTTCTGTCCGAATGGGCAGCAAGGCGTTGTAGACGTAATAGATGTTTTGCCGGTCGGCGTAGACCGTGTTCATCATGGGCACGGCTTGCATGGTCATGGCGTTTTTCCACTCGTCGAAAGATGTGGCCTTGTTCATGCGGTACCATTGCAGGACCGCGGCCCCGTGACGGTCGGCGCCGGCGTAGCGGAGGGCAAAGAAGTCGGACTTAAGCTTAATTACCGGCCCGTGCAGACTGGCATATACCGGCCGGCGCACGGTCCAGTTAAAAATGCCCAGATCGATTTCAATGGCCGCTTCCTTTATTTTCAGCGGCTGCCACTGGTCATCGAAACGATATTGAAGGGAGCCGTCCGGATGCATTTCAAGCTTATAAACATCGATGAAGTCCGGCCGGTTCACCGTGTGGGCCCACCCCAGGTGCTGGTTGTGGCCATGCAGAATAACCGGTGCACCGGGAAAGGTCCCGCCAATGACGTTCCAGCCTTCCTCGGAAACCACATGCGCCTCGTACCAGGCCACGGGTCCCTCCCATGGCTGGTGGGAATTGATGTTGAGGCGGACTTTCCCGTCGGCCGAGCGCGGCAGTCCGACAGCGTGGGCGTTCGATCCAGCCAGACGGCCATCGAGCCCGGCTGGAAGAGCGGCGTTCCACGTGTACCGTTGCTGGATGGCGACGCCGACCTCCAGGCGCTCTGCCGGCCTGGCATACAGGTCCTGCAGCACCTTGCCCACGCCCATTAGTAGCGGGAGTTTGTGCACAAAGCCGGCCACGATGTCTTTTCCCGATACCGGGAAAAAGCGGCTGTCCGCTTCACCGGAGTGCCGGGAGGCATAATAGTTGAGACCCTGAGCGTACGCATCCAGGAATTGACGGAAGTCTTGCGGCAGGGCCTGATACTGACGCTCTGTTTTTCCGGGAATATCCAGAAGCTGCACCAGGTAGTCGTTGACAATGCTGATCTTGGCCAGTTTCAGCAGGGCCAGTTTTCCCCGCGCTGCTGCCAGCGTGCCCTGGATCAAGGGAAAATCATCTTCAGCGTGGGCGTAGGCCAGGCCAAAGGCGGTGGCGTTGTCCGTCGCCCCGAATATATGGGGAACACCCCATTTATCGCGGTTGATGACGACTTCCCGGGCGTATTGGCTGGCAATGGCGGTGGGCTCATACTGGGCCGGTGCCGGTTGCAGGGCACTGCACGAAAGCAGCAGGGCCGGAAGAATACCACCGGTCAAGGTGCGCAGCAGGCGAATGCCGTGTTTCTGATAGCTTCCCATTGCAGTTCAGTCTCCCTATGAAAAGGCGGTTGATGGCGGGTGGTGATGGCACCGGTAGATGTTTCAAATTTAAGGCCATAAGTCAAATGGTCAGGGGGCCGGTTTTTTAGTCACGATCTAAACCCTCGACCTCTGGTGGTGGACCCGGAGAGGTTCTACCGGTCCGGGAAATTATGCCATCTCTGGTGGTAATGAAAAAGACTTAGACTGTCTGTTATTATACATAATTTTGTTCGTTTTTTTTCGCGTGAAAGAAAACGTCCATAAGAAGCGTCCCTGCGGGCTGCCCTGCGCTTCTCGGAAAGGGCGCGCTCAGCACAACTCGCTACGCTCAGACACGCACTTCGCTCCTTCGCCCTTTCCTGCGATGCTCGGCGCCCTGCAGAGCTGGACTTCCCGCCATTTTATTTTTCAGCGGTGGGTCGCCTCTTAAAGTGGAGTTCAAACCCAGAAACCAAAGTCAGCCCCCTTTATGGGGCTTCATGCTGCCTCCCACTCTCCGGGAGGAGCATCACTATGCCGGGCGTCTCAGGATTCTTTGCGGGCAACCGCCTCGTAGACAGACAACACATTTTCAAACACATGCTGCCAGGTGTAGTACTGCGCGATTTGATCGGCTCCGGGGTCTTCGAAATCGGGCCTCTGCCTGACCGTGGACATCATTGACGCCAGGGTCTCTGCCAGCAAGCTTTCCAACAGCGCTTCATCTTTTTTGAAGGGCCGATCGATGGTTTCAAGGTCCGGCAGGTCGATCAGCTGAACGGTATCCCGACGCGCCTGACTGAAGATCTCAGTGAAGCCCGAGAGGTTGGTCGTGATGATGCGGCAGCCGGATGCCAGGCCCTCGAAAAGTACCAGCGGCAGGCCCTCGAAAAACGAGGGTAGTACCTGGATATGGGCCTGTTTCATCAGCCGGGAGAGTCTCCGGTGGTTCACGTACCCATGCAGGGTGACCTGTTCGCCCAGCCTTTCGGCGAGCGCCAGGCACATTTCATATTCCGGCCCTTGCCCGCCCCCGGCCATGTGCAGGTGCCAGTCCCGGTCCCCGATTTTCTCCAGTGAGCGGAGCAGCCAGGGGGAACGCCCTTGCTGCGGTTTAACTTGCCGGCGTAGAGGATCTGGACGGTTCCGGCCGGTAATTTGGGAGATCGGTTGAAAAGGGTTTCATCATAGCCGCCGCCGGTAACAACGATACGCTCCGGTGAAATTGCGTAAATCTGACTGATTGCGTCTTTCTGGTCATGGCTCAGGGCAATCACCCGGTCGATTTTCCGGCAGTATGTCTTCACGAAGGGGCGCAGGTGCCGACAGTGGTGATATTGCCGCAAGTCTGTGCCGTGACAGGTTGTGACGAGGGGAACATCCGGAAACAATTTGCGTACCAGCGCGGTGAGCACGAACAGGTGATTGGAATGAATGACATCGGGTTGAAACCGGGCGACGGTGTCTAGCAGCACCCGACTGAACGCACGCTTGTAAGCGGACAGGCGCTCGTCTTGCAGTTCCCTGAAAAGCGAGCTTCTATAAGGCATGACATCCGACATGCCGGTCACGGGAAAGGGCAGTTCGTCCGATTCGAAGACGACGTAAGAGCAGTCCTGCGCGGCCAGCCCCTCCAGTTCAGGCACATTGCCCGCGGGAATGCCGGCGAGCATGTGATTTGAAAAACCGTGTTCCTGAGCCCTGCGCATGATAGCATGCAGGTAAATGCCGCTGCCGGTCTTTTCGGGTCTTTGTCCCAATACGTGCAAAATCTTCATGAAGCCTCCGCTGCTGCACAGCCATCTGGTTGAAGTGCGCCCTGCGCTTTATTCTGTTATAAATACCCCGTTTTCAGGGCCGAGCCTGTCCCGCTTACCGGGAGTAATGGAAATTTGGCTATGCCTTTGAAGTAACTTGCAATTAAATTCGAAGTACGGAATGTTCACAAGGCGAACGCCGCAATATCGAAACTTGAAACAATATCGAATGACAGAAATTCAAATGGCCCAAATAATCAGACCGCTTGCCTTTCATTCGGGGCGTTATTTTGGTCATCAATTACAAAAACACGCCCTCCGGGCTTGACTCAAAGCCTGGCCTTTCGGACCAGCATTCTTTGCTGTTTGAGGTGCGCATAGGCCTGCCGCCAGGTGAAGGACATCTGGGGGTTCCGGGGGTGGGCCACCGGAAACCGAAGTGACCGCACAGGCGGCAGTAGGCCGCCATCTGGTCATTCAGCGAATCATCCGCCGCCGGCAATCGCCGCCGGCCCAGGTTATGGTCAAATATGCGGTTGATGCCGCCGACAATGGCGCACATGTAGTAGCCGGAAGGGGTCAGGCCGAGCCCACACTCCGCAATAATACGGCAGCCGCAGGAAAAGTCGGCCCAGCGATAGTAGACGCTGTCGCAGGGGGCCATGTTAAAGGGCCTGAAAAGATGCTTTCGGGAGGTCTTCAGCGTGCTTTTGAGGACCACATTTTCCGGAAGCCGGGCGAGTACCCGGCGGACGTGACGGCCATGAAAGTTCGTACCGAGGACCAGGCGCACATTTGGATTGTGGTTTGCCTGGTAGTCGCTGAGCAGATCGACGATTTCGAAGATGCGGCTGTGCAGGGTTGGTTCGCCCCCCAACAGCCGGATGCGTTTCCACTGAACGCCCTGATCGAGACTTTCTTCTATAAAGCCGGCTACTGCCGCGACAGGCAATTCTTCCCGGCTGGGCGCCTGTGTGCATGAGCGGTTACAATTAAAACATTTGAGATTGCATCGATAGGTGATGTCTATTTCGACATGCTCACGACTGGGGGCGTACTGTCGGCCGAATTGTCGCGCGATGAAGGCCTGGGCGCGCACGTATTGCCAGGCGTCCAGCAGCAGGCGCTTCAAGGTCACATTGCGATGTCGTGGTGGTAATCTCATCTACTTTCGGGAGCGTTCTCAACCGAAAGCCCGTGACGGCACCGGCGTATAAATGTTGGTTCGGCACGGCCTTTCAGTGCAAGATGCTGCATGCCGAGCGCGAAGCCCGGCCGGATTTCAGGGGCAGATTGCCGATACTAACACGTCTCGTTTTACAGCCCCGGGCCCAATTAATCAATGGCTATCGGGGATAGGTCTTACCGCATAAGCCGGCTTCAAGTCAGCGAAATGATGTCGGCAGGTCATCCCGGTCGGTTGTCCCAGCGTATTCACAAGGCCCAAACCGTTGAAGGGTCGCCTTTAGAGTGAGAACGCAAGCATTCCGGCGAATGCGTTCGAAATCCGCCGGTGCTGCTTCAATGGCACGCCCCCGCGTTCATGGTCAGCCCCCCACCCCGACTTTGCCAAAGCATGCATTAGCACTTTCCGACAATGGTGTCTCTAATCGAAGGTACGGGAAACGCCGAAAAAGCGCTCCGGCTCCTTTTCACGTCCATTTTTTATTACCCAGGCAAGTTCATTTGCCAAGGAAGCATCCAGTTTTGTCAACGTATCAAGGTCTTTTTCGGCCAATTCAACCCGGCCCATCTGCACAAACAGAACACCCCTGTACATGTAGGGCTGGGTGAGGTTCCCATCCAGGCGAACGGCGCGGTTGTAGTGTTCCAACGCTTCTTCAAATTGGGCGGGACCTTGTTTGCGCAAGACATAAGCAAGATTGTTGTGCGCCTGGGCGAAGCGCTCCCTCTCGGACAGTGCCTGGCGAAACTTTCTTTCCGCAGCCGTAAAGTTTTTATCCAGCATCAATTCGACACCCTGGTTGTATAGGCGAATATCTTTTCCTTGAGAAGTTGTGATACTGCTGCTGCCGGCGCCGTATAAAGGGCCAGTCGCCATGATTACCAGCAATACGGCAATGAGTAAGTTTTTCATGGTCCAATCCTTCGATTCGTTTAAAAAATTTAAGTGATGGCTGTCCAACGTCCTTGTTCATCAGGCGCATTTACAGTGTATTGCTAGCTACTAAACCGCATGGTTTCAATGAGAAGGAAGTTATGTTGCTCTGATAGGCAGGTCCTATCATTGTGATGGCCGCGTCACATACGTAGCTGTATGCGGGAATTCCCAATGGCTGCCGGTCATCGCATTTGAGCTGCGGTCTCAGACTTACCGTCTGCGTAAAACACCGCCACGCGAAGGTTGATAGGAAGGTAACATTCCGTCTAGATGAGGCAGGCTTTCACACTGTCTTGGGTGGGCATCGCTCTGGCCATCGATTCGTATTTCGCCAGAACCAAGTCAAAGCCATGTTTGCGGGAGAGTTCCTCGAGATAGTCATCCGGTAGGTACCAGCGCTTCTTGAACTTTCCAACATTCCTGAAAATGTCGCAATGGTTGGCCACCATCAGGTCAAAGGCTTTGCGCCGCATGCCCAATGTTCGCGGAGCCATATCGAACGACGTGTAGCTGCGGTAAGGCTGGTTAGGCCCGGTTTTACGACGCGAGGGGTTCAAGATACGTTTTTCGAAATCCACGCCGTCACTGTCAGAAAGCAATTGGGTGGATCTGGCAACGAGAACGGTAATCATCTGCCGGACACGTTGCCACCTTTGTTTAGGGGGCAGGTTGGCGATGGGAAGGTTTGGGGATTTGCGAATGAATTGCTCGCAATCCATCATGATTTTGCGTGCCCGCCAACTGGCGATTCTGATGGCTTTTCCACGTTCATAGGTCCAAAGGCCGCGCCCCAGATAGTTTTTGACACTTTTTCCGGCAAACATGCGCAGAAAGAGTAATTCCGCCTTTATGTCCGAGTAGAGGGTATAGCCGTCCCGGCCCCCCAACAGGGTTTCTCTGATCTTGGTGATATTGTTGCGGCCATCCCCATCCAGGGCTTTTTCCGCTTTCTCCTTCAATGCCGACGTGTACTCGAAGATGCGCCGCGAGACGTGCTGCAGTTCGCCGGATTCATATCTAACCGCTGATTGTTTGAGGATCGAATTCGGGCGAATGCCCAGGTTGTCTTCCAGGTATTGGAGCAGTGGCCGAATACGGCTGTAGGGAACCCGATCCGCGGGCGCCATTGCCTGATACTCTTCCAACCATTACCGGAGAAGCTTGTCATCGAGGCCGGCCGAAATAAACTTTTGTCGCATGATATGTTCAAGGCGCGCATCGATCGTTTTGATTTTTCCAGAGAAGATACGGTGATCAATCCGCGGATCGGGCTCATCCTTGAAAAATTCTCGATAAAGATCCGTCCGGGTAACGCCGTTATTCAGATACAGCCAAAGGTCCACCATGGCCCTGAAAAACGTTCCGTCAATTTTCAGAGCAGCCTGAGGCGGCGCCGGTTTTCGGAAAAGCATACGATAGTGACGATCGCTGACCGAGAACACACGTCCTTGCACCAGGTTGTAGATCTGAAGATATGAAAGCCCGGTCTGCTTTGAAAGGTTGGAAACGGACTTGGTTCCGTGAATGTTGAAAAGGCTTTTGATATCCCTTGCGGTTAGTGGTATGCGCGGTTTCTTCCTGCGGGTCATTAAATGATCGACCTTCATTGTCGCCCTCTTATTTCTTCGATCTGATCAACGTGTTGTGGACCGGCAGGTTATGCGTCCCGCCGCCGCCTCCTTATATAGACAAAATCTAAACACTATGTCGGTATTTGCAAACCTTTATATGACCCGGCCACCGCAGGAATCTCCTCGAGTCAGCGCATGCGTTGACTGTCACTTTATCCTGATTTGAAGAGTCTTTTTATGCATACATGCATAACAGATTTAAATAATACGAGATAATCATTTTGGGGAGAGTTATGTGTTTGGTCACTATACTTGCCGAAAGAGGCTCGGCAGCTGCCGCCTAGCGGTTGGCAGACGCTGTGGGCAGACGCCGCAAAGATAGACAATATATTGACAAGAATGTTTGCATTCCTATCTTTTGCCAGTGCCATGATGGGCATGGCATGGAGACGGGCGTCACCGGTTGATGCCCGCATTAACCCGAACAGGCAAGGAGGATTTATGCCTAGCTTCGTGATCGCTGAAAAATGCGATGGATGTAAGGGCGGCGACAAAACGGCATGCATGTACATTTGCCCAAATGACCTGATGGTTCTGGAGCCCAACGAAATGAAGGCTTACAACCAGGAACCGGATCAGTGTTGGGAGTGCTTTTCATGCGTGAAGATTTGCCCGACCCAAGCGATTGAGGTAAGGGGCTATGCCGACTTTGTGCCCTTGGGCAGCAGCATCATGCCCATGATGGGAACCGAGGATGTTATGTGGACCTGCAAGTTCCGCAACGGACTCGTCAAGCGTTTTAAGTTCCCTATCCGTACCACGCCCGAAGGCACGGCAAACGCCTATACGGACCTGAAGGGCAAGGATCTCGAGAGCAACCTGCTGTCTACCCAGGAGGCCGACGGATTCGAAATGCCGCGGCCGCAAGACCTGGTATAAGCCTCGACGTCCGCCGGCCCGCTGGAACGGCCTCGGTCGCGCACGGGGAACTGCGGTTCCCCGTGTATCTTTTCCGGCCTGATTCTCAATACCGCAGCTTCTTGACAGATAGCTTCGCGACCATTAAATAAACATTTATAAATTATACATTTCTTAGACAAGCTCCTTCGCCGGCTCTGCGTAACCGGTTGTATACGGGGTTTGGGGGTTGATACGATGGACCAAACAGTGTTTTTAAGTATCCTCATGGCAACCGTGGAAAAGCACGGCTGCCGGATTGTTGACCTGGATTTAGATAATCATGTCATTAATTTAGATGGCCCTGATGACAAGGTCAGTGACTGTGCCCAAGCCATTGCCGAACTTGTTGGTGAATAACGTAAAGTTAAATCGATAAAACAAGAGATTAGCGACGCTGCTGGAAATTGGTGTTGGATACTGGTAGGGCTTTCGGTATCATTAACGCGGTTTAAATTCGTCTGCCTTCATTTGGGAGTCAACCCATGCCTAATCCATCAGGTTTTCAAATAGGTTTTGTCAGCTCACAAACAGGTCTTTCCTCCCACGTGATCCGGGCCTGGGAGCGCCGGTACGAGGCAATCCAGCCGCAGCGGTCGGCTACCGGGCGACGCCTTTTTTCGCAGGCGGATATCGATCGCCTCATCCTCCTTAAAAAGGCTATTGAGAAAGGTCACAGCATCTCGAACATAGCCGGACTAAAGCAGGAAGAACTGGTTGCGCTGGCGGGAGCCTCCGCCGATCCACCAGGGGCCAGGGCAGTCGAATTCATGACCCACGCAGATACGTTTATCCACGAAATTATTGCCGACTGTTTAAATGCAGTCGCAGATTTGGATGGCAACGGCCTCTACCGTCTGCTCAAACAAGCCGCCGTGAACTGCAGTCGCCGGGTCCTGCTGGATGCCGTTTTCAAACCGCTTTTGGAAGTGGTGGGCCAGGAGTGGTCAGATGGATCCGGGCGGATTATCCACGGACATCTCGCGGCAGGTATTGTGCACGCCCATCTGATCCGCATGCTGGAGCATGCTTTCGGCGATGAATACGAGAAACCCGGCCTTCTTATAGCCGCACCTTCCGGCCAGTGCTGCTATCTCGGTGCGCTGGCAGTGGCTGTCATTGCCCAAGATCACGGTTGGCAGCCGATCTTTATAGGATCCAATCTGCCTGCAGAGGAGATTGCCGCGGCACAGGCTCTGCTTGCTCCCCAGATGACGGCCTTGAGCATCACTTGCCGCGTCAACGATCAATTCATGCTTTCTGAACTGCAGCGATTGTGTGATTTAATCGATGACCGGTGTCCACTTGTCATTGGTGGTCGGGCCAGCCACATATACCTCGAACGCTCCGATATACCGGCGATCAAATGGGCGTCCACCAATGAACTGATTGACCGGTTTCTCTAATCGGTTGGCCATCAATCCCGCTCTAGATTAGACAGACTGATGCTCGATAGTGCCGGACAGGTTCCATTCGTTTCAAAACAATTCCTTATCCCGTAGCATTCTCGGAGATTTTCCGGCGGGTAAAAAGTGTCCACCGTCAGTGGTAGTTCTCGCAAAAAACACTGTGGGCCGGGGCCGGGCCATGCCAAGTTGTTGATTCAATCCTCACAAAACTGGTCCTAAGGGCGAAGCCTGTCTCGCTTCGCATGAGTCAGAGATATCTGGCTATGCCGTAAAAGCAATATTCTCGCGCAGAGACGCAGAGACGCAGAGAAACCAATAAATAGCTCCGGCTTTGCCGGACAAAACCAAAAGAGCGCTGTTGCTGTGAGCACGAACCGGTTTTTCGCACGCTAGTGCGACGAAATTCTGGTTTTGCCTTCCCGACTGCGCTGGACTGTTCATTGATCTTAGTCTAAGGAGGACGTCTCTGCGCCTCCGCGTCTCTGCGCGATGCCAGGTATTGCTTTTTGGTTTTAGCAAAGCCCTTTTGAGGGGCAAACTAAGGTCTGGCCCTCTGGGCCAGGATGCTTTACGATTTGAAAATATTCCGGCAGATTGGGGCGTTTTTTTGGCTTATTTGTCTTTCTCTATCGATCAAATTGGGATCATAAAAATCTCCCTTGACTCCGCTCACTGCATTTACCAGTATACGGATTCAATCCTATTGAGACGGTTGGGAAGCGGGTGCCCGCATAGCGCCTGTGAACGAACCAATCTATCTATATTAACGCCATCCAAAAGGGCGAAAAATGAAAAAAAGTTGGTGGCTCCTTGGATTTTGCGGCGTTTTATTGCTTGGTTGCTTGGCCGGCTATTTCTATCTATCGAAGGTGAACCTTTACCAGACATATGGCCAGGTTAAACTGCAAGGGCTCAGCGCGCCAGCCAATGTGATTCGGGATGAAAAGGGGATGCCCTATATTTTCGCTGAGAACCTGTTGGATCTGATCAAGGTGCAAGGCTACGTGACAGCCCAGGACCGTCTGTTCCAGATGCATCTGTCCCGCCTGTTTGCCGAGGGGCGCTTAACCGAGTTGGCCGGGAAGAAGGCCAAACCGCTGGATGTTCGCATGCGGACCATCGGAATACACAGAAATGCCATCAAGCACGGCAAGATATTGAACCGGGAGAACCGCACAATCCTGCAGGCTTTTGCCGATGGTATCAATCAATACCTGGAGGCCAACCAGGATGATCTGCAACTCGAATTCAAGCTGGCCGGGATAAAGCCTGAATCCTGGAAAATTGAAGATACGCTGGCCATCATCTATTTTATGGGTTGGGGCTCGGCCGCGAACATGAAGACGGAAGTGATTTCCCAGATGTTGGTCGAGAAAATCGGGGCAGAAAGGTTTCAGGAAATCTTTCCTCTCAATACCAATCCCGATGATATTACCATTGCTCCGATATCCTCCCATGAGAAAATATCAAATGCACAATCCTATTGCCGTCTCGACCCTCAAAAAGACGACTTCCTGATGAGCTTTTTCACTGGAGCCGGCTCCGGCCTGGGGCTTGGCAGCAACGCCTGGATCGGTGGTAGCCGGATGTCGGCGGGGGGCAAGCCGATCGTGGCCAGTGACCCTCAGCTGGATGCGCGCCTGCTACCCGGTATCTTTTATCCATTCGGGCTTTTCTCCCCCAACCTGCGCTTAGTGGGGGTGACAGTGCCCGGGATTCCGGGTGCACTGGTGGGGAGAAATCAGTATGTGGCCAACGGCATGACCAATGCATATGGCGACGCCCAGGATCTTTTTATCGAGACGCTAGACCCGGCCAACCTGAACCACTACCTGGAAAACGGGAAGTCTATTCCCTTTAAGATCATCAAAGAAACGCTCAAAATCAAGGATAAGAACGCACCATCCGGTTTTCGCGAAGAGGTGGTCATGGTCCGTTTGACCAACCGTGGGCCGGTGATCTCGGGTGTTTTAAAACCCCTGAAAACCGATAAAGTGGTAACGCTGAGATGGGCCCCGTTTGAAACCATGCAACCGTCTTTGGGGATCGATTTCCTGCTGACTGCCCAGTCGGTCGCCGACATTCGCAAAACGCTGCGGTCCGCCACGGTCGCACATTTCAATGTGACCTTTGCCGATGTGGATGGAAACCTGGGGTGGCAGACCACCGGGCGTTTGCCGATACGAAGCGCGGGCAACGGGACGGTTCCGGTAGACGCGAATCGTCACCCGGACACCTGGAACGGCTGGATTCCTTATGAAGAAATGCCGCACCGGTACGGCAGCGATATGGATTGGATCGGCAACGCGAACCATAATACCGTCAAAAAGGACTACCCTTACTACTATTCGTCCTACTTCGCCTCCTATTACCGCTATCAGAGACTGAAAGAGCTGATGAATCGGCCAGGCAAGAAAACGGTGGCGGACCATTGGAACCATCAACGCGATGATTTGAATGTGTTTGCCCGGCGCGTTGCTCCGATTATGGTGAGAGCCCTTATGTCCAATCCGGAAACAGAAGAAATGGCTCACATCCTGAAAGCCTGGGATTACCATGATCGTCTCGATGGGAATGCAGCGACCATTTTTCAAACGATCTACCGCCATCTGGCCAAGTTGACATACGAGGACGAACTGGGCCCTGAGCTGGCAGCCACCATGCTGGGGTCCTGGTATTTCTGGCAGGAGCGATTTGAAACATTGATCTTGGCAGGTGAATCCAACTGGTTTGATATTGTCTCCACGTCTAATGAAAAAGAGACCCTGGCAAATCTCATTGTACAGGCAGCCCTGAAAGCCAAAGCGGAACTTTCCAAGCGACTCGGAAACGATATGGATGCCTGGGCATGGGGGAAAGTGCACCCGATCGTGTACACCAACCCCATTCGTCGCAAGGGGCTTGGAAAAGATTGGCTGGGCGGCGGCAGCCATCCCATGGGTGGTTCGGGAGAGACGCTTTACCGGGCCCTTTATGATTTCAATAAGCATGATGAAGTCAAATACACCGCAGCATTGCGCATGGTTGCCGATCTGGCGGACACGGAAAAAGTTCTGGCGGTGATCAACGGCGGCGTGGCCGGCAGGACCTTCCACCCGCATTTCAAAAACCAGATCGAGGCCTACCATAGCGGTGCAAAGCTCTATTGGTGGTTTAGCGATGAAAAGATCCAGGCGTATAAGCAGAGTGAATTAAAGCTGGTGCCGTGATGAGGTTTAGGCTGAAGGTGGAAGACTGAAGGCTGAAGGGGCCCAAGTTATAGGAAAAAACAAGGAGTCTGACGTCCGGAGCCGGGAATCGGAAAAACACTTACCCCCAACCGCATGCATCGGTCAGTTTTTAGTTGACAAAATGAGCCTGATTTGAGATTCTATCACCATACAGTCCGTTAGATATCATACTGATATTACATTTCAAATTTATTCCGCCGCCCACACTGCCACCACCAGCGCCCATAAAGCCGCCGTCTGAATATACCGGTGCAATACCTCATCAGCAAGCTCATGGTTTTGGCATTTTGAATTGTGGAATCGAGTGTCCGGCTGCCCCTACACGGTCTAACTAATCATTTTGTAACGATCCCTGAATCACGAACTCTGTACACCCCGCTGCCTTGTATGCCGCCCCTCGCGCTGCACCCGCAGAGGTCTGGCTTTTGGCGTTCCCGGTGACGATTTCCCAGCAGGTATTGGGGCGTGAATGCCAGGAGGGCAGGGCTGTTGTCAACATTGGTGTAAGGAGGTGTGATCTATGTCAATTAGAGATCTTTTCCTACCCAAGATCGAGCGCTCCAATCCGGAGGTTCGTAAAGAGGCAGTGCTTGAAGAGGTTGACCTTGTATTGCTGAAACAGGTCAGCGAGAATGACGGCGACCCGGAAGTAAGACAGTTGGCGCTCGAGAGAATTGAGTCTCTGGCAGTATCAACAAACGCATAGAGACCGCAAATCGAGTCTGGTTTATGCTGGATCAATGAGCGTGTCAATGGCAATTTGTCGGAAGATACGAGACTGTGGAGTGCGCGCTGTGGAAAGTGGAAAAATGAAGTTCGAATTCAGAGATCAGAAGTCGGAATATAAAACCCTTTGAGGTCGAAGGTCGGGGAAAGCAAGGCGCCTGGAGTCAAGTATCCGGGGCAGGAACACAGCGAGGCCTCCTTTTCGCCAAGGTCTACGTACAGTAGAAAAAATCGAGAGGAAAAACATGGATCAGCCTGGTATAATTAACCTTGTTATTGAAAACCTCGGAATGATGATTATTGCGCTATTTCTTATTGTTTCTGTATTGATCCTCTATTTTGTTCTGTTAATAAGAGCTATCCTGGAAATGTTAAAACACAATGCTTCAAGCGTTTTATTAACATTTTCTTTTATATCCCTAATACCATTCCCGCTGATACTGATACTTGGAATTACAGTGCTGATAATATGGCATTTCCACAAAAAAGAATTAATTACAAATCAATAAATTCAATAAATTAATTCGGTTCTCTAAAAAGCTCCAGCAGGCATAAAGTACTCGGATATGGGGTCCATATCCCAGGTAACGTCTTTCCAAGTGATCTTTGAAGTTTTTACAGCCTGCTGGACGATA
>Ga0126330_10000075_pt1 | contig 30209 bp, 26 predicted proteins | sample InaspJWI91metaG_FD_97004 | JGI IMG/M metagenome (GOLD analysis project Ga0126330, IMG submission 97004) | Marine gutless worms symbiont microbial communities from Oahu, Hawaii - Inanidrilus sp. 2 OAHU.JWI-91 metaG | ecosystem: Host-associated > Annelida > Digestive system > Unclassified...
CGTAAATGTTGTCATAGCGGCCTCCTTTTTAAGGTTATGAGGCCATTATAACCGCCGTCTGTGACAGATACGGTCACAGATCGGCACTACTGGAGTTTTTTAGAGAACCGCATTTATGAAAACCGGTGAAAAACAGGGGACAAAAACCACGCCCGGGATAGTGAAACCCCAGGGAATCGGAAACAAACAACGCTCTTTTTTCCGGTACGTGAACAACCAGATTGCCGGGCGAATGCCCCTCAACCATCATGCAGCGCAACGTCACGCCGCCCAGATCGATATCCTGAGTCTGCCTGATAACGCGATGGTCCTCCGGAAAGGGCAGGGACTGCAGGGACGCACGGCCTGCGGGCAAACCAACTTCACCGAGCCGGGTGGCGATATACCGGTCTTCGGATATCATACCCGGCAGGGCTTTGGGATGCAGGGCGAAATCCCGGGCGCCCTCACCAGCTACTACACGGGCCCCGGGATAGCGCTCCCTGAGCCCCGGCAGTCCGGAGAGGTGGTCGGTGTGAGGATGAGCCAGCACAAGATAATCGGGAGAGATGCCCAGGCCTTCAAGCTGCCCGATGACATCGTCTACAACCGCCGATACCCCCATTTCAAGGAGAGCACTGGCGCGTCTGCCCCGCACGAGGTAAAGATTGAAGAAATAGTTGCCCAGCAGCCAGATATCCGCACTTAGCTCGAGAGGGCAGTGGTTATAGGTCTCGGGTTGTTGCATCCAATTCACCTGCACTTTTTAATATTACGGTTGGTCCATACAGATCGTTCCACGTAGCCGCGGCTAATGACAAAAGCAACCGTGGGCAAGTTTAGTACTTGACATCATTTGATATTCTCTTACACTGGTAGTTAGCTTTTTTAACCAATCCGGTCGTTATCCGTTGCGGCCGTACCAGCGACGCCGGCCGTATGTGAGGAGTAGGTTATGGAAAAAGCCCAGAAACAGCAACCCATTATCCACCGCATCTTTCCATTTCTATCCTGGCTCAAGACATACCAGGCTGCCTTTCTAAAGGGCGATGCCATTGCCGGCCTGACCGTCGCGGTGGTACTGATCCCCCAGGCCATGGCGTATGCCATGCTGGCCGGCCTCCCGCCGGTGTATGGTCTCTATGCCGGGGCGGTCACTCCTCTGATCGGCTGATCGGCGCCCTGTGGGGCAGCCTGCGACAGCTGGCCACCGGGCCCATCGCCATCATGAGCCTGCTGGTGCTGACGACCCTGACCCCCATCGCGGAACCCGGCAGCCCGCAATTTGTTGAACTTGCTTTTCTGCTGGCCTTTCTCGTGGGGGGCATCTACCTGCTGATCGGTATCTTCAGGTTGGGCCTGATCATGTCCTTTATCAGCCACTCGGCGGTCATGGGCTTCACGTCCGCCGCTTCGCTGATCATTATCTCCACCCAGTTGCCGCACCTGTTCGGCATCCAGATCGAACGGCACGAGTATATGTTTCCCAAGCTGGTCGCTATTGGACAAGCCCTCCCCGGCCTGCACTGGCCGACCCTGGGCATCGGCGTGCTGGCCCTGGTCATTATTTACGGGATTAAGAAGTTCAAACCCAATTTCCCGGGTGCCCTGGTGGCCCTGGTCATCACCACATTAATCGTTTACTTCCTGAAACTGCATGAGTCCGGTGTTGCCATCCTCGGCAAGAACGAGGGCGGGCTGCCGCTGCCGGCCCTGCCGCCCTTTGATTTCGACATGATTTTCGCTCTGACCGGCCCGGCGGTGGTGCTGGCCCTGGTCAGTTTTGCGGAAACCTACTCAGTGGGCAAAAGCGTCGCTGCTCAAACCAAGCAGAAGCTTGATGTCGACCAGGAGTTTGTCGGCCAGGGGGTAGCCAACCTGGTCGGCTCCTTTTTTCAATGCTACCCGGTCAGCGGCTCTTTTTCCCGCACGGCCATCAACTTTGCCAGCGGCGCCCGTACCGGCATAGCCAGCGCGATTACAACCGGTACGGTGATCATCACCCTGCTCTTTCTAACCCCGCTGTTGACCTATATCCCCAAGGCTTCCTTGGCGGCCCTGATCATCACCGCGGTCCTGATGCTCTTCCATCCCCGGGAAGTCTTCCGGCTCTGGAAGATGAACCGCCACGACGGCATCGTGGCGATCTGTGTGTTTACACTCTCGTTGCTTTCCAAACCGGACTACGCTCTGCTGATCGGTATCCTCATGTCTCTGGTCTTCTTTCTCTGGAAAACCATGCGCCCGCGCATTGTCCGGATTTCCAAGGACCCCGAACTGAACATGTTTGTCAATGCCGACCTGTTCGAAAAGCCGGGATGCCCCCAGATCCTGCACCTGCGCTCGGACAACAGCATCTACTTTGCCAACGCGGAGTATACCGTGGAAAGCATTCTGGAGAGGATGGAAGAGGTTGACACACCCGTTAAGTTTCTGCTGCTGGACCTGCAAGCCATGGCCTTTATCGACATCACCGGCATCGAAGAGCTGCGGGTTTTGAAGGAGGAAACAAACACCAAGAACATGGAACTGGCCCTCATGGAAATCCACCTGCCGGTGCAGGAAGTCATGGAAAGCTCAGGGTTCATGGCCGAAATGAATCCGGAGTTGATCCTGCAGAAAAGGGGCGAGGCCATCACGGTCCTCTTCAAGCACCTGGACCACAACTACTGTAAAAACGTCTGCCCGCATGCCCTGTTTTTTGAATGTCGTACAGTAAAATAATTGGGATGGTGATCAGGGCAAATACTTCAGAATACCAAATCATTCCACGCATAAAATAGACCGGCTCTAACTAAGGACTATTGATAACCATCTAAAAGGCACCTCCCAATCGCAGAACAACCTGCGACTTGGTATAAGTGGTTAAACACCATTTTAACCCAAACCAGAGGGAGGTGCCCAATGCAACTATACGCTGGCTTAGACCTGCATTCAAGAAGCACGTTTGTCGGTATCCTGGATCAGGATTTAAACCGTGTCTTTAAAAAGCGCATGCCCAACGATCTGCAGCGCATACTGGCGGATCTGGAACCATTCAAAAAGCAGCTAAAGGGGCTTGTAGTCGAGTCCAACTACAACTGGTATTGGCTCGTGGACGGTTTGATGGATGCCGGTTTTCAAAACGTGTGTCTGGCGAACCCTTCGGCCATCAAGCAGTATGAGGGTATCAAACACACCGACGATCAGCACGATGCCTTCTTTCTGGCCCAACTGCTGATCCTGGGCATACTGCCCCAGGGTTATATCTATCCGAAGAAAGACCGTGCAGTTCGAGACCTGGCAAGAAAGCGGATGTTTCTTACGCAGCATAAGACTTCCAACCTTGTCAGTTTGCAATCACTGGTCGAGCGCAATTGCGCCATTAGGCTAAGCGCTAACCGGATCAGGTCTTTGAAGGTCGAGGAACTGGAAAAGCTGCTGTCTGACAAGCATTTGTTTTTCAACGCCAGGGCCAACTTGGAAACTGTTCAGTTTCTAACCGGACAGATTAGGCAGATCGAGAAGGCCATTGTCCAGCAAATCAAACCGCGGCCGAGTTTTGAGCTGCTTCGAACCGTACCGGGTATTGGCCCAATCCTGGCGATGACCATTATGCTGGAGGCCGGCGATATCCGGCGCTTTGCAAAGGTCGGCAACTTCGCTTCCTATTGCCGCGGCGTGTCTTCCCAGCGTTTTTCAGCGGGCAAACTAAAGGGCAGCGGCAATCGTAAAAACGGCAACCGCTACCTGAGTTGGGCCTTTGTCGAAGCAGCGCATATGGCCCGCAGGTTTTGCGATCGTTTCGGACGCTACTACGACCGCAAGGCTTCTCAGACCAATACGTGCGTTGCGACTAAAGCGCTCAGCAACAAACTGGCGCGGATCTGCTATTATATCCTCCGAGACCAGGTCCCCTTTCGGGAGGAGTTGATACATGGGTAGTATCGGGATGCGGCGGTCAATCCCGTGCACTGTTGTGGCATAGAACCATTGACTTTTGGTTGGCAAACCGCCGCATCCCATTCGAATCACCCGATACGATAACCTTTTGCCAGATCTGCCCTTGTTATGAACCCGCGTTGGCTGGACCGCAAGGAGCCCCGTCAATTGTGACAAACCATTGGACATAGCAAGGAACCGATGTTTTTCTGGGGCCCGCAATATGGGCCAGGGGCTTTGCCGCAGCGTTTTTCCGAATAAGCCTTGATCCTGATGGGTGGCTGATAGCAGATCAATCTACTATTGAAAGACCGGAGGCAGGCATTGGTAGGGGGCGAGTCGTTTAGGGTGGGTTGTTCCTGCAGAAATGACTCTTTTAGCGATGGGGAAGAGTTTTTTATTGACAGGAGCCTTTTAATGGGTGGCAACAGTCCTCGGTCCAGATATACCCATTATATCGCAATTGGGTTAAACTTGAGATAACACAAGCCCAGATTTCATATAATGTTATATGGTTACCAAATACATTAGCCCTTGCATATATTTAAGCCGGTATTAGGTTATTTCATTAACCTTCTCAAAGTTGATTCGTTCAATCAAAAATCAAGGGGATCTCAATGAAACACCTCATTTTCTACCTTTTGATTGCTACAACGATATCGGCAATTCCATTTTCATATGCCCAATCTCCGCAAAGGGGGCTGTCTGTCACATCGAATCAGAATGCAGCGGGCCCATGGGGCGCATACCATGCCCTGATCATAGGTATAAACGACTATATGGAATGGCCGCGATTGCAGACCGCGGTGAAGGATGCAACCGTGATCCGGGATACCTTGGTGACGCGGTACGGATTTGACAGGAAGAATGTGATTCTGCGGACGGATCGCGAAGCTAGTCGCAACCAGATCAATCGAGATCTTAGGTATCTGGCGACCGCTATGGGTCCGAAAGACAACATGTTGGTATATTACGCAGGACACGGCCAACTCGATGACCTTACCGGTGATGGCTATTGGGTGCCTGCGGAAGGAAAATTGAAAGATCCCAGTACCTGGGTTTCGAATGCCTATATCAAGGCCGTTCTTAGCTCTGAAAAGGTGCAGGCCAAGAATGTGGTCGTTATTGCGGATTCTTGTTACAGCGGGTCTATGCTACGCGGTGGCCCCTCCCTGATGTCTTTGGATGACCGGCGCTATCGTCAAAAGCTAGCCAAGAAGGCTGCTCTGCGTTCCCGCCAGGTAATTTCATCCGGTGGCATAGAGCCCGTAGCTGATGGCGGTGCCGAAGGCCACAGCTTGTTTGCATATTATTTCATCGACGCCCTGCGAAAAAATAATAAAGAAGTTATAGACTTAGAAAATCTTTTTCACACCAAAGTTTGGAAACCGGTATCAGAGATCGGAGACCAGCGGCCGAATGTAGGTCGCCTAAAAACCCCAATGGATCAAAATGGCCAGTTTGTGCTATTAAATGCTGCTTGGGTTAAAGAACAGGCTGCAAAAAATGCTGCTCTTGAGGCGAAAAAGCAAGAGCAAGCCCGCAAAGCCAGTGTTGCCGAAGCTGAATTGGCAATGCAGCGCCAGCGCTTTGAAATAGAGAAACAGAAACTGGCCCTGGAGAAAGAGCAATTGGCCCAGCAGAAATCGCTTGAATTGGAGAGACTCAAATTTGAAAAGCAAAAACAAGAGTTTGAGTATGCCAAGCTCCAGGCGCGTCTGCAAGAAATGGAAGCCCGGCGTCAAGAGGGAGTTAAAGCCTCCTCCCAGGAAAAGCTGCGGGCTTCCGTGGGTAAAAGTACCGGGATCGTTACAAGGTCAGCGCTCCCCAGCTATCGCATCGCTATTTTCCCTTCCGATACGACTAGAAATAGTGAGATTTGGAGCCACTCTGCACATGAAGTAGTATTTCAATCCGCCATTCAGGCAATAAAGAAATTTATCCATAAACAGCCGGAAGTTACCCTTAAATATTCATATTACAAGGGATATAGCCTTGAAAATCAAAATTACATTCAAAGTATTGGCGTAGAAACAAATGATAAAATGTTTGATAAAAATAATTTGAATAAATTGTGGGTGAAAAAATCGATTCTTGCATCTTATGAACCAGATGTCGCAATTGTTACAAAATTCGCAAAAACCGTTAAGGCTGATATGATTCTAATGTATCAATATGGCTGGGAAGAAAATACTATAACCACAGCACCAATTTATGTATATTTAGTTGATGCAGAGAAAGCTATAGTATACAATGCCTCAGAAATTGGAACACTGGATGAATCGGCTGTGATAATTGAAAAATTGACAAGCAGATTGCTTAAGGATTTCTTGGAAAAGCATTCAGGTGTTTGAAAGCTAAAAATCACAAATGTTTTCTATCGATATTGCATAATACGACCATATTTCGATGGTATTCCTAATTTTGTGAGAACTGAGAAATATCAAAAATAGTGTTTAGGCCGAGGTGACCAAATGGTTACCCCGGTCTTTTAATTTATAGGGCTTTGTAACTGACTTGGAATGTTAGGCAGGTATACGCCGGGCGATAGCATCTGAAGTGTTCCAAAAATCAGTAAAATCGCACTATAGTAAGAAGTTGGCAAACGTGTTCTCGGTCCAGATATGCAATAGATTAATGAGCACTAATCAACAGGCTCATAGGTAAACAATGATAAAGTTTTATTTATTCAAAGCTTGAATAATAAAATCCAAGTTGGGCTATTGGCAAGCAAGCTTCTGTTTTCGACTACCAGCTTTTCGTGAGGTAGCCTGAACATAATCGCCTGCTACTAAAACTGCATCCCTTTGTCCAACTGTCGTCTATTCCAATACTGGTTCAAAACTTCCTACTCAAGCAACACCTAATATATCAGTATCGAGAGCGCCAATGTCGCCCACAATCACTGGTTGGTGCCGACTATTGGAATTGCTTCTATTTCAAGACAGCAATTAGGGTCTATTCGGGGTAACATACATCGGCTCAACGATGCGTTTTTGTTGATCGACCTTGAAACTGCGGGTGTGCGGACCGTAGAACCAGATGCCGATAACCGCCCCCTCTTGATCTAGCATATACGATCCAAAATAAGCGTAACCATATCTGCTGTAGACTTTTTGACTCATTTTTTTCAATTGTTCTGGTTGTGGTTCAAAAGCAATCCAAAAGCGAGAGGGCACCGAGTAGGCGGGGTCCAATCCAATAATGGCAAAGGGTTTGGAGTCCCTTCCCGAGTAGTAATAGTTCAATTCTTGTAGAATCTCCCCCTTATTAAAGGCTTGGTCGAGATCAGAATCCCGGCTAAATCGGCCATAATCCTTTGTACAACCGATTAAGACAATCAGCATGGCTGCACTGGTAAATAGTGCGAAGTAAGGTCTAGGGTGTTTGGAAAGATAAGACAGATAATTCATGGCTGCCTCCATTATGATGGTTAATGCATACCAAAACAATATAGGCACAAAAGTAGCGAACACAAATTCCATTGCCTACTCACCATTCTGGGATGGAGCTACTAAGGGGAGAAATCCATCAAGTACCTTTTAGGTGAGAAATCGGTAAAGCCATACCGAATCGTTTTTGTCATCTGGGCGGGCTTTGGCGCGGTCATGGAGTTGGAGCTGTTGTGGGCGCTGGCCGACATCTTCAACGAACTGATGGCGCTCCCAAACCTGATCGGCCTTCTGGCCTTGTCGCCGATCATCGTTTCAGAAATTGGCTTTTTGCTTTGGGATGATATTTGTTATATTCAGCAAGAATAAAAACTTTAAGGAAACTACCGGCACCTACTGCATAGTGCTAAAATGCCCCAAGCTGACAAGGCTTTACTTTGATTCCCCGCCCCTCGCACACATTGCTGACGTTCAACCTGGGGACATCAAACTTTGCGGCAATTTCCCAGAGAACACTGCAGGGCACCTTTCCATCCTCGGTCGCTGCCTGGATGGCCGCCAGCAGGTCCGCCGGCGGATTGGTCTCGGCTTTCACGATTTTCTTGTTGGGCTTATAGCCGAACAGACCCAGTTGACATTTAGACAATGATATTTCCAGGGCATCGGCCGCCTGGCCGACCTTCAGGGGATCGATCTGCAGGTCTTTGGCGATGTCATGGGCCACGGCACACGGCAGCATCCCATCCCGGAGCCGCTGGTTGATTTCTGCAGCCAGGGCGGGATCAGGCTTTTCAGCCGGCTTTTCTTTTTCTTGCAGTGTCATGGTATTTGCCTTTCTCGGTTAGCGCCGATTTAAAAAGTTAGGCCATGAACAGACCGGCCGCTATCAACATCGGCGTTATCAGGCTAATAATCACGTTCATACCCATGTAGGGCAACAGTTTTTCAATGTTGTCGTGGAAGCGATACGCCCCGATCACCGCCGGGACGGCTATCACCACCGTCACCATGCCGATCAGGGCCTTACCAGGCAGCCAGTGGGCGACAACGCCGATTCCCAGAGCCAGGTAGGCCAGCAATAAAAACAGCCCATACACATAACTGCTCTTTTTGCGGCCTATGACGATGGGTAGGTGCTTGCGACCAATATGCCTGTCGGCCGGGACATCCGGGAACTGGTTCAGCAGCAGCAAATCGCTCACCAGGAAAAATGGGATGAGAGAAGCCACGAAAGCCGCCGGGCTATATATCCCAGTGAGCACAAAATGCGTCCCCATAACCATCAAGGGGCCGAATCCAAACCCCGGCGCGATCAGGCACATTAAGGGGTCCCGGGTAAACCAGGTGGTATAGCCGAAGATCAGGATCAGCCCGGCCAAGCCCAGCGGTAGCAGAGCAGCGCCGCGAGTCAGCATAAAGAGGAATCCAATGACGGCGGTGACGGTAAATGCTACCCAGGCAGTTGCCAGGGTTATCCGGGCCATATTCGGGTTTTCCGGCAGGGTCCCGCTGCCCCCGCTAAAAGGCGTGCGTTCGGTCCTCAGGTCCAATCCGGATTTGAAATCATAGTATTCGTTAAAGGCATTGACGCTGATGTGGGCTGCTACGGCACCGACGAATACCAGCAGGGCTGCCTTGATACTTACCGCTCCCGTCTGCCAGAACGCTGTCCCGACCCCCAGCAGTACACAGGCCGGTGTAAGCGCCAGGAAAGGAACCCGCATCGGGCCGAGGATATGTTTCAACAGAGACATGGCAAAAATTGCGCTACCCGCAGGTAAAGCGTTCGCTAAACGGTTCAACGATCCATCTTCTTGACGATGAAATCGGGCAGTCCCCAAAACAGCGGCAGGGGCAACAGGCGTTTGAGCCAATAAAAGACTTTGGCCCGGAAACCCGGAATAATCATGAATCGGTTCTTGAGGATGCCTTTCACCAGGTATTTGGCCGCATCGTCCCCACTCAGGGTGCCGGCCAGGTTCTTCAGCATCCGGGTCTCGGGCGGCAGACCAACTTTTTCCGCTTCCAGGAAGGGTGTGTCCACTTCCGGCGGGCAAAAAAGGGATACCCGGATGTTATCGGTCAACAGTTCACTGCGCAGGCACTCGGCCAGCCCCACCAAAGCAAATTTGGAGGCCCCATAGGCACTGAACCCGTAGACGCCGAAAAACCCGGCAATCGAAGATACCGGCACGATGTGCCCCCTCCCCCGCGCTTTCATCTCAGGCAGCAGGGCGGCGATGACATGTCGAGTGCCATAAAGATTGGTTTGCAGCACCGCATCAAAACGTTCGGCATCGGTATTTGCGAAGCGGCCGGCCATGGGAATACCGGCGCTGGTTATCAGGATGTCCGGGGCCCCGAACTCCGTAAGCGCCTCGGCGCACTTCGCCTGGACGTCGTCCCAGGCATTGACATCCATCGAACAGGTGAACACAGTTTGTTCCTTCTGAGCACAAGCGTTGCGGACTACTTCCGCCGCACTTGCCAGTTTATCCGGGTCCCGGGCAAAAAGCCCCACGTGGGCGCCGCAGGCGGCCACGTGGCAGGCCACAGCCAGGCCGATCCCGCTGGAGCCGCCGGTAATGTAAACGCTTCGATTTTGGATCTGGGTCATGGTGGCAGTCCGATCAGGCAGCGTGTGCGTTTTCACCAGGGTATTGGGGATGTTTTTAAACTATTGCGCGGCGGATTGCTTCAAAGTTGTTTTCTCAGGGCGTTTATCTCTTCTTCGAGCTTTTTATACTCGCGGATGTCCTCGCCCACGCCTTTGCGGGTGCGCAGATTTTCGTTGAACAGCTGCTCTTTAGCCGCATCTCTTTCGTTTTTGAGTTTTTCCAGGGTACCGGGATCTGGAGAACCGCTAGCCGCTAGAGCCTTGATTTCACCGTCCAGGCGCCGGATGCGGTCAATATTCTTCTTGCCCTGGCGTTTAACGTACCTGCGTTTGGAGTAGATGCTTTCAAACACGGTCTCTTGCTTTTTTTTCAAGGCAAGAATTTGGGTCCTAATCATTTTTCTATCATCGCGTGACTTGGGTTGGCGTTGTTCAAACCGGTGCGGTTTAGATTGGGGCCGCGCAGCCGGAGCAGGGTTCCGGCGACGAACCGGGGCATCAACGGAGCTCTCTTTTTCTTCATATGAGCGCTCGACCGACACCCCTTCCGGAAGCTCATTTTTATTCGAGAAGTGCTTTACGCCGTGCTCGTCGGTCCACTGGCGCAATTCAGCTCCCGCCGGCACCGTTATGAGGAAAAAGGCCAGAACGAAAGGCCCTATTAAACAGGTTTTCATTTTTCGATTTCCTGGATCTCCTGCTCCAGTTCGCGGTAGCGCCTGACTTCGTCCTTGGTGCCTTTGCGGCCCCGGCCGCTTTTATAGAGAAATTTATCCTTGGTCTCCTGGTATTCCTCCTCCAGGGCCTTTATCTTTTGCGGGTCGGCGTTCGGGTCTTTGCGCAGGGCATCCAGTTCCGCGTCAATGCGCTTGAGTTTGTTAATGTCTGTTTTTCCCCTGCGTTTGACGTACCGGCGTTTTCTGGAGATGCTCTCACCCAGCTCTTCCTGCTCGGCCTTTTTGGCATCTATTGCATCCTGCCGGGCCTTTTGGTCCTTGGCGGCGGCTGCGTCGATTTCCCGCTGCTGGTTGGCGGCTTCGGTCTCCTTGATGATAGCCGCCTCGCGTTCTTTGCGGGATTGGACATCGGTGTCCCGGGATTTGATCTCTTGGTAGGATTCCGCCTGGGTACCGGCCGGGGGCGGCTCGTTGGAAAAGTGCCGGACGCCCTTTTCATCAATCCATTGATACATTTCCGCCGCCGTTAATGTAGGTAAAAGGACAATCAGGAGAACCAGCGGCAGATACTTTATGCGTGTCATTTCTTCCCCCTGTACGGCAACCTTGCTTTTTAGGAGTGAAAAGAATCGGAATTCACGGTATTTTCGTGAATATACAACAATAACACAGATGTGGGTTGCCTGCAAACTTAAGGGGTGGGTGCGGGGTCATCACGGGCCTGAAAAGGGAGGCGGTGGGTTACACCCCCTTGAAAACCGGTTCGCGCTTTTCCTTGAACGCCCGGGGCCTTTCCTGGGCATCGCGGCTCAAAAAAATCGGGATAGCCAACTCCATTTCACGGTTCAGGCCGTCCTTCAGCGGCATTCCGGTGGTTTCCAGGACCGCTTTTTTCACATTCTGGACGGCCAGCGGGCCGTTTTTGACGATGATCTCGGCATATTTCTGGGCTGCTTCCATGAGCCGGTCCGGCGGTACAACCCGATTGACGAAGCCCCACTGCAATGCTTGGCCGGCATCGATCAGTTCCCCGGTCAATAACATCTCCATGGCTTGGGCGTAGGGAATTTGCCGCGGCAAGCGCACCGTCGACCCACCGGCCGGGAAGACGGCCCACTTTACCTCCTGCAATCCAAAACTGGCGTTTTCAGATGCCACCCGAATGTCGGCAGCGTAGAGCAGTTCAAAGCCGCCTGCAATGGCATTGCCGTTGACGGCGGCCACCACCGGTTTAAAAAGATCGAAATCGCGTAAAAAGGCCCGCGTGGAGATCGTCAGGTCCGCTTGAATTTGCCGGTCTGCGTCCGTTTCCGGCTGGCGGGCACCGGTAAAAAGAGGGATCAGTTTCGCCAGATCGGCCCCCGCACAAAAAGACTCATCGCCAGCGCCGGTAAGAATGATACAGCGCAGATTCTCATCATCCCGGTAATCTTCCCAGGCGGCCAAAAGTTCCAGTACCATCTCCGGGTCCACGGCGTTATGCGCCTGGGGACGATTCAAGGTCAGATAGGCAATATGGTTTCTTTTTTCATATAGGATGGACATAAAGGCTCCCCCACTTGATGCTATCTCAAAAATGTCTTTTGGCCCAATCTCTGCGTTGGGCGCTCGGTTTCGGCACGGAGTGCCGGTTTTCAAGCCATCAGGCGCAACCGAAGCGCTATACTCGAAATAATATTTGTATTCCTCCAATTGCGACCCACCCTCGAGGAGTAGATCAAGCGGGAAGTCCCGCAACGCGGGGGAACCTCACGGTCGTCTTGACCTTGTACCAAAATCCTATTTTTTAGAAAGCCTCTATTGGTTTTGAAGTTAATTATGTTTTTGAATCTGATTCAATTCACAGTTGACAATTCATAGGTGATCCTCTATGTGGAGTCAAGGTGTTTTTGAATCCGATTATAATTTCGAATCTTCTTCAACGTTCCAAATTTTCATATCCTATTCATTGTCCATGGGGAGGCGGCCAGTGGAAAACACCATCAACCAGGTATTTAGAAATCGCGTCCGCAAATATAAGGATCGGCGCGCGGTCGAAAAGAAATTGAACGGTCAATGGGAATCGGCCAGCTGGAGTCAGTACTATGCGCGGGCCCGGGCGGCCGGCCTCGCTTTCGCTGCTCTCGGCGTTGAAAAAGGCGACCGAATTGCCCTGTTGGCTGAAAATCGTTTGGAATGGCTCTACACGGACATGGGGGGTCTCGGTATCGGCGCTTGCATCGTGCCGATCTATGCCACGCTGACCGCCGATGAAGTTGCCTATATCGTCGACAATTCCGGCGCGAAAATTCTGGTGGTGGAGGACGGTGAACAACTGGCCAAAACGCTGCAGATCCTCGACCGCTGTCCCACGCTGACCAAGGTGGTTGTCATGAACGCCGCCGATATTACCGCAACGCATCCGGCCGTACTCAGTTTTGCCGACCTGCTGGATACCGGTCGTGCCATTGCCGCCCAGGATCCGGAGCGCTTTGAAAACCTGGCCGCTGCGGTCCAGCCCGACGACCTGGCCACCATCGTGTATACCTCGGGGACCACCGGGGTTCCCAAAGGCGCCATAATCAGCCACCAGAACATTATGGCGGTCATGCGGGCCCTGGATGCCATCGAGCCCAAGTTTGCAACCGACCAGGACTGCACGGTTCCGTTTCTGCCCTTGAGCCACGTATTCGAGCGCGCCGCCGGCCATTACTACGGCATGTACGTGGGGATTACCGCCTCCTACGCGGAGAATATCAATACCCTGCTGGCAGACTTTGCGGAAAAGCGCCCCACCATGATTCTGGCCGTGCCCCGCGTTTGCGAAAAGGTGTACCAAAAGATCCTGATGCAGGTGGAGCAGCAACCGGCCTGGCGCCAGAAAATATTTTACTGGGGGCATGCGATCGGCATGCAAATCAGTACCCTCCGGGAAAAGAAACAGCCCATTCCGCTGCTGATGCGCCTTAAATACAAACTGGCCTTTGCCTTGATTTTTAAAAAACTGCGCCAGGCCCTGGGCGGGCGTGTTCGCTGGATGACCGCCTCCGGGGCGCCCACGGCCCGGGAAATCGTCCTCTTCTTCAACACCGCAGGTATCATGGTGGTGGAAGGCTACGGCATGACCGAATGTTTCGCACCGGCCACCATGAGCAATCTGGCAGATTATCGCATCGGCACGGTGGGACGCCCGCTGCCGGGCGTTGATATCAAAATCGCGAATGATGGCGAAATCCTGGTCGGCGGTGACAATGTCTTCAAAGGCTACTGGCAGATGGAAGCCGAAACAAAGGCCAGCTTCGACGAAAACGGCTATTTCGTCAGCGGTGATATCGGGCGGTTCGATGAAGCCGGCTTTTTGATGATAACCGACCGCAAGAAGAACCTGATAATCACTTCGGGCGGCAAGAATATTGCTCCCCAGAAGATCGAGGGGATTTTCATCAGCGATCCGCTGTTCGCGCATTTCATGGTGATCGGCGATCGCCGCAAATACCTGAGCGCCCTGGTCACCCTCAACATGGAGCGTGCTGTCATCGTGGCGGCCGAAAACGCCATCGACTATGCAACCCCCCGGGACTTGTTGGACAACCCTGCTTTCCTGGCCATTGTTGATAAACACGTGCAGGCCGGGAACCAAAAATTGGCCCGCTTTGAAACCATTAAAGAATATCGCATCATAAAAAATGAATTTTCCCAGGAAACCGGCGAGTTGACGCCGTCCTTAAAACTGAAACGCAAGGTTGTCCAGGCAAGGTATGCCCGGGAGATTGAGTCCATGTACCGCGCATAGCGCCCCCGTGGCGCCACCGACACGCATCCCCGACAATCATTGACAGAGATATTGAAATCAAAGTAAAAATTAATTTTCGGCAATGCCAAACTGTTCCGGGGAAAATCAGAAAAAACAGTGCCCATGCCCACATTTACCAGCAAGATCATTCAAGCGGCCCTGGCCAACCGCCGCCACACGCTCTCAGAGTTTGAATCAAAAACCGTGCTGGCCGAGTTCGGAATACCCGTCGCCGCCGAAGTGCTGACCAAAACCTCCAGGGAAGCCCGTGAAGCCGCGGCTCAAATCGGGTATCCCGTGGCTTTGAAAGCCTGTTCCCCCCAGTTGCTGCACAAGACCGAGTCCGGTGGCGTCGTTTTAAATATTGCCAGCCAAACGGATTTGCAGCAGACCTTTGAAGCCCTGATGTCCATAGCCCCCCCGCCGGACGGCATCCTCGTCCAGGCGATGGTACCCGGCAGGCGCGAACTGGTTGTCGGGTTCAATCGCGATCCCCAGTTTGGCCCCTGTGTGATGCTGGGCCTGGGCGGCATCTTCACCGAAGTGCTCGCCGACACCGCGTTTCGAGCGGCGCCTTTCGACCGCGGGGAAGCCCTGGACATGATGACCGAGCTGCGTAATGCCTCTATCTTTGATGCGTCCCGGGGGGAATCGCCGGTTGACCTGGACAGCCTGGCCGAAATCCTGCTGGCCGTTGGGGATCTGGCGGTGTCCCATCCGCAAATTGCCGAACTTGATATGAACCCTTTGGTCATAACCCCTGAAGGAAGGTGTGTAGCGGTCGATGCGCTGGTGGTGTTAACTAAAGGCCATAAGGCTTAAGAGGAACATAGGATAAGTCAACTTTAGAATTTCAAACATAATCGAAATCGGTGCTGGAAATAGTGTTCAAACCCGATTTCGATAGCGATAATTGCGCTAAAAAACAAACGGAAAATATTCATTAAAACATGCCTGGCTCCCCTCAAAACAGTCCGCTATCCAAAATCGCCAATCCCGAAAGTATTGCCTTTTTCGGCGCCTCCAACAATCCGTCGGCCATGGGGACCAGCATCCTTAATTCGATCCAAGCCCTTGGGTTTGGGGGCCGACTTTATCCAGTGCACCCGCAAGAAGAAACGGTTCAGGGCCTGAAAGCGTTTCCGTCGGTTGCTGATCTGCCCCAGCCCCCCGAACTTGCCGTCCTGGTACTGCCGACCGGCATCGTGGCCGAAACTCTGGATGCCTGCGGCCAAAGAGGCCTTCGCCACGCGATCGTGGTGTCCGGCGGATTCAAAGAAGTCGGTGGGGAGGGCGCCCGGCTGCAAGAGGAATTGAAAACCGTAGCCCAAAAACACGGCATTCGGTTTCTCGGTCCCAATTGTATTGGGGTCGTCAACAGCCACCGCAAGCTCAACGCAACCTTTCTGCCCTATGACATCCGTCCCGGATTCATCGGTATGGCCTCCCAGAGCGGCAGCTTCATTACCCAGATGTTCGACTACCTGGGCCGCTATGGACTGGGTTTTTCGACCGGTTTCAGCGTAGGCAATGAAGCCGATATTGACCTGGTGGACTGTGTGCAATACCTGGCGCAATGCCGCCACACACGGGTTATCGCCCTCTACATTGAAAGCATCCGTCGGGGCCGGGAATTTATCGAAGCCGCACGGGCGATCGTGCCCCATAAACCCATCGTGGCCTACTATGTGGGTGGTTCGGAAGAAGGCCGGCGGGCCGGCTTCTCGCATACCGCCGCCCTGGCCGGACCCGATCGGCTATATGCGGGCATCTTCAGGCAGAGCGGCGTCATCCGAGCCGATTCCATTACCGAGCTCTTTGATTTTTGCTGGGTTCTGGGGACCTCTCCCGTACCGACCGGCGAGGATGTCATCATCCAGACCCATTCCGGCGGTCCCGGGGCCGTGGCTGCGGATGCCTGCGGCCGGTCTGGGCTGAGCCTGCCCGCCCTTGACAAAGACACCCTTCTCAAGCTCGAGCCTTTCGTACCGCCCACAGGCAGCTGCCGGAATCCGATCGACCTGACCTTCACCCGCAATCCCTTGGACTACTATCTGAAAATTCCCGAAATCCTGCTTGAAAGTCCGGCCTGCCAGAGCGTACTGACCTACTTTCTGGTCCCCAGTAAAACGGTCCGCCAGTCGCTGGAATTAATGGGCGTGGCCGCCGATCAGCTTGAGGCGGAAACTGACAAGGTCCTGGCTACCATCGCCGAGGCGATCGCCGCCTTGCCGGCCAGGTACGGCAAACCAATGCTGGGCTTTTCGTTCCGTAACCATGCAGACCCCTTTACCCGCAAGTTGTATGACCTGGGGCTGCCGGTCCTGCCCGATCCCGGACGGGCAGCCCGCGCTCTGGCAGCCCTGGGCACCTATCGGCAATTTAAAACCAAAATCGAAACATCACGTTCGGTGTGAAAAAGGCTACCATGCAAAAAATTCTCGGCATCAGCGGTTCGCCGCGCAAACCCGGAAACTGCGAAATCATGTTGAAGGCGGTCGCCCGCAACGTTCCCGAAGAACATGACCTGCGTTTGATCAGGCTGGCAGATTTTGATCTGCGCCCCTGCAAAGGCTGTTATCGCTGCCTGTTCAAGGAAAAAAAATGCGTCCTTAAAGATGACATCTACCAGATCATTGACGCGCTGGCCTGGGCCGACGCGGTCATTCTGGCGGTGCCCACCTACTTTCTGGGCGCCAACGCCACGCTGAAACTGTTGCTGGATCGGGGGCTGTGTTTCTATGGACACATTGAGAAACTGTGGCGCAAACCTTCCATCGGGATCGGGATCGCCGGGATCGCCGGTAAAGAGGGCTCCACGTTGCTGGGCATCGAGCGCTTTCAGCGGGTCATGCTGGCTGACGTAAAACGTACCCTGATGGTATACGGTGCGCTGCCCGGCGAAGTCTTCATGAACCCGCAAAACCTCGACACCGCCGCAGCATTGGGGCGCGCCCTGTTCCAGCCGGCCCCGGCTCCGGAAGAACCCTGCTGCCCCCTGTGCGGCTAACACACATTTCGCTTTCTGGGCGGCAACCAGATCCGCTGCATGCTGTGCAGCAACGACGGCACCATCAGCCTTGCCGCCGACACCCCGGAATTCAGGATCTCCGGAAGCGGTCATGATCTTTTCTTAAAAGAAGATGACGCCCTGGAACATGAAAACTGGCTGGTGGGCATGAAAGCACGCTACCTCGCGAACAAAGAAGCCCTGAAAGAAATCACCACGGCGTACCGGAAGGATGGAATTTGGGTAAAGCCGGAACGTCAGAGCTAACCTCAACCGACTGTGAAGGTACCCATCTCACCAAGCAGCGGTCGTTTGTTTTCAGGAAAACGGGGCAGAGCCTTGGCAAGCCGTCTACCGGCCAGAACGTCCCCCAACGGATTGGCGGCGCGGCCATCTCCCCAAGCTGGCCGGTTAACAGCGGGATCACATCGTTATGTATCTCCTGCACGGCTTTGACCGCAGGGCAAGCTTGATGACTTCCGGCCGGGTGCCGGCTACGGGTGGCGTAGTTGACCAAGCCCTAAAGGATTGTTATTCATTAAACTATGAAAAAAAAATTCGATACCATCGTTGCCCGGATCGGCAAGATCGTCCTGGGCAAAGATGAACAGATCCGGCTGGCACTGACCTGCCTGTTTGCCGGCGGCCACCTGCTGATTGAGGACCTGCCCGGCATCGGTAAGACCACCCTGGCCAAGGTGTTGGCCCGCTGTCTGGGCCTGAATTTCCGCCGCATTCAGTTTACCAGCGACATGCTCCCCGGTGATATCCTGGGGACCTCGATCTTCGAGCAGAAAACCGGTCGTTTCGTTTTCCATCCCGGCCCGATCTTCACCCAGGTCCTGCTGACCGACGAGATCAACCGGGCCACACCTAAAACCCAGAGTGCCCTGCTGGAGGCAATGGAAGAGCGCCAAGTCACCATCGAGGGTGAAACCCGGCCGTTGGAAAAACCGTTTTTCGTTATTGCCACTCAGAATCCATTGGAGCAGTCGGGCACCTTTCCGCTGCCCGAATCACAGCTGGATCGCTTCCTGATGCGGATTCAACTCGGCTATCCGGACCGGGCGTCCGAACGGATTCTTCTGGAGCAGGGGGATTCAACCCCCCTTTTCGAAAAGATGGCCCCCAGTTTGAAGGCCGGTGACGTTTTGAACATTCAACAGGCCATTACCGCCGTTCATCTATCAGAAGCATTGCTGGAGTATGCCCAGGATCTGCTGGATTATACCCGCAGGGCTTCCCAGTTTTCAGTGGGTCTCAGCCCGCGTGCCGGCCTGGCGCTGCTGCGGGCCGCCCGCGCCTGGGCCTTTTTAAATGACCGTGACCACGGTCTGCCCGAAGATCTCCAGACGGTGCTGCCCTGGGTTGTCGGCCATCGCCTGCGGTCGGCGGAAAATGCCGTTGAGTTTCCGACCGATAGACTGATGGCCATGTTCCGCGAAGTTCCCATCCCCTGAGCATTCGCAGGCCTATCGGGCCCGTATTGAAGGCAGTGGTTTATTCAGTCTTTGAAAACCCGGTGCTCAGGGCCGGGACCGAGATAATTAGCTATACCGGGGTAACCGTTTCCAGGTGTTTAGACTGTAGGTTGAAGACTGTTAGGTAGTTCCTCCCCACGATTGGTAATCATGGCTGCAGGCTGTTAACTATCAGCCATTAGCTTTTAGCTGAAATGCAATGACGGATCGCTAATCACTAAGAGCTAACTGCCAAAAGCTATATCCCGTGGTTTTTCAATAGCCTAAAGGCTTACAGCCTATCAACCTGAATCCGGCCACGCAGCCACGGCATGATTGTTTGCACACCCCTAAAAGGGGCAATCCAAAGCCTGGTCCTCCGAGCCAGGATTCCGTTCTATATTTTACCGGCAGGATAATATGCCTATTGATACCGCCACACAAACGGGTCCCGAACACCACCCGTTGCCGAAACCCTCTGCAACCCAGGCCGGGCCCAAGATTCGTGTCCGTCCCACCCGTTTCGGGCATACCTTGCTATTCATCCTGACGGCTATGCTGGTGGGCTCGCTCAACAGTAACAACACTCTTGGTTTCCTGTTGACCTTCCTGCTGAGCAGCATGGCCGCGGTTTCGATATGGCACACCAGTCGTAACCTTGCCGACATAAAACTGGCCTATCTACGCGCAAAGCCGGTGTTTGTCGGCGAAACCGCACATTTTGAAGTCTCGCTGCGCAAAACCGGTCCGGCCGCCAGGGCCATCGAAGTCAGCTTAACCAAAGATGAACCGGCCACGATCAATCTGGTACATGGTTCCCCGGGGTCAGTGACTATCGGCATTCCCGCCGGAAAGCGGGGCCTGCTGACGCCGGAGCCCCTGGAGCTTTCTACCTGCTATCCTTGCGGACTTTTCAAGGCCCGGTTGACCCTGCCGCATTCCGCCGGCTGCCTGGTTTACCCAAGCCCCATCGATGGATCCCTACATACCGCTCCCGGCGAGCACGTGCCGGGAAAAGGATCGGCTCAATCCGGGCCGGGGGTGGACGACTTTGCCGGTCTGAAACCCTATCAACCCGGTGACAGCCTGGGCCAAATTTCCTGGAAGGCGTTTTCCCGGGGCCAAGGTTTGTTGATCAAAGACTTTACAGGCGAATCGGGCCGTATTCTGACCATCGACTGGCGGGCGTTGAAGGAACCGGACCTTGAACGCAAACTGTCCCGCATGTGCGGCATGGTTTTGAACGCCCATAAGGCCGGGTTCCAATACGGGCTGCGTCTGCCGACGGTCACAGTCTCACCGGCCCGGGGTGAAACCCATTTGCGGACTTGCCTGGCGCACCTGGCCTTGTTCGGTCTGCCCGGCGGTACTGCGGCGGCCTACCCGTCTTCCGGGCCGGGACCGCAAAAAATGGTCGGCCGCCACATCGCCGGCCATAGGGAGATGTCCTGATGGAGGCCCAGGCCCCGGATCGCGGGACCCAATACCTGCCTTACATTCTTACCGCGCTGGTCGTGGCCCTGGCTCCGTACGTGCTGCGTCTACCGCTGTGGATCCTGGCCTGGGTCCTCGGCTTTTGGGGATATGCCTGGGGCATCGCCCGACGGGGCTGGCTGGTGCCGGGAACCAGCGCGCGCCAGATGATGACATTGGCCGGACTGATTGTTGGGTTGGCAACCTACGGATTTTCGTTTGGTCTGGATGCCGGGGTCGGTTTACTGGCTCTGATGGTTGGCTTGAAGCCCCTTGAAATCCGCAATCATCGCGATCGCATGATGACGCTTTTTTTGAGCTATTTCCTGGTCGTTACCAACCTGTTCTACTCCAATGCCCTCGGCATGACCCTGTATATGGCAAGTTCGGCGTTCATCACTACAGCGGTGCTCATTCGCATCAATGACGCCGGAGGGGGCTTTGGGCACAGCCTGCGCATGGCCGGCCGCATCATGGTTGTCGCCCTGCCCCTGACCATCGTATTGTTCGTGTTCTTTCCGCGACCTTACGGTGGTCTGTGGGGCACACCGCGGCCGACGGCCGGCAAGATCGGCTTCTCCGACAGGTTGACGCCCGGCAGCGTGACGGAACTGGTGGATGATGACACCATAGCCTTCCGGGTAGAATTTCAGGGCCCGCCACCGCCGCAGCATCAACTCTACTGGCGAGGTATTGTTTTTACGCACTTTGACGGCCGCACCTGGACACCGGGGCGGCGCTCCTGGCGCTACCTACCGCCCCTGCCAGGTACCCAGCCGGTGGCGTATACCGTCACCCTCGAACCCCACCGCCAGCGCTGGCTTTTCGCCCTGGACCGGCCCTTTGAAAGTTCCCAGCGGACACGGATCTACTCCGATGGTACCATACGTACCTGGCGCAAGGTAAACGCTCTGTTCCGCTATGCAGTGGTATCCCATACCCGTTACCACACCGGCGCCTTCCAGGCTGTAGACCAGCCGACCCGGTACCTTCCCGCAAAGGGCAACCCCAAGGCCAGGGCGTTGGCCCAAAGCTGGGTGGACTCGGCGCAAAGACCTGTGGACATCGTAAACCGGGGTCTGGCCTTTCTCAGAAGCAACCAGTTTATATATACCCTGGAGGCCCCGCCCGTCGGTGCCGACATGGTCGATGACTTTCTTTTTAAGACCCGCAAGGGCTACTGCGAGCACTATGCTGTCGCGTATGCCTTCCTGATGCGGGCGGCCGGTATTCCGGCCCGTATCATAGGAGGGTATCTCGGTGCGGAGAAAAATCCTTTTGGGGACTACGTCATCATCCGTCAATCCGACGCCCACGTGTGGGTGGAGGTCTGGCTGCCGGCATCGGGCTGGAGCCGGGTTGACCCGACCTCGGTGGTGGCCCCGACGCGCGTCAGCCAGGGCGTGGCGGCTGCGCTGGCATCCAGTGGCCGGGCCACTCTGGGTCAATCGTATTCTTTTCTGAAGCCCCTGGCCGACACTTGGAAGCAAATCCAGTTTGGCTGGGACCTGGCGAACAACCAATGGAACCAGTGGGTAATCGTCTACTCGCGTACCCAGCAACGGTCTCTTTTTCGGAGCCTTGGCCTGGATGCAAGCGGCTGGAAAACACCCCTGCTAGGGCTGGCCGCGGTGATTGCAGGCACCGGCCTGTACGCCGTCGGACTTCTCCTGCTGGCTGCCCGGCGCCGCCGCCAGCGCTCAAACGGGGCCCCGGATGAAGCCCGGCAGGCCTACCAGTCATTTTGTTTACGCATGGCTGCGGCCGGCCTGCCGCGGGCTCCCTTCCTGGGTCCGCGGGATTATGCCCGGGCGGTCATTGCCGCCCGCCCGGACCTTGCGCCGGATGTCCGCCGGATTACCAACCTGTATATCGGTCTTCGCTATGCGCGCCGCAGCCGTCCCGACCATCTGCCCGCTTTGAAAACGCTTGTCCGCCGCTTCAAACCGGGCAAAGCACACCCTGCCTGAACCACCCACCCAGAGCATATTCTTATTAAAAACAAACCATTACAATTAACTTTATTGATGTCGTACTCTGTAATAAAAAAATGGGTCTAAAAAAGGCTTGACGCGCCCCTTTCATTTTTATATTGAATTTTGTATTCAAAATACAATATGCAAAGCAAAGAATCCTCATTCAAACTCCAGAAGGAAATTCATATGAAGAATCTAGGCGCTGAATATGAAAATCTAGACCAGAAAGTCTACCAGATCATCAAGCAGATGATCGAAGACCGCACCTTACTGCCCGGACAGAAAATCCCCCAGGAAAAACTGGCCGGAGAACTGGGTGTCAGTCGCACGCCCCTGATCAGTGCCCTGAAGTTTCTCGAGCATGAACGGCTGGTGGAGTCCAAACCCCGCCGCGGCTACTTTGTTCGTCTGTTCTCCCGCAAAGAAATGATCAGCATTTTCGAGATTCGCGAGGTCCTGGAGGGCCTGGCAGCTCGCAAAGCAGCCACTAAAATCACCGATGCAGAGATAAAAACCCTGAAAAGTTTTTTTATGGGGTTTGCAGGAACCAAAAGCATCACCGATATCCAGGCCTACTCTAAGGAGGATAAAAAGTTTCATACATTCATTACCCGTACCGGTTCTAAAGAACTTCTAACCACCATGCTGCAGACCTTTAATATTATCAGCCTCGCCTATCAAAACCTGCTCCATGAAGGATTGATTCGGGAACCTGATGAGACGATCAAAGAGCATCATGAGATCATCGAGGCGATCTGCAACCGGGATGCGGAGCGGGCCGAGAATCTTATGCGGCAACATTTTCAAAAAGGCATTGCGCGTTTGAAACAGGAGAAAGGCAAGCAGCAAATGACCGTCATCAAAGGAGGTGAATAGACCCGAAGCCATCTCAAAAAAGTGTTTTTGAAATAGCTTCCAGTAAAATCGAGTGCGGCCTGCGGCCGGCCTGCTGACCCGCAGCGGACACAACAGGGGGATGTCCAGCTCAATTGCCTGGCCGCGAATAGCCCTTCTTGGCCCAGGGCAAAAATAGCAACCACTAAACATTTATTTGGAGGGATTGAAATGAAAAGAATCATAGCGATTAGTCTGGTAATACTTCTGGTGATCACGACCGGTGCTTACGCCGGCAAGGCCTTCCCCAGAAGAAACATCACCGCTGCAGTGGTTTGGGGTGCCGGCGGGGGTACGGATACCTGCGTACGCATGATCACGGCCGAGATGGCCCCTTTTCTCGGCGTGAACATCAATGTCTTCAACAAGACCGGCGGCGTGGCCGGGTCGGTCGGCATGAGCTACGCCTACAAACAGAGGCATGACGGCTACACCCTCTGCGGCCTGTCCGAATCCAATGTCACCGCCGGCGTGCAGGGCGGCTGGGATAAGAAATTCGATGTTTGGGACACCTTTATCGTAGGCGGCAGCCCGGATGTTATCTCCGTTACCCCGGATGCGCCGTATAAGACTTTCAAAGCGCTGATCGAAGCGGCCAAGAAAAGCCCGGGCAGCATCAAGGCGGCTGCCAGCGGCGCCGGCTCTATCCATCACCTGAACCTGTTGGCCATTGAAAACGGCAGCGGGGCCAAATTCAACTTCATCCCCTACAAGGGTTCCGCTCCGGCTCAGAATGCGGCCATGACCGGCGAAGTGACCGTAATCGTCACCTCCCTGGCCGAGCAGCAGCAGCTTCTGCGCGGCGGCAAACTGCGTGCCCTGGGGATGCTGATTCCCGATTCCTTTGACGTCGAGGGACTGGGAACCATTCCGTCCACATTCGACACCTACCCGAACCTGTCCAAGTACCTGCCGATCTCCCAGGCCATTGGGTTCGCCGTACCGGCCGACGCACCGGCAGATGCCAAAGCGGCCATTGACAAGGCTTTCAAGAAGGCCATGGCCACGGACAAAGTGAAAAATTGGGCCAAGGCCAATTACTACCTGCTGTCCGGCAAGAGCGGGTCGGAATCCAGGGCGGTCTTTAACGCTCTGGAATCCAACTTTGCCTGGACGCTCTGGGAACTGGGCGCCGCCAAGGTCAATCCTGCGAAACTGGGGATTCCCAAACCGTAGGTAGATCTTGGGTGAGAAGTGAGTGAGGGGGCTGGTATCAGCTGATACCAGCCCGGGAGCCGGGCGAGGGTCTCCTCGGCAGGGTATCTTCGCCCGGTTCTTATGAATCATAAACGTATCAAAAGGATTAATCAACCATGCTGGAAAAAGACACGCTGAGAAAAGCGGACATCTTTTCCGGAGCGCTTATGTTCCTGTTCGGGCTGTTCGTTGTCTATCAGGCCCTACAGATGCCCATGAAAGACACTTATGGCGGTGTCCAGAATGTCTGGTATGTCTCACCGGCCATTTTCCCCCTGTTTATCGGCGCCATCATTTCCGTGCTGGGCATTGCGCTTACGGTCATTGCCCTGAAATCTGCCGGCCTGCAGCAGTTGCAGGCGGTCTTTGGCTACCTGGCCAGCTCAGAACTGGTCGACTTTTTGAAGCGGCCGGCCACCATCCGGTTTTATGCCATCGTGCTGGTTTTCAGCAGTTTCATTTTTGTCATGATTCCACGGATTGACTTCTTTCCGGCGGCCGTCTTTTTCCTGATGGTGTTTATCAGCATGTTCTATTTCGATGATGATCAGCTGCTCTTAAAAATCATGTTGTTTTTCATCGCGGTTACTATTCTGCTGATCATCTTTTTTGCGGCCGGTCTCGATGGACTGTTCGCCGAAGCCCTGGAATACCCGGGCGACTGGTTGATGCTGCTGTGCATTGTGGCCTATGCGGTTTACGCCCGGCACCTGGTGAAAGATCGGGACGCCCTGCGCCGCAAATACCGCACCTGCCTGCTGCTGACCGTTATCGCCCCTTTTACCGTGGGCATCATCTTCAAGTTCCTGCTGCTCGTCCCCATGCCCTTCGAAGGGGCGGTGGTCGAGCTGCTGGATAACATCTGGTACTACGATTATTAGGAGTTTATGCGGTTATGCTGTTGTTTGAACGCCTCGGGTCCTTTTTGGGCATTATCTTCAACCTGGTCTCCGATCCCGCTTCCGTCGCCATTCTTTTCGGCTCCGTGATGCTGGGGATCCTGTTCGGCGCCATGCCCGGACTGACCTCTACCCTGGGAGTGGCCCTGTTGACCGCCCTGACCTATTCCATGGACACCTCCCTGGCCATGGTCTGCCTGCTGGCCATTTATGTCGGCGGCACCTACGGGGGATCCTATGCCTCGATCCTGATCAATATCCCGGGCACGGCGGCCGCCGCGGCCACGGCCCTGGACGGCTACCCCCTGGCACGCAAGGGAGAGGGCGGCCGGGCCATCGGACTGACGACCACGGCTTCGGCCATTGGGACCACTATCTCCATGTTTTTCATCGTGGCTATCTCGCCCATCATCTCGAAGTTTGCCTTGGAGTTCACGTCGTTTGAGTTTTTCCTGCTGGCTTTTTTCGGCATTCTCATTTCCGGGACGCTGACCAGCCCCGACCTGGTGATCAAGGGGTGGATTTCCGGTTTTTTGGGTCTGTTTCTGGCTTGCATCGGCCGGGATCAGCTGCAGTTTTTCCCGCGGTTCACCTTCGGCATCTCCGAACTGGAAAGCGGCATCGAGGTAGTCCCGGTACTTATCGGCGCCTTCGGCATCCCCCAGATCATCGAGGTGCTCAAGGACAAATTCCAAATTGGAAAAGCTCAGAAGCTGCAGCGGATCATTCCCGAGATCGGCACGGTTGTCCGCAACATCCCGGCCATCGGCCGCAGCGCCTTGATCGGGGTCGGAATCGGCTCGGTTCCGGGTATCGGCGAAGATATTGCCGGCTGGGTTTCCTACGGCACCGCCAAAAACACCTCCAAGCACCCGGAGACATTCGGCAAGGGTGAGCTGAAAGGGGTACTGGCCAGTGAAACCGCCAATAACGCCTGCGTCGGGGGGGCCATGATTCCGTTGCTGAACCTGGGCATCCCGGGCAGCCCCCCGGCGGCCATGCTGTTGGGTGCCCTGATGCTGCACGGCGTTACGCCGGGGCCCATGATTACCTTCGAACACCCGACGTTTATCACGGAGGTGGCCGCCATCTTGCTGCTGGCCTCGTGCGCCATGTGGATCACCGGCATGATTCTGGCCAAACAGGTGGTCAAGGTATTGCGCATCCCGACCCAGATCTTCATGCCGATCATTGGGGTCCTGTGCATCATCGGCTCCTATTCTTTGGGCCTTAACATCTACAACCTCTACTTGATGCTGCCGGTGGGCATCATCTGTTATTTTCTAACGACCATGGGCTATCCCATTGCTCCGCTGGTGATCGGTGTGATCCTGGGTCCCATGGCGGACGAAAATGTACGCCGGGCTCTGATGGTATCCCAGGGCAGCTTCATGCCGATCTTTCAGCGCCCGGTTTCCCTGATTCTGTTTATCATCATTGTCCTGACCATAATCAGCCAGTTTGGTTGGTACAAGCGCTTGATGGCCGGTGTCAAACAGCGCCTGCTGGGCGTCTGGCGGCGGTCATAACGTTTCACCCAAGATATTAGTACTTTTGAAAATGGAGAAAAAACCTATGTTGAAAATGGCGATTATCACCGGCTTCCTGTCGCAGACCCGCGATCGCTTTCACGAATACAACGCCCCTTTAGACCTGGACGCAAAATTCGAACTGCTGGCCGGCATTGCAGGTTACGACGGGGTAGAAATCGTTTACCCCTATGAAGTCAAGGATCCCGAGGCTACCCGCAGGGTGCTGGATAAGTATGGACTCAAAACCGCGGCCGTCAATGTCAACGTGAAAGCGGAGCCCGAATTCCGCAACGGAGGTCTGACCTCGACCGATCCGGTTATCCGGGCCAAGGCCGTAACCTTTATCAAAGAGGCCAAAGATTTCGCCGCGGCAGTAGGCGCGGACAAGGTAACCTGCTGTCCCTTGGGCGACGGCTACGAATTTTCCTTTCAATACGACTATGCCGCGGCCTGGAAGCACCTGGTGGAAACCGTGGGTGAGGCCGGTGATTACAACCGCGACATCCCGCTGTTTATCGAATACAAGCCCAGCGAAACCCGGGGTCGCTGTTTCGTGGATACGGCTGCCAAGGCCCTGTGCCTACTAAACGACATACAATCCGACGCCATGGGCGTCACCCTCGATTTCGGACACAGCATGTACGGGAACGAAAATCCGGCCGAGGCCGTGGCCCTGCTGGCCGAAAGCCGGTACGGCTACTACGTCCACGTCAATGACAACGATGGCAAGTGGGACTGGGACTACTTCTGCGGAACCAAGCACTTTCTAGAATACGTTGAGTTTCTCTACTACCTGAAAAAATATGGGTACGCGGATTACTTGACCTCGGACACCTCACCGACCCGCTGGGACATCAGAGGCACCTTTGAGGCCAACAGCCGTCTAAGCAACAAGATCTGGAACCTGTTGGACAAGATCGATGTGAGCGCCCTGGAGAACCTGATTGCCAAAGGCGACTATCTTGAAACCTGGAAGTTCATCGAACAGAATATTTTTTCAATCAAGTAGGGCTACCCATGGCTGCTGTGGTTCTATATAAAGACGCGTGCCTCGCTTCCCTGCCGCCCGAATGGCCGGAGGATCTGCTGCCCGGGATTCAGGCCCGGGTAAACACCACGGATCAAAAGGTCGTTATCCTGGACGACGATCCCACCGGCACCCAGACCGTACACGGGATGCCGGTATTGACCACCTGGTCTGTACCGGCGCTGCGACAGGCCCTGCAGGAACCGGGACCAGGATTCTTTGTCTTGACCAATTCGCGCAGCCTGGAGCGGGAAGCAGCCTGTGTGCGCAGCATGGAAATCGGGATGAATCTCCAGACCGCAGCCGAACTGGCCGGAACACCAATCGACGTCATTTCGCGCAGCGATTCCACCTTACGGGGGCACTTTCCACACGAAGTGGATGCAGTGGCCAAGGTCATGGGCATTGAAAACCGCCCCTATTTGATCATGCCCTTTTTCCCGGAGGGCGGCCGGCTTACCATCAACGACGTACACTACGTTGCCGAAGAAGAAAACCTGGTGCCGGCAGCTATGACCGCCTATGCCCAGGACGCAGCCTTCGGGTTTAAACATTCGGATCTCAAACAATGGGTCGCTGAAAAGACCGGCGGCCGGATACCGGCCGAAGCGGTGAGCACCATCACCCTAAACGACATCCGCAAGGGCGGACCGGAACGGGTCGGAGACCTTTTGAGCGGTGTCCGGGATAATACGGCCTGTATTGTCAACGCTGTCACGTATCGCGATGTAGAAGTTCTGGTAGCCGGCCTGGCCATGGCCGCCGAGGCCGGCCGCCGTTTTTTGTTGCGGACGGCGGCCGCCTTTGTGCGGGTGAGGACCGGGATCGAACCGCGGGCGGATTTTCTGGCCCGGGAGGAGTTGGTTGCCGATTCCCCGACCGGTGGGCTCTTTGTCGTAGGCTCCTATGTGCCTAAAACAACCGCCCAGGTCCAAACCCTGCTTGAGCAGACGGATATCGAACCGGTGGAAGTCGGCGTTGCCAGGCTGCTTACCGACGCCGGTCCGGATACGGAAATTGAACAGGCCGCCAAACGGGTCAACAGCCTTCTGGCGGCCGGACGGGACGTGGTCCTCTATACCAGCCGGGAACTGGTCACCGGCGCCGATGCCAAGGCCAGCCTGGATATCGGTCAGATTGTGTCGCACAGCCTCATCCAGATTGTTCAGGCTCTGGAACATCAGCCCCGGTATCTGGTTGCCAAAGGCGGGATCACCTCCAGTGACGTCGCCACACAGGGCTTGGGTGTGCGACGTGCCCTGATATCGGGCCAGGTCCTGCCCGGAGTCCCGGTCTGGCAACTGGAAAACGACAGTCGGTACCCGGGCATGTCCTATGTAGTTTTCCCCGGCAATGTCGGCGAAGATGACGCCCTGGTCACCATACAAACCAGGCTGGCGCGAGGTTAACCGATGCTGGCGCCCTTTGATCAAATGCTGGAGCGTGCCCGCCAACAGGGGTATGCCGTCGGTGCCTTCAACATCTACAACCTCGAAGGTGCTCTGGCGGTTATCGACTCCGCTGAAGAGCTCGGCAGCCCGGTAATTATCCAGCTGCTTCCCTCGGCGGTAGAACTGGGAGGAACCCCTTTAATCCGCCTGTGCCTCGAAGCCGGGCATAAAGCCCAGGTTCCGGTGGCGGTGCATCTCGACCATTGCCCGTCGCAGAAATTGATCCAGACCTCTCTGGCGGCCGGCATCTCCTCTGTTATGGCGGATGGCTCCGGCCTGGAATATGCGGACAATCTCGCGTTCACCGAGAACATCGTCCTGGCGGCGGCTCGCCATAAGGCGGGCGTGGAGGGCGAGCTTGGCCGCTTGAGCGGCAGCGAAGACGGCCTGACCGTGGAGACTGCAGCTGCCAAAATGACCCGGCCGGACCAGGCGGCCGATTTTGTCAGCCAGACCGGGGTATCCGCCCTGGCCGTGTGCATCGGCAATATCCACGGCCATTATAAAGCCGAACCCCGGCTCGATTTTGAACGGCTGGCAGCCATCGCGGCATCGGTTTCCGTCCCCCTGGTGCTCCATGGAACCTCCGGCCTGCCGGATGAAATGATCGTCCGGGCCATCGCCCACGGTGTATGCAAGTTCAATGTCAATACGGAAATCCGCACCGCGTACATCCACTCGTTGAGCGGCCAGTTCAAGGACGGCCGCCTCCCGGAACTGGTGGCTGTCATGCACAGCGGAATCGCAGCCATGCAAAGCCCGATCAAAGCCAAGATCAGACTGTTTGGCTCAGCCAATAAGGCTTAAATAGAATGCGGTTCTCTAAAAAACTCCAGTAGTGCCGATCTGTGACCGTATCTGTCACAGACGGCGGTTATAATGGCCTCATAACCTTAAAAAGGAGGCCGCTATGACAACATTTACGATCACAG
>Ga0126330_10000092_pt1 | contig 26364 bp, 25 predicted proteins | sample InaspJWI91metaG_FD_97004 | JGI IMG/M metagenome (GOLD analysis project Ga0126330, IMG submission 97004) | Marine gutless worms symbiont microbial communities from Oahu, Hawaii - Inanidrilus sp. 2 OAHU.JWI-91 metaG | ecosystem: Host-associated > Annelida > Digestive system > Unclassified...
CGGGCTCACCGCACTGCCGTCCGCCGCGCTCACCGCTACATCAAAACCACCCTGTACGTCTCCGGTCAGGGTCGCGGTAAAGGTCGCCGTAAAATCGGCATCCGTCTCCGTGATGGCCGGTGCGCTGAGCGCCAGTGTCGCCGCATCATCGTTTTGAATCGTACCCGTACCCGTATCGACAGTAATCGTATGCCCGCCGCTTGGATTGCTGATCCGTACGGCAAAGGTTTCATCTGCCTCAACCACCGTATCACCATTGATGGTCACTACGATGTTCGTAAAGAAAGTTCCAGAGGCTATCGATCCAGGTCCATTTATAATATTTACATAATCCGACCCACCAGTGGCACTACCACTGATCGTATCGACATCAAAATTAATGGTACTACTCGCGGGCCCGCCACCATCTACACTAACTGTAAATGTCGCTGTTATACCAGCACCATCAATTTCGGTTACAGTTGCGTTACCAATCGATATTGCATCAGCAGATGCAAGCGCAGGAACCAGTGCAAAAACCGATAGAAGAATCATCAGCACTTTGAAAGTATGATTAAACTTTACGTATTTACTCATTTTTCATTTCCTCTTTTATCGATGCGCTGGTTCCCATTAATTTGGTCCCTGCGTACATTGCATCCCTTATATTTGCGTTACGCCCTGTGAGTCCGCCATCAGGCGGCCCTAAAACCTGCGTTTATACCCCACCTCAATTTCGGACCGCCCCCGTGCCCCGTTATCCACGGTCCCGAACACTTCGAAGGTATAGAGCTGCGAGGTGCCGGTCATGCCCAGGGACGTACCGGTGGTGAAGCCCTGGTTGGTGGCATAGTAGGTACCGTTGCCTGTGGACGCTGATGTTGAACTAAAACCAGTATCCCCAGGTTGGGCGTCCTTTATGTTCATCCAAGTAAGGGTCGTCGGTTGATTGAGTTTGAGATCCTCCGAGGGAGCGATTTCCATCCGCTGGATGGCCTCCATGGCCGCGGCTTCCGCGAGGTAGAAATTCTCCTTGTAATTCTTTTCGTTGCCGGCAATCTGAATCTCGATGGTCGATGTCGTGGTAGACGAGACCCCCATCATGGTGACCAGCATCAAAACAATGAGAACGATCACGATGATGGATCCATCTTCGTTATTGAACAGGTTTTGATCTTTCATTTCGTCATCCTTAATGTGCGTCCTGGTATTCATTGTCTTACCTCACAGGCGGCCGCCGGCCGGTATCTTAATTGGGTGCCGCCACCCGGGGATAGGCGGTGGTAATGGTAATGGTTTTGGTTGTCTTGGCACTATCCCGATATGTGGACGTCATCACGATCTGTTTAAGCTCTGCCCCCGCGGGCCCGCCTAAATCGACATCGGTTACATCCCAGGTGACGACCGTGCCGTCCGGGCTGGTATCCGTATGGGGGCTGTTCGCCGCAATCAGGTCCGCATGGGTCCAGGGACGCGTAATCAGCTCTTCCATTTTATCCTGGGCCCAGGTGGTCGATTCGGTGATGTCGCTCGCATGACTGTTGACCTGCATGGACCTGATCTGCATGGTGGCCACGGCCAATATGCCGATGGCAAAGATGGAAAGCGCGATCAGGATCTCAATCAGGGTAAACCCGGCCTGAGAGGCTTGATCGGTTCTTTCTGGTTCTGGAATGTCTGATTTAACCTGAGCAGTTGTCATAATGGCGTCCTCAGTTTTCTAAATTCCAAGGTTGCGGCACTTAATGAAGCTGGTCAGCAGCTTGCGCCTTAGATTATCACCCGTACCGGCATACAGAAGATCCGCTTGCTGGTTGCGGTAAATGTTGTTGTTGGCGTAATCGAGATCAGCCCGGGCCGTCCTGGCCAGCACCGATATTTCGACAAAGCGCACGGACGATAAATCGGCTGTTTCCGCCCGGTTGGAGTCCAGATAGATGAAATTCAGGACTTCGATGTCCCGGGCGATGATTTGCCAGCCGGAAGCTGCGCCGTATTTTTCAATATTGTTGGCATTGAGCCGATAGGCGATCATTTCGGTATCGGTCAGATTGTCCAGGTTGCCGTCTTCATCGAGATCAATAGTGAAAGCGATGTTGGTTGCATTCACGGCGCCCTGACCATCCGGCAGGGGACTGACCAGCCCGAAATTTCCTGTATTTTCTTTATCGTAGCCGGCCATACGGATATCGGAAGCCATCATGTGCATGGCCGCACGCAGATTCTGCTGCATGGCTACGACCTGGGTCTGGACCACGTATGATTTTTGTTGTGAGAAATAGGAGGAGTAGATCGCGGCCATGGCGACCCCCAGCAAAAGCATGGCAACCATAAGCTCAACAAGCGTAAAGCCCCGATCATCGGCATGATCATTAGCGTCGTAAATAAATTGGGCCATGGTGCTATCTCCTTACAAAATGTCTACAGTCACAACCCCGGATATGAGAATTGAAACCCGGTAGCTGACTGAATTTTGTGCATTGGTCAGGGTCACGTTGACGGCGCTATTAGCAAAGCCCCTGGGATTAAACGTAATCGCCGCCGGGGCCGGGGCGGCCGTATATTTGACCCCGCTGCCGTAATCACCCAGCGTGATGGTCCGGTTGAGCAGGCTGATCTGGTAATTATCCGGACCGGTGTTGAAGGTCACCGTGCAATTCTGGTTGCGCTTGATAGCCTCGGTCTTGGCCAGTTGCACATTGCTAAAAAGGTCCTGGGCGGCATCCTTGACGCGATATTTGGGAATCCAGGATACGAAATTGGGGACGGCAATCGTGGTAAGAATAGCCAAAATAGCAATGGTGACAAGAAGCTCGATCACGCTGAAACCGGAATCATTTCTCATTGTGCGTCTCCTGTTAAAAACGGATTACAACGGCATCTATAGCTACAAATAGCATGCCAGAATGTGATGATACGCCGAAAATTGATTATATACTCACTACCTGTGACGAACTGAATTGATATCATACCGCAATTTATAGATTTTTTCCAATTTTTTGCACCCAGGGGGAAAAATCCGGACTATCAGGCAAGTACATCCGCCGACTTGGAAAGCATAAGAACCGCAACCAACTATAAAAAACATTAAGGCTCTATTAAAAAATTTTATAGCCTTCACCGATGTTGGCAAGCATTGAAGGCCGCAAAAGTGGTCCGTGATGACTGGCGGTTCATGAACCACCCCAGGCGGCCGGCTCCTGCCAACCCGAGCCAAAATCGTGCCAGGTCTTGATCCGCCCGGTAGCGGAGGCAGTACCCAGGGCGATCGTATCCCCTTTGTTGTTCCTGAGATAGACCGTCCCGGCTGTGGCGGTTCCATCCGGATTGAATTTCACCTTGTTGCCCACGTACGTGACGCCATCCGGCGGGGGATCCACATGGTTGGCATCAATTGGAGAAGGATTGTTGGAGCCAAAGGAGATGCCCGGATGATGAACCAGATCAAAGACCCGGCTGATGGTTTCCGATCCGTCCAGCAGGTAATAGCGGCCGGCCGCCGAATCGAAGCTGACCCGCCAGGCGCCATCGTCGCAGAGGGCCTGGGTCCGGGCAAATTGCAGGATGGCGGCCATTTCCCGATAGCAAGTTTTGAGTCTTACCCGAGACAGGTACGCCAAGCAGTTCGGTATTGCGATGGCGGTAATGATTCCTAGGATGGCAATCACAACCATGAGCTCTATCAACGTAAAACCGCGATTATTGCGCATAAAGTCTGCCTTTCCCACTTGCGGCATTAAAAACCGTTAAAACCTTATCCTCGCGCAGAGGCATATTGGTTTTCTCTGCACCTCCGCGTCTCCGCGCGATATCGCGATATATAGGTCGGTTTTTGATTTGTCTCTTTCAAACCTCTAAACCCAAAAACCTGTTTCTCGCGCAGAGGCGCAGAGACGCAGGGAAAACCACGACTAATTTCCCGCTCCGCGGGATAAAACCCTAAAGAGCCTTTTTTATTTCGTTTTCGCGCGATAGCGCGCCTAAATTTTGGTTTTTTGGTCTTCTCTACGCCTCCGCGCCTTCGCGCGAGAAATTGATTTTGGTTTTCACCATTTCTTTTCAGGGCATTTACAAACCATTAGCTGCTCTCACGATTCCGTTTTTCATCAATGCCTCACCGAAATTCAACAAATAGCCAAGTTTCATACCGGTAAGCCTTAAATACGTCTGGATTTGCTTGCGGTGGGCCGCTGTAAGTCTCTTTACTGATTTCAATTCTATCAGCACACGATCATTTACAATGGCATCTGCCCTGAACCCCTCGTCGAACCTGATTCCACGATACTCAATGGACACTGGGACCTGTCGCTCTACCTGAAAGCCTCTCTGCTTCAACTCATGCGTAAGTACTACTTCGTAGACTGTTTCCATCAGGCCTGGCCCGAGTTTTCTGTGAATAGCAATCGCAGCTTCTACAATCTCAGTCCCGATTTCATTTTCATGCATTATTATTTAACTCCTATCCTCGCGCAGAGGCGCAGAGACGCAGAGACGTCTTCCTTCAGTGAAGGACCAAATGAACAGTCCAGCTCAGATGGGAAACCCCGATTAGTTTCCCGCTACGCGGGATTAAAACCTAAAGGGCCTTTTTTAGTTTGGTTTTCGCGCGATAGCGCGCCCAAATCCTGGTTTTGATCTTCTCTGCGCCTCTGCGTCTCTGCGCGATGCATTGGTTTTGGGGTTTAATTGTTTCTTTGAATTCTCTCTAAGCCTTATCCTCGCGCAGAGGCGCAGAGACGCAGGGAAAACCACGACTAATTTCCCGCTCCGCGGGATAAAACCTTAAGAGCCTTTTATTGTTGGGTTTTCGCGCGATAGCGCGCCCAAATCCTGGTTTTGATCTTCTCTGCGCCTCCGCGTCTCCGCGCGATGCATTGGTTTTATTTTGGATTTCCATCCATGGATACCAAATCAACCCTGATGCCTCAGCAATTAGAATGCCAGGATTTAACAGATTGTTTTCACAGGTATTTTAACCAAAGAACACCCTACTTGACCTGGTTGCTGGGCAACCCTGCACATTAAATTGTGCAGACGGGCTCATACAGGATGGCGAACAGGACTTGTAGGTGGGGATGGTACAGAAAAAAAGCGGGGTGAAGGATCTCCTCCGGCCCCGCTTTGAAGTGGTGGTCTGGGTTAATTGAAATATCCAACCGCGTTGATAAACACCTGAATGCCGGGTGTCGGTCCGCTGTCGGCGGCACCGGCCGCATTTTTACGGGTCCAATCCGGGTGGTTGGTCGGGTGGTTGTAGGCTTCCGGATGGGGCATCAGACCGAATATCCGGCCGGTGGAATCACAAATTCCGGCAATGTCGAGCAATGAGCCATTGGGGTTGAGTGGATAGGCGCCGTCGGCCGGACGACCGTTGGGGGCGGCATAGCGGACAACCACCTGCTGGTCGGCGACCAACTGATCCATGACCTGGGATTCTGCATAGAACTTGCCCTCACCGTGGCGTACCGGCAGTTCGAACTGATCGAGCCCCCGGGTAAACACACAGGGGGAGTCCGGATTGACGGCCAGATTTACCCACTGGTCCCGGAACTGCCCGCAGTCATTGCCGATCAGAGCCACTTTGCGTGAACTGTAGTCGCCCGCGATTCCTGGTAGCAGGCCCAGGTTTACCAGGCACTGGAACCCGTTGCAGATGCCCAGAACCAGATTGCCGCCGGCAATATACGCCAGCAACTGGTCCCCCAGATGGGTCTTCATGCGCACGGCCTGGACAACGCCGGCGCCGTGGTCATCGCCCCAGGAAAAGCCCCCGCCGAATACCAGGATTTGAAACCCATCCAAACGCACGGAGCCGTCAATCAGGGCGTTAATGTGCACGCGCTGGGCAGTCGCCCCGGCAACTTCGAGGGCATACGCGGTCTCATGGTCGCAATTCTGGCCGTAGCCGGCCAGCACAAGTGCTTGCACGTTGCTCATATCAGATCTCCAAAAGTCTTTTTCCAGGCTGTTTTCAATGCGTCAACCGGTGAGTTGATCAGTTCCGCGGCACCGCTTTTGATGACCAGTTCCCCCTGTTCCCGGATGGTTCCCACGCAGGCAAAGTCGGTATCGGCCAGCTGGCTTTCCAGCGCGGCCTGCTGCTCGGGAGCGACCGTGACGATGAAACGTCCGGCGGACTCTGAAAACAAGAGAGTGTGGCTGCGCAGACCACTGTCGGCGGGTACGGCATCCAGGTCTACTTCCAATCCGAGTTCGCCGCCCATAGCCACCATGGCCAGGTGGACGGCCAATCCGCCCCGGAACACACCATGGACACTGTTTACCAACCCGCGTGAAATGGCCGTTGACAGGGCGCGATACAAGGGCAGGTGCTCGGCGGGCACCACTTGCGGTACGTTGAGCCCGGTGTAGCCGAAATGATCGTACAACTCGCTGCCGCCCAGTTCGTCTTTGGTCCTGCCCAGTATGTATACGCGATCACCCGGTGCTTTGGCATCCAGGGTAACGCAGCGATTCACATCCGGCACGATACTGGTGGCGGAAAACTGGAGGGTCTCCGGGGCCGACACCTTGTGGGTTTCACCGTAGGCCCCGGTCTGGTGGCCGTCCACATACATGCTATCCTTGCCGGAGAGCAAGGGAATCTCGTAGGCCAGGCAGATGTCTTTCAGGGCCCGGCAGGAGCGGACCAGCTGGGCCGCCTTGAATTTACCGTCCGGGTTGCTGACCGGATCGTATTGAATGTTGGGCCAGCAGAAATTGTCCACGCCGCCGATCTGATCCGGGTCGGCCCCCACCGCGATCAGGCGCCGCACGGCTTCATCGATGGTGCAGGCGGTCATGTGATAGGCATCAATGGCCGAATAAAACGGCAGCAGCGACTGGGAAAACGCCAAGCCGGCTTCGGAGGTCAGCACCGGGCGGATGACGGCCGCATCGCTGCTGATATCGCGCGCTTTACCCACCAGCGGCTTGATGACGCTGGTACCCTGGACCTCGTGATCATACTGGCGACAGACCCACTCTTTGGAACAGATGTTGGGGCCGGCCAGAATATCCCGCAGCAGGCGGTCGTAGTCGACCGGATCATTGAGGACCGGTTCCCGCAGCCCCCGCAGTTCCGGCGCGGTCCATTCGGCGTCAAACTCCCACTGGGGAAAGCCCTTGGTCAAAAGATCCACATCCACGCTGGCGCAGATCTGGCCTTCCCAGGAGATCTGCAGCTTGCCGGAATCGGTATAGCGGCCGATCACCGTACTTTCGACCGCATGCCGCTGGGACAAGCGCATGAATTCGTCCAGGTCTTCAGGCCTTACCGACACGGTCATGCGCTCCTGAGATTCACTGATCCAGATCTCCCACTGGTCCAGGCCTTCATATTTTAAAGGTACTTTTTCGAGGTCGACTTCACACCCGTTGGAAAACCGGGCCGATTCCCCCACCGAAGAGGAGAGCCCGCCGCCGCCGTTGTCGGTAATAAACTGGATCAGCCCGCGATCCCGGACCTCCAGGAGGAAGTCATGCATCTTCTTCTGGGTATAGGGGTCCCCGATTTGCACATGCCCGGCCGGGGTATTCTCTGAAAAAACTTCCGAAGCGGCGGTCACCCCGTGGATGCCGTCTTTGCCGACCCGGCCGCCGCACATAATCATCAGTTCGCCGGGAGAGGTGGTTTTCTGCTCCGCCGGTGTATCGGCGACGGTGGCCGGCATGAGGCCCAGGGCCGTTACGTAGACCAGGCATTTGCCCATATACTGCGGGTGAAACAACACCTGGCCGAAGGGCGTGGGGATTCCACTCTTGTTGCCGCCGTCCCGGACCCCTTCGATCACGCCGTCCAACAGCCGGCGTGGATGCAGTTTTGGAATCAGGTCCCCGTGGTAATCCCGGGGGCCCATGCAGTAGCCATAGCTGCCCATGAGCAGTTTGGACCCCTTGCCGGTTCCCATGGGATCGCGGTACACGCCCACGATCCCGGTAATGGCGCCGCCATAAGCTTCCATATTGGACGGCGAATTGTGAGTCTCGCCGGTTACCACATAGTAGTGGTCATCATCGAAGCGGGCCGCCCCGGCATTGTCCCACAGCACCGAGATGACCCAGGGCTTTTTTTCCTTGAGGGCCAGGGTCGGCTGCTGGATACAGGTCTTGAACGGGTTGTCAACCGTCTCGGATTCGCCGGTCGCCATGTCCGTGTAGCGGAAAAGGCCCTGAAAGGTGTTGTGATTGCAATGGTCGCTTCGCGCCTGGGAGATGTATTCGAGTTCGATGTCGGTGGGTTCCGCCAACCCTGCCGCCGCACGGTCGGATCGCACGTCCGGGTCCAGGAAGTACTCGCGGATAACGGGTATGTCCGCCGGGTTTAGCGCCAGGTTGCGCTCATCGCTCAAAGACTGCAGGGTCTCGTTACTGTCGATGGAAATGGTGGTCACGGTGGGCACGTGATCCAGGATGACCTTGGGAATTATCAGTCCGGTGCCCACGCTGGGGTCCCAGGTATCCCGGCTGTAGATTTTCCATTGCTGGATGATGTCATTGGCCAGCAGTTCTCCGGCGATCAGGTCGACCTGCTGGGCGGTAATTCCCGCCCCTTCCAGGCAGTACAGTTTCGACGTATAAACCGCTTCATCCGGGCCGGTCTTCAGGTCGAGAATGTCTTCAATCGCTTCCACGGCCGTGCTGCCCGGGTTGTCCCGGACGCCGGGCCGAAACCCAATCCAGATGGCCCAGTCAAAGGGCAGGTTCAAGGGTTCATAGGAAGAAACCTGGGTCACCGGGTTGGTAAACACTTCACTCCGGATGGTCTCGAGCTGTGCATCCGTCAAATCGGCGTCGATGGTGAGGATGTGCACGGTTCGGATCCGATCTACCCGGATGCCGAAGTAATCCGCGGCCTTGTGCCGGATCCCCTCGCCCTCCGCGTCAAACAGCTCGGGTTTCAGAGTAATTTCAAGTCTGTGTGGCATAGGGACACCTAATAAGTAATGGGTGAAGATTCATCCAAGGATGGAACCTGAACGGTTTGGAAATTACATAGCAGGATAGGGTGTGATTGTCCAACAGGAACTCAAGTAGCAATTTAAAAATGTAGTCCCTGCCAGACTGGGAATTCCTGATTTCACAAGGGAACTCGCGGGTTTGTTTTAAGTGTTGGGTGCTACGTGTTAAGAAAATTTTTTTGCTGCCAATCAAAACATAACGCGGCCTCCTAATAGAGGATGAAAAAGTGGAAATACTTGGGTGAATGGATGCGTTTGTTCACGCATATCAATTTTTGGTTTGTAGCAAGGCATACGCTCTTTTGAAACAGCAGGCATAGCAGGTGGCACGTCGAGGATCTCGAAAGAGCGTGAACACCGCTCCCGAGCAAAAAATGCCGCCTGTGGACGAATACTAGCTGGAGAATATTCTAGCGATGTCGTTGTAGAATACAAAGACCATCAGCAGCAGCAGGATGAACATGCCGGCCTGTTGGGCAATTTCACGCACCCTCAGGCTGACGGGCTTGCCGCGCAGGGCCTCGATGGAAAAAAACATCAGGTGACCGCCGTCCAGGATGGGAATCGGCAGGAAATTCAGGATGGCCAGGTTGATACTGATGAAGGCAATAAACTGGATCAGTTTGCCGATGCCTTCCTTGGCCTGCTGACCGGCCATCTGAGCAATCATGATGGGACCGCCCAGGTTGTCACGGGAAATGGAACCATTGATCATCTTGACGATTCCGCGCAGGGTGACATCGATGACAAACCAGGTCTGCTTGAAACTCTCTATAGTGGCCATTGCGGGCGGCAGTCGTTTTTTGAGCCGCATCTCCGCCGGGATACTGATACCGCCGGTTGAAATCCCGATCAGGTGGCGCTCAACCTTGTTGCCGACACGGTCTTTGGTAACGGTCAGCTCAGGCACAATTTCGAATTGCATCACCTCGCTGCCGCGTTGAACTTTCACTTGCATCGGATTGCCGCCGGATGCGGCGATCTCTTTGCGCATCTCATCCCAGTTGTTCACCGGCGCGGCGTTGATGCCGATAATCCGGTCGCCCTTTTGCAGACCGGCCCGTTCGGCGGGAAACCCCTTGGTCACTTCCCCGATAATGGCTGCGATGACGGGCAGCCCTGAGATCCCGGCATCAAAATATTCAATTTCATCCCCCAGAATGTCACGTCCGGTCCGCAGGACGGGCACTGTTTCCAGGTCCAGGAATTCACCGCTTCGCTCCACAGTGAACAACAGCGGTGCGCCCTGGCTGTCGGTAATCGCCTTTTTAACATCGTACCAGGATTCGGTTTCACGGCCGTCAATTGCCACAATGCGGTCATCGAGCCTGAAACCGGCGCCGGCGGCCGGGCTATCCTTTTCAATACTCTTGACCACCGACCGGATATCTTCGATACCGACGATGGAAAAAAAGAGCAGAAAAATAAAAACCGCCAGAAGCAGGTTGGAAACCGGTCCGGCCGCCACGATCAGCATGCGCTGGTATACATTTTTATGGGTAAAGGATACGGGCAGGTCCTCGGGCGGCAGTTCGGTGTCGGGATCTTCCCCCACCATCTTCACATACCCTCCGAGTGGAATGGCGGAAACGCGGTAATCCGTCCGTCCAACTGTCTTGCCGAAAAGGCGTGGTCCGAATCCGAGCGAAAACTTTTCCACCCCAACGCCGAACAACCGGGCCACGAGGAAATGGCCGGCTTCGTGAACAAAAATCAGTACGCCCAAGACCACTATGAGGGATATCAGACTTAAACCCATATTTCTTTCTACCTTTGAAACCTCTTTCTAGGTTCCCCGTTCAAGGTTCACGGTTCTGGTTTGAAACCGTTGAACCCCTGAACCCTTGAACCTTAATGTTGTTTGCCGAAACCATAAGCATGCGACCCGTTCTTTGCAAGCATGTAAACTGAGAAAGGATTGCTAGTCCAGTAAACCGTTCACTGTTTGGCGGGCCCATTGGTCCGCTGCCATGATCTCACCCAGCTCAGGACCGGTTATCACGGTATGGTTTTGCATGGTTTGGGTTATGAGAGCCGGTATGTCGTTGAATTGGATCTGTCTGTCCAGAAACAAAGCGACGGCTGTTTCGTTGGCTGCATTGAGAACTGCCGGACAGGTACCGCCCCTGCGGACGGCTTCAAAGGCCAGGGCCAAACAGGGAAAGCGCTCCAGATCGGGTTTTTCAAAATCAAACCGGGCCAGTTCGGTAAAGTCCGGCCATGGCTGCCCGAGAGCCAAACGTTCGGGATAACTCAGCGCATAGGCAATGGCCCCCTTCATATCCGGAACTCCCAGCTGCGCCATGACACTTCCGTCCCGGTAGGCGACCATGGAGTGAATGATACTCTGGGGATGGACGACGACCTCGATCTGTTCCAGTGAAACGTTGAACAGGTGCTTGGCCTCGATGACTTCGAGGCCCTTATTCATCAGCGTGGCCGAATCGACGGTAATCTTGGGGCCCATGGACCAGTTCGGGTGGTCCAGGGCATCCTCCAGCGTGATCTCCGCGAAGGTGTCCGCCGGGCGGTCACGAAACGGGCCGCCCGAGGCGGTGAGCAGGATGCGGGCCAGATCCTGACGCCGGTTGCCTTCCAAGCACTGAAAGATGGCGCTGTGCTCACTGTCGATGGGCAAGATGTCCACCTGATGGGCGCGGGCCAGCGGCATGACAAAATCCCCGGCCATTACGAGGGTTTCCTTGTTGGCCAGGCAGATGGTCTTTCCGGCCTTTATAGCAGCTATGGTTGGCTCCAGGCCGGCGGCCCCAACCATGGCCGTTACCACCGTATCGGCCGCGGCACATTCAGCGGTCTGCCGGTAGCCTTCCCGGCCATAGACAATATCGGTTCTGCATCCGACCGGCAGCAGGGCCTTCAAATGGGTGGCACCGTTTTCGTCGAAAACGGAGGCAAGTTCTGGGTTGAATTCCATAATTTGGGCGGCCAGGGTATCCAGGTTGGATTTGGCACTGAGTGCCGCGATCTTGAACCGCTCGGGAAAACGTCGGGCAACTTCCAGGGCGTTGGTGCCGATTGAGCCTGTGGAGCCTAAGATACATAGGTGTTTCATACGCGTCGTGTTAAGCTTTAAGTGTTAATTTAAAACCATTAAAAAACAAAACCTTAAAACACTATCTCTAATGCTTAAAATAGAAAAGTTTTACAATAATACGCCACCGGGGAGGCGAACAAAAGGGCATCAATCCTGTCGAGCAGACCGCCGTGCCCCGGCAGGATGCTACCCGAATCCTTTATGTTGCCGCTGCGTTTTATGATGGATTCAAAAAGGTCGCCGAGCGGTCCGGCAATGGCAATGCCCAAAACCCCCAGCAGGAACAAGCCCAACGGCAGCCCGGGCAGGAAATAGACCCGAAAAAGGATCCCCACCGTAAAACAGGCCGTCAGGCCACCGAGCGAGCCCTCTATCGTCTTGCCGGGGCTTACGGAAGGGCACAATTTGTGTTTTCCGAAAAAGGTACCGGCATAAAACGCCCCGATGTCGTTTGCAAAAACCAGACAGATAAGCAGAAATACCCAGATCATGCCGTCACTGCCGTTGCGCAGAAGCAGAATGTGGCCCAGCAGCACGGGAACATAGATCACGCCGGTTACCTGTTTCACAACTGCGGAAAACACATTCTGGTCTTTGCCATAATTGACAATGGCGGTGATACCGGCCAACAGCAGGTTGGCAGCCAGGCAAAAGAGGATGAGATCGAAGCGGGCCCTGTAGGCCGCCCAGAGAACCAGCGCCCCTGTGATCAGCGCCAGGATGTTCAGGGGCGAATTGACCGATCGCGGGGGGACCGCACACGCAATTCGCAAATACTCCCATAAGGCCAGCAGACCGGCTGCCAGCACCAGGCCGAAGAAGGCTGTCCCGCCCTGGACGATCAGGTAGATCAGAAAGGGCAGCGCCACTAGCCCGGTGATAATTCGTTTTAAATGCATGCTCACTTTTAAAACAAAAAAGCTAATAAAATCAATAATAAATTAAACAAGTTCAGTCTAACTCAACTTAAGAGTTTCAGGTGGGCGCCGCATCTTACCGCAAAATAAAGTACCTGCAGGGTATGCCGATAGCGGCAAGATGTCGCTCCCACAGAATGCAAACTCTGAAACTGGATGACACCTGAACGTTAAGTTTCGAAAATGGGTCAGGAAGACGTCCCTTGGACCAACAGTGTCCGTCTACAGGTGGTCGCTTTGGGTCGGAGCAAGGCCTGAACACTTTTGAAACCGGAGACGTAGACCATCTACGTCGAGGATAGCGCTAAAGGTTGCGCCTGGCGGCTTGAAAACCGGCACTGCGTGCTCTAAAGAGCGAAAACGCCGCTCCGGGCCGAAAGATGCCGCCTGTGGACGGACATTACACTTTGCCGTATCGCCGGTCCCGTTTCTGATAGGCTTGCAGGATTTGCTCAAACTCATCCCGCGAAAAGTCAGGCCAGAGGGTATCGGTAAAAAACAGCTCCGTGTAAGCCAGTTGCCAGAGCAGAAAATTACTGATCCGCATTTCGCCACTCGTACGAATCATGATATCAGGATCCGGGATCCCCCGCGTTTCGAGTGCATCGGCGATCATCTGCTCTGAAATGGCATCCGGATCGATTTTCCCGCTGGCGGCATCGGCTGCAATCTTCCGGCCCATGTTCACAATTTCCGTCCGTCCGCCATAGCTCAGGGCCAAGGTCAGGGTCAGACCGGTGTTCCCAGCCGTGGCGGCCATGGTCTGCTGCAGAAAATCACGGACACCGTCAGGGAGCTTGGCTGTGTCGCCGATGGTATTCAGCCGGATATTCTGGTCGAGCATTTCCTGCTTTTCCGACTTGAGAAAGTTCTTCAGGAGGGTCATGAGGGCGGTGACTTCGGCCTTGGGCCGCTGCCAGTTTTCGGTGGAGAACGCGTAGAGGGTCAGGTAGCGAATACCGATTTCACGGCTGGCTTTCACAATGGTGCGCACCGTTTCGGTGCCCCTTTCGTGCCCTTTTACGCGGTTTAACAGTTTTTTCCTGGCCCAGCGACCGTTGCCGTCCATGATAATGGCCACATGGGCCGGTAGCGGTTTGGCGTCCTGAGCGGACAGTCTTTGCTCACCAGGCTTAGAACTCAAGGATTTCCTTCTCTTTTTCTTTGAAGATCTCGTCAATCCGCTTGACGAACTCATCCGTGATTTCCTGGACCTTATCCTGTCCCTTGAAGAGATCGTCTTCCGAGATGTCGCCCTCTTTCTTGGCCATCTTCAAGAATTCGTTTGAATCGCGGCGTATGTTGCGGATCGCGACCTTGTAGTCTTCGCATATTTTGCCGATCACCTTGACCAGTTCTTTACGGCGCTCTTCGGTCAGCGGCGGTATGGCCAGACGGATCAGTTTGCCGTCGCTGGACGGGGTCAGACCTAAATCGGATGCCAAGAGGGCCTTCTCGATATCCTTGATAACGGTTGCATCCCAGGGCTGGATCACAATCAGCCGGCTCTCCGGAACACTGAGCGAGGCCATTTGGTTCAAGGGGGTTTGCGTGCCGTAATAATCCACCCGGATACCGTCCAGAATGTTCAATGAAGCACGACCGGTACGAACTCGCTTCAGCTCATTTTCCAGGGCGTCAATGGATTTTCCCATCCGTTCTCTGGTTTCACTGTATGTCGAATCTAACATGGTCATCACCTATTTAAAATTTACCGGTGTACGTTCACAAATGACAGGATTTGGTTCGGAGCAAGGCTTGAGCGCTTTTGAAACCGCAGGCATAGCAGGCGCTATGTCGAGGATTTCACAAGAGCGAAAACGCAACTCCGGGCCAAAAGATGCCGTTTGTGGCCGTGCACCTAGTTGCTTATTCTGGTGCCCACGGACTCACCGCAAACCACCTGACGAATGTTGCCCCGGTTCTTGAGGTTGAACACTACCAACGGCAGACTGTTGTCCATGGCCAGGGAGATGGCCGTCATATCCATGACTTTCAACTGTTTTTCGAGAACCGTCATGTAAGTGGTTTTTTCGATAAACTCAGCCGCCGAGTCTGAGGTCGGATCGGCCGTATAAAGCCCGTCCACCTTCGTGGCCTTGAGCAGTACTTCGGCGTGAATCTCCTGTCCTCGGAGCACGGCCGCCGTATCGGTTGTAAAATACGGGCTGCCGGTCCCACAACCGAAGATAACCACCCGTCCCTTTTCAAGATGCCTAACGGCGCGGCGCAGGATGTACGGCTCGGCTACTTCATGCATCGAAATAGCCGACTGGACCCGGGTCTGCATGCCCTTCTTTTCTAATGCGTCCTGCAGGGCCAGGCTGTTGATCATGGTAGCCAGCATCCCCATGTGGTCGGCCGAGGCCCGATCCATGTCATAAGAACTGGCGGCAATCCCCCGAAAGATATTGCCCCCGCCGACCACGATAGCGATTTCCACCCCGAGGTCGAATACGGAGCGAATCTCCTCCGCTACGTACTTGATCACATCGGGACTGATACCGAAGCCCTGATCTCCCATCAGGGCTTCACCACTCAACTTTAACAGGATGCGCTTGTACCGTGATCGTATCAAGGGTCGTCTATTCTCCTATCTGAAAACGTGCAAACCTTTTAATGGTGATATTTTCTCCGATCTTGGCGATCAGTTCATTGATCAGGTCCGCGATCGTCAGATCCGGATTGCGTACGTAGGCCTGGTTCATCAGGCAATTTTCCTTGAAGAACTTGTTCATCTTGCCATCGACGATCTTTTCAATCATCTTCTCCGGTTTGCCCAGTTCCAGGGCCTGTCCCCGGTAGACTTCCTTCTCGCGGCTGACAACCTCTTCCGGAACATCCTCTTCTTTGATGCCCACGGGATTGGTGGCGGCAATGTGCATGGCCACGTTTTTGGCGAACGCCTTGAAGTCATCATTCTTGGCCACAAAGTCGGTCTCGCAATTCACTTCAACGAGAACGCCCAGCTTGCCGCCCATATGGATGTAGGCTTCCACCACCCCCTCGGACATGGCCCGGCCGGCCCGCTTGGCCGCGGTCGCCAGACCTTTTTTTCGCAGAAAATCGGAAGCCTTTTCAATATCGCCATCGCACTCTTTCAGTGCGTTTTTACAATCCATCATACCGGCGCCGGATTTTTCCCTAAGCTGTTTTACCAGCGCTGCACTAATTTCAGCCATTATTTTTCTCCTGTCTCTTCAGCCTTCTCGGCGTCATCTGTTTTTTCTGCTTCATCGGCAGTTTCAGCGGTTCCCTTTTTGATGATCTCCACAACCGGCCCGTCAGTGCCATCCGAAATCACTTTGCGCTCACCCGGTTTGAGTTCCGAGGTGGCTGCGGTGACTTCCGATTCAGGCTCTTCCACCGCCTTGTCCGCTTCGGCGCGTTTCTTTTCTTCGTGGCGTCCACGCCCCTCGATACAAGCATCCGCCATTTTGGAAGCAATTAGGCGGATGGCGCGAATGGCGTCATCATTGCCGGGAATGACATAGTCAATGTCATCCGGGTCACAGTTGGTATCGACCACGGCGACGATGGGAATCCCCAACCGTCGGCCTTCACGGACCGCAATGGATTCATTTTTGGGATCGACGATAAAAATTGCCCCGGGCAGCTTGGTCATATCCTTGATACCGCCTAGAGTACTGTCCAGTTTTACCCGCTCCTTGCCCAGTTTGAGTCTTTCTTTTTTGGGGAAGAGTTCAATCGTACCGTCGTTTTCAATATTGTTCAGATAAAGCAGCCGGTCGACACTCTTTTTGACTGTCTGAAAATTGGTCAACATGCCACCCAGCCAGCGGTTGTGAACATAGAACATTTCACACCGGTTGGCCTCTTCGTATATCGATTCACGGGCCTGCTTTTTGGTGCCCACGAAGAGGACGGATTTCCCCGCGGCCACCGTGTCGGTAATAAAGGAATAGGCGGTGCGGAACATCTTAACGGTTTTCGAAAGGTCGATGATGTAGATCCCGTTCCGGGCACCGAAGATGTAAGGTTTCATTTTGGGATTCCAGCGCTTGGTCTGGTGACCGAAGTGCACGCCGGCTTCCAGCAGCTGCTTCATGGTAATGTAGGCCATTTTAATTTCCTCCTGGATTTGGTTTGACCTTCGCCTCCATCTTCCCCGGGTCCAATCCCGCCCTGTGCGGGACACCGGGAACCGGGTCCGGAGACGTGTGGGTTATAAAAACGATTTCTATTAACAAGATATGTATAATTCTGCAAGCAAAATTTAGGTAATGCCCGAATTTTTCGCACGCATAAATTGCGGTGTTCCCTCTGTGTTTGAAATCCCCACAAAGTGCGCTTTAAATCGCTATCGGGATCGGGATCGAAATCGAAAGATTGGCTTGCTGAAGGGCCGATAGCGATTTCGATCCCAATTTCGATTTGGATGTAAATAGCGTATTCACTGCCCTCAACGTCAGTTAGCCAGCGTCAACCGGGCAATACGGTCGTAGCCGCTGTAATCCTTGGCAAACGCAACCCCGGCATATTCGGGTTGCTGCCTGACCAGTTGATCGATGGCCGGATGCTGATCGTGACCTGTTTCCAACAGCAGGCAGCCTCCCGGTTGCAAGTAATCGGGAGCCTGCTGGATAATCCCGCGAATGCAATCCAGACCATCCGGCCCGCCGTCCAGGGCCGTTCGTGGTCCAAACGTGTGTATTTCGGGCTGGAGTGTGGGAATAACGGCAGAATCGATGTATGGCGGGTTAGAAACAACTAGATCCAGGCGGACCCGAGCCCGGGCAACCGGCGCAAACCAGTCGCCGGTAAAAAAATGGATCCTCTCAGCCAGGCCGTTGGCAGCCACATTGCGCCGCGCCACAGACAGGGTCTGATGGAAACGATCAGACGCATAAAAGAACTGTCCGGGGCGCTCCTTGGCCAAGGCCGTCACCACCGCTCCGGAACCGGTGCCAAGCTCGAGAATATGCAATGGTCGGTGGGGCGCGGCGGCATCGATAGCCTCAATCGCATTCTCGACCAGGCATTCGGTTTCCGGACGCGGTATCAGGGTACCGGGCGCCACCGCAAAATCAAGGCCCCAGAACTCCTTGGTGCCGATGATATACGCAACCGGTTCGCGCGCAGTCCTTCTTTTGATGAAAGCTTTGAATTGCTGTAATTCGGCGGGATTCAGCGGCTGGTCATACCTTAGATAGAGGTCGATGCGTTTCACGGCCAGGGTGTGGGCCAACAGAATTTCGGCCGTGGCGCGTGGGCTGTCAATCGTGTGCCGGCTAAAATAGTCGCTGGTCCATTTCAATAAATCCAGGATCGTCCAACTTGTCCTGGTCTCCTCAGACGGTGTTTTCATTTTGCATGGCCTGGGCCTGGTAGTAGGTGGCCAGTGAGCTGATGACCTCGTCCAAGTCACCTTCCATAACGGCATCCAGCTTATAGAGGGTCAGCCCGATCCGATGATCCGACACCCGCCCCTGGGGGAAATTATAGGTCCGGATGCGGCCGCTGCGGTCGCCGGTTCCGATCTGGCTTTTGCGGTCCTCGGACCGTTTCTCGTTCTGCTCACGCACCATGGTGTCCAACAGCCGCGAACGCAGCACCTTCATCGCCTTGGCTTTGTTTTTGTGCTGGGATTTTTCATCCTGGCAGGTGACCACCACCCCGGTGGGCAGATGGGTGATGCGAACGGCGGAATCAGTCGTATTGACACTCTGGCCGCCGGGTCCGGATGAACGGTATACATCGATTTTCAATTCGTTGGGGTCGATGTCGAGTTCGACATCCTCTGCTTCCGGCAGCACCGCAACGGTTACGGCGGAGGTGTGAATCCGTCCCTGGGTCTCTGTGGTGGGCACCCGCTGTACCCGGTGGGTACCGCTTTCGTATTTAAAAGAACTATAAGCGCCCTTCCCGTTGATCAGGGCGATGACCTCCTTGAATCCACCGACACCGGTGGCATGGTGGGTCAGCACTTCCACCTTCCAACTCTGGCTCTCGGCGTAGCGGGTATACATCCGGAACAGATCACCGGCAAACAGGGCGGCTTCGTCCCCGCCGGTTCCGGCCCGGATTTCAACGATGACATTCTTGTCATCAAGCGGGTCCTTGGGAATCATGAGGGTCTTGAGTTCGGATTCGAGACGCTCCTTATCGGTGGATAGGCGCCCCACCTCTTCCCGGGCCAACTCCTTTATTTCCGGATCACTGTCCTGCAACAATTCCCGGCTGCTCTCGAGTTCAGCCAGGACCTCTTCATATTCCCGAAAGGCAGTTACCACCGGATTAAGATCAGCATGCTCGCGGCTATAAGCCTGGTAGGCACTCCGGTCCTTGATGATGTCAGGATTGCTGAGCAACCCTTCCAGTTCCAGAAAACGTTTTTCAATGCTTTTGAGTTTATCAATCATTTTTACATTGGGTTGTTAGGCTTAAGGCTTTTAGTCTGAAGTAAAAGCCTTGTGTCGCCTGCCGAGGCAGGCTGGATTTAACTACAACCTCAAAGAAACAATTGGCCATTTGGGTTGGCCGTTAGGAAAATAACATCAACCCATATTTAATGTTAGGTAGGCCAAACAGTGCCGAGGAAACAAGGTGATTCCAGATTTAGTTGGGCTAACAGATAATTGCTAAGAGATAGTTGCTTATTTTAATTACAAAAAACTGAGACCTTTGGAAATTCCCGCCAACGGGAGTTTATCCAAAGGTCTCGGTTGTAACAGTAGCGGCAGGCTAGGTGGCGGCCTGTTCCTTATTAAATTTTTCGTATTTTTTACGAAAGCGTTCAATGCGCCCAGCCGTATCGACCAGTTTCTGCTTGCCGGTGTAGAACGGGTGGCACTTGGAACAGATTTCCACGCTGATATCCTGCTTGGTGGAACCCGCCTGTACCTCGGCACCACAGGCGCAGCGGATGGTGGTATCCGCATATTTTGGATGAATGTCTGGCTTCATATTCAAAATTCTCCCTTTAATTTTATAGCCTTAAATGTTGTTTCGCGGCCCTTTGGCGTAATAATCAAGACCGCCTCTAAGAGTTCATTGAGTCTAGAAACTTCTGATTATCGCTCGTTCCGTTCATTTTTTCAAGTACAAATTCTAGACTGTCGACCGGATTCAAGGAGCTGAGTAATTTCCTCAGGATCCAGACCCTGTTTAGTGTCTCTTCCGGCAGCAGCAGCTCCTCTTTCCGGGTACCGGACTTCTTGATATCGATCGCCGGGAAGACCCGCTTGTCGGCCAGGCGCCGGTCAAGCTGGATCTCCATGTTGCCGGTACCCTTGAACTCTTCGAAAATCACCTCGTCCATCCGGCTGCCCGTGTCCACCAGGGCCGTCGCGATAATTGAGAGGCTGCCGCCCTCCTCGATATTCCGAGCCGCACCGAAAAAGCGTTTGGGTCGTTGCAGCGCGTTGGAATCCACACCACCGGAGAGAATCTTACCGCTGGGCGGCATCACGCTGTTGTATGCCCGGGCCAAACGGGTGATACTGTCCAGCAGGATGATCACGTCCTTTTTATGTTCGACCAGGCGCTTGGCCTTTTCAATCACCATTTCGGCCACCTGAACATGCCGTTCGGCCGGTTCATCAAATGTCGAACTGATGACTTCACCATCCACGGAACGCTCCATGTCGGTCACTTCTTCCGGGCGTTCATCGATCAGCAGCACGAAAAGGACGATATTTTTGTGATTGGCGCTCAAACTGTTGGCGATGGCTTGCAGCAGCATGGTTTTACCCGAACGAGGCGGTGAAACGATCAGTCCGCGCTGGCCGAAACCGATGGGTGTGAGCAGATCCATGATTCGAGTGGAATAGTTCTCCGGATCTTTTTGCAGGGTCATCTTGCGTTCCGGGTACAACGGCGTGAGATTGTCAAACAGGATCTTTTCCCGGGCCTCTTCCGGATCTTCGTAATTGACCGCCTCCACCTTGAGCAGGGCGAAATAGCGCTCAGTATCTTTGGGCTGGCGGATCTGGCCGGAAACCGTATCACCGGTTCGCAGGTTGAAACGCCGTATCTGGGAAGGGGACACGTAAATATCATCCGGCCCCGGCAGGTAGTTGCAGTCGGGGGCGCGCAAAAAGCCAAATCCATCAGGCAGGATCTCTAACGTGCCTTCCCCGTAAATCAACCCGTTTTTCTCGATCTGGGCCTGGAGAAGTGAAAAAATCAGCTCCTGCTTGCGCATCCCGGCGGCCCCTTCGATTTTGAACTTTTTGGCCAGCTGGGTCAGCGCGTTGATTTTCATGTCTTTAAGTTCGACGATATTCATTTAACTTGTTCTCCACCTTTCTTAATTAAGAATCATATCGCGTTGCAATACGATCAGTTACCCCGGCCGTCCGCATTGAACCGTTCTGATCGCAGCAGCCGGATTTGGATATCTTGATCAACAGCCTGGGTGAGTGTCTGCCTGAAATAGGGGACAGGGTTTTCCGGATAGTTTATAGTTTAGCATATGATTAATTCGGTACCATGAATCCGCAAAGGGCAACCTGTTGCATGACACCGAAAGAGACGGAATGTTATGTGATTTAAGTTAGAAGATTTTCCGGGTGTTTTCTCTCCACGGGGCGGGCCCTGATCATTTATGTCTTGCGCGGTCAAGGTATATCATGTTTTTTGGCCTGTCAAGCAGTTTCTCCCGTGTCGGCCGGGCAGCCGTTTTCACCCTGTTGCCGGTAACTTGGTCGTCACAGCGAGGACCGTTGAAGCCCGATTATAGACAAGGCCGCGACCCATGGAATGCCGTGCAAACGCCCTTGTGCCGGCCCTCGTTGGAATAAAATCCCATCTTGTTGAAAAATTTAACAATTCATGCAATAGAAGGGTTGAATGCAATTGCAGCGATGAAGCTTTGAAATTGGGTGACAAGCATCGAAAAAAACACGCCAGAATACAGGGCCCTGTTTCAGGCGGCCCGGCTTTTACCCGCTCGCGAAGGGGTCTACCTGGTCGGCGGCTGTGTCCGGGACCTGCTGATCAACCAGCCCCCGGCCGATTACGACCTGGCCGTATCCGGAGCGCCTGAAGCGTATGCCCACCTGTTGGCCGCAAAATTCGGCGGCCGTCCGATTGCCATCGGGCCGGACCGTCACCGGCTCTTTAGAGTTGTGGCCGGCGGCCGGATTTTCGACCTCTCTCCCCTGGTGGGCGGCTCCATCGAAGAGGACTTGGAAAATCGTGATTTCACTATCAATGCCATGGCCTTCGACCTCGCCGGACAGAATTTGGTGGACCCGCTGGATGGCCTGCAGGACCTGCATGCCAGGGTGCTCAAAATGGCTTCCCCACGCGCCTTCGTGAACGACCCGCTGAGGCAGCTGCGCGCCTTTCGGCTGGCCGCCCAATTTGGCTGCCGGATAGAGGCCGACACCCTGGCGGCTGTACAGGCCATGACCGGGACGATCCAAACCTGCGCTGGGGAGAGAATCCGGACGGAGTTTTTCAAACTACTTGCGTTTAACGGTTCCACGCAGTTTATCGCGCAGATGGCCGACTGTGGCCTGCTGTTTGAAATCTTTCCGGAATTGGCAAGGTTGACGGGTTGCCGCCAAAATGAACACCATAGCTTCGATGTCTGGACACACACCCTGGCCGCCTGCCGCCAGCTGGAAAACTACCTGGACCCGGTTGCCCCAGATGAAAGGTCAGCCCCTATCCAGCAGGCAGTGGCTCACGTGCGGCGCCATGAGCAGGTCGGCCTGCTGAAAATGGCCCTTTTGCTGCATGATGTCGGCAAGCCCGCCACCCGCTCCGCAGACGCCGGGGGCAAGGTCCATTTTTACGGGCATGGACGCCGGGGTGCCGTGCTGGCCGCCGATATTTGTAACCGGCTCAAATGCTCCCGGGCCGAAAGCAAATATATCGGCACCGTCGTCAGGCAACATAATCGGCCCCTCTCTCTCTATCTCCTGCAGGCCCGCAATCGTCTCAGCGATAGAGCGGTCACGCGCTTTTTTATGCATTGCACCGATCTGGCACCCCCTATCCTGCTCCATGCCATCGCAGATTATGCCGGCAAACGATCGGTTCCGGGAGAGGATTTAAAAACCTATGTACGCTTTGTCGAATCCCTGCTGGCGCACTACTTTGACACCTATACCAAACGCCAGGCCGAACCAGGACTGTTGACCGGCCGAGACCTCATCGCCCATTTCGGACTGGTGCCCTCTCCCCTGTTCAAGAAGCTGCTGGAAAAGGTCGAGACCGCTCGCCTGGCAGACGAGATTCAGGATCGGCAGCAAGCCCTCGATCTGGTGAGCACTCTGCTTAATCAATCAGGCCCATCCACCGGACTTTAAAAGCTTCTTTTTACCATCGTGCAGGACTTGACAAGCCCCGGACGTTTTGCGATAAACACGAGGTTGCAAATATGCAGGGGCATATTCCCTGTCAGGTTACACACACCGACTATTTATAATCCGTAAAAAAGGAGAGCCAGATGAACATTCTGTTTTTTGGGCCTAACGGCAGCGGCAAGGGAACCCAGGGCGCTATTTTGAAAGACAAATACAGCACCCCCCATATCGAATCCGGTGCTATCTTCCGCGACAATATCAAAGGCGGAACCGAGCTGGGCGCCCAGGCCAAAGCCTATATCGACAAGGGCGACCTGGTACCCGATGAGATTACCATCCCGATGATCCTCGATCGCCTGCAGCAAGATGACTGCAAAGGCGGCTGGCTGCTGGACGGTTTCCCGAGAAACAAGAACCAGGCTATCAAACTGGACGAGGCTCTCAAAGAAGCCGGAATGAAGCTGGATATCGTAGTTGAAATCCTGCTGGATCGTGAAATTGCCAAAAACCGGATCATGGGCCGGCGCCTGTGCGCCAATGACCCCAACCACCCCAACAACATCTACATTGATGTGATCAAACCGGATGGCGACAAATGCCGTGTATGCGGTGGTGAACTCTCCACGCGCTCCGATGACCAGGACGAAGCCGCCATCGGCAAACGCCACGACATCTACTACGACACCGATACAGGCACCATGGCCTCGGCCTACTACTTCAAGGACATAGCCGCCGATAGCGGCATCAAGTACATCGAACTGGACGGCAAACCCAGCGTTAAGGATGTAACGTCCGAACTCGTATCCAAACTTTAGATCGACCCGATTATAGTTGAAATATCCTGACCCCGGCTGGCGGAAGCAGCCGGGGTCTTTTTTGGCTCTCTAAGCGCGACCTTTCAGTGGCCGCCCGGCGCTTTCCCCAACGTCCGCCGGATGGCCCTTTTTTAATCCAAATTCTTGCCTTTTTTGCTTGCTTTTAGTAAATTACTTGGTTATGAGTAGCGTTTTGATGTACAAAATCAGATCTACATCGCGTCAGAATAGCATGGAGTGACCGATGTACGTAAAGGGGGGGAGACGGTTGAAAGAAATCGAAGTCAAGGTTTATGACAATGACCTCGAAAAAGCCATGCGCATTTTGAAGAAGAAAATTCAAAACGATGGCCTTTTTAAACGGTTAAAGCTGAAGAAAAGCTACGAAAAACCCAGCGAATTCAAAAGACGCAAACAGCGCGAAGCACTTCGTCGGCAGCGCATTGCGGCTTCCCGCAGCCGGCGTTACTAGACGTAATCCACAAGCGAAACACCCTGCCCGGCAGATGGTCATCATCTGTCGGGCAGTTTTGTTTGGAAGCTATCTCAAAAATGCCTTTTGGCCCAATCTCGGCGTTAGGCGTTCGGTTCCAATCCTCGAAATACATGAGTATTCCTCCGGTTGACACCTCACGGCCGCCTTGACCTTGAGCCAAAATCCTATTTTTGAGAAAGCTTCCAACACCTGAAAAATCAAAGGACGACTTTTCGGGTGTTTTAAGTTTTAGGTGTTATGTGCTAAGTAGTGCCCAGCCATGATTGGAAATCATAGCTGGATGCTGTTAGCTCTTAGCCATTAGGTATTAGCTTAGGGGCAAAAAAGTGGCGCTATACAGATTTGCCAACCGATAAAGGCTAAAAGCCAATAGCTTAATTCGGGATGAGAAACTGCACTTTGTTGGTTTTATCTTAACACTTAAAACTTAACACTTAACACGACCCTCACAATGACAACCACCGACACCTACGAGAAAACATTACAGGCCATGTACAGCCTGCACCGGTTCGGTATCAAGCTGGGCCTGGACATCATCAGCGGCATGCTCGAAGGCCTGGGCAATCCCCAGGAAACCTTCAACTGCGTTCACATCGCGGGAACCAACGGCAAAGGGTCGGTCGCTTCGGCCCTTTCTACGATTCTGCACCGCGCCGGCTACCGGACCGGCCTCTACACGTCGCCGCATCTGGTCAGTTTCAACGAAAGAATCTGTATCAACAACAAACCGGTCTCCAATGAGGACATCGTCGCCGCCCATGACCGCGCCGTTGCGGCGTATGAAGGTGATCGGGAAAACACCTTCTTTGAACTGACCACGGCTATGGCCCTGGACATATTCGGACGTAAACGGGTTGACTGGGCCATTATCGAAACCGGCATGGGCGGTCGTCTGGACGCCACCAATGTCCTGAACCCGGATTTGTGCATCATCACCAATATATCCTTGGAACACCAATCGTATTTGGGTGACAGCATCGCACAGATAGCCGGTGAAAAAGGGGGCATCATCAAAAAGGGCGTCCCCGTGGTCACCGGCGTGCGCCAACCGGAAGCCATTGAAACAATCGAATCGCTGGCCGCTGAGAAAGAGGCCCCCTTGGCGCGGTTTAAAGAAACATTCGACATTCGGCCGAGTACGGAAAACATATTTGACTACCAGGGTATTGCGACCGATCTGGGCATGATAGCGGTCGGTCTGCCGGGTGACCATCAGCTCGAAAATGCGGCCCTGGTCCTGGCCGCCTGCGAAACTCTAAACATGGCCGGAAAAACGAAGATCGATGCGGACGCTATGCGCTACGGTCTCAGGCAGAATAATTGGCCCGGGAGACTGGAAATCGTCGCCGAGGCACCCACCATCCTGTTGGATGGCGCCCACAACCTGGTTGCCTGTGAGGCCCTGGCCCGTTTTTTGAAAACCCGGTATGCCGATCGGGATATCACCCTGGTGGTGGGCATTCTGGACGACAAACCATTCGAGAAAATGCTGGACTTGCTGGTGCCGGCCTGCAAAAAATTGATCCTCACCCGCCCGATTATCGACCGGGCCCTCGAACCGGAGGCACTCCTGCCCATGGTTAAACCTTATGGCAAGGAGACAACCATCATCGCGAGTGTTCCGGATGCCGCCAACCAGGCCATCGACAGCGCCGCGCCGGACGACGTCATCTGCATCGCCGGCTCCCTCTATGTCGTCGGTGAAGCCAGACAGATGCTTGACATAACAGGAAGGATAAACTAATGCGGTTCTCTAAAAAACTCCAGTAGTGCCGATCTGTGACCGTATCTGTCACAGACGGCGGTTATAATGGCCTCATAACCTTAAAAAGGAGGCCGCTATGACAACATTTACGATCACA
>Ga0126330_10000098_pt1 | contig 25021 bp, 27 predicted proteins | sample InaspJWI91metaG_FD_97004 | JGI IMG/M metagenome (GOLD analysis project Ga0126330, IMG submission 97004) | Marine gutless worms symbiont microbial communities from Oahu, Hawaii - Inanidrilus sp. 2 OAHU.JWI-91 metaG | ecosystem: Host-associated > Annelida > Digestive system > Unclassified...
CTTTCTGGATCGCCTTCGATTGCCGCGAAAAGACCCATTTTGAAACGGTATCGCTGCCTGGGAATTTTTACCCGCGGTTTACGACAACGCGTCTCATCCGTCCTGTTGCCAGGCGCGCGCCTGCCATGGATTGGCCCGCCGGATGGCTTTTGAGCATTGGGCTCGGTTTCATCTATTACCAAAACAGAGAGGGAGGATCTCTTGGCCCGCAATAATTATTCGTTCAAAAAACGTCAGAAAGAACTAAAACGGAAAAAAAAGAAAGAGGAGAAGCTCCAACGCAAGCTCGCCAAAAAAGCACAGGCGCTGGAAGAGAGTCAGGAGGAAATCCTGGATGACCCCGATGATGAAGGCGGGGAAGAAGACGGCTGAAAAGGAGCAACGCTATGCGTCAAAAATATATGATTTCTCGTGATGACGCCACGAACCAACTCAAAATCAGGGAATACGCGGTTACTGAAAGAGATCCTAAAAAAGTGCTGGTTTCAATGCTGGAAAAAAGCAAATTTTCCTTTCTCTGTGAAGAAACCTATGCCAGTGATGCCATTATGCAAGCCATCACCAGTGGTATGCAAGCCCTGGTAACCCGTTTACGGACCCCCAATTTATTTCCCATCGAGCCCTATATCACCGCCATCGCTGAAGCGGTTATCGACTTGTATAATGAGCCCGAGGAAGGGGCGATAGAGCTCCGCTTCGATGATGCCGATTTGGTGGCCCAATTGGATGCAGATGCTCCCGCATAGGGCACAGGGCATAGGGCATAGGGCATAGGGCATAGGGCAAAAAAAACCAGCTTTTGCTTGGGAGTCAAGCTTAAACTGGTTTTCGCTTTTAGATTTTGCCCTTGGTTTTGACACTATGCCCTCTGCGCTGCGCGGAGCGCAGCTACCCATTCATTTTCTGTTCCCACTCCCACTCCCTGCCCGTTACCGTATCTTCCATCCGCTGCAGCCGGCGCTCGAGGTTCTTGAAACGGCGTTTGAGGCGCCGGGCGGCATTGGGGCGGGAATGCACGTAGCTGTCGTAAAAGTCCTGTTCGTCCTCGGTGTGAAACGGGCGCACCGGTTCGGGTTTCATGACCAGCGACGCCACGAAATAGACGAACAAGACCGGCCAGAACCCACTGAATAACATGAGTACCACCACGATCATCCGCAGCCAGAAAACACTGAAGTCATAATATTCAGCCAGCCCCCGACAGACACCGGCGATGGCTCCGTTGCGGGAGCGATACAGTCCCCGGTCCGATCTGGGTTTGAATCGATTCATGCCTCTTTTTCCTTTCCCGTGCGATCCATTAGGATGGTTTCCAGGGCGTCGATACGTTCCTCCATTTTGGAGAGCCCGCTGTAGATTTCCTGAATCATTTCAGTTTCATTGACCTGTTGCTGCCGGTCTTTTTTGGACAGCCCGCCATGACGCAGTCGTATGGACATCAGGATAGTGCCGCCGACAATCGCCAGGGAGAGGACCAGTCCGGCAAAAACAATCAGTACGATCAGTACCGCGCTCATTTCAGATAGTTTCCATTAAGTGGGTTAAAAGGGAGAGGCGGCGGTGCGGTCTACTCCTCGCCATGTTTTTCCGGGAGCTCCCGGGAAGATTTCATGGCCGCCAGTTCCCTTTCAATATCATCTTCATCCGCCAATTTGTCAAACGCTTCATCCAGATTGGATTTGCGCCCGAAGTTGACCAGGTCGGCCTCGGCTTCCATGCGCTCGATCCGGTTTTCAAAATCTTCGAACTTGGCGATCGTGGCATAGTTGTCGACCCGCCGCATTTCTTCCCGGGCTTCCTTTTTCCGTTTGGCCCGGATGTGGCGTTGGAGGAGCAAGCGCTGTTTTTCACGCGCACCGGCCAGCTTTTCTTCCAGCTGGCGGATGTCATCCTTGTATTGGGCCACCATGGCACCGTGTTCGATATGCTCCTCTTCCAGGGTGTGGACCATGTCGGTGAAGCGTCGCTTTTCGACCAGGGCTTCCCGGGCGAGATCGTCTCGGCCCTTGTCCACCGCGAGCTGGGCCCGCTCGGCCCAGTGCTGTTCGCGACTCCGGGCACCTTCCAATCTGCGTTCGACCTTTTTCTGGCTGGCCATGACCCCGGCACAGGCTGATTTCAGCTCGATGAGGGTATCCTCGATTTCGCGGATCATGAGTTTGATCAGCTTTTCCGGATCCTCGGCTTTGTCGAGCATTGAGTTGATATTTGAACTGATGATGTCCCGAAAACGAGTGAAGATACCCATGATTCTCCTCCTTACACGGTCGCCGCACCGCGCGTTGTTTTTTTAGCTTTGGTAGAGCAGAATGTGTGCCAAGGCCTAATGTTGGATGTAATCTACCGAAAATTTAAGCAATTTGCTCTCTTGACATTTCAAAGAAGGGTGGCTAAATTTACCATATATAGGTAAAATGAACCATATTGTGGGATATTTTGTTTATGCGTGCATTTTCATCCCGCCCTTCAGACCCACAGACCTTGGTCACGGATGTTGCTGTCGAGGCCCTGGGGCAATCCGAAGCCTTTCTGGATTTCCAGGAACGACTCTCCCGGATCGCGCCCGTGGAGCGGCCGGCTCTGCTGGTAGGAGAGCGCGGAACGGGCAAGGAACTGGCGGCCACGCGCCTGCATTACCTCTCCGGCCGCTGGCAGGGCCCCTTCATCTCTTTGAACTGCGCGGCCCTGGCTCCCACCCTGATCGAAACGGAACTGTTTGGGCATGAGAAAGGGGCGTTTACCGGTGCCCAGCAGCGTAAAACGGGTCGGTTCGAGGCGGCCGACGGGGGCACCCTGTTTCTGGATGAGGTCGGGCTGCTGCCCGTTGAGGCCCAGGAAAAAGTCCTGCGAGTCGTGGAGTACGGCTTTTTCGAACGGGTGGGCGGATCGACGTCCGTGGAAGTGGATGTGCGTATCATCGGTGCCACCAATGCCGACCTGCCGGCCCTGGCGGACACAGACCAATTCAAAAGGGACCTCCTCGACCGGCTCTCCTTCGAAGTTCTGTTCCTCCCGCCGCTTAGAGAACGCCATGGTGATATTCTCCTGCTGGCCTATCATTTTGCCCAGCGCATGGGGTATGAACTGGGCTGGTCGGAAACGCCGGATTTCAGTGCCAGGGCTCTGCAGCAGTTGGAGGACCACGGGTGGCCGGGCAATGTGCGCGAACTCAAAAATGCTGTGGAAAGAGCAGTTTACCGGTCAGACACCGCCCGCATCGATTCCATCGACCTTGATCCCTTTCAGTCTCCCTACAGTCCGGCTACAACCCTGAAAGCGGCGCCGGCGGAGGAAAAGTCACCGGTTTCCCAGGCAGCGGATATTAAACCCCGGGCACTAAAATCAGCCGTTCGGGATCTGGAACGTGATCTTCTTAAAAGGGCTTTGATAGATGCGAAATACAACCGGAAGAAAGCCGCCCGCTTGCTCGGCTTGACATATGATCAGCTGCGGGGGCTGTTGCGAAAGTACAAAAGCGATCTCTGAATAGCAGAGATCGCGCAGAGGGCCTGGCGCAAAGCGCATAGCGTTCAAATCTAAAGCCAGTTAACCTTTGACTTTCCAGGGCAAACCGGCTTTTTGCCCTATGCCCTATGCCCTATGCCCTATGCCCTATGCCCCATGCCCCATGCAAAAGTTGTCTCTTGACAACCCAGGGTTTAGCATCTAAACTCTAAACCATGAAGACAACGGAATCATTTGCCGATCATATCTCGCAGACGATTAACAAGCTTATTTTCTTGGAAAAAAAGAGCATCGTCGAGATTGACGGCGTGCGCCTTTTCCCCTCGGAGATTCACCTAATGCTGGTCATAGAGGCCGATCGCTCCGTCAATGCGGTGACAATGGCCAAGCGGCTGGGCATTTCCAAAGGTGCCGTTTCCCAGACGCTCGCCCGACTGGAGAAAAAGGGAGTTCTGCAGAAAAGAAAAGACCCGGCTTACAAGAACGAACTCACCGCCCACTTTACGGCTCTGGGTGAAAAGGCTCTCCAGCAGCACCGCAATCTAAGAGCGTCCCTTTTGAATGAATATGATGCCTATCTGGACACGATTACGGAGCCGGACAGGCAGGTCATTCAAAAATTTTTGTTACACATCGAGCGTTTCATAGATAAATTGATATAATTTTTTCAACATGAGTTTAGCATCTAAACCTTGGAAGCGGAGGACAATATGAGTACGGCCGGAAATGGGTCATGCAGACCTAAGAAACCAAGTTTATTAAAAATTCCACTTATTACGACCGGGTTGATGGTCGGTTCGCTGAAAATCCCACCCCTGATAAATATACCGGTCAATGACAAAGGCGAATTCGATACCAGGATAGCGGGAGCCGTACGTCTGGGCATTAAGCATATCAGCCTGCCCATACCCGCCTTCATCGTCAACCGGGATGTGGGGGCCGGTATACGCCGGGCGAAAAGGAAGGTACGGCAGTTTTCAACCGAAAAGAAGGCGCTGCACCATTTTGTCGTCCGGGAGTTGCCCAAAAGAGGCGAACCTCTCGCCCTGGAAAGCATTGCGGCGGGGTTGGACCTTTCCTTTGAAGAGGTGACGCGGCTGGTGACGGAACTGGAACAGGCCAAAACATTCCTGTTCCGGAGAAACTCAGACCGGGTCGATTGGGCTTACCCGGTGACTGTGGATGATACGCCCCACAAAGTGACCTTCAGCACTGGTGAGACCATCAATGCCGCATGAGCGATCGATGCCATTGCGACGCCCTTCGTGCAAGGGAAACTGAGAAACCAGCCGATGTCATTTGTTATTGAGTCACACTGCGCCCACTCCGGCCGTCCCATTCGTATCGAATTGGACAATGGCCTCAATCTGCTCAGCGTGGAATCCGGGGCCGATCCCTATATCTTCATTCCCAGCATCGACCTGAGCAACATCGCCGAGGAGAGCATCATCGATGTTTTCTGACGGTTGTCCGTCTTCTTCTGGTCAGAAGAACAGGCGAAAGCCTTTCGGCGTCAAAACAAAGATGGTATGGGGATTTATCTGAATCTGAAACAGAGCATCGCGCTGACCGCGCCGGTGCAGGGGGCGCTGTTCGGATTTTATTGAGAGGCGTTCGGCTCTTACATTAAATCGCAACCGCTATCGGGATAGAAATCCAAATCGGCTTTAAAATCGGCCTTCTGACAACGGTTTTCGGTCCCGATTTCGATTTAGACAGGTTAGACCGGATGAAAGATTACTACGAAAAACACCACAAGACCTACTTCGAGCGCACGGTCTTGATCGACCCGGTACTGTTTCTCAAACCCTTTGCCGATGTGCTGCCGTCCGGGTCATCTGTTTTGGATGTGGGCTGCGGCAGCGGCCGCGATTTGCTCTGGTTAAAACAAAGGGGCTTTGCGGCTGCTGGCTTGGAGCGCAGCCCGGGACTGGCCGCCCTGGCGCAGACGCATTCCGGATGCCCGGTGATCGAGGGCGACTTCATGACCTTCGAGTTTGATCAGCCGGCCTTTGATGCGCTCTTGCTATGCGGCGCCCTGGTTCACCTGCCGCATGCGCAGACACCCGTCGTCCTGGATCGTCTTTTACAGGCGCTGAACCGGCCCGGTTGGGTTTTTCTTTCCATGAAAGCCGGCCGGGGTCAGCGAATCGATCCGGCGGGTCGGACCTTCTACCTCTGGTCCGCCGAGGACCTGGAAAAAATCCTGGCAAGTCTCAGACTTGAAATCTTATCGGTTTCCAGGACCGTATCCGCGGCCGGCACGGGCGAGTATTGGTTGGGGTATGTGCTGGCTCAGGGCATACCCGGCCCAGGGGCAAAGACCAAATAATATATTTTAGGTCAAGCGCCTGTGGGTGTTCGATTTTAGGGCCTTGTCCTTTGCCTTTCGCCAGGCCCTCGGCTCTTTGCGCTATGCAGTTTTCCCTCCGCGGAGGGAAAACCCTTGCACCCCCCGCTTTTCATAGATATATCCTACAGTTCAGATAACGTTTCCGTTTCAAGAACCACGGCAGCCGGACGCTAGGAAACCAGAGCGAGGAAAAGGTGCCTGAAAAACCCAAAAAGCTTACCTATTATTTCTTTTTCGTCCTTTTCCACCCGGATTCCTACCGGATCCTGATTGGATTTCTGGCTGCGATCCTGCTGGCTCCCCGGATTGCCCCGCCTGACCTGTCAACTGCGGGAAGAGCTATGCTGTACGTCATGCTGGCCTGTATCGGATATGCGATTGCTGCCAAACCGGCGGTTTGGATTACAAATGCGCTGAAGAAGTGGCTTCTAGGTGAAGTACCCAAAAAGTAGAAGCGGCCTCAAAAAGGCCCTTTGGCCCAAACTCGGCGTTGGGCGCGAATATCAAATCCTCGAAATACTATATGTATTCCTCCGGTTTAATATTCACGGCCGCCTTGATTTTGAACCAAAATGCCTTCTTGAGATCACTTCTATCGCTTCAATACTACAGTCAAATTATGTCGTTTGCACGTAACCATTTGATTGATGAGGAACTTTCTATGAAACCTGCATGCGAGCTGAAGGTAGAAGACCTGCGATTAGCCTGCGATCCTGCGGTCTTCAAATTTAAAAGCACGGCTGAAGTGGATCCCCTGGAAGACGTGATTGGGCAGAAGCGCGCGGTCCAGGCCATCGATTTCGGGTTGAATATGGACAGCCCGGGCTACAACATCTTTGTTACCGGGCAGGCCGGTACCGGGAAAACCACCATCGTGAACGATATTGTGGGCCGCTTTGCCTCTGAACTTCCTATTCCGGACGACTGGTGCATGGTCAATAATTTCCAGGACAAGTACCGGCCGCGGGCCATGCGCGTGCCACCGGGCAAGGCAACCCTGTTCAGCAAACAGATGGGTCGTCTCGTGGATGTTCTCAAGACACGCTTGCCGGAAGCCTATGATGATAAAACTTTCCAGGAACAGCAGGCCGCCGTCCGCGACAAATATCGCGGGCAGGAAAAGGAAATTCTATCCAATGTGGCCAAGACGGCCGGCGAAAAGAATCTGGCCATCAGCCGGACGCCGGATGGATACCAGGTAATACCGCTGGTCGATGGCAAACCCATCACCAACAGCCAGTTCTCCAGCCTGCCCGATGCCGAGCAGAAAAAACTGGACGCCGAGATGCAGGTGATTCAAGACGGTCTCAAGGCTACGGTGGGCGAGGTCAACGCGATTCGCCAGGAAATGTCTACCGAACTCGAGGCCCTGGTCGGGCAGGTGGCCCAGCGGGTGGTCACCGATCGCATGGCCCACCTGGTGGATGCCTATAAAGAATGCGAAACCATAACGGCCTATCTGGAGGAGGTCAAAGCAGACCTTATCGAAAACGTCGAAGATTTTCTACCGCAGGAAGAGGCGGAAAACCCGGTCAAGGAAATGTTCTTTCAGCAGGAAAAACCCTCCTTCCGGCGTTACCGGGTCAATGCGCTGGTCGATCAAACCGGCGCCCGCGGTGCGCCGGTCATCTTCGAACCCAACCCCACCTATCCCAATGTCTTCGGCCGCATCGAAAAACGGGCCCACATGGGGGCCGCCACGACCGATTTTACCATGGTGCAGGCCGGGTCACTGCTACAGGCCAACGGCGGATACCTGATCATGGAGATTGAATCGATCGTCATGGACCAGTTTGCCTGGGAAGCCCTCAAACGCGCCCTGCAGAATAAAAAACTCTATATTGAAGATGTGCCGGCCGGCATGGGCTATGCCAACGCATCGCTCAAACCAGAGCCCATCCCGCTGGACGTAAAAGTGATTCTCCTGGGCGATTACGAGATTTTCCAGGTGCTGCAGAACTACGATTCCAAGTTCAACAAGATTTTCAAAGTGCGGGCCGATTTCGATTACGAAGTCGAGCGAACCGCTGAAACCGTCCAGCAATACGCCAAATTCATCGCGCGGGTTTGCAAGCAGGAAAGCCTGCGGCCCTTTTCGCCGGACGGGGTGGCGGCCATAGTCGAATTCGGCGAAAAGATCATCGCCAACAAAAACAAGCTTTCCCTGCGGTTTGGGCCCATCGTGGGCATTTTAAAAGAGGCCGACTACTGGGCCGGAAAAGAGAAAGCAGAGCTGGTGACGGAAGCGTTTGTCGTAAAGGCCTTCCAGGAATACCGCTTTCGCTACAACCTGTATGAAGAGAAGGTCCATGAATCCTATGTAGATGAAACCATCCTGATTGATGTGGACGGTGGGGTGGTCGGGCAGCTAAACGGGTTGGCCGTCTACCAGATCGGCGATCTTTCCTTTGGCCGGCCGTCGCGCATTACGGCCGAGACCTTCATGGGACGCAAAGGGGTGGTCAATATTGAACGGGAAGCCGGTATAAGCGGCAACACCCACGACAAGGGGGTCCTGATTCTCTCCGGCTACCTGGGGCGGACCTTTGCCCAGAACCAGCCGCTGACCCTTTCGGCCAGTATCACCTTTGAGCAGAGTTATTCCGGAGTGGACGGCGACAGCGCGTCCTCCACGGAACTATATGCGGTGCTATCCAGCCTGGCTGACATTCCCCTGGACCAGGGTATCGCCGTTACCGGATCGGTGAACCAGAAAGGCAAAGTCCAGGCTATCGGCGGGGTCAACCAGAAAATCGAAGGCTTCTTCGAAGTGTGTGCTGCCAAGGGCCTCACCGGCGACCAGGGGGTTATCATCCCGGAAGCCAACGTCCAGAACCTCATGCTCAACCGTAAGGTTGTGGAGGCGGTCGAAAAGGGAGAGTTCCATATCTACAGCGTTGCCACCATCGAACAGGGCATCGAGATTCTGACCGGCATACCGGCCGGTACCCGTGATATCAACGGCAAGTTCCCCGACGGCACCATATTCGGCGGCGTGCAGAAAAAATTGGGAAAGTACATGAATCAGGCTTTGAAGTTTAAAAGTACGGAGAAGTTTGGGATCTGAAGATGCACATGGCGCATAGAGCAGAGAGCACAGGGTAAAAAACAATTTCTTGCAGAGCACATAGAGTTCGCAGAGAAGAGCTAACCCCAGGGCATATTATCTCGCGCAGAGACGCAAAGGCGCAAAGAAAACCAAAGTCAGTATTTAGGCGCACTTTGGTGCGCAAAAGCGTTTAACTAATTTGATTTGAATGGTTTCGGGGTTAACCGGCGAAGCCGGAATAATTTTCGTTTTTCTCTGCGCCTTTGTGTCTCTGCGCGATGCAATGGTTTTCTGGTTTTGCCCCTCCCTGGGCCCTCTGAAGGCTTTCTGAGACATCGATATCTGGAGAAGTTAAATTAAAATGGAAATACGATACGCAAATTTGGCGGATGCCGATACGATTGCCCGGTTCAACCAGGCCATGGCCCTGGAGACCGAGGACAAAATTCTGGAAGACGAGGTGATCAACACCGGGGTCCGGGCGCTGATGGAGAACCCCCGCGACGGATTTTACGTCGTGGCTGTGGTGGATGGGGTGCGGGCAGCGTCCCTCATGGTCACCAGCGAGTGGAGTGATTGGCGCAACGGCTTTTTCTGGTGGATTCAGAGCGTCTACGTCGATATTGATTTTCGGCGCCGGGGGCTTTTTTCGGCCATGTACCGCTTCGTCAAAAACGAAGCCGCCAAGCGGGCCGACGTTTGCGGATTCCGCCTCTATGTGGAACAGGAGAATGTCAGCGCCCAGAAGACGTATGAGTACCTTGGTTTGGAGCGGACGTCGTATGTTTTGTACGAGGAGAAAGCATAGCATTAAAAATCCGAAATCCGAATATCGAAATCCGGATTTCGAATTGAAGCTGTCCAAATATATAAACTTTATTAGGGGAATACCAAAGCGGGCCCTTTTTGTCCGGGAATCAGCTTTCGAAAGGAAAAAACATGTTCAAACACATCTTATGCCCCATCGACCTGAAAGGGAAGGGCCGGGCCAAGCTGGCCTTGAAGAAGGCTGTCCAGATTGCCCATCAGTTTGGCGCGAAAATCACAGTTTTGAACGTTCACCCGGAGTTTATGCAGTCCGAAGAGCGGCAAATGCTAAGGGTCAGCGCGGAGAAGATGGAATCTAAATTCAGGCAGATCGCCGTTGAATCAAAGGCTGACATGCAGGCCATCATCGCGAAGCTGCACACGGAAGACTTAGCAGTAGACTACCTGCTGCGCCAGGGAAGACCGGAAAAGACCATATCCAACGTAGCTGGTGAACTCGGCGCGGACCTGATAGTGATCTGCACCGACGGTCGAGATAGCCTCAAAGACTTCGTTGCCGGCACCGTCACAGAGAACGTGATCAACAGCCTGGTGTCTACAGTATTGGTAATTCCGAGCCCGCAATAGCGATCGGCAACAGCAGGGCAAGGGTATTAGGCGTAAATGTAAGGGGTACCAGTTGTTATAGATCACAAACTGGCATCCCTCAGAATATCGATTTATTGCCTTCTACCTTACACCTTTTACCTAATACCTATCTATTCAACTCGGTTTCAATGGCATCTTCCACTGCCAGGTGGTTTGACTGCCAGACATTGTTTTCATTAGCAAATTCGGACATGTTCTTGCTGGTGAGGTGCTGTATCATGGCCACATCGTCTTCGGTTTCAGCTTCGCGGCCCATTTGGGTCATCAGGGTTACTCTGCTGTGGTAGGCGGCCCCGTATTCCGGGTCCAGTTCGATGGCCCGCGTGAAATCCAGCAGGGCCTGTTCCGCATTGCCGCGTTTTTCCTCCACCAGTCCACGTAAGTGGAACGCCCGGGCGTAGCCCGGATCCAGGTCGATCGCGTGATTGAAGTCCGCCCGGGCCTCGTCCAGTCTATCTAGTTGCAGGTAGGCTGATCCGCGACCAACGAATGTAAGCTTAAAGCCTTCATCCACATCGGCAGCCTCTGATAGTATGGCGATGCTTTCTTCGTAATCGGTATTTGCGAACGCCATCATGCCCTTATTAAATAGGTATTTTGCTGAGGTATTATTTTCCATGTGTATATCCTTTCAAGCCCCAGGCATTCAGCCTACAGCTGTTTTTCATGTTAAAGTGGCCCCGTCCACCGGAGCACAATATTGTTGGGGCGCAAATTGGTTCAACTAGTATATTTTAAAACCTATTTTTGGCCTTTCAATGGGGACAGGTTGCGGTCATAGTGGCAGGTCATTCCTGTCATTGCACCCCCATGTTCCCAGCCGCTTCAAATTCGGTGCAAAAGCCGCATCTTTACAAGGACTGCTTTGCAGCCGGCGGGCCCAGGATAACCAACTGTAATCACGGTAAGTTATAGGCACAACACCCTGTCGGTGACAAACGACCGCCAGGACCCCTTATTTTCACCGGCCGATTGATAGTTTTCGCCTATGAAAGGAACCTCAGTTCTCTGGGGTTGCAATCCAAGTTCGAAGACCAACTCTATAAGGTACACTACCAGTATGGCAGGCGTTCTCTGAGAACTGGCAAACATCTGTCCGAAAGCAATTATACCAGAGGGGAAATCGCATTATGAGTGAAAAAAACTACCTTGTCGTGGGCGGGAGCTCCGGTATCGGCCTGGAGATCGTCAACCAACTTAGCGCCAGAGGTGACCAAGTCACCGTGCTGTCAAGGAGCCGAGGCCAGCTGGCACATGCAGATGCGATTGAGCATATTGCATTGGACGTGACCAAAGACGATTTCGATCCAATCAGTCTGCCGAAAGTGCTCGACGGACTGGCCTACTGTCCGGGAACGATTCGGCTCAAACCTTTTCGCCGCCTGGGAAGCGCTGATCTGCTGGAGGACCTGCAGGTCAACTACCTGGGTGCGGTGCGCATCATCCAGGCGTGTTTGACCCGGTTGCGAAAGGCCCCGGAAGGTGGTGCGGTCGTCCTATTCAGCACCGTGGCGGTTCAAACTGGGATGCCCTTTCATGCCTCGATAGCCGGCGCCAAGGGTGCCGTGGAAGGTTTGACCCGCTCGCTGGCGGCTGAATTGGCGCCCCACATCCGGTTCAACGCCATCGCTCCGTCGCTTACCGACACACCGCTGGCCCAGGACTTACTGGCCTCTTCTGAAAAACGTAAGGCTGCGGACGATCGACATCCACTTAAAAGGATTGGCTCGCCGGCGGAGGTTGCCCGGCTGGCAGTCGGACTCCTGTCGTCCGACTATGGCTGGATGACCGGTCAAATTCTTAAGATTGACGGCGGAATGGGATCAGTGCGGACGTTCCGTTGAAGCCGGGGGCGTAAACTGCTGACAGGTGACATCCGCAAAATCCAAAAGCAGGCGGCCCTGGTGATCAATGAAACGCTCACTGCTGTCCCCTGGAAAAGAGATAAGGTCGACCGGCGCCCGGCGTAAACTGATAGCCGCGGCCTTCTCAATCTGTTTGGCGTAGGGAGATAAATGCGCGTTCCACTTGGCAAATACGAAGTGGGTATAACGGTAGCGGCTGACGAGGGTGCGCATCTTGCGGGCCCCCACCCGACCGGCTTCACCCCAAAATAGGGGGGTGCCGCTACTGTCGAGGGCCACCACATCCGGTTTGTAACGGTTTCCAATGGCAACTTCAATGCAAAGGTTCGGAAACTGCGGCAGATAAAGGGCCCAGAGAAATGCTTTCATGAGCACATGTTCCGTGCTCTCGATCGGCTTTTTAACAAACACCCCTTTTTGGCCGTGGGCCAGGAAGGTGAACTTGCGGCGTAGATGTAAATTGGATTCCACGATAATCCTTGTAGCATTGTCTATTTGAATTCTGCGCTATAATTGGCGCACTTTGTGGTTAGCGCCGAATTTTCTATAGAGATTGACTTTGCGGCATACAACTTGTTTTGCTATTAACATAAACAATAGGGCAAGCAGGCTGCGCATGCAAATTATAAGCAACCGGGCATAATCAGTTTCAGGCTGGGGAAGGGTTTTTCAGGTGACAGCCGGTGCCTGGTGTGCACTGCAGGCCCATAGAGCAAACATTTTCGGGACCGCGTTTGGCCCCGGGAAAGGAGTTATACCGATGAGCACCCCGATGAATGTTTTTGACATATTCGACCACGATGAACATTTCCAGACCATCATGAAACACTTGCTCGAAGCTTCCATGGATACCTCATTCAACGGCATCATGATTACCGAGGCCGGTCCCGGCTATCCCATCGTCTATGTGAATCCGGCCCTGGTGGATCTGACCGGTTACGGCCCGCATGAACTGGTCGGTCAGTCGCCCTCCATGCTGCAGGGGCCCAACACCAGCCAGTGGGTGTTGGACCAGCTCAAAGAGCAGATAACCGCCGGGGAGATGTTTCACGGGCGCACATCCAACTACCGCAAGGATGGCTCTGAATTCATTATGGACTGGCGGATTGTTCCGATTCGCAACGCCGCCGGTGATATTACCCATTACATGGCCATCCAGCGCGAAGTGGTCACCGATGACGAATGAACCCGACGGTTTTGAATCCCGGGAGCGCAATACCCGCAAAGGGTTGTAACCTTGCGGGTCCTACAGGCATAGCTTTTCGCGCAGGTCGCGGTTGGGGGGCAGACCCTGAAGCCACCTTTCAAATTAGCAGTCGTCGGCAGTGGATTGACCGGTACGTCCCTGCTAAGCCAGCTCATTGAAGCGATCGCTCAACGGGCGGAACGCTCTCGGATTGCGCCTCCGGCCCTGAACCTGGCCCTATTTGAGAAGACCGACGATTTTGGGCCGGGTTTTCCACACAACGAACAACACCTGCTGCCTTTCCACATTACCAATATGTGCGCCGGTGACATGGGGGTCTACGCTGCGCGCCCCGGTGATTTCCAAACCTGGATCGACCGGAATCCGGCATACCTGCAAAAGCGCTTTCCGGACTATCCGCCGCAGGCATTTGAACCGGAGCGCGGTCCCGATCTTTGTCGGCATTATCCCCGGGCCTTCATGGGCGAATACCTGCGAACCCGATTTCAAGAGGCCATCCGACAGGCCCGGCGTTTGAACCTGCCCGTGACGCTCTACCCACGACATGAAATCATCAATGTCGAACGCAAGGAGCGGTTGGTCCGCCTGCAAGCCCGTAGCGATGATTCCAAAGACGTTCGTATTTTTGACACGGACGCCGTCCTGCTGGCGACCGGACACTGGATTACCAAGGACAACCGTAAAAACTACTTCGATTCGCCCTGGCCCGCCGAACGGCTGCTATCCGGAATCCCGGCCGGCGCCAACGTTGCCGTCATCGGAACGAGTCTCAGTGCTATCGAAACGGCGTTGACCTTGACTTCCGACGGGAACTTTATCGAAACCCGCGGCGGGGGTCTTCGCTATATACCCTCCGGAAACCCGCGCCGAGTGCACCTCTATTCCCGCCGGGGCTTGCTGCCTAAAGTTCGTGGCCAAGTGGGCGCCTATGCAAATCAGTACCTGACGCCCGCAGCCTTTGAAACCGCTCAATCGGCGGACCTCGTCCGGACGTCCCTGGAGCAAGCCTTTGCCCTACTCAACCAGGAACTTGAAGCTGCCTACGGCCGTCAGATAGATTGGGACGCGGTGCTGTCACCCGCACAGGACCAGCAAACGGTTTTGGCGCAGTCCCTGCGTGAAGCCGAGCATGGAGACGAACCTGGGGGGACCGTCATCTGGCAGACCGTCCTGAGGCAGATCGTTCCCTATATCCGGGACTGGTATGTCCATCTGGCGTCGTCCGACCGCCTGCGTTTCGATCGGGAGTTCACATCGGTTTTCTTCACGCATGTGGCCACCCAGCCCCATATCAACGCTGCCAAGCTGCTTGCCCTGATGAAAGCCGGGCTCGTGCAGGTAATCAGGCTGGGACGACACTATCGGTTTTATCGCGATGATTCTACAGCCGGCTATCGATTTGACTATACCGATGCTCTCGGAAGGCCGACCTCCGATGTGTTCCCTTTTGTGGTCAATGCACGGGGACAGAACGTTTCAATTGAAACGGATCGTTCCGAGCTGGCCCAAAATTTAATTCGGGCGGGATATGTGCGCAGCGGCCCGGTTGAGATGCCTGCGGATTTGGCCTCTAAGTCGGAAGATGCGCGCAAATCTGCAAAAGGGGCGCCGCCAAACCCATCCGGGACCCTGCCCATCGATCCCGAAACCGGCCGGGTGCGATCGCTATCTTCCCAACATTCTATTTATGGCGCCGTGTATGCGGTGGGAGCCATGACCAGGGGGCAGATAATCGATGCCAGCATGGCGCACGGACTTTGCCGGTCGACGGCCGCAATCTGCAAAGAGCTCCTGGAGGCCTTGTTGTGGGATGCCTGAAGGCTTAGCGTTTCCCGGCGGGCTGTGATCGGCGACCCTGTCTACTCGGCCGGGCGCACGGGATTTTTAAACCAGTTTTGTAAATACGCTTCCTTTTCCCGGCAGCGGGCCATGCCCCAGCAGGATTCTATGACCTGGTCCGGTCGGCCGGCCGCTTCGATGACAACCTGCCACGGGCGCTGATCGATGACCACATGGAAATATGTCGCAAAGCTTTCGGCCCAATCCTCCCAAGGGCTTTCGCAGGCATACAGGGTATGGAAATTGGTATGCTTTTCAAGGTTGGTATAGACCATCGGTATCTGGGCTACCGTGAGCTGGGCCTTGTCAAACGCATAGGCCTTGATCGCAGTCCGCTCCGGGAAACGGTCATCGAACCGGCTCACGATGGTTTTGCCGGCACCATTTTCCCAGGAAAGGTGCGGAAAGCCTGAAGATACCTCAACTCGCCGGCCGGTTTGCCACATTAGCCAAGATGGATGGACAGATGTGGCCATACCCAGGATATGGCCGATTTCGTGCAGCAAGATGAACCGAATGGAATTGACAATGGTGTTATGCTGCTCTTCTTCCAGGATGGCCCGGATCTTCACGCTGCGGCCGGGCCGCGGCCGGAACATGCTGCTGGTCTTCCAACTCGCCCATTCATTGGCCCGCCTCTGCTTCAGGACGGCGGCATCGACCACGATGATTCCGTAACGTTCTCGTTTTTCGGCATCGTACACAACTTCCGCATAGCCTGTGCCCCCCAGGTGGTTGACCGTGAAGAGCCCTATAAACTGGTTTTCCAGAATACGTAGGACCGGTTTCGGCAGTCGCCTCCGGATGGTATCCAATGCAGTGGCGACCTCGGGCGGCGGAGTCACCGGTTCCGGTCGTTCTTTGAATTCATAGAGCCGGTTTTCCAGGCGAATTTTATCAATCACTTTTTCAGGAGCCGGGTGGAGCCGTTCCGTCAGAGACCGAACTGCCCAGTCCATTCCCCAGTAGTCGATGTGCAAGGTGGCATGGTTGGCAATCTGTTGTTCCAGCCGCCGCCGGTCTTCCTTGGCGCCGGCCGCGAGTTCGCCGGTTGCCGTACCTACCAGCAAGAGTACGATCGCCAGCAATCTCCAGAATTTGATTGTTGCGGGAAGCATAATTGGTCTTCCACAGGGTAGTCCGCATGGACCAAAACAGGTTTTGGATGTTGCCGCTGCCACGCTGAAAAGGGTTCAATCGGCGTATTCACACTATAAAGATTCACTTGAAAAACACAACCGTAGTGTTTTCGTTTTCACCAAACACAATCTGTTGTGTATTGCGCGCACAGCCGATTATAAAGGGGTTCCCGGTACGCTTTATCGGCATGATATGTATGATATTTTTCTTGACAATCAACAAGAGATGGATATTATGGCCCAACTCAGTAAAAGCCTGCCTCAATGACGAGGCAGGAAAGCTTTTTCCCGCAGGTGTACCATTTGTCAAAGTGGCGACCCGTAGTAGGAAGATGAGAATTTGTGAAAGGAGGACGTCACAATGGCTAATGGAATTGTAAAGTGGTTTAACGATGCAAAAGGCTACGGCTTCATCGAGCAGGAAGATGGTGACGATGTATTCGTTCATCACACCGGCATTAACGCAACCGGTTTCAAGTCTCTGAATGAAGGCGATCGTGTAACTTTCGACATCGAGCAGGGCCAGAAAGGTCTTGCCGCCGTCAACGTTACCGTGCAGTAGCCAGAAAAATCAGGTTTTTAAAAAGGGCATTCCGGAATTTCCGGGATGCCCTTTTTTATTGGCCAAGCGTCTGGCGCATAGTTCAGAGCGCATAGAGAAAAAATCCAAATCACTAAAAACAAAACCAGTTAATCCTTGACTTGTCAGGGTGAACTGGTTTTTTGCCCTCTGCCTTTTTAAGTTTTTGACTTTTCCCGCCGGTAGAGCCCCCAGATTCCTTCAGAGTTGCATTGTCTTGAAAACGCACTACCTTTAGTGAAGTTCCAGCCTACAATTCCTCTAAATTACAGGAGCTTCAGAATGAAACGCTATTTCTGGTGCCTGCTGATATTCGTTGCCCTGTGTGCAGCCGGTTCGGCGTATGCCAAAAGCCCGCAAGGAGAAAGAGGCCTGGCCGTCACCCTGAATACACAAGCAGCCGGCTCCTGGGGTGATTACCACGCCCTGATTATCGGTATCAATCAATATAAAGAATGGCCCCGCTTGCAAACCGCAGTCAAGGACGCCACCGTAATCCGGGACACCCTGGTCACCCGCTACGGCTTTGCCGAAAAGAATGTGATCCTGCGTAAGGACAAGGCTGCCAGCCGCCTGCAAATCATCCGTGACCTGCGCTACATGGCTCAGTCCATGCGCCCCGACGACAACCTGCTGATCTATTACGCCGGCCACGGCCAGTTGGATGATCTCACCGGCGACGGCTACTGGGTGCCGGCCGAGGGGGCCATGAAAGACCCCGGAACCTGGGTGGCCAACTCGTACATCAAGGCCGTGCTGAGCTCCGAGAAGGTACAGGCCAAGAACGTGGTGGTGATCGCCGACTCCTGCTACAGCGGCTCCATGCTGCGGGGCGGTCCGTCGCTCATGTCCATGGACGACCAGCGCTACCGGGAGAAGCTGGTGGAAAAAGCCTCCCTGCGCTCGCGCCAGGTGATCTCCTCCGGCGGTGTCGAACCGGTCGCCGACGGCGGCGCCGAGGGCCACAGCCTGTTTGCCTATTATCTCATCAACGCCCTGCGCAAGAACGACCGCGAGGTGATCGACCTGGAGAACCTGTTTCACACCAAGGTGTGGAAACCGGTCACCGAAATCGGCGACCAGCGGCCCAACGTGGGCCGGCTTAGGACCCCCATGGACCAGGACGGTCAGTTCGTGCTCTACAACGCCGTCTGGGCCCGTGAGCAGCAGGCTCGCCGGGCTGCCCTGGCAGCGGAACAGCAGAAGCAGGCTGCCAGGGAGGCACAGGCCCGGAAAGCTCGTCGGCAAGCTGCCGTAGCATCCGCCGAGTTGGAACTCCAGCGCCAGCGGTTTGAAATGGAAAAACAGAAACTGGCCTTGGAAAGGGAGCAGCTGGCCCGCGAACGAGACCTCCAAAAGCAACAGGCTGAATTGACAAAACAGAAGCAGGAAATCGAGTATGCCAAACTTCAGGCCCGCTTGGAAGCCCTGGAGCAGAAAAATGCCAATACCGCTGTGAAAGCTGCTGCGGCCCCACCACAATCCTCTGCCGGCGGCCCGCTGGTGGCTGCGGTTACCCGGGCTCGCCAGCCCGGCTATGCCGGCCGCCGGTTGGCTTTATTTCCAATTAAACTAATCGCGGAATGGGGCGGGCATGATGCGAGCTACAAACGTGCTGTGATCCGGGCCATAGAGGAATTGAGTACGAATAATCCCCAGTTGGAATTCTCATTAGTGTATAAACGGGTCGCGGGCGAACCTGAGAACGCGGCGGTATTTTCGGATAAGGTCGCAATTGAATCTGAGAAGGTATGGGTAAAACCATCCCTGTTTTCTGCGTATGAACCGGATTGGGAAAAGTTAAAGACGCTTGGCTCTAAGCTTGATGCCGACCTCGCCATACTGGTTTCGCTAAACATTCAAGGGAACTCGACGTTGGACATTTTTCTTTGTGACCTTCGCAATGGCAAGCAATATTCCCTCAAAGAAAGAAGCATCAATTACTATTCGGTGATGGTGGATATCCGGAGCGATGCCGACGAGCTGCTGAAAGCCTATTTTCGGGATCAGTAGGGTTGGCCTTATACGGTGTCTAACGTCTAAACCCGATCCCGGTTTCCGACTTCCGCCTGCCGGGCGAAGCTTTTTGGCTAAGACGTAAGCCTGGACTTCAGACGCTTAGATTCTACCTTCCAGCTTCTAGCTTCAAGCGCTCTCTGACTCCCGACCCCTGGACCTTGTCAGCCCTCCAACTCCTGACCTCGGATATTACCGACACGCTATGCTTTCTGCACTATGCGCCCAAAGCCTTGAACAGTGCCCTGGCCTTTTGTTTCCAGGCGTTGAAGGCGGCAGGGTCCCACTTTTGCGGATATTCCCGGTAGTGGCGAAAAATCCGCTTTCCCATGGTGGTGGCTTTATTGAGCTGCATTAAAAGACCTGGCCGGGTGAAGCCGCGCAGCAGGGTTTTGAGGGTGGCGCCCAGGTCAGGCTCCTCGAAGATGCCGTTGATGGAAGGGGTGAGCATTTCGCCGCTGAGGATATCCTTGCGCATCAGAAAGGCCAGCTCCGCGTGGGTCAGGCTCTGGAGAATCTCTTTGAGGCCGGCCAGGGCCGCGAAATGATCGCCCCGCCCGGGCCCGGTAAACCACTTGCGGTTGTAAGGCCACAAGGCCCCCAGGGAAACGTCATGCAGCTTGATGGCGGCCGTCGCGGTTTTAGCCGCCAGCATGGCCCCCACCAGGGCACCGCCTACCCCGCAGCCGGTGGTGGGAATCACCTGCCCGGCGGCATCGCCCACGGCCAGAAAGCCGCTGGCTGCCAGGGTGTAGGGTGATCGACCCACCAGGACGGTTCCCCCGCCGCCGCGTAGTTTTTCACTGCCGATGGAGGGCCGCTGAGCGATCATCTCTTCCACGACTTCACGCGGTTTGACGCGGTCCGGCGCCATGCGCACACCGCCGCCCACATCGATGGTATCCGTGTGGTGAAGGTGGGTCCAGAAGTAGCCCGTGAAGGCCCCGTAGCGGTAGTGGTCAATCAAATCGTCGTCCGCGGCTTTTTCAGGGTCCAGCCGCCGCACGGTCCGGTAGACATCCGCCAGGTCTCCACCGGCAAACACCCGGTTGATGGCCTGCGCCCCGGATAGGCTGGTGCGCAGGACCGACCGGTACCCGGTGGCGTCCACGGTGATATCCGCGGCCACATCCCGGGTGCTGTTTTCCGCCAGGTCAGTGATCCGCATCCCCAGGACCGCGATCTCCTCCAGGGGGCCCGCCACGTTGCCCAGCAAACCATCGGCCCGCTGTCCAAAAAAGATTTTGGCCCCGGCTTCCAGCGCCTGCTCGCGTAGGCGGCGGTTCAGAACCACCCGGTCGGTGGTGATGTAGCGAAATTCGACGGGATCGCGAGTGGCACCGGTGAGGTCCGGGAACCGGATCTCTAAATGGGGAACCGCATGGGGCTCGAACAAGTTGTCATCCAGCTCGTGGGTCTTGACCAAGGGTCCTTCCCAGCGACCGTCGGTGAGGACCGGCAGTTCGAAACCCGCCGCTTCCAGGGCGTTTTTCTCGACGGCGTCCGACCAGTTGTGACCCTCCGTCTGTTCCGGGTCGGCCTCGAAAATGGCCACGGAGATCCCTGCCCGGGCCAGGTCTCTTGCCAGCACCGCCCCGCCGGGTCCCGCCCCGGCGATGATGACCTGATAGGTTTCAGTCAACGTTCGACTCCTCTAATAGAAATAGCCAAAGATTCACAGTTACAGAATAGTCAGGCGTCCGGGGACAGGCTCATAGCTTCCAGCATCCAGCTCTCTCCGACGCCTGACACCCTGCCCTTGACTCTATGCGCTCTGCCCTATGCGCTTAGCGCCTATCCCCAGTAAATCTCTGTTGGCGGCTGTTCGTTTATGGTGGTGACCCTTTCACGGATCATCGCTTCGATCTTGGCCAGGGGGAAACCCGGCTCGATGGCGTCTTCCGGACAGAGGCGGATACAGTTGAAGCAATCGAAACAGGCATCGCCGATAACCGGGAGAGGCTCCAGGTGTATCGTTCCCACCGGACACACCTCTTCGCAAACCCCGCACTCGGTGCAGGCATCTGTATTCACTTCCTTGGGAATCACCATCCAGGGTTGTTCGAGCTTGGCCTTGAATTCGACGGCCCTTTCCGTAGGCTGGTAATCCAGTGCCGCCAGAGAAAGTGCCCTGAAGTTTCCAGCCAGCAGTCGTCTGCCCAGATCCCGGACCAACCGCATGTCGGTTTCATCCGGACGCCCCTGGCCTACCGGTTCGTCAGCCGGCCATGTCATGGAATGCAGGGCCCCCACCCGGGCCGCCCCGGCCAACCGAAAGCCCTTATTTTCCAGTGCGCAGCCTATCTGCCACAACGCCACGCCGCTGCAGGCCAGCCCCCAGGTGACGAAAGCCACTGCCCAGCCGCTTTCAATGGTTCCCAGGGCTTCTATAAACTTCATTACCGGCGGTATCGCCATGTCCCGATACACTGGGGACCCGATAAGCAGGCACGCCTGGGTATCGTTGTTGATCTTGTCGATGAATTCGTCGTAGTCGGCTGCCCCGGCCAGATCCAGACGCTCGACCGTTGCGCTGCCCTTTCTCAGCTGCTCGGCCAGTGCATCGGCCACCTTTTCAGTGGATCCATTGGGGGACATGTAGACGAGGTAGTAATTGATCGCTGGCATTAAAACACTCCTTCTCCATTCCACAGATTACTCAGATTACAAGGATTTTCCCGCTATGCGGCAACAAACCCCTATTAACCGCAGACTTACGCAGACATCATCCGGCCGATTACTAAATCCCGCCGTCGGGGCGTGGCCGGCTGATACTCGCATGCCCTTCAGGCAGAAAATCAACAAGCCCATTTCTCGCAGAGGTCGCAGAGAGCACAGAGAAAAACCAAAATCAAAACCCATGCATCGCGCAGAGACGCAAAGACGCAGAGACGTCCTCCTTAAAATGAAATTCAATTCACAGTCCAGCGTAGTCGGGAAAGCAATTTTGGTCCCGCATCGCGGGAAAAATCCTAACACTTAACACTGTCCTTTATAGAAACGATGGCACCCCAAGGCCAGCCACGTTCCGTCGCCGCCTGAAGGCTATGCCGGACAAGCGGCCGGGCCAATATTTGGGTGTGCCTGTCGGGCGTAGCTTCATGCGAAGCCTGATCGAGTGAGCAAAGCGAACGGGCGGCAAAATAGTCTTGAGCTTGCCTTTAATTTTATACACTTTGCTCTATGCTCTTTGCGGAGCGGCTACTCGCCGTCTTCCGAGAGCGACACGACTTCGGCGCCGGTGACCTTGATGAGTTCAACCGGCGTCAGGCGCATCATGGCATTGATGTCGCCGCCACCGCCGAAGATCACCTCTTGATCGGAGACGGCCCTGTCAACAAGTGTCCGCATGCGGGTCAGGTGACCAAAAGGCGGCATGCTGCCCACCACAAAACCCGTAATCTCGAGCGCTTGTTCCGGCGTGGCAAAACGGGCCCACTTACGTCCTATCTCCAGGTACTTGGCCAGCTTGCGCCGGTCCACCCGGGCCAGGCCGTTGTTGATAACCAGGATCGGCTCATCGCGGACATTGAAGACCAACGACTTGATAATCTGATCAGGCTCTACATCGAGTTCGCGGGCGGCATCCTCCACGGTAGGCGTATGACCTGCCATGGTCAAGATTTCAGCGGATATGTTCTCGTTATCGATGAATTTCTGTAAATCGGTACTGTTCATATTTGTTTATAACTCTCTTTTTGATCGCCCTCAGTTACCCACGTCCGGTGGTTATCTCAAGGACAGGATTTTGGTTTAAGGTCAAGGCGGGTGTGATTCTCAGACCGGAGGAATACATGCGAGTATTTCGAGGATCTGATTATTACACCCAACGTCGAGATTGGGCCAAAAGACATTTTTGAGATAGCCACCGTCTACTTTCCGTAGACGTACTTCCCAATCCGTTCAATGCGTTCCCGTTCTTCATCATATAGGGGGCCGGTTTCCAGGACCTGCAAGTTTGCCCGCATCTGGTCGAGATTTCGGGCCCCCATCATACAAACATCCACAGCCGGATGCGAAAGTGCGAACCGGTAGCACTCGGCCGCTGTCAATGGCTTTTCTTGCGGGGGGAGCTTGCGCGATTTTAGCAATCTCTGCCAACTCGTGGCGGTGAAGCTGACGATGCCGGGACCGGTGTTTTTTTCCAGGTGGGGAAACGTCTCGGTTTCCGCACCACGGTGCGCCGCATTGTAGCGGACATGGAAGACATCGAACACTTTGTCGGCTGCCAGCTCGGGAAAGAGTCTGCGATTGTGGCTGGTAAGACCGATAAACCGCACCAGCCCCTTTTCCTTCAGCGCCAGGGCGCCATCGACAATTTTCTGGGGCGGCCGTTTGGGAAACCAACCCAGCAGTAGAACGTCGGCATATTCTAAACCGGCCGCCTTCAGACCTTTATGAAAAAAGTAGTCCGTTAAAAAAGCGATGTGGGCGTAGGTCAACATACCCACCACCAATTGGTCGCGTTTACCCGCCCGGATGATATTGCGCATGGCGGTGCGCATCTGGCCGGAACGCCCTTTGATAAAAGAGCCCCAGTTAAAATAATTACAGCCTTTTTCGAAGGCCTCCTCAAAGGCGGCGGCCGGGGCGCCATAGCTGGAAGAGATTCCCAGCCGCCCTACTTTCAGGCCGGTGCGACCCAGGGTGACTGGTTCGGCGAAGGTCATGTTAGTTTTCCCCTAAAATTTAAATTAGCCGCAGACGAACGCAGACATCAGCCGGCCGACGTGGCCGGCTGAAGCCAACATGCCCTGCGGGCAAATAAGTGCCACGGATACGACAACGGCTGCTGCCAATGAATCATTGGTTCTTTATCGCGAAGCGATGGCTACCCAAGCCCGGGCACGTCGACTGGGCTTAGTCTGCGTGTGTCGAGTGAGCAACGCTAACGGGCGTTCATAAACAGCTTTTTAATGGTCTATATACGTTTTGTGGGTCTGTGGCCAATTCGAACCTATTTAATCATTAAAAAAGCATACCGATCCATCTCTTGATTATAGTCGGTGCGGACATTGATCCCATAACCAAACTGGCGCACCGTGGAATAGACATCCACACCCATGCCCTCCGGGCTGGGGCGCGCCATCTGCGGCTCCTGGCAGGTCTCCCGGGTGCCGGTGCACTCCTTGCAGAAACAGCACGAGTCCATGAAAAGCAGAAAAGCGCTCATAACCTGACAGAAACACCTCCCGCTCCAGCTTTACCAGCTGCGCATTGATCTTGGCCGACCAGTTATGGCGGTCCTCGGGCTTGTCCATGGTCCCCGTAAAATGCAGTACAAGGGCATCGTCATATTCATTGAAGAACCGTTCGCATTCATCCAGGGACGGCGTGTTGGGTGGGCAGGCCGCGCAACGACCATAACCGTTGCAGCCGAACATGCATTTCATGCGGACCCACTGGGCCGTGATGATCTTGTGGGGTTCGATCCATTTGTAGTCGGTGTACCCTCTTTTTTGGATCACGTCGTCCAGGGCGGCTTTGGCTTCAGCTGTTAAGCTCATGGTCTACTCCTTGTTGCAGGGTTCAGGCAATGGCGCTACTTTACTTAAATCCGGTTTGAAAAGTCAAAGGCTTATAGAGGAGCGGGTATAAGGTAGAAGGTAGAAGGAAACCCTGGAGTCGGGAGTCAGGCGTCCGGGGCCAGAGAGATCTTCCCTCCCCTGGCGAGAGGGATTGGAGGGAGGGGGAAGCTTTTTTATATCTCTGACTTCAATAATTTGAGCCGCCCACTCGCTTTGCTCGTTCGACCCACGCAGACTAAGCCCGGGCGACGTGCCCGGGCTTGGGGTGCCATCGCTTCGCCATAAAGATCCAATGCTCAATGTTAGCAGCTGTTGTAATGGCCTTGGTACTTATCTGCCCGCAGGGCATGACAAATGTCATCTGGCCACGTTCCGTCGTCGCCAAAAGGCTATGCCGGACAGGCTGGTCGGATGATGTCCGCGTTCGTCTGCGGCTAATTAATTTTTGCGGTTCTCTAAAAAACTCCAGTAGTGCCGATCTGTGACCGTATCTGTCACAGACGGCGGTTATAATGGCCTCATAACCTTAAAAAGGAGGCCGCTATGACAACATTTACGATCACA
>Ga0126330_10000100_pt1 | contig 24914 bp, 22 predicted proteins | sample InaspJWI91metaG_FD_97004 | JGI IMG/M metagenome (GOLD analysis project Ga0126330, IMG submission 97004) | Marine gutless worms symbiont microbial communities from Oahu, Hawaii - Inanidrilus sp. 2 OAHU.JWI-91 metaG | ecosystem: Host-associated > Annelida > Digestive system > Unclassified...
CAGGCGCGCGCCTGGCAACAGGACGGATGAGACGCGTTGTCGTAAACCGCGGGTAAAAATTCCCAGGCAGCGATACCGTTTCAAAATGGGTCTTTTCGCGGCAATCGAAGGCGATCCAGAAAGCGGCGTAACCGTCGCCGCAACGCGTGCACGGATTGTGTCAGGGCATTGGGAGCACCATCTGTAATAAGGGGGGGTGGGGCGCAGGCGTCAAGTCTGCCGCCGAATTCAGATGGTTACCCGGAACAAGACGACAACGTCTCAGGGTCAGACCGATTCGGAATGATTGTCGTTTAAACCTTGTAACAGGGTAGAGTAATTCCTACAGGAAAGCAACACTTTGTCAAACACCGGTGCAAAATACGAGCGTCACCTTTGGGGCGACTTTCCGGCAAGAGGCATGCCCCTGGTCGGTGCCGACGGGCTTAAATGGCAAGGGACACGCGCCTTAAACACGGCGGCGTGCCCCTTTTTTTAAGATATGATTACGATTTTAAACTACCGTGACATTGTCTGCGGCAGGGCCCTTGGGACCCTGCGCCAGGTCAAATGTGACCCGGTCACCGTCGTTGAGACTTTTAAAGCCGCTGGCGTTGATGGCTGAATGATGCACAAAGACATCGGGGCCATCTTCCTGTTCGATGAAACCGAACCCTTTTTGGGCGCTAAACCATTTCACTATTCCATTAGACATAGACCTATCCTCCTTTCATAGAATTATCAAAATTTAAGACTGGAGGATACAACACCAAGAAAGGATAAGGTCCCACAGAAGAAAATCGCGCCGCAATTGGTCAGCTGCGCCGAGTTGATTACGCAGACAATAACAACGTTTAGAGGGAATGCAAGGTATTTATTTTTTATTTTTTCTGTTTTCCTTTTGCAGTGCCCTAACTGTGCGCATTTCAAGGTCCGGACCCGGGCCCGCAGCACGGCCGTTATTCGATCGAAATAACGGTCTTTTCGCGCTTTTTATGTTCCTCGATTTCCACCAGGGTCCCGCGGATTTCATCGCTTTTCGCCAGATCGCCGATCGCGGCCACATCAATGCCTTTTTTCGCCAGGGAATCTTTTAAAGTTGCCGGCACAAGACGGGACACAAAGCCCAGCATACCCAATGGAATTGAAATGGTGGTTTTTGGATCGATCTCATCGTTTTCGTATATGCGTATTTTCAATTTAATCATTTGCTTACCTTAAAATACCCGCTGGCTACCGGGAGCATATCCACCATTGCGTTGCAGCACCCTCCCCCAACCCCTGCCGTCAAGGAAGGGGAGCTTTTCTGACTCCGGAAGCAAGACGCCCGACTCCTTGTTTTTCCGACCTCCGACCTCTGATCTCAAGGTTTTGCTTCAGCCTTCTACCTTCTACCTAATTTACCTTATAACCATCTCCCCCAACCCCTTCTTCTCCAGAAAATCCGGATACAGATCGTAGGCCGGTTTCAAAATAGGAAGGAGCTTTATGGTCTTGGGCACATTACCCCGGGCCACAACCAGGCGACGGGTCAAGGCCGTTACCAGATTGGCCTTGCCGTGCCAGAACTTGTGCGCGAAGTCGGCATTCATGGTCATGGTGACTTCAGGTTCGCCGTCGAAATCGCCTTTGATGATTTCGGTCTCGTCGCCACTGGCATCGATGGTAATCACCCCTGACGGCTTTTTATAACGGAACTGGACACACAGATTGGTCTTGGCCAGGGCCGGGCCAATGTCGGGATTTTCATTGAGCAACCGGTAAAAATCGAACAGCACATCGTACAACATGTCGGAATCTTTAAACACGTTGGTCATTTCGCCCCGTTTGCGGCCGGCCTCGGCCGGCTGCAGATCCTCGGCGAGGACCGGCAACGGCTTGACGCGGGAATGGTACGCTTTGCGCACAATGGCAATCACCGCCTCGCGCTCGGGTTCCACGGGGTTATAGAGCATGGCGCCGTCTTCCATGGCCGTGGTGGCAACCTGCTCAAGCTTTTCCAGGTTGTCGGAAATGCCGGCTTCCTTCAGGTTCAGCGGCATTTTGGTCAGATGGGCCAGCTGGCGGTTCAGCGTCCGGATTTTCTCGATGGCGGCCAGGGCCGCCTGTTTGCGGACCCAGTCGTCGATAAAACCCAGGTTGCCGATGGCCCGTGCGGCCATTCCCCGGGCTTTGTAGGAACTGGCGCCGACCAGCTCACTCAAGGAATCGATTTCATACTTGTTGACCAGCTTGGACACGAAATCCAGCCGGTTGGTTTTCAGCAGGCTGCGCCCATGGTCCACCACCTGTGGGAAGGAGATGCCCAGGGCTATGGCGATGTCGGCATAACGGCCAACCTGCGCTTCCAGGTTGTACTCCATGACTTCCGGCAGGATGAGGGCATTCGCCAGTCCGTGGGGGATATGGTAGACACCGCCCAGGGCGTGGGAGATGCCGTGCACCATCCCGACCATGGAGTGGGAAAAGGCCACGCCGGCCAGAAAACTACCGACCAGCATGCTCCCACGGGCCTGGAGGTCGTCCGGTTGGGAGCAGGCCTGCAGAATATTGTTGGCAATCAGCTTGATGGCGTGCAGGGCCAGGGCATCCGAGGCCGGAGACCACTCTTTGTCCACATAAGCTTCGATGGCATGGGTCAGGGCGTCCATGCCTGTGGCCGCCGTCAGCCGACCCGGCATGGAGACCGTGACCTCGGGATCCAGGATGGCCATGTTGGGCAAAAACTGCTCCTCGGCAAACGGCAATTTGACGTCGCCCTCCGGATCGGCAATGACAGCTACCTTGGTGACCTCGGACCCTGTTCCGGCCGTGGTCGGGATGAAGATCGTGGGCAGCAACGCCTCGTTGCTGTCGAGCAGGTAGGCCCCCATATGGTCGGCCACCTTACCCCCTTTCACAACCAGGATATTGGCCACCTTGGCTGTGTCGATCACACTGCCGCCGCCGATGGCAATGATCATATCACATTTGTGCTTGACGGCCAGGCCGGCACAGGTTTCCACGGTCTTTATCGTTGAATTGGGCGGTACCTTGTCAAACGTATAGACGATGTCGATATCCGTATTTTTGAAACCCGCCTTAACCTTGTCAACGGGTCCGGCTTTTACCAGAATTTCATCGGTCACCAGGAGCGCCCGTCGCTTGCCGAAAGGTTTGAGCGATTCGCCCAGGTTGCCGAGGATGCCAATCCCATAGACCAGCTTGGTGGGAAGTGAAAATTCGAAGTACTCGGGTAGCATGGTTTGCTCCTTCATAGTGTTGTGTCACAAAGATTAAACAAATATATGAACCGCTTGATATCGCTTTTGTAGGTTCAATTAACAGCTAAATACAAAGCACGAAATTCGGAATGTTCTCAAGGCGAACGCCGTAAACAAATTCTAAATACGAATGATCAAATGACAAAAATAGAAGCTTTGCAATAGCAATGACAGGTTTTGTTTGCTTCTTTTGGTCATTGTGATTTGCCTTTTTGTTTCGAGCTTCGATATTCGGATTTCGGACTTGTATTCACGTTTGAATATTTTTGCAGCAGCACCCTTATATAAAAAGCCTAAGAGACACAGCCCTGTAACGCTATCTCAAAATGGCAATGTAATAGTCAACAAATAGAATATATCTTTTTTAAATGACTCCTGCCAACTGTTCTTTGGCACCCTGGTAGCCTTCATCGATTAACTGGAGAGCCTGTTTTACCGAAAAGTTCAGCAGGGAGCGAAATCCCAGCATCCGGGTAGGCGCTACGATTGAGATCCGGGGCTTTTCTTGGCCTTTCCAGAGCGGGTTGTTTTCGTGCAGGGTGGCCTGGCAGGAGCCGATCAGCAACTGCTCGAAGGCCAGTTCGGAAACTTGACGAACGCCGCGTGGCTCCGGTTGGTCAAACTGTCCCACGGGCGACAGGAGCACCACGATGATCTCCTCGGCCCCCTGTTCCAAAGCCGGGAAAAGCGGTGTGTTTGCCATCACGCCTCCGTCCCAGTGCGGCTGGCCATCGATGGTCTGCCAGGGGAAAAAGCCCGGCAGCGCACTTGAGGCCATCACGTGATCCACGTCTATGGTTTGCTGGTCGAACAGGTTGATGCGGTTCGTCCGGATATTTACGGTGGTGATAAGAATGTCCCGGGGACTTTGGCGCAGGGCTTCCAGGTCAATAGCGTTGGTGATGGTGTTGCGCAGGGGGCCGGTGTCCATGAGCGGCCGGAAGGTGCGGGCGAATAGCGCGAACCATAGAAACCGCAGCAGCCGCCGGCGATACGCCTTGCTCCGGTTCAGGGTTTTCCAGATATGCATCAGTTTTTCCAGGGGCATGCCGGAACCGATGGCAACCGCATTGAGGGCCCCCACGGACGTGCCGCAGATCAAATCCGGATCCCAGCCGATTTCCTGCAGGTAGTTCCAGACCCCCACCTGGAAAGCCCCCCGGGCACCGCCACCCGATAAGATCAATGCTCGTTTCATCTATTCCTTTTCAGATTTTCCGATCCTGCCGTGTGATGCCAGATTCCCGGGGCTTGCCCCCTCCCTCGGTGCCTCCCGCCAGGGGAGGGAAGATCTTTCTGCCGAGTTGCCGGTGAATCCAGCACCTTGGTTCTGGTTGGAGTTTCAGTTGTGATAATAAATTGGAGTTTGGTCTCTACTCCTGAGCCCTGCCATAGGCGGTAGGTTTTTGTTCAGGGCAAGGCCGCAGCCCTTTTTGGATTCCGAGGCGTAGTCCTCACTACGTTGAGGAATACAAAAAGGCGAGAACGCAGCCCTGGGCCAAAAGATGCCGCCTATGGCTAGGCGCCATTCCAGATTTCGTTGTGCCACGCCAACTCCCGCTCGCTAACCGTGTCCACAAAAAAATCGATGGACTTCATTGCCCGAAAGCCCTCGTAGCCCTCGTAAATGAAATCGATGATCCTTCCCATGCCCAGCAGGTGTGAGGTAGTCCGAACCGTTTTAAGGGAGAGGGCAACGATCCATTTCTTGCTCAACTTGTGAAAGGCCCGGGTCACCTCGGTACTCAGGTTGATCTGGTAAACCCGCTCATCGTAGTTGCCCAGACTGCGATAGATCTCCTGGTACTGGGCCATATTCATGTCCGTCCCGATCCCGGCCGCCAGCATACCGTCCACCATGCGATCGTCCAACCGGTCGGATAGTTCGTGCAGTTCGATCACCCGGCTGACAGCCGATACCATGCCCTTGTAGACTTTTCCCTTGAGGACTTTCTGCAGTTTCTTGATGCTGGCATCCCGGAAGGAAAAGTCTTCCGGGGCGTATAGCTTTTCAAAGAAAAAGATCCCGATCTTTTGGTACTGGGGATCATTTTTAAGGTCACTGTAGGTGGCGTTCAGACGGGCGGCCTGAAACCCCTGCAAGACGCGCTTCAAATCTAAAGAATCATTTGCTACAACAGAATCATTCATTTGGATTTCTTTTTGGCGGCCCGTTTTTTCCGGGCCGTTTTACCGGGAGCCGCCTGTTTCTTCAGCCGGGCTACCTCCCGGCTCAATTTGTCGATCTTGGCGGTAAGCGCATCCACCTGGTCCCGGGAGGCGAGGTTCATAGCTGCCAGGGCCTCGTTCATGTGCCGGTCAACCCGTTCACCGATCAAGTTTTTCAGTGAATCCGTGTAGCCGGCGATTTCCTTTTTCAGCCGGCTGCCTTCAGCCTTGGAAAGCTCCTTGTCTTTGACCAACGTCCCCACCACCTTGTCCACTTCATCTTCGGCCATGGTCAGGGCATTCTGCCAGAGGGAGGTATACTTTTTGGCATAGTCCGTCAATGTGTCCCCGCCCTTGCGCAGCAACTGCATCATGATCCGCGGCGATACCACACGGTCCTTTTCCTTTTTGTCCTGGCCGATCAGCCGGGACACGATCGCCGCGGTAAGGTCTTCGCCGGTTTTGTTGTCAATGATCGACACCTCTTCGCCGGACTTGATCAGACGGGCAACCTGCTCCAGGGAGACGTACCTTTTGTCCTTTGTATCGTACATCTTGCGATTGACGTATTTTTTAATACGGTGCATGTTGCTCTCCCAAATATTCGGTGAGCGGTCATCTTCCCATGATGTTTTTTGCCCAGCGTATCATAGAATCCGCCGGCGACATATTTTTTTGTGCCGCAACCTGCGGGTTTCACCCGCAAGCGCGTCAATACACTTAGTGGCGGGGCATCCTGTAGCAAAAAATATGATTCGGGAGCACGCTGATTGCGCCAAGACGCCCCACCCACCTGAAATCCGCAGGTTGCGTTTAAAAACGGAGACCGGCCGCTTTACGGATCAACTACCCCGAAATGCTTGCCAGCACCTTTTTACGCCGATCGCGCAGGTGGTCGGCAACCAGGCGTCCATCCTTTTCAAGGTTTTCAACCAGGTCCCGACCACTCTGGATGAGGTTGTCCACCCGTTCACTGGCTTCCGATCCGAGATCGTCGAAAAACACCCGGCTGTCCTCCACCACGCCGTCAATGGCCTTGCGGGGATTTTTACGGGCCCGGCGATAGAACTTACGACCGTCTTTCAGGTACCCGTCCACTTTCCGGCGGGCATCCTTGCGCAGATCCGCAATCCGCTCCCGGCTGTCATCAACCAGGGTGTCAAGGGTCTGGCGGGGTTCTACGCCCATATCAGCCATCAATGCCAGCGAGCTATATACCGGGGCTTCGATGTACCTGGCTTTGTAGTACACCATCCGGTCTGCAAGGCTCTCACTTGTTTCCCGCAGGGCTTGGATCGTCTGGTAGCGCGAATTGGGCTGGGTGCTCTTTTTGTTGATTTTCCGGGTGGTTGCTCTTTTTTTTGTCATTTTTCTTCTCCTTGGTTTTTACTTTTTCCCGATTTCGGGCGTGCCTAAAAATTTATAAAAAATCCTACTTGCTAATTATGACGCATTGCGTTATAAGCCCAATATGACGCAGCGCGTTATCTTTGTCAAGCCCAACACGTAAAATAGTCGCCCTTGGAACCTGGCAGTTCGTGGCAATATTAGCTATTGCATAAATTCTGGTTTTCTATTTTAATTGGCGGCCTATCCCCTGTAATATTGTAGCTTTATACGCATCACCCTGTACGACCGCCTAATTAAGGAGACATTAGATGGCTAAACCGATGACCAATGCTGATAATTTCTGGTTGTCCATGGATGAACCCACCAATTTGATGGTGATTACCGCCTTCATGGAGTTCACCGAGCCGCTGGACTATAAACGACTGCTGGCCACCATCGACAGCCGCCTGGCTTCGTTCCCACGCTTTCAAAAGAGGATCGTGAAACCCAAATCCGGCGTCGGCCTGCCCAACTGGGAAACCGATCCCAATTACGACCTGCGCTCGCACATCCACCGGGTGGCCCTTCCGGATCCCGGCGACAAGGCCGACCTGCAGGAGATGATCAGCAACCTGACGGTGACGCCCCTGGACCCCAACCGCCCACTGTGGCAAATCCACCTGATCGAAAACTACGGCGATGGCTGCGTGCTGTTCTTTCGCATCCATCACTGCATTGCCGATGGCATCAGCCTGATATACGTCCTGCTTTCCACCGCTGACACCGACCCGGATGCGCCCTGGCCGACCGGCGCCGCCGAAAAGAAGAAACCCGCCTTTTCCATGCGCGCGGCCCTGCCCCTGGCGTCCTGGATGGACACCGCCCGGGAAACGGTAGCGAAAACCAAAAAAGTGGGCTCGGCGCTGGTCAAAGAGGTCAGCAAAGCCGCCACTGATCCTGAGCACCTGAAAACCCTGGCCCGTACAACCGGCCGGGTTCCCACCGATTTTGCCTCGGTGCTCTCGCGCTTGACCATCATGAAGCCGGACCCCAACACGCCCTTCAAGGGGCGCCTGGGCACCCGTAAAAGGGTGGCCTGGTCCGAGCCGGTTTCCCTGGCCAAAATCAAGGAAATCGGGCGGGCCATAAAATCGGCCACGATCAACGACGTACTCATTTCCACGGTGACGGGCGCCATGCGCAATTACCTCAAGACTCGCAATGTACCGGTCAACGAACTGGACCTGCGGGTTACGGTGCCCTTCAATATCCGCAAACCGGGGACCGAGTTTGAGCTGGGCAACAAATTCAGCCTGGTCTTTCTCGCCCTCCCGGTTTACCTCGAGGACGCCGTCCTGCGGCTGAAAGAGGTAAAACGGCGCATGGACAGGCTTAAAACATCGCCGGAACCGTATATCAATTTCGGCCTGCTCAACGCCATCGGCTACCTGCCGCCGGACTTTGCCAAAAAAACCGCGCGCCTGTTCGGCAATAAAGCTTCCGGGGTGATGACCAATGTCCCGGGACCAAGACAACCGCTTTACTTTGCCGGCAGCCGGATTCACAATTTCATGTTCTGGGTCCCCCGCAGCGGCTACATCGGTCTGGGCATCAGCATCCTCAGCTACGACGGCAAGGTGACGGTGGGCATTGCCTCGGATGAAAACCGGATGCCCGACCCCCAGGTGCTCCTCGAAAGTTTCAATGCCGAACTTGAATATCTTTTGAAACTGGTCCAATCCGGAAAGATTGAAGAGGACCCCCTGGTGCTGCACGACCGGTATAGTGAGAACCGGGATACAGCCAAAGCGGGAAAAAAGAAGGTAACCCCGAGCCGGGAGCCGGGTGCTTGCCGGGCCCTGACCAAAAAGGGAACGCCTTGCAGCAAAAAGGCGCGACCCGGTTCACGCTTCTGCGGTATTCACAAGGACCGGGATGAGGACGATGACCGGCTCCAAGATGTAGCCCGGCTGATGAAGGAATTGACGGAATGATGCCGGCCAAGATTGTGGAAAATGTCCCGGGCAGTTTTTATGTGAACACGCGCTGCATCGGATGCACCATCTGCCCGGAAATTGCCCCGGCGAATTTTGCCTCCAATCTGGAAGAGGGGTACGAGTATGTTTGCAAGCAGCCGGCGGATCGTGATGAAGAATCGTTATGCCGTGAGGCGATGGAGATTTGCCCTGTGGATGCCATCCAAAATGATGGATAGAAGCCGTTTCAAAAGTGGTTTTAGGCTCAAATCTCTGCGTTGGGGCAAGACCTGAAAACTTAGGAAATACTTACCTGAAATAAAGGATAGTCTTTATTCAGTAAAACCATATTGTTCATTTTCTTTCACGTGAAAGAAAACGAACCAAAAGAAAACGCCCGTGGTACGCGGCCCTGCGGGCTGCCCTGCGCTTCTCGGAAAGGGCGCGCTCAGCACAAATCGCTACGCTCAGACACGCACTTCGCGCTTTTCGCCCTTTCCTGCGATGCTCGGCGCGTCCCAAAGGGAAAGTCAAAACCATCAAGAAGCCTGGATCAACTAAGTAGGCGTCTCGTCAAAATTGTTGCGATTGGCCGCAGGTTCGGCCCTGGAGGTAACTTTGAAGCAAATCGTCAGTATCAGTTTGGGATCGAGTGAGCATGATTATGAGTTTGAGACCGAGTTTCTGGGACAGGAATTCAACGTCATCCGCCTCGGTACCGACGGTGACATGGAAAAAGCGGCCGAAATGCTGCTGCGCTGGGACAAAGAGGCGAATGCCATTGGCCTGGGGTGCGTTAAGTTCCCCTATGGCTTCGGCCCCCGTTACCTCACCCGCAAGCATGTGGACAAACTGCGCAAGCTGGGTTCCCGGATCCAGACCCCCGTTACCCTGGGAAGTGCCCTGCGCGATGTCTCCTTTGAGTGGTCCCTGCGGTATATCGAATATAAATTCGGAAATTATTTTGACGAAGCCCGGGTACTCTTTCTGTCCGGGATGTCCAGCTACCGGATTGCCCGGGTCATGTCGGAATTTACCGACAATCTGACCTTTGCCGACCCGGTTCTCGAAAACGGGATCTCCAAGTTCCTGAACTCCCTGGAAGGATTAAAAAAATACGCCCACAGCGCCCACGAGGTGCTGCAGTGGGTTCCGAGCAAACGCTTGACCTCGTCGGTAGTGCCCCTGCAGGCCTGGAACGGCTACATTTTAAAGAAGGCCATGCAGAAGGCCAACATCATAGTCGTCCCCGCGTACAACTTTTACGATTACCTGGAGGACACCTCCCTGGAGGAGCTGGGGGGTAAAATCATCATCACCTCGACGGCCTATGACGACCGGGTCGAATTCCTGAAAGAGCGGGGCGTTGACGTCATTATCGATCCGACGCCCAAAATCCTGGAGCGGGTGGTCGCACCCAATGTGCTGGAAGCCTTGATTATCGCCGCCCTGGGAAGAAACCGCGACAACATTCGCGCCGATGACCTGTTGGAAATCATTAGCACCCAGAAGATGGATCCGCGGGTGGTCTACCCATCCGGAAACCCCCGGCGGGTGAACCGGTTTGCCTTCGTGATCCATCCTCTTTCCAAGGAGTTTCTCAAAAAGGACAAGGCCGTGGATTTCATGGCGAGTTTCACCCCTCCGGCCTTTCTCGATGCCGTCGAAAAAGTGATCGCCTATGCGCCGCCGTGGGTCTACTCACGGGTCACCGGTATCAAATCCCCGACCGGGGTGGAAGCCGAGGGGTGGTTGATCACCGTGGGCGGCACACCCAAGCAGATGCTGGCGCACAAGCCTGAATTCACCTACAAACGCCTGCTCCAGGCCGCGCGCATGGCCAAACGCATGGGGGCCCAGATCATGGGCTTGGGCGCCTTTACCAAAGTGGTGGGCGACGCCGGAGTCACCGTGGCCAAAAAGGCCCATCTGCCCATTACCACCGGCAACAGCTATTCCGCCTCCGGAGCACTTTGGGCCGCGGCCGATGCCGTCCGGCGCATGGGCTTGATCAACGTGGAAAAAGGCAAGAAAATTGCCGGCAAAACCATGGTTCTCGGGGCCACCGGCGCCATTGGATCGGTCTGCGCCCGCCTGCTGGCCAAAGCGTTTGACGAGGTTTATCTGGTGGGCCGCAACACGGCCAAGCTGCTGGCCATGAAAGAGTCCATTCTTCAAGAGACCCCGGGGGTTTCCGTCAAGGTGACCACCCAGCCGGACAAGTTCGTGGCCGATATGGATGTCATCGTAACGGCCACCTCCGGGGCCGGTAAAAAGGTCCTGGACATTACAAATGTCAAACCCGGCTGCGTCATAACCGATGTGGCCCGGCCCCTGGACCTGTCACCGGAAGACGTTGCCAAGCGCCCAGATGTGCTGGTCATCGAATCGGGTGAGATCGAACTGCCCGGCAATCCGGAAATGAAAAACATCGGCCTGCCGCACAAGGTGGCCTACGCCTGTCTGGCCGAAACCATCGTCCTGGCCCTGGAGGGCCGCTTTGAAATTTTTACCATCGGCCGGGACATCGAGTGGGAAAAGGTCAGAGAAATATACAAGTTGGGACTCAAGCACGGCATGAAACTGGCGGCCATCTCCGGGGTCAACGGCGTTTTCACGGATGAAGACATCGCCGAGGTGAAACGGCTGGCGTTGGAGGCTAGGAAAGCAGGTGGAAGTCCGAAGGCTGAAGACTGAAGGGAAAGTCGAGGGGGCAGGAGTCCGGAGTCGGATAGCCCCCCCCCTCCCTTGACGGGAGGGGTTGGGGGAGGGTGAAGCCCCAGAAAAAGGGAAGGTCGCAAGAAATCATCAAGGAGCCGGGAGGCGTTCGTGAAACAGATCATCAATATCAGCCTGGGGCCAGGCAATGACGATTATGAAATCGATGTGGAATTCCAGGGGCAGAAATTTGCCATCCAGCGCATCGGGGTGGACGGCGACCTGGATCAGGCGTCGGAGCTTATGCTGACCTGGAACAAAAAGGCCGATGCCATCGGACTGAGCGGCATTCAGTTCCCTTACACCATCGGTTCGCGCAAGATGCCGGACCGCAGGACAGCCCGCTTGCTGAAAGAGGCCCGGCAGCTGAGCACGCCCGTCACCGTGGGCAGCCTCCTGCGGGATGTCAGCCACGAGTGGTCCCTGCGGCACACCCATTTTATATTTGGCGGCAACTACTTTACCAATGCCCGGGTGCTCTTTTTCTCCGGCATGGCCAACTCCAAGATCGCCCGCGTCATGCAGGAATACACACCGAATCTGCAATTTGCCGACCCCCTGCTGGAAGAGGGCGTTCCCAGGTTGATGAGCTCTTACAACGAACTCGAGCTCTATGCCGGCCGGATTAAAGGCGCCCTGAAGTGGGTCCCGGGACGGCGCACGGTCACCGGGACCGGACCGTTAAAAAAGGCCGCAGACTTCCTGCTGCAGCGTGCGGTTGAAAAAGCCCAGGTCCTCGTGGTGCCGTATTACGGCTTCTACCGCTACCTTGATAAATTCAGCGCGGCGGACCTGCGAGGCAAGATCATCATCACAACCACCGCCTATGTAGACCGGGTGGCTTACCTCAAGGAAAAAGAGGTGGGGGTTATCATCGACACGACACCCAAGTTGTTCGACCGGGTGATCGGGGTCAGCGTGCTGGAAGCGCTGTTGATGGCCGCGCTGCAGCTGCCCGATGAAGAAGAAAGCTCCGACGATCTTCTGGAAGTGATCAGCGAGATGGAAATGGAGCCGCGGATTCTTTACCCGGACGGCCAAGAGCACCGGGTGAACCGCTTTGCCTATATTGTCTACCCCTTGAACCAGGCGTTTTTAAAGAAACTGAAGCCGATCGAGGTGGTGTCCGAAGTAGCACCGGGGGCCATGGACACCGTCGAAAAGGTGATGGCTTACGCGCCCCCTATCGTCTACTCCCCGGTAACCGGCATCACATCGCCAACCGGCGTAAAAGCCGAAGGCTGGCTCATCGGATTGGGCGTAACTCCGGAACAGATGCAGGCGCATGGCCCCGAATTTACCACCAAGCGGCTGCTGATGGCCGCCCGGCTGGCCCGGCGGCTGGGCGCCCAGATCATGGGCATCGGCCTGTTTCCCAAATCCATGAGATCCGCCAGCCTTGAAGTTTCCAAACATGCGGTCCTGCCAATCACCACGGGCAACAGCTATCTGGCTTCGGCGACCCTCTGGGCCGCGGCCGAAGCGGTTCGCCGGATGGGCCTGACCAAATTGAAACGTGGCAAAATCCTGAAGGCCCGGACGATGGTCATCGGGGCCACCGGTGCAATTGGGGCGATCTGTTCCCGCCTGCTGGCCACCGCCTTCGAGGAGGTTCACATGGTTGGCCGCAACACGGCCAAGCTGCTCGCCCTGCAGGAATCCATGCAGGCCGAAACCAGGGATGTCGAGCTGCATGTCTCTACCCGGGCAGACACACACCTGGGTGATATGGATGTGGTCATTGCCGCCAGCGGCGGAGCCGCCAATGTTTTGGACATCATGCGGCTGAAGCCGGGTTGTGTGGTCACCGACCTTACCCTGCCGTCGGTTTTTTCAACCGACCAAATTGTCAAGCGGCCCGATGTCTTGGTGATCCGCAGCGGTGAGATCCTCCTGCCGGGCAATGATATCGAAATGAAGGACATCGGCCTGCCGCCAGATGTTGTCTACGCCGGGCTGGCCGAGACCATCATCCTGGCCCTGGAGGGCCGCTTTGAGACCTATACGGTGGGCAGCGAACCCCAGTGGGAAAAGGTAAAAGAGATTTACCGCCTGGGTCTCAAGCATGGGATGCAACTGGCGTCGATTTCCGGGGTCAATGGTGTGGTGAGTGACGATGAAATTGCCCGGGTCCGCAAAGCTGCGCTCAAAGAACTTAAAAAGCGGTAGCTGCGCTATGCGCAGCGCAAAGGGCATGGCGCAAAGCGCTTAGGGTTCAAACCAGGGCCAAAACACCTAAAATCAAAACCAGTTAACCCTTGTCATTCATGGGTTATCTGGTTTTTTGCCCTATGCCCTATGCCCCATGCCCCATGCCCTACGCCCTGTGCCTCTTTTTCCTTGTTGTAGAAGTGAAAATACTGTATAACGCATTGCGTTATTTTGGTCATTGACAGCGAACATACACCTCTTCCCCGAGACAGTGGAGCCGGAATATGGGAATCACAATCGTTCAGAAAAGCAACCTGGAAAAACCCAAACGCAATCCGAAAATCGCCCTGGTTCTCTCGGGTGGCGCCGTCTCAGGCGGTGCTTTTAAAATTGGCGGTCTACGCGCCCTGGACCGTTTCATGGTCAACCGGGATGTTCGTGACTTCGACATGTTCGTGGGTATCAGCGCCGGTTCGGTTATCGCCGCCTACCTGGCCAACAATGTGTCGGTGAAAGACATCCACACGAGCATGATTGACCGGAAAGGCCCCCTATCGGCCGTCAAACCATTCGAGTTCTACTCGCTCAACAAGGCGGACATCGTAAAGACGCCCCTGCACATCCTGGCGGACCTGGCGTCGATCACATCCCGAAAAATTTTCGGTTTTGTCAGCGCCAACAATATCTTTCGCAGGCAATTTCGACAGCAGTTGTAAGCGTTTGCGACCAACCCCAGTACCGCCGGCCTTGAAAAATTCACATCCTATTGTTTTGAGCGCAAGGAGCTGGCCGTCAATCACCCGTCGCTGCCCTGGCACTACCTGCCCAACGGCCTCTTCAAAACAGACCGTATCGAGCAGGCAACACGCCGGAATTTTGAAAAAAACGCCCTTTGCAACAACTTCAACGAATTATTTGGCAAGACGGGGAAGGAGTTGTACATCGTCGCCATGCATCTGGACAAAGCGCAGCGGGCTATTTTCGGTCACGACCAGGACAACACCACCGCGGTGACGAAAGCCATGCAGGCGTCCATCGCGTTCCCGCTTTTCTTTAAACCGGTCACTATTGATGGGGCCGATTATATCGATGGCGCCGTCATTAAGACAACCAGCATGGATATTGCCATTGAAAAGGGGGCAGACCTGGTCATCTGCTACAATCCCTTTCGGCCCTTCAACCACGAATCATTTGATCAAAACAATCCGGATGGCCGTAAACGCATCAGCATCGCGCGGGACGGCATTGCCGCCGTGATCAACCAGGTCATGCGTACAATGCTGCACACGCGCCTGATGCACGGGATAAAGCACTACCGGAACAATCCGGATTTCAGAGGTGATATCATCCTGATCGAACCTACCGAACATGACGACCGCTTTTTTGACATGAATCCCTTTTCTATAAATGACCGTCGCAAGGCCTCTATCCGGGGGTTTGAATCGGTGAGTAATTCCCTGCGCAAAAACAAGGCCGCTTTGAAAGAGATACTCGCGGCCTACGGTATTGAAGCCCGAACCGAAATGGCTTGAACCAACCATCCTTTTGAACCTGGGCTACCCTCCAATAGCAAGAACCTTTCAACCGCGCAGGCGAATCAACCCTTCCTGGGTGACCGAAGCGACCAGATCACCACTTCGGGTGTAAATCCTGCCGATATTCAGGCCCCGGGCACCGGAAGCATTGGGACTTTCCATGGCATACAGCAGCCAGTCGTCCATGCGAAACGGCCGGTGAAACCACATGGCGTGGTCCAGGCTGGCCACCTGCATCTCCGCCTCCCAGAACGTGTGCCCATGGGGGTAGAGCGCGGTGCCCACCAGCCCGAAATCCGAGGCATAGGCTAGCAGGTATTGGTGCACGATCGGGTCATCTGGCAGGCGGTCGATCGCTTTGAACCAGCAGAAGCGCTGTGGTGTGCGCTTCTCCGGCAAAAAGGGGTTGATGGGGTCTACCGGCCTGATCTCAATGGGTTTTTTGCACAGGATTTTGTTGCGAATCGACGCTGGTATTCGGTCGGCAACCCGCATGGCCAACTCCAACTCCGGGGTGATACCGTCGGGACCGGGTACGTCGGGGGCCTGGTCCTGGTGGTCAAACCCTTTTTCGACCACCTGAAAAGAGGCGGCCAGGTTGAATATAGCCCGGCCCTTCTGGACCGCAACCACGCGTCGGGTGGTAAAACTTTTGCCGTCACGGATACAATCCACGCTATAGACAATCGGCTTGAGGGCATCACCGCCACGCAAAAAATAGCCGTGCAAGCTGTGTGCGCCCCGGCCGGCAGGCGCTGTCTGGTAAGCGGCCGACAGCGCCTGGCCCAGGACCTGGCCGCCGAACACCGACCCGAATCCCAGGTCCTGGCTTTGGCCCCGAAAAATGTTCTCTTCGATCTTCTCAAGCTTCAACAGGGTCAACAATTCTTCAAGAACATTCTCCTCGACGCATTTGTTACTCATGGTATTTTGCCTTTTTTAAGAACGCAGTTGGCCCATCAAACCTGGCCTCGAATCCAAAAATCAAAACCATGCAGCGCGCGACCCAAAATAGAAAATCAAATAAGCGGCAAGTGCAGCCCTGCTGCCAGAGACGCAAAGGCGCAGAGAAAATCACAATTTTTTCCGGCTTCGCCGGTTAACCCTGAAAAACATTTAGGTCTAAACCATTCCGTGGTTTTGCGCACGACAGTGCGCCCCAATCCTGATTTTGTTTTCCCGAATGCGCTGGATTGTGCATTGATTCTCAGATTAAGGTTGACGCCTCTGCGACTCTGCGCGAGAAAATTGGTTTGAAGGTTTTAGGTACCTGAAAAATTAATCGAATGAAACGATAATCTCATCTTTGGTCTTGCGCCATTTGGGGGGCAAGAGCTCAAGGTCCGGCGTGGGATAACCCACTGCCAGCAAAAGCGGAATCCAGTAATTATCCGGTATATTGAAGGCTGCGCGCACCCCTTCATGGTCGAATCCATCCATGGGGTGGGTCTCCAGGCCCAGGCTGGTAGCCGCGTACATGAGGCCCATGGCAAAAAACCCGGTATTTTTAGCTGCGTAGGCCAAACTGGCTTCGGGGCTCCAGGCATAGAGGGATTTGGCCGCATTGAGAAACCAGTCCCGCTGTTCCGGTCCCATGGCCCCACTGTCCAACATTTCCTGCCAGTTCTTTTCCACCGTGGGATGCCCTTCCTGCCAGCCGTCTTTGTCGGCCAAAACAATCAGGGTGACCGGGGCTTCCACAACCTTGGGCTGGTCCCAGGCCAACGCCTTGAGCTTTTCCTTGGTGGCGGTATCCCGCAGGACCATCAGGTTCCAGGGCTGCAAATTGAAGCTGGAAGGCGCTTTGGCCGCCAGGTCTATCATTTCAGTCAACAACTCTTCGGGTACATCCCGATCGGGATCGAAGAAGTTGATGGCGCGTCTTTTTTCGGCTATTTCTTTATAGTTCATTTTTGCCTCGTTTTGTATGTTGTTCATTTTTTAGGGTAATTTTTTCGGTTTCTTGTCGTAAACACCAACTTGGTTCAAAAGATTCAGCCAAAATGGGCATTCATCAGGACCCGCTTAAGTCTTTGTATGCAGCGGGGACATTCAAACCCGGGTGAACCCAGTCAAACAGGGCATATCCTTGAAATTCAGGCATTTTGACTCGTTCAACCGTTTCTTCCAGCGTTAAACCATCGTCTATCGCCGCCTGTACCTGATCTTTAACGGTACTAAGATAGTCAATATGCCATTTAACGTCCTCGCGCTCCATTACGGATCCATGCCCCGGAACGATACGTGCGTCGGCTGGCAGGAATTCATAGACTTTCTTAAGCGTCCGCAAGGTATCAATCAAATGGCCATCCAAAAGCCAGGGCAGTGATGGTTTAACGGTGATAATAGGATTGCCCGACCAGAGCACTTTTGATTCGGGTTCCCAGACAAACAGGTCCCCGCCTGTCTGGGCAAAACCAAAATCAACAATATCCACTGCCTTGTCCCCTAAATCCAATGTGATCTTGCCACTCTTGGGAACCAGTATATCTCCGGGACGGGGAACAATTTCTTCAATACCGCGGCCCTGGCCGAAATGCTGAATCATGAACTCCGTATCTTTCTGGAAATGTTCATCAATATATTTCTTTGTAAAGCTGTGCTGAATGATAACCGCAGTCTTTGGCAAATACATGTTTCCATAGGAGTGGTCCCCGTGAAAACTTGTATTCACGGCAAAAATTACCGGTTTACTGGTTTCCTTGCGCACCAGTTCCTGCACCTGCATATTCAGGCGCTTATTTAACATGGTATCGATAATCAGCACGCCCTTTTCACCGATAATAAAACCGCCGCTTGTGGCAACCGGCCTGCCCTGTCTTTCAAGTTCTTTTGCGTCACTGGGATAGTATGCAAAGACCCCATCTTTAAGCTTTTCTGAAATGAGTACGACCTTATTGCCATCCCATACAGGTTCTTGGGCGTAAACACTGGTCATGCAGAAGACCAGCGCGCTTATCAGGACTATATATTTATATTTTTTCATGGTTTACCTCTTTCATCGAATCAAGGTCTAACAATGCCTATACCTCCGGCACGTCAATCAGGATAAAGTCGGCCTTCTGATCGGCAGTCAGCGCAAGGCTATCAACCTCGTCCAACCGGGCTTGATCGCGTGCAGACAAGGTGTGGCCGTTGACCCGCAGCGTTCCATCGGTCAGGTAAATGAACAGTTTACGGTTTTTGGAAGTGTCGTGCTCAAGTTGACGGCCGGCATCCAACTGCGAGCGGTAGATGGTGGCATCCGTGTGAAAGCTGACAGCCCCATCCTTTCCCTGTCCGGAAGCCAGGGGAAACAGGACATTGCGGGAATCGGCCTCCGCAAACTTTTTTTGCTCATAGGAAGGAGCGAGTCCCGTTTGGTCTGACAAAATCCAGATCTGGTAAAAGTGCAGATCCTGATCCGATTCGTTGTATTCGGAGTGGGTCAAACCGGTTCCGGCGGACATCCGCTGGACCTCTCCGGCCCGGATGACGCCGCCGTTGCCCATGCTGTCTTTGTGGGAGATCGCGCCTTTCAAAACAATTGTGACAATCTCCATCTCCTCATGGGGATGTGTCGGGATCCCGGTCCCGGGTTTCACGACATCATCGTTGAAGACCCGCAGTTTGCCATGCCTGATATTGGCCGGGTCATAATAGTTTGAAAAAGAAAAGAGCCAATATGTCTGCAGCCAGCCCATATCCGTAAAGTGTCGCTGGCTGGCCGGTATGATGTTCATACTCATGGTGTCCTCCCGTTGTTAGGCTCAAACGCGGCGGCATTGGCCTTACCGACTTTCTTGAGCAGGCTGCCCAGCGTCTGCAGCTCGCCCGGGCTCATAACCGCGAAGACCTGTTCGGCAATCTCGGCATGGATTGGAAAGACCGTGCTGATAAGGTCGAAGCCCGTCGGGGTCAGTTCCACAGAAATCCGTCGACGATCTTGCATGTCTTTTACCCGGACGACCAGTTTTCTCTTTTCCAGGTTATCGATGACCGTGGTCATATTACCGCTGGTTTTGAGAATCTTCTGGCCGATGTCCCGCTGACAGAGCGGTCCGAGGTGATACAATGCCTCCAGGACGCCGAACTGGCTGCCGGTCAGACCGGAATCAGCCAGGTGTCGGTGCATCCGGTTCGTAACAGCATCTGTCGCCCGCATCATCTGGGTGTATGTCTTCAAAACAGCCCTCTGGTGATCTGTCATTCGGCTTTTGGTGGTCATGATTCCCTCGTTTTAAATTAGCTTAATGTTAAGCTAATTAATATTGAGATATTGTCAAGGTAAGGTCAGGTAAAAGGTGGAAGGAAAAGAAAGCAGTCCGGAGCCCGGAGTCGGGTGTCAGGAAACCTCACCTCCATTGACGGGAGGGGTTGGGTGAGGGTGAAACCTCTCCTTGGCAGGTATATTGGACGAAGAAAAATAAAAAAGTCAGGGATCGGGAGTCGGGAGTCTGAAAAAGCCTGACTCCGGACTCCCGACCCCTGACTCCAATGGGCAGCCTTGGATCTAGGTCAATTCTTCCAGCACAGTTTCGAGTGTCTTGAGGAAAACATCGGCATCTTTTTGATTGAAACACAGCGGTGGTTTGATCTTGATGACGTTGTCAAAGGGCCCGTCCGTTCCCACGAGAATGTGTCTATCTTTGAGCTTGTTTTTGACTGCTCCGGCCAGCGTGGTATGTGGTTCACGTGTCTCAGGATCCTTTACGAACTCGATCCCGAGAAAGAGGCCCTCGCCCCGAACATCTCCAATGACCGGAAAACGTTCCTGCAGAACGCCAAGTGTGTATTTCAGGTAATCCCCGGTTTTCAAGGCATTTTGCTGCAACCCCTCTGTCTCGATCACTTCCAGCACCGCCAGCCCCACGGCACAGGCCACAGAGTTGCCGCCGAAGGAACTGAAAAACTCCAGGCCGTTTTCAAAAGAACCGGCAATGGCAGCGGTGGTTACGACCGCGGCCAGCGGATGCCCGTTGCCCATGGGTTTGCCCAGCAGAACGATATCCGGGACAACTGCCTGCATTTCAAAACCCCAGAACCAGCGGCCCAGACGTCCAAAACCGGTCTGCACCTCATCTGAAACACACACGATGCCCTGCTCTTTCAACTTTGGATAGAGGGTTGCCAGGTAACCATCCGGCAGGGGCACCTGCCCCCCGCAGCCGATGATCGGTTCGCAGATAAAAGCCGCCAGGTCCCAGCGTTCATCCATCAGCAAGGTCGCCGCATCATCGGCGTATCTTTGACCGGCATCACTGCCCCGATGGGCCCCCCGATAGGCATCTGGGATAGGGGCCATGAGGATATGCGCCGGTTTTCCCGGTCCGCCGGCGTGCTCGAATTTATAGGAACTGATCTCGATCCCGGTTACGGTGTTGCCGTGATAGCCATGCTCCAGGACCATGAACTGTTTTCGGCCGGAATGTATCCGGGCCAGGCGGACCGCCAGATCAGCCGCCGCGCTACCCGAGTTGACATAGAAAACTTTGTTCAGTGGTTCCGGAAATTTGGCGAGCAGTCTCTCGGAATATGTGTGAAGCTGGTCATATAAGTAACGGGTGTTCGTGTTGAGGCGGGCCATCTGGTCCTGCCCGGCCCGTACCACCCGTGGATGGCAGTGCCCCACATGGGGGATGTTGTTGTAAAGATCCAGGAAGGTATCCCCGGAGGCGGCATACATGTATTGGAAAGCCGCTTTTTCCATTTTCAATGGTTCGGCATAGCTGACCGCAAGGGCTTTGCTGAAATAGGTATTGCGGCGCGCAATCTCCGCGCCGAGGTCGGGCCCGGGTACCTTCGCAAGTCCGGCGGCCTTTCTGAAAACGGTGGTAACGGCGCGGGGACTTAAACTCAGCCATCTTTCCAGCATCGCCCACGCCGGCTTTTCAGTGATAGTGATATAAGTGCTATCCGGCTTGAGGGTCTTGGCGTGGGCCGAATTACAGACGCTGGCGCACAGTCGGCCGGCCACCAGGTAGTACAGCAGGCCGACTTCGGAGCTATCCAGGGGTAATTCGGCGGTGTAGGCTCGCAGCACATGTTCGGCCGAGGTGAGTGGATCGTCTTTGCCCAGCATGGCGTACGTGAGAGCAATGGCCACTTCGTTGACCAGGGGCGTGTAGCACATATCCCCGAAATCGATGATGCCGGAAACCCGCCCGTCATGGGTCAGCAGGTTTTGTTCGTTGGCATCCCCGTGGATGACGCTTCGGCGCAACTTATGGAGCAGAGGTCCCACAACCTCCTTGAATTGCAAATAAAAATATGCCACCAACTTCCTGTGGCGGGGATTTTTGATGTAGCCGATATGCTCCAGGGGAAGCGCCAGGTGTTGCAGGTCCCATGGATGGGTGCGGGCCGCGATTCCGGGAAGACGAAAATCCAGCAAGGCCCGGTCCACATGTGCCAGAAAAGTGCCCAGCGATGCAAAAAGTTCAGGCGTCTGGGCCACCTGATCAAAAAAATCCCCGCGGACGAAGCTCAGCAGGCGATGCAATGTCCGGCTGCCATCCGGATTTTCCATAACGGACAGCAGATTACCATCCCGGTCCGGCTGCGGCACCGGAAATTCATGGGGCAGACTCCCGGATAGTTTTAGCAGGACCTGATTTTCCGCCTCGAGAAAGGCCCGCTCCAGGGGTGCATCCGCATTCTGCTTCCAGACAAAGGTTCGGCCGTCTCTGGTTTTTACCTGGATATTCAGACTGGCATACCCTTCCAGATCCTGTAATTCCGGAGCTTTTAGTCCGTAAATTTCTTTTAGAATTTCTCGTCGGTGCATCTGAAGCCTTTTTCAGAAATGGGCGTAGAAATCTGTAAGTTTCCGTTTTTACTTGAAAGGCATAGTACTTTAACCTGCGAGCAGGGTCAAGGTGCTATTGGGATAGAAGATCAAGCACAAATGCCGCTGTTGAATCAGCACCATTCACCCGTTTTGCACCAGAAGCCGGCAAGGCTGTCATGGCCGGAACAAGGGACATCCAGGAACCGTCCGCCAGGGCGGCGGCGGTCACTTGCAGCGATCGCAGGTTCTCGCGGGTAAAGGTTTCCAATACCGGCGCTTCCCGAAAATCAAGGCGGGACACATATCCGAAGGGTACATCGGCCTGGTAAATTTCAGCGAGGGTACTGTAGCCGGCCTTGCCGATGACTGCGTCTGCGGCCCATATCAGGTCCGGATGGTAAAAATCAGATCGAACCGGCAGGCGCACAATCGATCCGGCTCTTTCCACCCGATCGGAGTTGCCCGGAATTACGAGGAAAAACTCCTCCGGCAGGCGGTCGGCATTGAATTGCCCGGCTGAAGTCGCCGTACCCCCCAACGTTAGGACTATGAGCTGTTTATCATCCGGCACGCCGAGCATTTGGCGCAAGACATCGGAAGACATCCGCGCGCGACGACTGATGGGGGCCACGACCAAATCGGGGCTACCGGCTGCGCAAACCGGCTCGGTCTGCACATGATAATCGGCCCGGGCAAAAAGGGCCTCCAGGTAGTCTATGTGCGGCTTCAGCGAGGATAGATAGTCACTGTAGCCGGCATAGATCCAGTCCCAGGTAAAATTCTCGACCAGGAGCGACGGTAGCCCGGCCTGGCGGGCAACGGCAATGCCAAGGGGCGCAATATCACTGATTACCAGGCGGCAATCCAGCTTGCACAACTTATCAGCGGAGGCCTGCACCAGTTTTTCATCCAGAGGGTAAAAAGCATCCAGAGCGGTAAGCGTGGCGGGCAGATTTCCTTCCAGGGGTGTGCTTTGTACCAGTCCCACGTCGGTTTGCAGGGCATGGTAGCGAAATGGCCCGGACAGGCAATCGTCAAAAAACCAGTACGGAACGGTGGAAAATATTTCGAACCTTACAGCCGGTTGGGCCTGATGCGCGGCATCCATGACCGCAGCAGCACGGGCAGCGTGCCCCAGCCCGTGGGCGGAAATAAAATAGGCGATTGCCGGCTGTGATACGGTCTTCATATGTGTAGCAAGGCTGAGCAGATTGTGTCGATTTCTGGAAAATCGACGGCCAGGGGCTCGCCCCTTAGGTTTCGCCGGAAAACAGTTTCGCTGTCAGGCAGGCTTCCGATAATGGCAGCAGCATCAAGGGCCCCGGCAATTTCCTTTACCAGATCCGGTGTCGTACGATTGAGGATAACGCTCACCGGCAAGCCGGCTTCAAGGGCTAAGTTTGTAACTCTCTGTGCCATCATGATGGATTCATAGGAGGGGTCCACCACGTTGATAATGTGGTCGCACTGGCCATCCAACCCCCGCCCGAAATGTTCCACCCCGGCGGCGGCATCCACAATAACCAGATCATCCGGTTCCAGTGTCAACGCTCCGAAAAGCATCCGGAAAAGCCGGCCCATGGGGCAGGCACAGCCTTCGCCGAAATGGTGGATCTTACCCACAGACATGACCCGGACGCCGTCCGCCTGGGCCACGCATTCCGCGGGCAGGGTATCTATCTGCAGGTCCCGGGTAAACAACACCGGCGGACCGCCGAGGCCACTTCCCGGGGCCGTCCTTGCCCGAAAGCCCTTTTTACCGCCCAGATTATCGAGGAGCGGCTGCGGCATGTCCACACCCAGCATCCGGTACAGGCCGATATTCGACTCGTCCGCATCCACCAAGAGCACCCGGCGATCATACTTTTGCATGGCCCGGGCCAGCAAGGCCGCCACCGTGCTTTTCCCACATCCCCCTTTCCCGCATACCAGCATTTTCATGGCTCACCGATCTACCTTCAGATTTTAGAATTGAAATGATCCTTATTTAAGCGGATAGTCTCCCCGAGGCAAGAATATTATCCCAAGCGCGATTGGATATCAGAACCACTGATAGAATAAAAGATAAGATTAACTATAAAAATGGTGAGTTGCGGAATTGATAGTTTAGCACGGTGCTGGTCTGCAGGAGGTGGTTTTCGATTCAGAGCAAGGCCGCAGGCCCGTTTACAGCCGCAGGCGTAGGTACTGCTAAGTTGAGGATTGGAAACGGACGAGAACGCAGCCCTGGGTCCCAAAATGCCTTCTGCAGACCGGCACTACCCAACTGCGTCTAATAATGAGCCCAACATATCCTCTTCAGTCTGAATGGTTTTGAGGTTGGCTTTGTATCCAATCGTAGTCGGAATGGTCTCGGTTATCTCCTCAACCAGATCCACATTGGAGCGCTCTTTTTCAGCGGTGGGATCTTCAAGGGCCTCCGGGTTTGGAGGACCGGGCATGTCAACTTTCTGGATATCGGCCCGAACGCCGGTGTTTTCTTCGGTGGACATAACCGTCCGGCTTTTTTTGAAGCCGTCGGTATCCGCGTTGGCGATATTGTCGGCATGTACATCAAGCTTCTTGCCGAATGCCCGCACACCCGAAATCGAACTTTGAATGGCCGGTAGCATACTGCTCTCCTTTACATATCGCCCGGAGTGACACGACGCTTCAAAAATGCACTCCCGATAATAGCTATCGGCCATAATTGAATTTTCTTTAGATATAGAAGCCATATCAGAAATGGATTTTGGTCCAAGGTCAAGGCGGCCGTGAGGTTTGAACCGGAGTAATACTTGCAGTATTTCGAGGATTTAAACCTTGCGGCCAACGCCGAGATTGGACCAAAAGGCGTTTCTGATATGGCTTCTAAAAAGGCAGACCCCGAAGGCTATCGAGCCTTCGGGGTCAAAGGGCTGCGCTTTTTAGTTTAATGCGGTTCTCTAAAAAACTCCAGTAGTGCCGATCTGTGACCGTATCTGTCACAGACGGCGGTTATAATGGCCTCATAACCTTAAAAAGGAGGCCGCTATGACAACATTTA
>Ga0126330_10000105_pt1 | contig 24135 bp, 17 predicted proteins | sample InaspJWI91metaG_FD_97004 | JGI IMG/M metagenome (GOLD analysis project Ga0126330, IMG submission 97004) | Marine gutless worms symbiont microbial communities from Oahu, Hawaii - Inanidrilus sp. 2 OAHU.JWI-91 metaG | ecosystem: Host-associated > Annelida > Digestive system > Unclassified...
AACGTTGTATTATTTCATTTTAGTGTGGCTTTTCTTAAGACTCCGGTAATTAAAATAGAACACTCACATTATGGTTCCAGCTGTATTTGTTAAAATTTTTCAGCTGTTTTTATTCTTAAGGGTACCACCTACTCAGAAATGTTACCCATTGAATAACAGCCCAGGGAAACTGTGTCTATGCAGTGTTAAAGTGAATAAAATATTCAAACCCGTTTTCCCGAAAATTGTGTTAATCAGATACATAAGACATTATGTGTTATAACTTTGGTATTTAACCTCCAATTTTCATGGGGTTTTTTTGGAAAATGTTCAGCAAAGCTAGATGGTTTAGGTGGTATCAATAACTCAAATACCGACTTTTGGTACATTTTCATATGTAAGGACACATATTATGTCCACTGGAAATGCACGACCTGAAAACGGCGGACGAGTCGCAAGGAATAACGGCGACTGGAAAATATCCAAATGGAAAATGAAGGACAAAAGTGTTGGGATACAGAAGAAGGTGGTGACTGTAACGATTAGCAGCAAATACTCGACGACGCCGAGCGACGTGCGCTGGGCCAACACGGCTGAACCGATCTGATTGATTGTCTTGACAGGAGGAGGTGGTGACGATCACGATGAACAAGTATCGCAAGGCGCAGCAGATGCTTGACGACGCCGAGCGACGCGCCGAGACGGCCGAGCGCAACATCAGCATCCACGTGACGCGCGGCCCACGCGCCGGCCGGTCCATGTCCGTGACGCGCGAGACCACCAGGATCATCCGCTCCTAGGCGACACCAACACCACGTGCGTAGATAGAGAGATAGATAGATAAACTTATTTATGTAGCGCCTATACATTCAAAAGAGTCACTAAGCGCTTCGGTCGCCAAATAAGTGAGTTTTCAGAGATTGTCTATAGGAGTCGAAGGTAAGTCTCGGCCGCCGTAGTCCAGGTGGAAGGTCGTTCCACAGTCGAGGACCGGCGGCCGAGAAACTCCTATCACCGAGTTTGTTATGTGTTCGCGGCACGAGCAGATTCCGCACGTACGCTGTACCTTTCGTGCACTGCCTGCATGCTGCGTTATTGACATTGCTCCCGTAAGATACACGAAACTGTCGGGCATCCGCCCGTCTCTCCTTCTGTTTGTCTCATCGTTCGGCCGCCACGCGCCGCTGCGGCGGGTTTGCTGCTGTGGGCCCGGCGGCCAGGATATATTGATCGATGGCTGCACGATGTGCACGCAGCAGCAACTGCGAGCAGTGTCACGTAGTCAGCTGGCGTAGGAAGCTGAACACAGACTCGTTAGGGTACACAGTATACGAACACCGCCCGCGAACACGGCTGGTGTGTACTGACCCTTACGTTCACTATAGACGGCGCTTGCCCTTCTCTACCAAGCCACGTTGAATTCAGCGGACTGCCAGTGTTGCAGGGCAGAAGTGTTACATACTTACAGTTAAACACGAACGCATCTGCTCGTGAAATTGCCTTCAGTGCTTTGACACTGTTGGTTGGGCGGCAGGAAGGGCATCCGGCCTGTAAAAACTGAGTGGTGGGGTGCTGGCATGGTTATCTGTCTGGGGCAAGGTACACAAGGGGCCCAGCTGATGCCACTGCCACTCACTGTCTCTTGCTTCAGTAAAATCCAGAGTGGTTTTACCTTTCTGGTACCGGCACACCCGGGTAGTCCCAGAAAAAGGGCCGTTAAACGGGTGTGTGCATCTGTTCATGATGAACAGCAAGCGGCCTCGTGCGTCGTATACGTGTAGTCTGAAGCGTTCTGTGAAGAACAACAATCGCAGGTAGCGACTTCGCCTCTAGTCCGGTGCTTCCCACTGGTGAGTCACTTTGAGTATACTCGCCGCTGTTAGCGTGGGAAAACGTAACGTCATCCACAAAACCGGAAGTATAATAGTTTCTGGCAGTGTCGTCAGAGGAGGATCGAGACACGACCACTAGCGACATTTTCCCCCTTACGACTGTGGTGCTTGAGACCTGTGACTTTGACCATCGAACTTGACCTAGGTAGTGTCAAGATGAAACAACTTGCCAGTTCAAGGATCCTGTAGGTTACAAGTTATACTTTGCGAACACGTAGACACATCTACACCTACACACCGTACCGATTGCTTTACCTGGACATGGTTAGTAAAATGAATGCTTTTCGTTAAATGCATGTTGCAGCGTTGTATGTTGCGTGTAACGGTTGTAGATTCGACCCAGTACGAAAGATGGCTGTCACCAATGTAAACTGCCGTTCACGTCAACCCTCAATCCGAGATGTCTAACTTACTCCTAGTCTCGCTTTGTTCGCTAGCTGCTGTCGGCGTCGATCGTAGTGTGCTCAAACGATTAAGTTTCATAGTTTTTTTATTAATTAGCAGAAAAAACGTTATGTGTACTATTTTAGTCACTCACTTGTGTTTATGTGCTACGCGAAGTGTGAGATATTGCTTACAAATTTACGCAACAGGTATTATTAGCAGATACAGTATCGCTGACTTGTATAAATGTGTCGTTGTGTTGTGATGTTATTGTAAGAAACTAAGGTCTATAGAACGGAAAGAACTCTAGTTACGTCTTTTTGTATTGCGGTGTATAAGTAGTAGCCTAGTAGTAGCAGAACTAGAAAGGCGACGTAGATCCACTGCTCTTGTGTAATCGTTATGTGAGCAATCGACATTTTTCAATAGAAGAAGTCTGTAATTCGTTCAGGTATAACCCAGTTTAATTTTCTGTCTAAGCACAAGCATTTCATTCAAATGCGACCAGTCGTTATGCACCCGACTGCGGGCAAGCCTCCATGGTTGTGATGTATGTGTTTATAGGTGTTTCTGTGTCTATAGCTTATTGTCGCGTGAAATTGTGTTATGGCGAACATGACTTATATTCCGATCTGTAGCCACGAAGCTAATCCTATTGCTTTCATTGATTATTTCGGCAAGCTTTCATCTGTCATTGCTGCAGCCCCACACTAACAACTCATTATCACTGTTACATAATAACTGTGCACAATGTAAAGTGCCGAAGCCGCCCTTCGAGCTGTATTGGTCAGTAGATAGACGGCATATATTCTGTTGTTACTGACGATACTGTCATGTTGATATCTATGAACGAAGTAACGTGACAAACTTGCTATACAGCCAGCCAGTGATCGACTAGAAAGAGGATGATCATGGTCAATCGTTTCATCAGCTCTCTCGTTGCCGTCTCTTTTCTTTAATTACCAACCGCGTACGTTAACAGGGAAGGTTGTGCGATCGGTCGTGTCCGTCCAATTGTCCGTCCGTTTCCACTCTAACTTTTAAACCAACTGACCTTTGATTTATTGCTGTGTATGGGTCGTGATCGTAGCTCGCCTGGGATTGAAAGTCAAGGTCATAGGGCAAGGTTAGGGTTAGGATTCTTGTTAGCAAGGATGGTCACGCACTCACGCGGTCGGTCTGACTTCGATTCTGGATTGAGGGCAGTCTGTTTTCTAGTTTTATTCAGTATTTGGTGCGCTGACACAATAGGTAAGTCGTTGGACTAGCGGTCGTGAATTAGCAAGTTCAATTTCCGGCCGCTCCGTTGTCACGCAGCCAGTGACCCTAAGCAAGTTGTTCACACACTTGTGCCTCTGTTTATACCAAGCAGTATTGGTACCGGCCAAGAGCGGAGACGCTGTAGAGTTGGGGACGTAACCGCGCCCTGGAAACAAGCAATAGCATCCCGCGCAATGTGCGTCGGAAACCGAAAATCAGCACCTGCCCCATACGATTGCTGGACCTGTGGGTGCTCATTTATGTTGTGTTATCAGTAGAAATGTAACACAAAACAGCATAATAGTGGAACAATTGTACCATAAGTCTTCTGAGCGAATCAGATAAACGAACCGAGCAAATCATGTATATTAAGGAGAAAGATAGTTTATAGGCTAAGTAACAAAGTGCAAGGTTGCCAAAAAGACGTAAGCCTATGCCGATCATGCTTATCATCCTTGACATTTGAATATTATTATAAAAAAATTGACAGTGACAAAAATAAATAGATAAACAGAAACAGTACATAAATGCAAGTACAAGAAAACAAAAGTAAAATTTAAAACATCTTAAAATAGTCCAAAGACTACAGTAAACACTTAGTTAGGCCTAGTTTATGTTTGAATGAATAACATTTTTCTAAGAATTATTTACACATCACTGGGCAATATATGTCACATTTCCAAATATTTGAAAAAAGGCTAGAACGAAGTTAGAATACAATAACAATACAATACTAGCGTGAGCCACTGTCAGTCTGATGTACACGTTCGAAACTGAAAGTTTGGAAACGTCATCGAAATGCAATCATATTGCTACGTGCGTGAAGAGAAGCGGCCGCAACAATGCTGTATGGAATTCGACGTGCCTTGTTAGAAGGCCTGCGTCCGTAACACCGTATTCTGCTTTATGGCCTCGTGCTGTGGATGTGCACAGCGTATCACTTGATCACTTGACATCGTCAGTTATACTGGCTCCTATCAGCCAATTAAGTTGGTTTTAAATACGTCAACTTTATGAGAGAACAACTGGCAACTCGGCCCAATAGACTGTCGCTTAACAGAATGCCAAGGCAATCGTAGACAGGACAGCTATTTCGCCAGCGGCGACCCTTGTGCTTCCACCACTGAGCGTACGCGTATTGGCGGCGGTGCGCTGCCCCTGGAGAGTCACTTTGCGTATATTGAGTATACGTGCCATCAGCGTCGCCTGGCCGATAACGGGCAAACATGACGTCAACCACAAAAACCGGAAGTACATAGCATATCGCAAGCTCCACGAGACAAAGTCCGAACCACTGCCTACATGTACGAGCATGCTGCATTATAAGTCACCAGACCAGTATACTGAGTATACCACGTGCAACATCCGTCGAAAATTTGGTGAAATTAGGACATTTGGTTACTTTTGAGATATATTTGCGGACAGACATAAAACGTACAGACGTAACAGACACACTCATCGCAGTACTTGGCACTCATAACGGGGGTGAATTAACAAATATTTTAGCCCGCTATAATCTGAGTCCAGTCTAGACATAAGCGCCTACCTCATTAGTTTCATTGGCGCAAGCCAATGATACATGTTTTGCTTCTGTTTCTTATTTATTTATTTTAGCGAATCCTGTTAGACCAATTCTCAAAATCTCCCGAACCGATCTTCGCCAAATTTTCAGGGTTGGTAGAACTATATGGCTGTAGATGATCAATCTGAAATTTGTTTTTCGATCAGTCAATAGACGTCACCATGGCAATCAAATTCTGTTGGACGCAGGCGGCTAGTGGTGCAGCCGGGTGAGCTAACATTGGGCTTTGCCCTGCATCTAGTTTCATGAACGCCTGTAATTTCTTTTCCGCAACAATGTTTATTTCATGTCGTGAAGAGGCCGGACAATCCCCAGTTCACATTCAAAGACAAGACGCTCAGCTGTCGCAGAGAAGGCGCGCCATGCTGCTGCGCAATTGGTCGCGGAACACTGAAATGACGCAGAGAGATTCATTCCGTGCGGTAGATTAAGCTAACATGTCAGCTTTTGAGCGAACGTTAAAATGGTGTCTCGTATCGTATCGTATTTATAGCTTATAATCTAGAACACAGACAAGAATATGTCAAAATGCAGGGCAACGATAAGTCAGCTATAAGACTGTCACCAGCGTAATCTGAAACATGGACACAGATAGCGCAGTGAGCCAGATATTGACAATGGAGACTAATCGATAATCATGAATACACCGGAGATATAGCAGACAGCTAACTGAGTGTCGTCAGCTGTGAACGCGGCTTCACAGTGTGTCTTGCTGTTACGAAAAAGACGCAATATGCTCAAACTCCATTACTACGATTACATGTAGTTGCAGATTTGTTGTACAACAAATTTGTACAACAAACCACAACAGATCGAAGTAATTGAGTTCGAGCAACATGAAGCAAGGTGCGTGGTGTGGACGCATCATGAGTCGCTCAATCGATGATGACGAACTCGTTGTCGAACTCGGCGGGTCTGATCAGCAGATAGACGACCCAGTAGACGACCACGACCACGACAACGCAATAACGACAACAACAAAAACAACAACAACGATTACAACGACGACCCAGTACACAACGGCAACGACGACAACAACAACAATAACGACAACGACAACGACTACAACGATCACTTCGACGACGACGACAACAACAAAAAACAACAACAATAACAACGACGACCCAGTAGACGACGACAACAACAACAACAACGACCACTACGACGACGTCGACCACAACAAAAACAACAACGACAACAACGACGACAAAGACGACCCAGTAGATGACGACGACAACAACAACAACAACAACGAAAACGACTACAAAGACCACTATGACGACGACGACAACAACAACAACAACTACAACAACGACGACGACGACGACGACCCAGTAGACGACGCTCAACACGACGAACACGAACGGAAACCCGATTCGCGAGTATTTGTCGATGGAGTCGGCGAGCATGATGGCGTCCAGGCTCAGCCACGACCTCCATCGACGGCGCCACTGGTTCCAGCGCCAGCGAGCCGAACTCACTGTCGCCGTCGGCGGCATCTCAAACGACGACGTCATCTCGATCGTCGGCGCCCAGAATTCTCCCTCGACATCGTCGTCGTCGTCGTTGTTGTCGGAGGCGGCGGCGGCGGGGAGAGCAGCGCTGTGTTGGCGATGCTCGGCGAACGAGCCGTAGTCTGGCGGCGGAACGGCGGCGGCAGCAGCGGTCAGCGGAGTATCGGCGACAACCAGTGGCGGCGGCGGCGTCTCTACAACGACCCGACTGAAGCACGACTGAGAACCGTCGCGACCGACTCGGCGCAGATCAAACTCCGTGTACAACTTGCGCATCGGCGACTGACGCACGGTCTGCGCACGCATGCCGTTCAAACATGCATACATACATACATACATACACATTTATATAGCGCCAAAAATCGTGAAAAAGAATCTGAGGTATTAAAGTTGCTGTTAAAGTTGCGACGCATAAACGACAAACAAAACTGCACTTACGCGCAGTCAAAAGATGTAACACCAAACGTTAAGGTGCATAGGTGACAAATTTGTACCCCCCCCCTGTATCATCATCATTATCATTGTCACCATGATGACTATTATTGTGCATCGCAAACATCACAAAGATGCGGCCTGTTGATACACATGTCGCACGTTTCGCGGTCTCTTAGGCACAGCGGTGAGCCCTGCAAATGGGGTGAACCGATTGAGATACTTTGGCTCAGTGTGGAGGTGCACATTGGCGCCACCCAGCGACTACGACGGATCGATAAGAGCGGCGTTACCGTTGCGGTAGTTTATCGGCGGTGTTATACACGCAGAAAAGTGCAAGATAAAGGAGACATGCCGAGTTGCGGGTGGTGGTGTTTGGGATGGAGAGATGACGTCGTGACTTGAGATGATGACGTTCAGACGCGACGTCGCGGTTCACGATGACGACCGCAGATCGGCCAGAGGGGGCGGTGACGTCAGCGGTAGCGGCAGGTGCGATCTGTCCACGCAATCCGATGTATTCGCCAGGTGGCGTCAATGTGCACTCCCATCTAATACATAGATCCTCGGGCCCCGCGAGTCATCCGGCATCATCCCACGTATTCGCCAGGTGGCGCACCGCATCGAATACATGATTCCTGGGGCCCCGCGAGAGTCATCTGACGTCAGCGGCAGCGGCAGGTGCGAGCTGTCCGTCGACGGTCGTCGTCGTCCTGTGGCGCTGCGTCAGCCGGGCGCCGCACGTGCCGTTCGGCCGGCGCCTGGACGACGGCGGCACGGCGGCGGCCGCTGACGGCCGGAGATGTCCGATGTAGCTGACGGCCGCGTACTCAACGATCGACGCAAACACCATCACGAAACACGCCACCTGGCAACGACAGACAGACTTCGCCGACCGGCAATTTGACCGCTTCCAGCCTTCGAACGGCGCCGCAAACTATGCAAATCCGTGTCGACTCTCATGCCTGGGGTCGCAACGCAGACACTGGCCGTGTGCTGAGCTCTGGCAAGTCACTTTGATTATACACCGTATCGAACTCGAACCGACCGCACTACCGCTATGAAATAAGACTAGGCAGACAGACGAACGGACAGACCGACACCAGACAGATGCAATACGCTTACCGCTAGACGCGGCCAGGATGAAAAGTGAGGTGGCCAACAGGCGGAGTCAAATAGCTGAAAGCCACGATTTGACGATATCCCTCCCCACTAGCGATTAATTGAATTTTTCTTTCGAAATTTTGGGTATAGTGAGTGGTACGCTCGTATATTAACAGTACTCTTAGTTTTTTCATCAATCTCATGAGCAGCCAAAACAAATATAAATACATGACAGCAGCAGGGCAAGACTCAACAGCCGTAGAGCTATGTTGATATAAAACCGATTGTGTTGTCCATCGTGGCGGGAGATCGTGAAAACAGCAGTGTTCATTGATGCTAATACTTCAGCGCATGCGACTATACCAGGTAGACGTCGATGCTCTTGAGGTAGGAGATTTTCGGTAGTGCGGCGTTGGTGCTGGAGATAAGCGTGGTCATGGTGAGGACGGTCGTGATGCCGAGTGCGACCCGAGTCGTCGTCGTCGTTGTCGTCGTTGGTGTTGTTGTCGTCGTTGTTGTTGTTGTCGTCGTCGTTGTTGTCGACGTCGTCGCGTCGTCGTAGTTGCGATGCCGAGCGCGACCCGGGCCGGCGCCGCGTCGCGGTGCAGCCAGAACGAGACCCACGACAGGACGACGATAAGGCTCGACGGGACGTAGATCTGGATGATGTAGTAGCCGAGACTGCGCACGAAGTAGAACTCGCACGCCAGCCGAGAGTAATTACCTACAGCGGCGTCACACGCCGTCACACGCAACCCGTCACCGCCGTCTCGCCGACTTACAAACGCACGTGGGGGTCGTGTTCGATGCAGACGTAGGACTGTCTTTCTGACCGCAACTTCCTTGGCTCTTTATTTGCCGCTGTCTAGAAAAAAAAACAGAAAAATTGCTTCTCAGAATGTGGGGGGCACTGAACTAAATTTGTGTCGGTCGTGGTCTGAATAGTTTTAAATCAAGCCCTGGCAACGACGACCGCAAGTGCATATAGGCCGACAGCAAATAACGAGTGACTTTATGCCCCCATGTTCCATAGGTGTCATCTTCCAGGAAGGCGGCGGGTCATCCCAATAAACTCGATAGGGACACCATCCCCCAATAAGGCGCCTATTTAGATGTTAACCCATTTTTTCCACTACAATCGCCAAGAGACACGCAAAGAACGGTTTTTATGATCAATATGTACTGCATCAAAAAGTTAGGTTGGGTTCCAACTGTCCCCCATATGTTACTGACTCATTGACGCCACTGGTCAGTCCGATACGGCATCGGTGTCGGCCAGCTAAGTAATGAGTCTGTCGTGTCCGCATCAAACGAGCAACAAATAGGGGCCTAATTGAAGAAGAAGCCAATTAGGCTAAGCGGCGTTGACGCCGACCTAAGGACGACGGACATGTATCGGCAACGTACAGTAATGAAGACGGTCATTAAAGTGCGGTTGCTGCAGCAGTGGGACTTTATATGGCGGAAATAGGCATTTCATTGAAATGGCTGTGATATGAGTTAGAAAATGTACGAACAGAACGTTTGTTCACGATTTTCACTCACATAAGATATATTTTTGATGGGAAACACGATGATCATAAATTATGTGTAAGATTTTTTTTATAACTTAAGAATAAACGAGAAATAGCAAGTCTCATTGTAGTAACATTCTGAGATCGCGGAATTCTGCGAAACCAGTTTACAGCGACAAAGGAGAGCGACCTGTACTGAGGACTTCCAGTTTCTCCTTGACACGGTAGCCTTTGACCTGGACCTGCGGCAGCTGAACTTCGTCCGCCAGGCTCACCGACTTGGTCGGACCGTCCTGCCACTTGTACGTTATATGCTTTACCGAATACGCGTCTGTGCATACACAGCCAGTGCCCGCTTGTTATCAGTCATTCGTTCGTTCGTTTGCACCTTGTATTTCCACCAACAAGGCCCGCAAAATATAAAAATAACAATGATTAAATCGCCACCAAATAACTACCAAAACTGCTATACTATAACTTAAATTATTAAAAAACAAACCAGAAAAAAATGTCATCTACGGCACCAATTACAGCAAAACAAGTTGCTACAGTATTGGTAGCCAGAGATCGATCGCATCGCTGATACCTCTATGCGAAAAAGGGCAGGTAAGCGCATGCCCAGGTATTACCCCCAAACAAGTGCCCCTTCCTATGGCAGGAACCCGGCTCCCAACTTGCACATGGTTTCTTGGGCGCCACGAGTCCACACTCCAAACGGCATCTCGGTCGGTTCAGCCGTTTTTGCAGGGCTACTCGCTCGTGAGCAACAGGCACAAAATTAAAGTTGAGCAGTGAATAGTGTGCACAGTTTCTTACAGCTTTCGATTTCCAGCGAGCAGACTTGCGTGTCCATTGGGAACAGCTTGAGGTTCATGCGACACATCGCCGTTACCGTCAACCTGAGTCACAGCATCCGCAGCATCGTCTTTCTCGTATACACATGCGTACATCTGTTTTGTTTACGACACCTGTCTATACAACGGAAAACAGTTTGTCCGGCACTAAGACTAGTATAAGACGATGATATATTCAGCACGTCATTTATCCGGGACACGGAAAACGCCCAAGTAGAAACTGCAGGACCAGGGAGTGTATATCTCTGTCTGTCTGTTTTATTCGTTTTCGCTGCCAGTTATGTCGAAATAGTAACTGACGCTACGGTCCAGGTCGACTTCGCGTTAACGACGACGACGAGTGACTGTCGAGGAGGACAAATTATGATGACGATGACAACGATGATGAATACATGTGATCCAAGAACTTTGCTTTTTATTTTTTCAAATATCTAAGTCAAATCGTTTTTAATCCGTAGCAGAGTAATATCGGAAAGACGATACGACATGATATGAAATGCAGCGGCCTATGTGAAAAAGCTGATGGGTAGTTTTATTTATTTGCTAATTAATTCATTTAGTTATTTATTTATTCGAAATCTACCAAGCAAAGTGAAACAAAAAAAAGATAGTGAAAAACTAGACTTATATAATGAAAATCGATTTCTACAGAGGATTCGGCGCTATTGTCCTGCGGGAAGAAGATTACCAGACATTGTACTGTGCGCTGGTACATAGCGACAAGCGAAGTGCGAGTTTTGCGACGATGCGCTGCACAAACTGACATGATTTACATTGCATTACATTTACATTATCGCCGTGTTGCGTCACCCAGTCAACTTTCGTATTTGTCAATCTAGCCTATACACAGGGTGACAGTAACACAATTTCGTTATCCATGTCCGTATCCATGTCAGCTCGTTTTCGCAGCCGTGTTGTGGGTAAAACCCCTAGAAATATTTGTATCTGTGATATCACTGAAATACGCCTTGTCTGTAAGTCAATGATCATAGGAACATTTTAAACAAACCGCACGATTCGATTTTATTTGAATATCACGATAAATCCGGCATTAACTCCATGCATCATTTATCCAAAACATTGCGATCGCTGCGACGTCACTTTACTGCATGTGACTATGACTACTGACCGGAGACTCTGTGTGATCCAGCCGTCGGGGCTGATGCGGACGAATGCGTTCTTGGTGGTGGCGGTATGAAAGTGCGCCGCCTTGGCGTTGGCGAAAAACGTGTCCGGCCACCAGATCTTGTCGATTGGCATAGAAGAGGTCGAGGTCATAGGTGTCAGCTTAGGGTCAGAATAAAGGCCACCAAATCTTGTCGAGCATCTCGTTGCTAATGCACAGCTCGTCCTCGCCGGTGTCGTTGTTGTCGTCGTTGTTGTTTTCGTTGTCGTTGTTGTCGTCGTCGTTGTTGTTTTCGTTGTTGTCGTTGTCGTTGCTGTCGTCGTTGTCGTTGTCGTCGTTGTCGTCGTTGTCGTAAGCTCGTCCTCGCCGGTGTCGTTGAAGTTCAGCCGCGAGTCGTGCCAGTGCTGGCGGAGTGTTGATTGATGGCCGTTGTAGTAGGTTTCCAGTGTGACGTCATCAGCTGTTCGTGCCAGTGCTGACGGAAGTAGAAGTCCAACGTGAAGTCCTGTAATTTGACATAAGGCCGCATCGCCGCTACGTACAGTCGCGAGTGGCCGCTGCAGAAATTAGTGCAGCGAACAGCACAGATGCAGATTGGCACAATGGCCACTTTGCATTTAAAGCGTACTCTTGGTCATATTTTGGGCCGCATCGCACGTACATAGTGCATAGATACGGCCTATTGCTACAAATGAAGCGTCGTCTGTGTGTCTGTGTGTCTGTAGGTCACAGCCATGAGCTGTACTAAAACGGCTGAAGCAGGTGGGCCCAAGGAACCATTTTGGGGCTAAAATTTCCCAGGAAGGAGCAATTTTGGGGGCATCATCTGGTATCGGCCATTGTACCTTTAGCTTTCTGTACTGAAGCAACTTGTTTCCATTTGTTGACTAATTATCGACTACGTTAGGGGGGAAAGTAATGCAATCGGTCGTGTTCGTCCGTCTGTCTGTTTTCACTTTTCAAACTAACTGACGTTTAACCTTGATTTTTGCATGTATAGGATAGCTTGCCGGGAAATGAAAGTCAGGCAGGTCAGGGCTAGGGTTAACAATAATGGCAACGAGGTCGGTCTGATCTCAATAGCAGTTTGTTTTCTAGTTCTTAAAAATTCGTTCAGTGCATTCAAATGTAATAAATCCATCATTTGTTCCCATTTAACGTCATTACAAACAACAGTCATTTTGTTAAACAGAAAGATTGCTGAAAACGTGGATTATTCGTTTAACTTGAGATCGACTGAGAATGAGAACATATATGATACCATGTTCACTTCGGAGATTGAGCTCACGCTCGAGACAAACATGGTAATAAGAACTTCCACAGGATCACCTGCAACACAGCAATCGTCGCCCAGCGTGAAATAAGACAATCGTAGACATCAGACTCCGTGCCGGTCCAGTGCTGCCCCTGGTAGGTAACTTTCAGTAGACGCTCTACTCGCGTTATGGCTGATTATAGGCAAATACGACGTCACCCACAAAACCGGAAATACACAACAAATTGCAACGCCGACAGAGAAAAAGCTAACCACGACCACAGGAAACATCAGTAGAAAATTCGGTGAAGTATGGGCGTGTGGTTCGTGAGATACGCTCGCGGGCGGACAGACGAGCAGGCTCATCACAGTACTCCGCTTCCCCACCGGGGGCGAAGTAACAGTGATAAACTGTTGTAATACACAGTACACTAATCGCTTAACTTAACTGAACGCAGCAACTTTGAACTTATGGGTGGACTAATTTACTTCTTGTGTCCTTAGAACGCTTTTAATCACTGAACAGCAGTTGTCCGTAGTAGCCTAGGTAAAGATTGATGTTGCCCGAATCAATATGACTGAACTGATGTAATTGAAGCTAGTAGCGCATCGTCATCTGTTACAAAGTAATAGTTTCACATGGAATAAATACATTTCGCTGTACGTGTTACCGCACTTATGGTGATAAGTAAATTAAAAGAATGAGTAAGTACTTATAGCATTTAAGTTCTTGTGTTACGCCACGTGTGATTTTATTGTTTTCTTTTATCGCTCGTCAGCACAGCAATACTACATCGTTCGAGATACTGTTTAATAGCTTTCTGCGCGTTCGTCGGTCCGTCAGACTAAGTAGTCTAGTATAAGTATAGGCGTGGACTCCGAGAATGCCGTAGTCCACGATACGGGACTACTTGGTCAGAGTGTCTGCCTTTGAATAATTGGCTTCTTTTTATGCCTATTTTCAGACTGGATTGGACGTGCTTTGTAGCGGCACCGCTGCCCTATGTGGCAGCTGATGCCTGTGACGGCTAAGCTTGTTGAATGCTACGGTTTGTATTAAACCTGTGACCTGTTATATTGATGGAAGCTCCAGTACCATCTTAATGTCCGTGCTAATCCTTCTGCTACATTTGGCTGTACTTAATCTCTCGTCGCACCAGTTATTTGCGTTTTATTGTTGAGTGCTCTTCTGCATACGTTAGGTTGTTATTCCATGCAACTGACAGTTATACTGTTTGCCTAGGATTCAAACAAAGCACACTACTGTTGTTACTATTATTAGGCTTATTGTTATGGACAAACCGGGCGGATGAAAGCGAACTACGGCAGCAGAAATCGCTCTTGCTCACTGCTAGTGTGCTGTCGGTAATAAAATTATAGGCGTAGGTGGCACACATCTTGTGCGCATAAAACCTTCACTTGAGGTCGTACCGACCATTTTAGCAACGTTATGGCCAACGGTTGTAACGGTTCGGCGTATCGTATTGGTTGTATGTCTGTCTAAGTTTTCTCGCCTGACTGTTAGACCACGTATTTACAGTTTCAAATCCAGGTCTGCTTTTTCACACATGGTCGACCAGATCATTCCAACATCAAGAACCACTGCCCAGTAGCTGGCAACATTAACTGGGCTCTTGTTTCCTCACGTGACCTTGAACCTATGACCGTGACCTTCGAACTATTGACCTACCTGTTCGAGGTTTGGTTTTCCGAGATACTTTCGTTTAGTTTTATTCGTTTCATAGATGTCAAAACGTTTTTCGTTTTTTTATTATCGTCACGCTTTTGCGTTTTTAACGTTTTTCAGCGTCTTTATTACAAAACTGCACAAATGTAGCTCAAAATAGTACGCGCTAGTTAATGACATGTTGCATCGTTTGCTTCGTTATTTTAAAGAGATAGACAATCCAACGCGGCAAAATCATAATACAGGAAGCACAGGCAGTAACACGGTATGCAGTAAAGTTACGTTATTTTACATTAACAGATGATGAACGTTTTTATCACGTTTTAAACGTTTTTTTTATTTTTCATGTTTTAAAGTTCAGAAATATTTTAAATTTTTTTTCTCCAACGTTTTCTTTACACCTGTGATTCGTTTTATTCGAGCAATTAAGAAATTAGAACACCTGAAAACAAGACGCTTTCGGGACCACTTCCTAACGTAAATGAACGTCTACAAACCATCCTGTTGTATTAGTGTGTCACTTCGATGACAGTTTCAAATAAGCATCCATTAACGGTAAATGACACATTTTACGTGCAGGTTTTACAGCTGTTCTAAATTGCATCCGATTTCAGTCAGACGGAAGCTCCGGACGCATTTCCGGTAGCAACAGGTAGTGCGTGTCAATTTTCATCACAGTTCAGAAGGTTTGCAGGACGGGCAGGCAGTAGGCCTCTAGAAACTGTACGACTCGACGCCGTTAGAAGCAGCGCGCGTGGGGCGACGCATGTGGCGTGCACTATAGACATTTTTGCTCGATAGCAATCGAGCCATGTTCGTCATCGGCGTGCACCGAATGCCGACTGAAATGAATCGACCGAATCCGACATCGGTTGTCATCGGCTATTACACACATATCATCGCACGTCAGAGACGATTAGCTTTCGTTTTGTATGATCGCTGACACTTAATCGATCATTATTTCCGCAGACTTGTCGCCGCGAGTGGTGCTGTTCGCTCTCTGTGCATCAGTCTTCTAACGCAATGAACGACAGTGTGTGATAAATATGAATTCGTGTAGCCTGATAACAATATTAGACAATAATAGACGACAGTGTTTCCAAACCGCGGCGTTGGCATCTTTGTTTTCTTGTGATACGAACTCTAGCCGGTTTTAGGAAGACTTAATTATCACTAGTAGCAAATACGTAGAACGTTCGTTTCAATAAAATGTTCAGCATTTACGTTTGCTTTATTTTATCTTCGTCACCGACCACGTTAGCGGGAAAGGTAATACAATCGGTCGTGTCCGTCCGTCCGTCTGTTTCCATTCTGTCTTTTGCGACCTCCAGTGAGTGTTTTCTGGTTTCACTGCGCAAATCAGCTGGATATTACGGGTGTGCGTGCACTGTGACCGTCATCAGAGCGCAGCCTACTGTATCGGAATAGGGTGTCGGCATATTCGTCGCACGTAGACTGAATAACGTCCCGTTCCCACCATTCACGACCAAACTGTCACATCACACGCACCGCAGTTTCCTGGGCGGACAACTTCCGCATCGTTAACGGCATCAGATCAATAGTGCCTGACAACTGATGACGTTAGCTGGTTAGCATATAAGTGATAAGAAGCTCAGCTGTCATTGTAGATGCGCCGGGTTAGTATCGGAATAGATAAACCATGCATAGCCGGCAGCCCATTTCACATGAGCTCTGCCATCCTCCATGAAACGGTGTAGCTATCGGCCGTTAATGTCGGCGTTCGGAACACAGCAACTCACTGGCATCTTCAAACAGGAGACGTCATTTGCTGTAGGCCTACGTCGTTTATTTCCGGCGGCAAACGGCACAGTGTTTGAGCAAAAAGTGGGGTTTAGGGTTACGGTTAGTGTCATGGTTAGGGTTAGTGGTCGCAGCGGCAAATCGGCAACTACACAACTACAGGGTGGGCCAAAAAACGGGACCACAGACTCACGGCCATAATTCTGTCAAATCTTAACCGATTTATAATTTTTTTTCACCGGAAGATTCCTTCGTAAATTTGCAGTTAAATGGATATTAAACATCCCACCAGAGCCGGCACCTGAGTCTAGCAAGCGGGGGGGGGGGCAAAAAGAGTTTTAAGGGGGCACATGGCGAGCGTCGAACCCGAGACACCCGGCCAACACACTGCTAAAAGACGAAGAAAGTGCACGTGACAAGCACGTTCTTGTTTGTAACTTTGTTTGTTTGTAACTGTAACCAAATATTCACCGATTTTAATTTTTCTCTCTCTCAGACTCAGCAATAATCCTTCTTAATTTGGTTATTAACAACCCCACCACACCTTAAATATGCAGCTACACTATCTTGTATTTGTCGTTAATGGCTTGTTTTTCTGACATTAATGTTTCACAAGGTAGTGTAGCAACATATGCAAGATGTGGTGGGATTTTTAATACGCATTTAACTGCAAATTTACCAAGGAATCTTCCAGTAAAAAATTAGTAAATCGGTAAAGATTTGACAGAATTATGGTCATGAGTCTTTGGCCCCGTTTTTTTGGCTCACCCTGTTGGTAAAATGCCACCGATTTACTGTTTTGAAGGCCGATAACGGCCGATAGGCCAATGCATTAATTAGCAACACCATCCGTGACAGGGCGCAGTGAGTACCAGCACCATCGAAAACAGTAAAAGGTATGTACCACGTGACACACTGACCCTGCATTCGTGATCTCACAACGATACGATACGATACGAGATGCTATTTTTACGTGCGCACGAAAGCCGACATGAGTCAGCTTAATCTACCGCACGGACCGTCGGAACCGACAACTAAAAAGTGTAAAAACAGAAAAACTAAAAAGGAAAGACGGAATATGCTCAGAAGTAACAGTAAACAGTCTGGGGAATTCATGCAGTGAATCCTGAAGAAGAAAAGGAAAGGCTGCGGTGGGAAGGATTTGCAGAAAAAGAAGGTTTTAAACCTGGAATGAAAGAGTGAGTGGGTATGGAATACTGACTGGCACTAAACGGCACTGGCGTAACCAAGATTTCCCACTGGAGTTGTTCTGACCTACTTTATCAAATGTCAAATTCAAATTTCTGTTGCACCTTCTAAAATTTCTGTCCTTTTAGCTGCCAACGATGTCGCGGAAACTGTCCAGTACCGACTGTGGAATAGTACGTATCGTATGTACAATCTTGGAATTTTATTAAGGATGGAATAAGAATTCCTTCCTTAATTACAATGGTCCTGTATTTAGTTTCAGTGCCTCCGCTGATCACAGCGTGCAGCCAGTGTCATGTGCAGGGCTACAAAAGTGGAGACCACCTCCGCATATGGCAGTACTTTTCAGATAATTATCCCACGCCACGGAATGGCCGTGTTTGTCTGTATGTCTGTTTATGTCCACTGACTGAATGATGGAGGATGTATTTTTAAGGCAAGAAGCAACCTGACAATCACAGCAAATATTTTTTGGTTAATGTCACAGAAGCATAGGCCCATGGTTATAGATTTGATATTAGCAGTGCGTAACGTCGTATGCGTGAGTAGTGCAGCTGCAGATCACGCAGCGGATGCAGACAGGGCAGGGATACATGGCAAGGATGGAGGAGAGGAAGGAACTTTAGGGAAAGAAGAAGTGGGAGAAGCGATGGGGCCGCGTGAATAGGATGAGGACAAGAAGGGATAGAGAGAGGGGAGACGGAAGGGAGAGAAACAGGAAGAGAGAAGGATGAGACAGAGAGCGCGGAGAAGTAGTTTTCGTGACACGGCAGTGGCACAGATCGTGATCCGGCGGCGGCGGCGGCGCATCTCATCACACGTTCTCTTGATAAAGAGTGATTGTGCCATTCAGTGACACGGGGCCGTGGTGGCGGGCACCTGCTGCTGGGTGGGGGCGGGGCGGGGTCGCGGGTCGTCGTCATTAGGGTCGCCTCAAGACGTCGATGAGACTCTACGAGTGAGTGGCGTCATCAACGTCGGCATTCCGACACGCGACTGGTTGGCGAGCAGCAGTCACGCCACGCCACTGTCTACTGTAGGCCTACGTCACGTCGCTGTCAAGACACACAGGCTCCAATCACACTTGTTGCACGGAATTCTTCACACTCCATCCACGCTGAACATTAATTCGTCTCTGGTCTCCAACATACGTCGTCATAGTGCAGCTGGTCCTTCAAACGCTTCATGGCTATAGGAGTAAGGACGCATCGCTATGCGAAGAATAATATGCAGACTATTACCACACACATATAGCGCGATCAAGGTGCCGTTTGGGAAGTGGACTGAGGTGCGGAAGATCGTACCGTGTAGTCGCCTTTCTACGAATACTGCGATTGTGCATATAAAGGTTATCGAGTATAGGCGACCGGATTCCCCCAGTGAAGAGCCAGTGTTGGAGGTAATGTAATACTTGAGCATGTCCAGATATGCCTGCGGTCGATATTCTCAACTTTATTTGCAAGGACAGCAGAGATGCGGTCTATGGCTACTAGTACTGTAGCAACTTGTTACTTGTTAGCATTAGCCGCCGACGCCAGCTCGAAACGGCATATATCCGCGTGAAGGCCTTTTAGTAGTAAAAAGTTCAGGCTTGTCGATTTCGTAGAGGGTCAAAAAAATTTGCCCTCTCACGCATTGAAAAGACGGAGTCGTCGTTGGCGCCTTATCGCGAAGGGGATCTCTGAGACTGCGATTGGACCACTTCACTTTACATTTGCAAAGCTGCTGCATCTGCGAGGTGGGTTTAGTAAGGTTCACAGTGCGTGGAGATGGTGAGCTACGCGTATTGAAATGCGGGAAAACGAGTGCGTGCAACGATCCATCGGACGACCGCACAGTGTAGTCAGTCGCCTTTCTACGAATACTGCGACTGTGCATATCTTACACTTTCTGACATTTAGTATTCATCAGTGTGAGTCTATCGCTCTTCGTTTCGATCAACCCAACCGTCCGTTACTAGTCTGACGACCCGTCAAACCTGTCACTCGGTCACGGTGCATAAGTTATTGCGCGGCCATTCCTCCAGTTTACTGTCAGGATGTTACAGTCGGGAGCGCCGGAACGTGTCGGCCATACAACATTATACACACCGTCTTGTCTCAAAATGCACCACGCAGACTAGAAAGGTCGCAATTTAGCAACGTTTCATCTGATCGTAAATTTTCGGCTGGCTGTTACTTGTATACAGTTTTCAGTTTAGCTCTGCTGTCCTGCCCTGGTCGGCAGTTAAGGACTTGCTAACTTCGACTATCTAGACCTATGAATTTTGCCTAAGTAGAGCCACGATGAACACGCATGCCAAGTTTTTGAACAAATTTAGTGTTATATATAACGCATTGTGTAGGGTATTCGTTGCCATTGCTGAGACAGAACTTGAATCATGTTGCACGGACGTTTAGTTAAGTGATTAGTTAAGCTTTCTTTTATTATAATTTAAATTATGCTACCTTATTGGTGAATAACAAATAAAGAATTATCTTTGTCGAAGTCAGACGGACACACGACGACAGCATATAAGGGCCTACCGCGCTAGCAATGCGTCACGTGGTACAAACGACAAATTTGCTCATAGATAAAAACGCTAACAGCAAAATCCATCGAACAAATGCATGAACTACGTACAAATCTAACAGTAAGCCTGTCGGTAATTAGTTCACCCGGAAAATGTTTATGCACTATCAGTTTGTAACCCTTCAGGCCATCGCATATTGCGGCGTCGCGCGGTCCCTCTGCGGCACGTTGCAATGCCGAGAAAATGATGCAACATCGCACGGCACAGCAAGGTACCGCACAGCATTGCGCAGCACGGTGTGAACGCAGTTTAACACTAAGTAACTGTACGGTAATTCGTACAATACGTAATACGTATTGTAATACGTACGGTAATACAGTAATAAGTCTGTCGAAAGGCAAACTTGAAAAGGACACTGTCGTAAAAGTTGATATCTGTGACAGAAGTGCAACCAATAAACAATGTCGTACTACAAAAGCCGTCGAAATTAACTGGAAATTGTATAGAATGCAAAACGTTTACACTGTCAAGCCAGTGTAACACAACTAAATGAACAACTGCAAAGTGTAAATTTCAAAATTAGCCTGCATTCGTACAGTGCACCGACCACAGCACAAAGGCGTAAGATCAATAAGACTCTGATTAGAATGGAACTAACGAAGTGAATTGAAAGGCTAATTCCAACAATTAGAATTGCAAATGCTTACAGAACGTCCACTACACCTTCAACCATTGATGTGGAGATTGCCATCTCCAGAACCAGTGGCACGTTTAAGGGATCAGTAGCGACTGTCTATTTTTCCTTGAAAAGTTCCTAAGCATTATTAAATTAAAAATAAGGCAATCGTAAATATTAATATTAGGCTCTGTCCCTGGTCAATTGCTGCCCTCTGGTAGGTCGGTTTGAGTACACGCCGCGGTGTCAGGTGCGTGCTGGCTCCCTGTCACTTTGACTATACGCCTTTTCGCGTCGCCTACTACTGGCCAGTATGTGCAAACACGACGTAATGCATAAAACCGGAAGTATACAACGTATCGCCAAGCCGCAAAAGGAGGATCGAGCCGCGGCCGTAGGTAACATGCATGAAAAAAATTGGTGAAGATTGGGCATGCATTTCCGGAGATTGCTGGCGGAGAGACATACAGACGGACGCACCGACAGACACACACACACACACACAAACAAACATACTGATCACAATACGCCGCCTACCGGAGTCACGATTAGTTGACAAACAGACTGCAGGTCGGCTGACAGGTGACACCGCGTCACATGTAGCGCTATAGCCGGATGTTACGTATCAACATACTGTGTAATTCAGTGATGGAAACGTTAAGTTAATTAACCAGGCACCAAAATGCACTATTAGCCAGCATCGTCGCACGCACAGCCTGGTGCAGGGTATTCGGACTATTCCTTGACGTTCCGCGGCTTGTGTTGCTGTATGTCTGTGTATTGGCCACGACAGTGAGCCCTGCAAACCGGTTGGGGCGGTCGAGATGCCTTCTGGAGGGCAGACTCGCGTGGGCCCAAGGAACCGTGTAGCCTACTAGATAGGGGCCCGGATCTCCAACGGGAAGGAGCACTTCGTGGGTACATATAATGGCAATGTACGCGTCCAGTCTTCGTACCTACCGGTCGCAGCCAATAGTAGGCTATGCAGTAGGAGCGTCACGCCGCGGCGATGCAGGCTGTCGCTACCATTAATGTGGCAATGTTATTTTTACCGAACGACAGCGCCAGCAACTTTGCGGTCGTCGCAAGACCATTTTAGGCTGATCGAGCTACGAAGATTGCGTGACTGAAGACATGAGGTGCTATGAATCACGGGATTCCGGGGGATGGTTACCAATGGAAAATTAGAGGGAATGGGAATCATTGGGGTCCGCGACTCCCATGGGAATGGGATCGGAAATGTTGATGGGACTAGGATCGGTATTTTCACGATGGCATTCCCATTCCCGTCACATTCTTGATAAAAGAAGAACCGCACTATCATCGTCAATATTGTTAACAGCCTTCTGTTCCTGCACAGCAATCTTGAGTAACACTATTATTATTATTATTATTATTATTATTATTATTACTATATAAGTGTGATATGTGACAGCGTTTCGTGCACATCGCTATAATTTTTCCAGCGGCATTTTACACTTACACGTGACTGTATAATTGTCAGTTCATATTCTGATTTCCACAGTGAACAAAAGTGCCCATTAGCAGTGCAGACTGTTTTGGTTGTCAACGGGAATGGGAACAAAGCTGTTGGGAAAATAGGAATGGGGGAATAAGAACTAAGTCTGATGATGGGAATGGCATGAGATGGAAATAGGAAAGAAGTCATGGGAATAAAAATACTGTTCCCGCACGCCTCTGGTGTAAAATGTCTAACAAGGCAGTCACAGACCGCAGACTCCGCCTCCGGTGTTGCCACCTGGGAAGTTATTTTAAGCGCTCGAAAAGTAGTCCCGTGTTTTTCCGTTGGCCTGCAATTGGTATTACTGCACACATTTTACAGCCAAGCCCAATGCTGCGTGTGCACTGCGCTTCAGCTGGGTGGCGACGTCGAGCAACGTTGGCTTATGAGAAAATATGACGTCATCCATAAACCGGAAGTACATAACATATCACTACGCCAGCAGAGAAGGACCAAGCCACGGCCACAGTCAATATGCCCCCAAAATTTGGTGTGAAGATCGGACGTGTATTTCCGAAGATAATGTTCGGGGACAGACAAGCACACACAGACACGCTCATCATAATACTCCGCTCCCCTATCGGGGGTGGACCGGTGGAGTAACAAGATGTCATTGGTACGTACAGCTGTTGCGCAGCGTTCGCAATCACGGCCAGCAGCAAGTATAACAGCGAGCGCGATGCAGGCTACTATTAATCACCGGATACTGTCGCTAGAGCCTCATCACGTCTTAGCCATCACTTATGACATTTACGTCGTTATGACACGGCAGGCGTACTCTCCAGAGCGAATGAGCAGCTTAGGCATCTAGGCTAACTGATTTCACTTCTATCGTCGTCGTTAACTCCGTCTCATAGAGGCTAGTGAGGCATTATGCTCGTGTCATAAACTCCATAGAATTATACGCTCAGGAACAATGATGTTGTAAATTTAATGATTATTCAGTCGATTAATTGACAACACACCGGATGAAAATTTCCAGTGACACTAAAACTGAAACAGATAGTATTTTCCTCTTGCTAAAGCTAATCACTTTATGCCTATATGCGTTTTCGTGATCGGCCATTTTTAAATTGTCGAACATTATCGTAACTTAGCTGAGCATTCCTGGAGGAGTTCTTGGATTCGATTTTTATATGCTAGATAAATTTCAAAAGATCTGAGTAGGATACACTTATCCGAGTCCGTGGCTGTTTGCGACATGCGTCGTCTTCAATTATTAACGCTTCACAGTTTACGGCACAACGCGAAGTCATACGACATTTCACTGCCTAGGAAGCAACTACTATCAGGCTTCTGATAAAATTTACGTAGAGCACAACATGTTTCACGATTAGGCTGCTTCAAGGCGCCCTAAGTTTCTGAATGTCTGACGTTTCCATTATAAAATACTTTTCCTTGTTAAAGTTGTAGCATACAAGCATAATAATATCCTGTCAGAAAGTCAAGCTCGTAAACGCACGAAAGTTTCAAACTTCGATTGCACGATTGACTGTTTTTATTCTCAAAAATTGAGTAATTAGTTTTATTGCTGCATTGAAGTTATTAAATCAACGATCACACAGACAATCTACGCCAGCGGTTTTCAAACTGGGGTCCGCGGACCAAAGGGGGTCCGCGACGGGTTCCCTCTGGGTCCGCGAGAGGATTCCGAAAAGTAGTAATCGTTTGCACGGTTTTTAACAATTTACGACCCATATGTTTTCAAATTTGCAAACATAAGTCACTTAAGTCAGTCACTCAGTCACTGTCTCAGTGCATTGCGTGGAAGTGTTGCCGTGGTTTGGCACGACAGGCTTTCTGTTGATGTCTCTTAGTAGTGCTGCGCGTGATTTGCTGACTATTCTGATGATTGGTTCATCCCTTTTGTGG
>Ga0126330_10000114_pt1 | contig 22741 bp, 16 predicted proteins | sample InaspJWI91metaG_FD_97004 | JGI IMG/M metagenome (GOLD analysis project Ga0126330, IMG submission 97004) | Marine gutless worms symbiont microbial communities from Oahu, Hawaii - Inanidrilus sp. 2 OAHU.JWI-91 metaG | ecosystem: Host-associated > Annelida > Digestive system > Unclassified...
TGCGTATCGTCCAGCAGGCTGTAAAAACTTCAAAGATCACTTGGAAAGACGTTACCTGGGATATGGACCCCATATCCGAGTACTTTATGCCTGCTGGAGCTTTTTAGAGAACCGAATAATAGAGTTGATGATTTTAATCGTTCATTCATAGAGCCGGCCACAGTGGGGTCTGAGCGTAAAAAATGTAAGGCAGAAAGTGAACTCGAAGTGTATTTAGAGTGTGTGGACAATCTGCTTGACAAAATGGAGCTAACGATACAGAAATCCAAGGAGCTGCAGACCCACATTGAACAGTTCAAATCAACGGACTTGTTGAATGTCATCAACAAAATAGGCGGAAGGGCTACGGAGTCAGGGGGGGTTCGAAATAATTATGGTCAGTTATCGCTGTATATCAGGGACGATATGTATGATGCGGCAAATGACCTTAATACGAAGTTTTTTAATATCGAGCAGAAGTATTCGAAAGCCTTGAGGAGCATCAAGAGAAGCAAGGCAGCTTACATGAAGCGGTATGAAGCCGAGATCGAGGCGGGACGTGAAGAGCTTTTAGAATGCATAAGGCAGTGCAAAGAGCGGTATCAAAGCGTAGGTGATTAGTAACGATTTCAATAAATCAGATTCAAAATCATAAAGTTGTTTCTCGCAAAAATTAAAACAGCCATTCTAAACATGGATTTAGAGGGGTTTAGAGCACGATTTTTTCGAGAAAATTGGTCTGCAATTAAGTTGAAAATTAAATTAAAGTTGTGTTGGCGGAAAAGCACAGAATAGTTGAGCAATTGTTGTGCTTTTGGGTAGGAAGCGATAAAAGTGGAGCTTTTGAGGCAAGACTGTGTTGCAGAAATTCCATTGAAGCACTTGGATTTGTGGCACCTCAAACGCAAGCCGCAGCCGCTTGCAAACGGACCGCCCACCGATGTTTGCACTTTAGATGACGAACCGCCCGGGCCGAGTGTGGATGATTTGCCTATTGACCCTTAATGGCCCGTGGCCTGTCCGGCGTAGCTTGAAATTCGATGACGGAAGTCTTTTTTTAACGCCCGGGCAGGGCCGCCCGGATATCTTTGTTGCCAAAATTTTGAAATTCGGAAAAATCGGAATCCGATGAGCTGTTGGCATAATGCCAATTATCGGTTATACCCATTTAAGGTGAGGTCGGCTGAAACCTGGCCGCTGATAGGATTTTGGACCCGCTACATCTTAGGATGCACTTTGCAACGGCACACAATCCGCCAATTGCCGTCATTCGAGCCCCGCGAAGTGAATTCTTATCAAACAACTCAACTAATTTGCGGCCGTGGAATTTTAACTGAAGTCAGAGTGACTGAAAGCGACTTTTAGAAAAGCGCGTCCACAAATTTTTCGGGATCGAACGCCTGCAGATCCTCGATCTGTTCCCCCACGCCGATATAGTGCAGTGGGATATTTAGACTGCTGCTGATGGCCACCACGATGCCGCCTTTGGCGGTGCCGTCGAGCTTGGTGAGGGCCAGGCCCGTGATGTCCATGGCCTCGTTGAAGAGCTTGGCCTGGGACAGGGCATTCTGGCCGGTGGTGGCATCGAGGACCAGGAGGGTTTCGTGGGGCGCATCCGCCAGCTTCTTGGAAACGGAGCGCTTTATTTTTTTCAACTCCTCCATGAGGTTCACCTTGGTGTGCAGACGGCCGGCCGTATCTATGATGACGAGATCCTTGTCCCGGGCCTGGGCCGCCTCGACACTGTCGTAAGCCACGGCCGCCGGGTCGGAGTTCTCTTTGTGCTTGACGATGTCGGCCTTGGCTCTTTCCGCCCAGATGGTCAACTGCTCGATGGCTGCCGCTCGGAAGGTGTCGGCGGCCGCGATGAGCACCTTCTGCCCCGCGGTATGCGCCTTGGCCGCCAACTTGCCGATCGTTGTGGTTTTCCCGACCCCGTTTACACCGATGACCATGATGACATGCGGTTTGGCCACCGGTTCCCGGCTGGTTTCGACATCAATCTTCAGCAGGGCCCGGATTTCGTCCTTTAAAATCTCCTTGAGGTCCTCGGGGCCGGATATCCGCGGTGCCTTTTTGCGGAGCCGCTCAACAATATCCATCGTGGTCTGTACCCCGATATCGGCCGTGATCAGCAGCTCTTCAAGGTCCTCCAGCATATCCTCATCGACTTTGACCTTGCCGGTAAACAATTCGTCGATATCTGTGGTCAGCACCCTCCGCGTTTTGGAAAGACCATTTTTCAGGCGCTTGAAAAAGCCACCGGGTGCTTCTACATCTAAATCCGGCGGGGGTGTATCTTCCGGTGCCGCTTCAGCCGCCTGGTCACCGGATGACGGTGTCTGATTTGCGCCTTCCGTTGCATCGACCTGCATATCAGGTTCCGCGGCCATTTCCGCCGTACCCAAGGCCGCATCTTCAGAATCAACGGTTGCTTCCGCGGGCTGGGTGTCCTGTTCTTCCTTCGATCGGTTTTCTTTTTCCGTGTCCTTCTTTCCAAACCATCCAAATGCCATAATGCGCCTCTGTAATATACGGTCTTAAAACCTGGCCCTCAGGATCAGGTCGGATTTATCATTTATGCCGTAGAAAGATTGTAAGGTTGATCAGGTTAAAAGGCTAACGGCTGAAGACTGAAGATAAAGGCCCAGGACTTTTTGATAATGGTAGTCTTTCACCCTTGCGTGCAGGGCCACCGAAAACAAACCGATCCAGGCAGTAAAAGCCGGGTTTCCCTTCAGTCTATAGCCTTCGACCGGCACACCTGAAAGGCGGATACTATTGATTGGCGGCCACGTCAAGCTCAGAATCGTCCGGGGCGGACTGATCGCCGTTGCGGTCGAAGTTCACCGACACGATTTTAGAGATGCCCTTCTTTTCCATGGTAATCCCGAACAGGGTGTCGGCAAACTCCATGCTGCGTTTGTTGTGGGTGACAATGACAATCTGGGATTTGGCGCCGATGATCCGGAGCAGTTCATTGAACCGGAAGATGTTGGCGTCGTCCAGCGGCGCGTCGATTTCGTCCATCAGGCAGAAAGAGGCCGGCTTGAGCATGAAAATAGAAAAGATAAAGGCGATCGCGGAAAGGGCTTTTTCGCCGCCCGACAGCAGGCTCATACGGGTCAGTTTTTTACCGGGCGGCTGGATCATGAATTCCACACCGGTCTCGAGCGGATTGCTCGGTTCGGTCAGGATCAGCTTGGCGGTGCCGCCCTCGAAAAGCCGCGGAAAGATTTCGCTGATTTTTTCATTGACCGCGTTGAACGTACCCATAAATTTTTCCTGGGTGATCCGGTTGATCTTCCGGATAACCCGATGCAGGTCATCGATTGCCTTGAGCAGGTCATCCCGCTGCTCGTTTAGAAAATCCTGCCGGTCTTTCAACTGATCGTATTCGCGGATTGCCCCCAGGTTGACATCGGTGATGTTCGCAATTCTTTTGCGGCTTCGCTCAAGTTCGGCTTCCATCTGTGTGACCGTCTGCTGCGGCGTATCTTCAGCGGCGTCTTCCTGCTCGGCGAACTCACGCCGGAATTCGGCCAGGGTTTTGTGGTAACGCTCGCTGAGGCGGTTTTCCAGGTTTTCACGCTGCAAGTGCTGCTGGGAGAGATCGAGTTCGACCAGGCGAATTTTCTGGCTGGCGGCTTCCCGCTTACTGGTCAGGCGCGAGGCCTTGCGGTCGTTTTTGCGCAGCTGTTCATCAATAGCGCTAAAATCCTGTTCATTGTTCTGCAACTCCGTATCGAGCTTTTGCACCCGTTCGTAAAGGCCTTTGAGGGCTGTTTCGCTTTCGTCGATACTGAACTTAGATTCTGTCATCTTCCGGGCCTTGCGGGTGATTTCGGCCTCCAGCTGCTCTTTGCGGGCCAGGCCGTCCGCCTGGAATTCATTCAAACGCCGCAGGGTGGTTTTGCTGTTTTCCAACCCGGCTTCGGCCGACGTCAGCTTCATCTGGAGGTCAATGATGTTTCGGTTGAAACCTTCCATTTGCGCTTTCAGGGTATCTATTTGGCCGGTGGTGGCCGCCACGGTCTCCTGGGCGGTTTTAATGCGGGCCCCGATTTCTTGTATAGCCGTATTGGTCCGGTTCATCTCGGCGGTCGTGTCGTCCGCTTCACCCAGGATCTGTTCCTGCTCCAATTGGACCACCTCAAGGTGGCGCCGGGCGTGCTTCAGGTCTTCGGTTACTTTGTACAGGGTTTTTTCAGCCTCGATTTCATCTTGAATCTGCTCTCCGCGCTCCTCGATAAGCTTTTGCAATTCCACTTCCGTTTGCCGCACTTCGGCCGCTATTTTTTCCTGGGCGGCGTGGCTTGCCAGCAGTTCCCTTTTCAGGGTTTCGATGCCATCGGCCAGGGTTTTGATCTCCGCTTTCTTGGCCAGGATTCCGGCCAGCTTGTCCCGGCTGCCGCCGACCAGGACACCACCGGCGGTGATCAGGTCGCCCTGCAGGGTGACCACGGCCCATTGATGGGCGGTTTTGGCACGCAGGTCCCGGGCCGCCGCCAGATCGTCCGCGACCAGGACCCGGCCCAATAGCTGCTCGGTCAGTTCTTCATAACCGGCGCGCGCAGTCACCTGCTGGATGAGCTGATCTGCGCGAGTGTCGGCCGGAGGCCGCCCTTGGGCTTCGTTCAGGTCCGCCAGCGGGATGAAACCGCTGCGCCCGGCTGCCTCGTTCCGCAGATACTCCACCGCGTTTACGCCGGATTGCATATCTTTGACCAGCACGTACTGCAGGGATTCACCCAAAACCGCCTCCACCGCGGTTTCATATTCCGACGGGACCTCAAGAATATCGGCCATCAGGCCCAGAATACTGGCTTCCAACTGGCGGGGCGCGTCGGTGGTTGCTTGCTGGTTGGCCTGCATCACGGCCCGCACGCCGTCCTTGTACCATTCGAAATTGTCCTCCATCTTTTTCAGGGTGGCGTACTTCGAACGGGAGCGGTTCTTTTCGAATTCAAGGGTCTGAACTTTCTTTACCTGCTGCCCCAGGACGGTGTTTTTCTCCTTGAGTTCGGCCTGGGTTTCATCCACCCGCCGGTTTAGACGGGTGATTTCGCGCTTGATACTCCTCAATTCCTCTTCGCGCTGTTCCTTATTGCGTTGCAGATCCGCCAGGGCCTTCTGGGCCAGGGCGGCTTCCTCGTCGATGCGTTTGAGGCGGCGGGTCAGATTTTCCTGATTACGGGAAGCGTTCTGCGAAATATTTTTCAGGCGCGCTTCCTGGGTGACCAGGTCCATGTGTTCGGACTTGGCAGTCTCCAGGGTGCGGTCAAGTTCGGCCTGGCGATCGATAAGTTTTTGGGAGGCGGTGCGTTCTTTGTCCAGGGCTGTCCGGACCTCTGAAATCCGGCCGGTAAATTCCTGGTTCTGAGCTTCCACCTGGTTGATTTCGCTGACGAGCTTGACGTTTTTGGATTCGAGGTCCTTGCCGGCGTCTTCCAGCTCGGTAATTTCACCGGTGAGGCGCCGGATTTCGCTGCGCAGGTGCGCCATGTCGTTTTCCAAACGGTCTATGGAACGCTGGCCGTCATAGCGCCTGGTTTTCTGTTCGCTGATCTCGTGGCTCTTCTTTTCCCGCTTGAATTTGATCTCTTCCACGGCCGCATCGATGCGTTTCAATTCGGCGGTGTGTTCCAGGTCAGCGTCGTTCAGTTCTTTCAACAGGGTTTCGGAGTCGGATATCTTTTGTGTAAATTCATCATGATACACAAAGGAAAGCCTGACATCGAGTGTGCGAATGCGCGCTTTGAATTTGTTGTACAGTTCGGCTTTGCGGGCCTGGCGTTTCAGGCTGGCCATCTGGCGACTGATTTCCGAGGTGATGTCATTGAGCCGCAGCAGGTTCTGCTGGGTGGAAGCCACCTTGCGCAGGGCCTCGGTCTTCCTGGCCTTGTAACGGGTAACGCCGGAGGCCTCCTCAATAAAGGCGCGGCGTTCGTCCGGCCCGGCATCGGTAATGGCGCCGATATTGCCCTGCTGGATCACCGCGTATGACCTGGCCCCCATGCCGCTGCCCACGAAAATGTTGTAGATATCTTTGAGACGGCAGGGCTGTTTGTTGAGGTAGTAGACCCGTTCCCCGCTGCGGTACACCCGCCGGGTAATCATGATTTCAGTAAAATCCTTAAACTCTTCGGGGCCGTTCCCGTTTTCATTGGAGAGGGTCAGGGACACTTCGGCCATGTTGAGCGAGGGGGTACCGGCCGTTCCCGAAAAAATGACATCTTCCATGGACTTGCCGCGCAGCTGTTTGGCGCTCTGCTCGCCCATGACCCACCGGAGAGCATCAACCACATTGCTCTTGCCGCACCCGTTGGGTCCCACAATGGCCGATATGCCATCCGGAAACTGGATGATGGCGCGCTCGTGGAAGGATTTAAAACCGGTGATTTCCAGCTTTTTTAGTCTCATGTATGCGTGTTTTACCTTGTTTAGGGTCAATCAGGATTGGCGTAGCCAACTGTCCAGAAGCCTCTATGACAGTGCTTCCGTGTATACCAGATGGGGTGGGTGATGTAAAGCCAAAACACAACAGAAGGTGGGTGTTTGGCTGATCTTATACAATATGTGGTGTAGACAGGATTTCCAGATATATCGGGGAAATAGTAGTATAGGTATCCGGTCATGCAGCCGGATGCGTCAGGGGCGAGTGTTCAGTGCAGCTGCGGCTCAAATCGGGCGGGCTTGGCCGGGCACAACTGCAGATCGCAGGCCGTGCCCGACACGCGCCTTCAAAATATTAGAAGCTATCTCAAATAACGGATTTTGGTTTAAGGTCAAGGCGGGCGCTATATTCCAACCGGAGGAATACTTACAGTATTTCGAGGATTTGAATTTAGCGTCCAACGCCGAGATTGGACCAAAAGACTTTTTTGAGATAGCTTCTATAGAATCTGGCTCAAGAACAACTTGGTCCGTTCGTGATCCGGGTTCTCGAAAAAGTGTTCCGGGGTGCCTACTTCCACGATTTTGCCCTCATCCATGAAGATGACCCGGTCGGCCACTTCCCGGGCAAACCCCATTTCATGGGTAACGCAAACCATGGTCATGCCCTCCTTGGCCAGGGCCTTCATGACGTCCAGGACCTCGCCGATCATTTCCGGGTCGAGCGCGGAGGTCGGCTCGTCGAACAGCATGATCTTGGGTTCCATGGCCAGGGCGCGGGCAATGGCCACTCTTTGCTGCTGGCCGCCTGAAAGCTGGTCGGGATAGACATTGATCTTGTCGACGATACCCACCTTCTTCAAGAGGGCCATGGCCTTATCCGTGGCTTCCTTCTTGGGCCGTTTGCGCACCACGGTCTGGGCCAGGGTGACGTTTTCCAGCACGGTTTTATGCGGAAAGAGGTTGAAAGACTGAAAGACCATGCCCACCTCCGCGCGGACCTTGTTAATATTGGTCTTGCGGTCGAGGATATCGATGCCGTCAATCATGATATGCCCGCTCGTGGCGGTATCCAGATGGTTGAGGCAACGGAGCAGGGTGCTTTTCCCTGAGCCGGAAGGCCCGATAACCACCACCACTTCACCGGCTTCGATCTTGGTGGTCACGTCCACGAGGGCTTTGACTTCGTGGGGTACCAGAAAGGTTTTATAGACATTTTTGACATCTATCACGAGGTTGCATACCTCCTTTCCAGATACTGGACAAACATTGAAAGCGCGAAGGTCAGCACGAGGTACATGATGGCGCAGACAAACCAGAATTCGTAGGGTTGCAGGCTGACCGTAATGGCTTCACGGGTGGCCTTGGTCAGTTCCCGGATGGCGATCATCCCCAGCAGGGAAGAATCCTTGACCAGGCTGATGAACTGGCCCGCCAGGGGCGGCAGGATGCGCCGCATGGCCTGGGGCAGAATGACATAGTACATGGATTGGGCGTAGGTCATGCCCAGGGAGCGGGAGGCCTCCGACTGCCCCCGGTGTATGGACTGGATGCCGGCCCGCACGATCTCGGTGACATAGGCCCCCGTAAAGCAGGCCAGGGCCGCCACCCCGTACCAGAGGGCCGGTATTTCGGCCGCACCGTACTGTTTAAGCAGTTCGTTTATGAGGGTAGCCAGAACGAAATACCAGATAAAAATCTGTACCAGGAGCGGTGACCCGCGGACTATTTCAACGTACGTAATCGAGGCCCATTTGAAAGCGGGGTTCGAGGATAGACGGGCAATGCCCCCGATGAGCCCGATCAAAATACCAAAAACGATCGAATAAACGCTCACCTTCAGGGTGATCCACATGCCCTGGAGCAAAATTCCGGGCCGCCATTCCTCGTATAGCCCCAGGGTATCACCCGGTGAGATGAAATCACCTTCACCGACGCGGACTTCCACCTTGTCATGCTCTATGGTGTAGGTCTCGGTACCGTCGTCCCCTTTGATCTTGATGACTGCCCGGTTGCCGTCCCGGGAGACGGATTCAACCACCCCATCTAACTCAGCTTTGGTTTCAATTTGATCAAGATTGGCGAAGTAGCGGGGGACGTTGTACCAGCGCCAGACATAGTCGATTTTAATGGTGGCTGCATAGAGAAAGGCGAGCATCGCGATAATGCCCAGGAAGAAAGTGCTGGTCCAGAACGTCAGGTTCGCCTTTGTACGTGGTTTTTGTAGGCTTGAAGATTCCATGTCCCATCCTGTTTGCAAAACAGGCCGGCAACCCTTGGTTACCAGGGATGCCGGCCTGAAGTAAGAGTCCGGTGGTCTTTATACCGGAAGACTATTCGATTTCTCTGATCCAGTCCGTGCTCTTGATCCATCTGTTATAGATCTTTTCATAACGACCGTCATTCTTCACCTGGCGCAGGAAGTTATTGAGCCAGTTCATGAAATCAGGATCGCCTTTGCGCACAGCCCAGGCCAGCGGCTCGAATGTAAACGGCTCGTCCAGGAAGACGAGTTTGCCTTTGCCCTGCTGAGCCATAAAGGTGGCGCAAAAGGGCAGGTCGTAAACTGTGGCGTCCGCTTTGCCGTTGAGAACTTCCAGGGCGGCTTCTGATTCAACTTCAAAAGATTTATATTTTGCTCTGGGGATCATGCGTTTGATGGCCTGCTCACCGGTGGTGCCCAGCTTGGAGGTGAGGGTGTACTTGGGATTGTTGAGGTCCTTGTAGGATTTTACCTTGCCTTTGTGTTTCGGATTGAGCAGGATGGTCTGGCCGACGATGATGTACGGGTCAGCAAAGTTAACCTTGAGGTTTCGCTCCTGAGTAACCGTCATCCCACTGATAATAATATCGAATTTCTTGGTGATCAGGGCGGGGATGATACCGTCCCAGGCCGTGTTGACCGGTACGAATTTAACGCCCATGGCCTTGGCCATTTCTTTGGCCATGTCGATATCAAAGCCGATGAAGCGGCCTTTTTTATCCGCCATTTCGAACGGCAGGTAGCCGGCTTCGAAACCCACTCTCAACTCGCCACGTTTGGTAATCTGTTCCAGCGTGGATTTTTTGGCGAGATCGATATCCGATCCGATGGCGGTTGCCGAAAAACCAAACAGTATAGCCGTTGCTAATACCAACCCCATTACAAGACCTTTTTTCATCTTAAATCCTCCTTTTTCAATCCCTCTGTTTGTCGGGAGTTTCCACCGAGAAACACCCTGTCTCCGTTAGAACCACGTCTCGGTCGGTTAATGCCCTGTAATGGGCCGTTTTGAGTCGTTCTGACCGATGGTTCGATATATATCAGATGCTTCGTAAAGTAAAGATTTGTTTAGCGTTTGAGGACGTGCTTTTAATGGGACTGAACGCATTGCAATGGATCACCCATTTAGTATAAAAACCAAGTGGCTTCCAGCAAACCTTCGGCCGGCTCTGCGCCCCTGATCCTTGGAGCCAGCAACCGAACAGATTTCAACTGTAATCTGTTGGTTGGGGTGGAATTCGGCTACAATCAGGGGTGGCTTATTTCTTGACACTCCACATAGGGGACGGGTAATATGGCGACCCATCGACACCGGTGCATTGGACGAAGCTTGTTTGTAACATATTAGAAATTTGGAGATAAGTAAATGCCCACCAAAGAAGGCATCAATCTGGAGAACCTGCTCCAGCATCCGGATGTGAAGCAGGCCACGAGCAATATCAACACAGAGCTGCGTGAGCGACGGGCTTTCTTCCCGCCGATTTGCGACGTGTTTGCCGGTCGCACTACCCGGCTCGAGGTCTGTCCGGATTATCAGTTTGAAATTGATCAGGACGCCCGCCGCCAATTGCCGGGCATCATTCAAAATCAGGTCCAGGCGGTGAAGCCTTATCCCGATGCCGATGAAAAATTTGTTGTATCCTATCGACGCAAACGCAAAATCGGGGTGGTATTTTCGGGCGGCCCTGCGCCGGGCGGGCACAATGTCATTGCCGGATTGTTTGATACCATGCAGAAGGCCAACCCGGAATCCATCCTGTACGGCTTCTGGCTCGGACCGGACGGGATCATCGAAAATGAGGTGGTTGAGCTGACTGCTGAATTGGTGGATGAATACCGAAACCTCGGCGGTTTTAGTATGATCAAAACCGGGCGGACAAAGATCGATACGGCCGAGAAAATGATCCTTTCCCGGGAAACCTGCAAGGCTCTGGGACTCGATGCTCTGGTCGTGGTGGGCGGGGATGATTCAAATACGAACGCCGCGTTCCTGGCCCAGGAAATGTTGGACGACGGTATTCAGGTCATCGGCGTCCCCAAGACCATCGACGGTGATATCCAGGTCCGGGACGCAACCGGTGCAGTTCTATGCGCCATGTCCTTCGGGTTTCACTCGGCTGCGCGCGGCTTCGCCCAGAACATCAGCAACCTGTGTACCGACGCCAGTTCGGATGTGAAGTATTGGCATATTTGCAAGGTGATGGGACGGGTGGCCAGTCACTTGGCCTTGGAGGTTGCGTTGCAGACCCATGCGAACATCACACTAATCGGTGAGGACCTCGCTGATTATGTTGATAATCGCCGTATTGCGGCTGCCCGGAAAACCGGCACGACCGATTATACGGCCTACGGCATGACCTTGCGGCACCTTTCCCGGGTGATTTGCGAAGGCATCGTGCGGCGGGCCGCTGTTGGCAAAAACTACGGTGTTCTGGTCATTCCGGAAGGGGTGCTGGAATTCATCAACGAAATTCAGACGTTCATCATCAAGCTCAGCACCATTATTGCGGACTACAATGCTACCCACGATATCGATTTTCACAAGACATTCCCTTCCCTGGAAGAGAAGCTGGAATATCTCCGGCGCCTTAAGCAGCAAGCCGGTGAAAACGGTGGGCTACCCATCTGGAATGCTCGTGATAACGATTTGTTTAACGATATTCCGGAATTTTTCCAGGAAGGGCTGCTAACTGAACGCGACAGTCATGGCAATTTCCAGTTTTCACTGGTTCAGACCGATAAAATCCTGATGGGGCTGGTACAGGATTATCTGGATATCCTTAAGGAAAAAGGCCTGTATAAAGTCGGCATCGAACGGAAATACTTTGAGAAGGTCTTGACAGCCGCTGGGCTGGACCCCGCCAAAATCGGGCCGATTCTTTTCAAGGACTACGCGAATGGACCTTATCTGCTCATGAAAGAGAGCATTTTCTCCATTAAGACCCTGACACAGACTTTGGTGAAAGCCGGCATCATGTCGGCCGATGAGGATCCGCCGGCGGCTGTCTTGAAGATCTATGACAAATCGATGCCCAAGTTTAAAATACAGCGGCATTTTTACGGTTACGACGGGCGTGGCAGCCACCCCACGCGCTTTGACTGCAACTATACCTATAACCTGGGGCTGACCGTGTTCAGCCTGATCGCGAATGGGGCGACGGGGCAGATGGCGGCTATCAAGAACCTGGAGAAGGATTTTTCGCGCTGGGAACCGGTGGGCATCCCCATTGCCCCACTCATGCGTCTGGAAGAACGCAAAGGCAAGTTGTCCCTGGTGCTGGAAAAAAGCGTGGTGGAACTGGATTCAGTGGCCTTCCAAGTGGTCAAAACCTTCCGTGAGCAATGGCTGGCCGCCGAACCGGGGGCGGATAACTACCGCCGTCCGGGCCCCATCCGGTTTACCGGAAACAGTGAAGAGGATCGGCCGCTGACGTTGGTGTTAAACGCTCTGGCCGACGAATAGAAGCCTTTTCAATGATGGATTTTGGCCCAATCTCGGCGTTGGGCGCGAATTTCAAATCCTCGAAATACTACATGTATTCCTCCGGTTTGAAACCCGCGGCCGCCTTGACATTGGGCCAAAATCCATCATTGAAAAGGCTTCTAAGGTTTATTGTATTCTAAGTGGAGTTCTGTCAATCTGTTGAACTGACTACTTCAAAACCGTTTTCCTCCAAGGCACTGCAGATGCCTGCGGTTTTACATTCTTTCAGGCGGAAGTAGTAAATACGGCCCGTGGACTGCAAGGTAGCCATGCCGACGTTGATGACTTCACCGCCGCTCGCGTTAATCACCTCCAGGGCCTTTTGAAACCCGCCCCGGCCATTTTCCCCGGCCCGGACATCAATCCGGGACGAGGCTGTCAAAATTCCCATCATATCGATAAAGGCGCGCAGCATGTCGGTTTCGGTAATGATTCCGATCAGGGTATTATTTTTGAGGACCGGTATACCGCTGATTTTGTGCTCGTAAATCAGCCGGGCGGCGATTTCGATGTCGCTGTCGGGGGATACGGAGATAATGTCCTTGATCATAAGGTCTGCAAGCGTAGCACCGGCCACCATTGATGGAATCAGCCCCTGTTTCAAGTCTGCCAGGGTCACTAAGCCGACAAAACGTTTTCCCGGGGCCACCACCGGCAGGTGGCGGATCGAGTTTGCCTTCATAACGGCAATGGCATCCTGGATAGTGGCGTCCTGGGTGATGGTGATGGGATCCGGAATCATCAGGTCTTTGATTTTCATGGCAAGCTCCTTGGTTTCCCGATAGCGTTTGGACCTGGTGGGGCCTGAACCGTGATATAGATCTGCACAGGTGTGGCAAATAAGTTGTGGAAGTGAGGGGCAGGACACTATACCAGTAGCATGGGAACTGTCAGGTCTATAGCACTAACATCGCCCATTTGGAGAAAAAACGCAAGCGGGAAGCTTGCGACGGCCCGCCTGATACGGGTTCACGGATCAGGCGGGCCGTCGCATGACCAGAAATGCGAGGATTAGGCGTCGCTTTTCAATACAGGTTCATAGCTGCACAAGGGTTCTTCGTGCATGAATTCTCCCGTGGCTTCGAAAGCGCGTGCCCGACAGCCGCCGCAGACACGCTTGTATTCACAGGCGCCGCATTTCCCGGTCAATTGCTTAAAATCCCGCAACCGGGTGAAAACCTCGGACGTATTCCAGATTTCGTCGAAGGGTGTTTGGGTGACGTCGCCGCTGTCCACATGTAAAAATCCACAGGGTTGCACGATACCGGTGTGGGAAATGAAGCAAAAACCGGTCCCGCCCAAACAGCCGCGGGTGACCGCGTCCAGACCGTGGGAGTTGAAGGTGACGGATTTGCCTTCGTCGGAGGCCCGCTGCCTCAATATACGGTAGTAGTGCGGGGCACACGTAGCCTTGAGTTGCAAAGGACTTTTGTCACGCTGATCGTAAAACCAGTTCAGGGTCTGTTCATATTCTTCCGCGGTTATCTCCTGGTCGGCGATGTATTTACCGCGGCCGGTGGGCACCAGCAGGAAGATATGGTGGGCGACTGCTCCCAGATCAATGGCCAACTGGTGGATCTTGGGTATCTGGTCCAGGTTGGCACGTGTAATGGTAGTATTGATCTGGAACTCGATGCCGGCCTGGGTGGCGTTCTTGATGCCCTGCAGGGCTCCGGCATAGGCGCCCTCGACTGCTCGGAAACGGTCATGGAATTCAGCGGTTGCCCCGTCAATACTGATACTAATGCGGCGGATGCCGGCAGCGGCCATTTTCGAGGCATTCTCCGGCGTCACCAGGGTGCCGTTCGGGGCCATTACCATGCGTAGGCCCTTGTCCGTACCGTAACGGGCAATTTCAAAGATATCCGGTCGCAGTAGGGGTTCCCCGCCGGTCAGGATGACGATCGGTTCACCGTTTTTGGCAATTTGATCCAAAAGCCGCAGGCAAGCCGCCGTATCAAGCTCGCCCTCATAGGGACCGTAGGTGGCCGCAGCCCGGCAGTGGACGCAGTTCAGGTTGCAGTTGCGGGTTATTTCCCAGGCTACCAGCCGCAGGGTGGCCCCTTTGGATGTCCCGCCCGGGTGCCCGCCTGGTTTCGATGCATGGTGTGGATGCGGATTCATCTTATTCCTTATTTAGATTTCTGGTCTTAAGGGGCAGGTCAGAAGCCTTAGGCTATACCGTAAAAACACAATGCTCGCGCGGAGGCGCTGAGACGCAGAGAAAACCAAGCATAGATCCGGCTTCGCCGTAAAACCCTATAAGTCTTAGTGACCAGACGCGGGATACGGTTTTTCGCACGATAGTGCGACGAAATCCTGTTTTTGCTTTTCCCTGCGCCTCAGCGCCTCTGCGCGATGCATTGTTTTGCCATTGTATTCAGGCAGTAATCTCCTATTTACGGGAACATTAAAGGGTCCGGATACTTTACGTGTTTAATACCTTGGCTGCCTCTATGGCGAAATAGGTCAGGATCATGTCCGCACCGGCGCGCTTGATCGAGGTCAGGGTTTCGAGCATGACCTTGGTGCCGTCTATCCAGCCCATTTTTTCGGCCGCTTTGATCATGGCGAATTCACCGCTGACGTTATAGGCCGCCACCGGCAGATCGATCTCTTCTCTTATCCGACAGATAATATCCAGGTAGGACAGCGCCGGTTTAACCATGATAATGTCGGCGCCCTCCTCGATGTCCATGGCGGCTTCGCGCATGGCCTCCAGGGCGTTGGCCGGATCCATCTGGTAGGTGCGGCGGTCACCGAACTGGGGCGCAGAATGGGCGGCCTGGCGAAAGGGGCCATAATAAGCCGAATAGTATTTAGCGCTGTACGCCATGATGGGAACATGGTCGTAGTCGTTCTCATCGAGACTGTTCCTGATTTCAGCCACCCGCCCATCCATCATATCCGAGGGGGCTACCATGTCGGCTCCGGCACGGGCATGGCTGACCGCGATCCGGGCCAGCAGGTCCAGGGAGGCGTCATTGTCGATGGTCCGGCCTTCAACCACCCCGCAGTGACCATGGTCGGTATATTGGCACAGGCAGACATCCGTGATCACCGCCAGGTCAGGGACTTCGTCTTTCACCGCTTTGACTGCCTGTTGGACGATGCCGTTTTTAGCGTAGGCGGCTGTCCCCAGGGCATCCTTTTTATCCGGTATGCCGAAGAGCATAATCGCCGGAATATGCCGTTCACTTGCTTCGCGCGCAACCGTCACCAGGTTGTCCAGCGAGAGCTGAAAGTGACCCGGCATCGATTCGATAGGATTTATCACATTCTTGCCGCCAATGGCAAAAAGCGGCAGGATCAGGTCTTCGACACCCAGGTGGGTTTCACGGACCATCCGGCGAAAATTCTCATTGCTGCGCATTCTGCGGGGACGATAATCAGGAAAGATCATGGCGAGTTCCTTTTACCGGTTTACAGGGTTTCCGAAATTTCTTTGTCGGTGAGATAACAGGCCGGATCGGGTGCCCACAGGTCGCCCGTGACTGCCTCGGCGCGTACGCGGAAATTGCCGCCACAGATATCCAGCCACTGGCAGGTGGCGCAGCGGCCCGTCACATAGGCCTTTTTGTTCTTGAGTTTCTGAAGCAGCTCGTCGGAGGTATCAGTCCAAATCTCGGAAAAAGGGCGGTCTTTAATGTTCCCGAAACTGGTATGGCGCCAGAACTGGTCGGCATAGACCTCACCGTCCCAGCTCACGCAACCGATCCCGCGGCCCGAACTGTTGCCCTCGTTCATTTTCAGCAGTTCCAGGACTTCCTGGGCACGCTCAGGGTTTTCCTCGCGCATGCGCAGGTAGAGATAGGGGCCATCCGCATGATTGTCCACGGTCAATACTTCTTTGGGCTTGCCCCGTTCATGCAGATCCCGGGTCCGGTCGATGATCAGGTCGACCACCTCACGGGTCTGGGCGTGGGTCAGGTCATCATCCACCAGTTTGGATCCCCTACCGGAATACACCAGGTGATAAAAACAGACCCGCGGGATCTCCATCTCCTCCAGAAGATCGAATACACCCGGAATATCCTGGTAGTTAAAACGGTTGACCGTAAAGCGCAGACCGACTTTGATCCCGGCTTTCTGGGTGTTACGAATACCTTCCAGGGCAGATTGAAAGGCGCCCTTCACCGCGCGAAAGCGATCGTGGATCGTTTCGAGACCATCGAGGCTGATGCCGACATACGACAGACCGATCTCCTTGAGCGTATGGGCCAGATCTTCTGTGATCAGGGTTCCGTTGGTGGAGATAACCGCCCGCATGCCCCGGTCCACCGCATACTGGGCCAGTTCCGGCAGGTCCGGATGCATGGTGGGCTCCCCGCCTGAGAAAAGAATAACCGGGGACCCGAAGGCAGTCAGATCATCGATGAGCGCTTTACCCTGCGCCGTGGTCAACTCACCCGCAAACGATCTATCTTTGGCGTGGGCGTAGCAGTGGACGCATTTCAGGTTGCACCGCTGGGTCATGTTCCAGACAACCACTGGTTTCTTATCTTCTGAAAACTGCAGCAGGTGCGAGGGCAGCGAGCCCGAATGCCGTCCATAGCGCAGGGCGTCGGAGGGTTCAACCGTGCCGCAATAAAGTTTGGAAATACCGATCATATGTTATTTAACCCTTTCACTGAGACAGGTCGCAACGGTCAGGCCCGTTGCGTTGCCGGTATGGGATTTAGTATTAAACGGTGGGGGTCAGGAACCAGGTAGTTGGTCTTTGTCCGTGTCTAGATCGTCCCTTAAAAGCGCACCCACATAGTCGTCCGCATTGGTAAGCGCCTGTCGCGATATGAAAAAGCGATGCCGTCCCGTCTTCTCCTTGACCAGCTTAAGGCCCAATGCGAAATCATCGGTCAATATTTCATAGAGCTGGTCCAGGTCAAGCTGGGCCAGCACCCGTTTTTCAATAATGAAATCAACGGCATCTTCTTCAAGGACGATGTTTATATCATGCTTGTTAAAAAACTCCAATTCTATCTTTTTGACGTCATCGTAAAAGCTTTTCAACCGGGTCAGGGCCTGATCGATATCGATGATGTTCCGACAGTAAAAAGTGGCCGCCAGGTCCAGGCGCGTGTCGGTAAGCGTCAGCTTGTATTTGTCTGATAAAATCACGGCGTTTTCTTGCAGGTACTCGATAATGCGCTGCTTTTCGCTTTCGGCCAGGGTTTCGAACTCGGGCAGGACCTCCGCAGTTTGGGCTTTGAGACGCTCCAGCGCGGCTTCTGGTTCATGGATCACCGCCCCGGTGACAGGAAACTGTTTTACATCACTGGAGGGCAATTGTCTTTCGAAGGCCAGCAGGGCCCGCTCCACCGCACTAACCAGCCCCCGGGCACCGGTATTCTCGCCATGGGCATCGCGGGCCAGCAGTTCCAGAGCGCTGTCGTCGAACTTCGCTTCAATGCCGTACGCACCGAAATCAAGTTTCTTGCCCAGGATAATCGGATTATTGGGGTTTTTTAGGATTGCAAACAGATCCTCCTCGGAAAGGTACTCGAATACGGCCCGAACCGGCAGTCGGCCGACGAATTCGGATTCGAAACCGAACTTCAACAGATCTTCGGAGGTTACGCGCCGCAGCAGGTCAATCGACCTGTCCCGGGGCTGGAGTGCTGATCCGAAACCAATTTGCTTGGAATTCAAGCGCTTGCCGATAATTTCATCCAGACCGCTGAATGCGCCACTCATGATGAACAGGATATTGCGGGTATTGACGGTCTGTTTCTCCTTCGATCCGGTTTTGCGAAAGTGTTCTATCTCTTGGATCATGGAAATCGGATCATGGGGCACTTTGAGGTCGACTTCCGTCTCCTCCATGGGTTTGAGCAGGGCGCGCTGCACACCGGTGCGTGAAACATCGGCGCCGATCAGATTGCGGCTGCCGGTAATTTTATCGATTTCATCGATGTAGATGATCCCGTGCTGGGCCAGTTCGATGTCGTCTTCGGCTTCCCGGACCAGGTCCCGGACCAGGTCTTCAACATCCCCACCCACATAACCGGTCTCACTGAACTTGGTTGCATCCCCCTTCACGAAGGGTACGCCGAGCTTGTTGGCAATGAGCTTGATCATGTAGGTTTTGCCCACGCCGGTGGGTCCCATCATCAGGACGTTGTTTTTGATGCTGCCGACCATTTCGGCCACTTCGCCGCCGGAAGCTTCCTTGCGGCTTATCCTGTTGAAATGGGTGCAAATTTTTGTCGCCAGGATGGCCTTGGCCGCATCCTGTTTGACAATGTACTGATCCAGGTAGGCAATGAGGTCCTCCGGTTTGAGATCGAACTCCAGCCGGGGGCCTCTTCTTTTGATCTCCCCGTCTTCTTCCTGCTGGAACTGCTCCGGCATGACGATCGGTGAAACAATTTTCACGTTCGGGCCGAATTTCTTGGAAAGAAATTCCCCGATCTCCTTTTCCAGTTCCCGCGGGTTGGGGATATTTTCATCGGCGTCTTTCATGGTTCCAAAGTATAATCACGTCGCTAGGCAAATGCAAGGCACCCGGGCGGCTTGTGCAATCAATCCGCAATTTGGCAGATATACGCGTTTTTTGCACCCAAAGCGCGGGCTTTTAATCTTTTGACAACCTAACGCCTTTCACCTATATTTTATCTATATCTCTAAAACGTTGAAGCGCTGAATCGGCTACCGGGCTCTATCCCATTTCACTGCCTGCGCGACACGCTGAAACTGCTTTTACACGGCCCCGGTCTGACCCTGTTGATTCCCTTTTTGATGAATCCTTGCGACAAAAAGGAGAAAAAACATGCGTGTTCGACTTAAAACCATTCTTTGTACCACTGACTTTTCGGATTATTCCAACCAGACCGTCTCTTACGGTGTGGCCATCGCCAAAGAATTCGATGCGCGCCTGCTGGTTTGCCATATCATCGATCTGCAGTTCGCCGCCATTTACGGCACCGTCCATTTTTTACCGCCCGATTTGCAAAACCAGAGCATCGAGACCGCCCAGGAACGTATCACCGACCTCATGGCCACCCAGACGGTTCCCTGGGAGGCCGTGGTATCCACCGGACCGCCGGCGGAGGAGATATCCCGGGTGGTGGCGGACCGGGAAATTGATCTGGCTATCTCGGCGACCCATGGCCGCACGGGCATAAAACGGTTTATACTGGGATCGGTTACCGAACGTCTGATGCGTTCGCTCAAATGCCCCCTGCTGGTGGTCAGAGAAACACCGCCGGACCTGATGCCGGACCCCGCCCGGGGTTTGCGCTTCAAGAAAGTCCTGGTAGGGTGCGATTTCTCACCGGCCGCCAATACCGCCCTTGAATACGGGGTCAGCCTGGCGCAGGAGTTTGAAGCGGAACTACACCTGATTCATGTCTTGGAACCACAGGTGTACAGCGACTTTTTGGCAACCACCCTGGACGGGGTGCAGGGTGAGACGGGCGATATCAAGGATAAACTCGATCAGCGGCTCACGGATCTGATTACGCCGGAGGCCATGAACTGGTGCCGGATCAAAACAGCCGTGATCGAGGGACGGCCTTTTGAAGCCATTACGAATTACGCTGGAAAAAATGGCATCGACTTGGTTGTCCTGGGCGTGCGGGGACACGGCGTAGTGGAGACCCTGTTTTTGGGATCGACGACCGATCGGGTGGTGCGCAAAGCACAATGTCCTGTGTTGTCGGTAAGCCCCGCGGATTGATTGTTTTACGCAACTGGGAGGCTACCCGCATACTTTAGGTTTCATTCCCGCGGGTGGCAGGACCAAGGGGGGTGGCAAAGACGGGCCACTGCCTGAATAGAAAGGAGGCTCCATGACGGTTAAAATTTTGATCAAGCGAAAATTTTCGGGCAAGCAGGATGAAGCGCTGAATTCATTGCTCAGACAATTCCGGGCGTTGGCTATCGAGCAGCCCGGATACATTTCCGGTGAAACCCTGACGCGGCTCGATAGTCCCGGTGAGAGCCTTGTGATTAGTACCTGGAAGAGTGCCAATGACTGGGAAAATTGGGTCAACAACCCCACCCGCCAGCAGATCCAGAGCCAGATCGATATCCTGCTAGGTAGGGAAACGCTTTACGAGGTGTATGAAACCGGATAAAGCCAGCCTAAAAATCCCGAAAATCCCCATCATCCCTTGAGGTCAAGGCAACCGGTTTAAGAGCCCGGTCGGGTTGGACGACCGGGCGAACGAGGTGTGGCGTGCCACCTTCGGCCGCGGCATCCGGTGCGGCCGATTTCGCTTCAACTGGTTTTCGCTGACCACTGACCATGGCCGCCAACAGGTCGGCCACCGAACGCATCTGTTCGGCCTGGGCACTCATCTCTTCTGATGCCGAGGCTGATTCTTCGGCATTGGAGGCTACCTGCTGGGTAACCTTGTCCATCTCGGTAACGGCCGTGTTGACCTGCCCGATGCCTTGGGCCTGTTCGTTGGATGCAGACGCAATTTCAGCCACCAGGTGGCTGACGCTTTCGGCGCTTTCCTCCACTTTGTCGAAGGCGGTGTTGGTTTGATCGACAATCGCCTCGCCCTCCTTGACCTTTACCACCGTATCTTCAATCAACGCGGCTGTAGATTTGGCGGCCTCGGCCGCCCGCATGGCCAGATTGCGTACCTCGTCGGCCACTACCGCAAAGCCTGCGCCGGCTTCGCCGGCCCGGGCGGCCTCAACGGCCGCGTTCAAGGCCAGCAGGTTGGTCTGAAAGGCGATTTCATCAATGGTCTTGACGATTTTAGAGGTTTCCTCGCTGGCGCGGGTGATGTCTTCCATGGAAACCGTCATCTCGTCCATGGACCGATTGGCGTCTTTGATGATCACCGTGGCCTCCCGCATCAGGGCGTCCGCCTGTCCGGCATTGTCGGCGTTCTGATTGGTCATGGACGCCATCTCTTCCAGGGACGCCGATGTCTCTTCAATCGAGGCGGCCTGCTCCGAGGCACCGTCCGCCAGTGACTGGCTGGAAGATGAAATCTGCCGGGCAGCCGACGCGACCTGTTCGGCCCCGGTTTCCACCTGACCGGTGATCTTTTTCAGAGCAGAAACGATCCCCCGTACGATCAAAAAGGTCAAAGTCAGGCCTGTGACTATAGCTACCAGGCCGATAATGCTGATAGTACCCCTGGTTGACCGGGCGGTCGTCAACATGGCCTGATCGGTTAATCTGTGTTCGCGGGCCTCTGCACGGATGGCATGCAACTGTTGCTGGACTTCTAACAGGGCCGGGACCGTGGCATACGCATAGATACCCTGTACGTCATCCTGGATTTCCATCAGGCCGTCGTGCCAGTCTCTGACCTGATCTAATGCGGCGATGGTTTCCTGGGCCCGGACCCGGGTGTGGGTGTTGAAATAAGCCAGGGCCGCAGCCTGGTCTCCAGCCCCCATAAGCCGATTAATCTCGATAGTGCCGGTGTGCAGGGCGTCGTGTGGTGCTTTCAGGATTTCCACCAGCCGGTCGAATTCCTGGTCGCCGGTTTGCATGGCGGCTACTTCTTCGGAATAAAGCCATTTGCCCAGGTTACACTGGCGCAGGTCACTCTGGATGTCAACCCGGATCATGTTGGCGTCGAGCAGGGCATCTTTAATGCCGTGCATCCAGTCCAAATGGTCGCTTTTTTTCTCCCGGAGAAACCAGCCCAGGCGGTGGTCGACCGACCGATAGAGGCTGCCGATTTCGATGGCGGTCTCATGCAGCTCCTGATGCGGTTTTTCCACCTTTTTCAAAAGTGGAGCCAGGCTGGGCACCAGCTTTTCGGCAGCTTGACGCTCCGCCCCGTGCAGCCATTTTCCAAAAGCGCATTTGCGATGGTCAGTCTGCACGTTCAACGTGGTCACGTCGTCGTTGTTGATCAGTTCGGTGAGTTTCCGGACCCAATTTAGATGGTCCACTTCCCGCTGCGCCAGGGCACCATCCAGCTGATTGCCGGAAATGACCATGCCGGCGTTCTTTACAATATGTCCCACGCCCAGGTAACTCCAGGCTAACAGGATGGTCAGTAGCAACAGGACCAGCCCAAATCCCAGGGCGATCTTTTTGCCAACGGTAAGATTCAACTGCATGTTTTTACCTCGAATGTCGCGATTTGATGATTTGTAGCTTGGGGTGTCTCCAATTCCCTTTTTTTCGTTATTGGCCATTCGAGCAAAAACTTGAGGTAATTTGTTATGTGTATGCCGGATTCCAAACAGATCCTATTTTCCTGCGGTGTTATAAGCGCAAGGGGAATAGCGCCGGCCAAATTCAGCAGGTGCACTTGGATTTATTTTGCATGAATTTTCTCGAATTCATGCTATTGGCAGATTCAAGACATAGCGTAAACACCCAAACAGCCGGGACATAAACCAGAACATGCTGAATTTTTTGACCATCGGAACCCTATTGGGTTTGTCGGCCGGTTTGGCCCCGGGGCCGCTCCTGACCCTGGTAATTTCCGAAACGCTGCAGCATGATATCAAATCGGGTGTCAAAGTTGCCCTGGCACCCTTTATCACCGATTTACCCATCATCATTTTAACGGTATGCGGTTCTCTAAAAAACTCCAGTAGTGCCGATCTGTGACCGTATCTGTCACAGACGGCGGTTATAATGGCCTCATAACCTTAAAAAGGAGGCCGCTATGACAACATTTACGATCACA
>Ga0126330_10000115_pt1 | contig 22504 bp, 3 predicted proteins | sample InaspJWI91metaG_FD_97004 | JGI IMG/M metagenome (GOLD analysis project Ga0126330, IMG submission 97004) | Marine gutless worms symbiont microbial communities from Oahu, Hawaii - Inanidrilus sp. 2 OAHU.JWI-91 metaG | ecosystem: Host-associated > Annelida > Digestive system > Unclassified | place...
CTTGCATATGGCCCAGCTGATGCCACTGCCACTCACTGTCTCTTGCTTCAGTAAAATCCAGATCGGTTTTACCTTTCTGGTACCGGCTCACCTGGGTAGTCCCGGACAAAGGGCCGTTAAATGGGTGTGTGTGTGTGTGTGTGTGTGTGTGAGTGGCAATGGCATCAGCTGGGCCATATGCAAGTCTGCAACTCACTCCAGACAGATAAACACGCCAGCACCCCACAACTCAGTTTTTACAGGCTGGATGCCCTTCCTGCTGCCCACCCAACAGCATCAAAGCACTGAAGGCACAAGACTGGTATATAAATAACCAAATATATGTTGGTGGCATAGCATAGTGGTTAACGGCGTTTGTCGCATGGACAAAGTAAACATGCGTCTTTGGAAGGGTATCACATCTCGGTATGTAATCAGCCAACTAAGTCAACTGAGCCTTGCATTTCTCTGGGGTCGCCTGATCGAGTATCAGCTTTGGCTGGGGTAAAGGTGGGAATGTCACCTCTGCTGGGTGACAGGTGACACTGTGTGATCCCGTATGGTGTGTGAGCTCCTGTAGCAGTGAGGAGTGTTGCAAACTGCTATACTCAATTCACCTTTACCTTTTTGCCTTTAGGCATCAGCAAATATAAAAATAAAATGGTCTCAAGAGTTAAACAGTGGACAGCTGGGAGGTAACCTGAAGCAGGATGACGACAACAATGAAGTTGAGAGGAACACGAAAGAAGTTCATCACGGTTGCACGAGCTGCAAACAACGAGCATATCGTTCATAGTTCACTCTATACCGCTTACAATAACATTGACTAGTGGTTTACCCGGATAAATAGTGTAGACCTACAGGGTGGGCCAAAAAAGTGAGGTCACTAACTCACGGCCAGAAATCTGCCAAATCCCAACCGATCCACAAAACCTCCTCACTGGAAGATTCCTTGGTAAACCCGCAGCAAACAGGTTACCAAAAACCCCATCTGTCCCGCATATGCCGCCACACCAACTGGGGAAACATCAATGTCAGAAAAATCGATCAACGACAAATCACAAGGCACTGCAGCCACACATGCGAGGTGTTGTGGGGCTGCCAATAACCAAATCAAGAAAGGTCCAGTGCTAAGTACGTCAGTTTATTTTATTATTATTTCATGAGTGCTGCAGTCGCTGTGAATTCCAGCCATACTGCGTCATCATCTGCTTCGTGGAGTAGATTCAGTCCGCCTTCAAATTTTGTTCGTGGTCTGTTGCTGGCCACAATCACAGGAAGGTGACTGGGTTACTGTGCAAGTTAGCATGACATGGGCCTTGACCTGTCCGGAAACGGTTCATCAGAGACCATGTATGACGAGGGAGATCGAAACCTGGCTGTCGGATAGTAGGGTCAGTAACAATAGTGTGGTTGACAACAGAAGCCGACGACCAGTCCTCTCTCCACTGCGTAACTGTGTCTACAGATGTCACATCTGACCATATTGGGCGTCGAGATGCAAGCCGTGGAGGTGGACGCTCAGTGAAAGAAGAAAACAACACCAATGACAGTAGCCACTTCCACATTATTGAATTCTTGTCAAGCGAACTAATTTTAGTAGCAATAAATCAGACAATGATGATGACGACAACAATAGCAATAACAAAGAGATCTGTATGCTGTCAAAGTAGTAAACAGAGGAAATTTACCAAAGACACTGTATAATACCCACAAAGGTAGAATCAGCAACTGAATGTGTATGTGGTACTGACTCACGTGCACTGTCTGGGATAGAAAGCCGCTACAGAAATTGTTGTAGACAGGCTACTGCCAATTCAGGAAACCAACAAAAAATGTCAAAGCACTGGATCAAAGCGTCTTCTCACATGACAGAAAATTTCACTGCAAAAGATCGGTCACTAAGCATATGAGTAATCATTTACTAGAAACTCACTCGCTTCGGGAACATATTTTCCACGCATGGTTCCGAGAGCCGGCCAGAAGATGCCAACACACACTTCAAACACAATGAATCCACTGAAGATGATTAACTGGTTCTGCAGCAAAACATGACAACAAAGTAAAGATTTAAACAAACTGTACTGAGAATAAGCAACAAAGTACACAGACAGTTCATCATCATCATCATACATTCGTTTATTTAGAAGTAGTCAAACGCAACTCATATAAAATACAAGTATAAAAAGCAAAGAAATAGAACAATGATAAACGATTAATATAAGTCACTAATACGAATCTTTGTATAACATTCTTATTAGAAAGTCATCGTTATTGATATGTGTGCTTTTGTTCAATAGTATCTTATTATGCAATTTTTTTCTCAAACTGTAATGGTAACAGGTAACACCAGTCAGAATAGCATCTTTTCCCTAACATAAATACATGAATGCATTAGTTGCCGTCAGCCGTGGCATGCGAGCAGTAAAACTTCACTCCAACAAAATCCTCTGGTTCTTAACTGGGGTGCCGGCAAATCATCCTGTACCACAACCAATAGAAAATGTGTATATGGGTTGCTCGTACTGTATATGTGGCCACAATTACATGCTAGAAACTGTGACAACATACAATTGCTGTTACTACTACTGTGGCTCGGTAGCCGAGTGGTTAGCATGCTGGACTCAGGCGCAGAAGGGCCTGGGTTCAAATCACAGCCGCAACGCTGTTGGGTAACAGTCTTAGGCAAACTGTTCACACCCATCGTGCCTCTGTTCACCAAACAGTGAAATTGGTAGAAGCCCTCTTAAGGGTTGCGAGGGTAACTGCGGGTCTGGTGGAAAGTAATGGCAGCCTACCACCGGGTTTATGACTCACGTCAGCTGCAGGCTGACTGCCAAGAACTGGGATCAGCTCCGGAACCCTACGCTCGGTAATCGAGTATGGGCTACCTTTAACCTTTTACTACTGTGCTACCTCAAATTACATCAATGGTTTCATTGTGCTGGAGCAAAAATGTAAATCAAATGAATAAATATTTTAAGTGATCTTCTATGCTGCACAGGAATAAGTGACACATCACCAGGCAATATTTAGAAAACAGCAACATCACTCGCTGAAACATCTTTTAAATATGCATCCCACATAACAGCATTCATTACCAACAAAACAGAATAACAGTAACCTATTTTGACATTTGATTTTTTCACTACAGCATTAATTAAAACAAATACAGCATACAAATCTATTACTGCTTAATTACTGGTACACAGAATAGCAATGTACTCAACCCCAGGAAATATGATTGGCATTAGCAGCGAGATTCCAGATATGAACAGCACTGGCCTACAATTCAAACAACTAACAGTCATTATAAAAATCGCTAAAACACAAGTTTTTAACAAAAAACTGGCCATATTTGCTGGGGTTGCTCCAAAAATGAATTCTAAGGATAATTTACACAAGTTTCCACTGGCTGAGTGTCATTCCTATATCCTACCAACAGTACAACTTCTCTATTTGTTCCAAGACAGAACTCTGGGGATAAGTGGCTGTGCCAGCTGTCCTTCCTGTCATACAACCAGCAGTGTCAAAGCACTCGAGGAAACACGGCATTGTTCCAAACCAGTGGTCTGGCCTCATCCATTCTTTATCAACCATTACCAGTCTCCTTAAGTATCCTGAAGGTATGGGGATTTTTTTCGTTACACCAGCTCCACAATTCCAGAACCCCCTTTAAATACAAAATATAGAAAATGTTAGAGGTACGCAAAGAAAAAAATGTAACTACAATGGCTCAAAATAACTGAACACATTGAACAGAAGCTTCTTTCACTTATATACAAAGTTCTCACAACAACTTAACCTTCATATCTGCATAACCTCATCACAGTTCAGCCTCCTCACAGCACTCACTCTTCATCTTTGGCCACACTCGCTCGCCCATCCACATCATCTTCTCTATGAATAACAGAGCGTTCCTTCCAGTATGCTTCCCCTCGTCTCTGGAATCAACTCCCAGCAGCTTCTCTTCATTAACCTCACACCATTCTTCGAAATCATAACTCACTCACTGGCTCTTCCTCTTCTGTTGTCATACAAGGTGATCAGAAAGCTTACATAAAAAGATGCTAAAAATGTATGACAAAATATGAATGGCAGCATCCGACACTAATAGCAAAAACAAGAAGAACCTCATAAATGACTCCACTGTAAACTTCTTGCAAAGCACTGTGAAGATTGAAGAACCAATCATAATGGCTACCTACAGTGAGACAAGAAAAAGAATTTTACAAACCAATTTCATGCACATACATGTGCTAATACATATGTCTGCAAAACCTTTCTATCCATGAAAATATGACATTGTGTCAATTATCAATGACTCCGACAATGTCAAACTCATAAAGATTGAACAGCCGGAAGATTGATTATTAAAATGCACCAAAACTGACTTTAACAATTAAGTCTAGAAATTACTAAATACTTCTTAATTCTTGTCTATTTTTTTCTAAGTTCCTAAAAATAATTTAGAAAATTTCTCAGAGAAGTCTCCTATTCACAGACACTGAGAAATACATCATTGTTGTTTGTAAACATTTTCCCATTTTTCTTAAACATTTCAAGAGATATTGTTCCAAAGTTTATCCTCAGCTTTCCTGAGAACTTCCGAGAACAGCCATCCTAAATTTTAAGATCAGGATTGACTGAAACTGCACAATTACTCAACATTACATAACTCACACACACACATACACACTCACTCGTTCAACAACCCTTTGTCAGGGACTACCCAGGTAAGCCGGTACCAAAACGGCAAAACCGATCTGGATTTTACTGAAGCAAGAGACAGTGAGCGGCAGCGGCATCAGCTGGGCCATATGCAAGTCTGCACCTCGCTCCAAACAGATAACCACACCAGCACCTCACCACTCAGCTTTTTACAGGCCGGATGCCCTTCCTGTTGGCCAACCAACAGCATCAAAGCACTGAAGGCATAACCTACTCACCATAAAACCAGCAAAAATGTATCCATGAGGAATCGTTGGTCGCTCAGTACTGTCCGTGGCCATGTTGACATTAGCTGGTGACAGATCGGCGGGCGTGAGTGCGGGTGTCCACTCCAGAACAAATGTATACATCGAGCCTTCAAACAGCGACTGAATGAGACCCAGACATAGGATCTTGTAGTCTACAATATGATACGATATGAGATGCTATTTTATCGTGCACTCAAAAGCCGACATGAGTCAGCTTAATATACCACACAGAACCAACCACTAAAAAGTGCAAAACAGAAAAACTAAAATGTAAAAAAAAACGGATATGCTCAGAAGTATCAGTAAACATAAACCATAGACACTAAACTCGTGGCATCAGTTCTGTGTACAGTTACAGCAAAGTACAAAATCAGGCAATGAAACCACCTCTGGCAACTACCAAAGCAGACAATACCATTACTGGTGGTTTTGACTAATATAAACACTCTTTCCTGGAGTTACAGCAGGTTGATTGGGTCCCCAGAAAACACACTTTGTGAGATAATGGAAGCATTTAACTCTCAACAAACCCTTCACATCACCCACCAGTGCCAATGCACTTAAAATAGTATTGCCGCTTCCAGACATACACAGACACACCTGTTTAGCAGCCCTTTGTCCGGGACTACCCACATGAGCCAGTACCAGAAAGGTAATTATTGAAGCAAGAGACAGTGAGCGGCAGTGGCATCAGCTGGGCCATATGCAAACAACCTGCACCTCGCTCCAGACAGATAACCACGCCAGCACCCCACCACTCAGTTTTTACAGGCTCGATGCCCTTCCTGCCGCCCAACCAACAGCGTCAGTGCACTGGAGGCAAATCACCCATGAGTGCCAAAGCACTTAAAATAACACTGCAGCTTCCAGACAAGTTTCAGCTTATCAAATAAACATAACAAATGGCAGATGTGGGCTGCTCAGTGCTCACTGACCAGTCCTGATGGCAGTGAGAGCGGCTCCAAATGAATGAAGCGTGGTGGCCGTTGAGTCGCCGTAATTCTCGACCCATTTCATTGCTATGATGACACACATGACCACCAATGTTGCCAGAGACAGGTCAAATGGACTCCTACAATGTATCCGCCACAATGACGAGCACCTTATGGAAAAAATAACTCATTAATTAATTAAAATTTTAATTAATAAAATTAAATTAAATAGTTACGTAACTACTACTACTACCACTTCACCCGTTTAATGGCCTCCTTTCCAGGACAACCTGTGTAAGCCGGCACCAGAAAGGTAAAACCAGTCTGGATTTAAATGAGGCAAGATATGACGGGGTTTTGGGATGTAGTGGCATCAGCTGTACGATATATGCAAACAATCTGCACCTTGCTCCGAACAGATAACCACACCAACAACACCTCATCATTCAATTTTTACAGGCTGGATGCTCTTCCTGACGCCCATCCAACAGTGTCGTTGCACTGAAGGCACAAATAGTTACACAATTAACGAAAAATAAATGTTAGCATGTTTCCCCATAAACAAATACATGCTAACATTTATCATTAGACTGAAAGTTAAAACTAACAGCTGACCAACTGCCTTATGTGGATCACTGAAGTGGTCGTTAAAAATAAAAAACTGCTATTAACAAGAATCGGACACTGAAAAGCATCATCTGGTACTTACACAAAGCCGAAGACATCGACAGCTTTCTGGGCGACGACACCAGAGGTAATAGCAACTAGCGAGTTGCCGAGAACGGCATGAGCAAACAGTGTTCCCAGCAGATCATCACTGAAACCTCTCTGCGCATGACCAGTGAACATGACGTTATGATATGCATGTGAAGAATACATGATGTTAGGACATATACAAGAATACACATTATTGTCTCAGTGCCCCTTAAAACTAGAAAGACCTTACTTGAGGTAACACAGACCATTTTATCACAAAAAAACTCTACAAAAAGACTAAAAAATACATGTCAGAATGCAGATCTATAGTCAATGCTAATGGAAACAGAATAAAACTCTACAAAAAAAAACAAAAAAAAATACATCACGTTCATGTCAGAACACCGATCCAAAGTCATAAAAAGAACATATTTATCCTGTGATCACAAACTACAATGCATCAATGCTAATGCAACAGAATGAGAAATGTTCATTTCTGATCTATCACACTGACTTTCAAAATTGACAGTGACAGGGTTATTATGAAATTGCATGCCAATATCCAGATCAACGACCAATTATTTAATAAATTATCACAACCAGTAAACACCCCGCAGATGCCATATCCCTCAACAGAAAACAAACACATGAAAACATCAACACAATTATTATAGATGCAAACCGACGGAACATGTCACAGGTTTGTGACACCTTGTGAAATATGAATGTCAGAAAAGTGGCAGCAATCTTAAATATGTATTGTGATTAATGATAAATCAGAAGGTACCACAGCCAAGCATTTAAGCTGTGATGGGTTACTTCATTACAAATTTATCATTCAATTTGCCGGTGAAAGAAAGTTTAAAATCGGTGAACATTTGGCAAAGTTACAGGCAAAATGTTTGGTTGTGTCACACACACCATTCGCCTTAGACTTTTGTCCTCAAAGATGCAGAACTCACCAGATATGTAAAATAAGTTGTGTATGATGGAGATAAACTGTTACAAATTGTTGTTATGTCAATAGGCAGATTAATGTGAGTTTATTATATACAAATATCAAACTGCTGTAGACTAGTTTTGACTCACTGACAGACTTACGGTATGCCATCAGTAACTGACCAACTGCTGATCATGCATGGACTTTTGCTGCAACATCTTTTTCCTTGTTTCAGCAGTTTTGTACAGTCAATAACAGGATTTTTATATGGCTGGTGTGAACATTTTTGTGTTAATGAGTAGACTAATGAACATTTTACCAGACAAAACAAACAAAAAAACAGTGTTTTTGAGTGGCTAAGTCTTACACGGCAGTTTGCTTCAATTACTTCTTGAGCATGGCGATTTTTTGAATATGCTCAGATATGCTTAGAAGTATCAGTAAACATAAACCATAGACACTAAACTGGTGGCATCAATTCTATGTACGGTTACAGCAAAGTACACGAGAAGCTCAGCTATCGCCGAGGGACCGCGCGATGCATCGTGTCAATTGAAATCTTGCCAATTGCCACGCAACAATGCAGAAACTACTTATACGACATGTCCTGACCAAATCGATGGTATGAAGTTGGAGATTTAGTCAGAGGCAATGCGTGATAGACAACGTGCACTCAACCATGATGCGATCGAGTCGGCTGCCATTGTCTCAAGTGTCATAAACAAACCGATGACGTTGAGTTGTGTATATCACCTGTCTACCGACAACTTGCTGTGGCGAAATTTTCTAAGTCCACAATGGACTCAGCGGCATTGCAATCCCCAAGTAAAAAAGCAACAACAAAAAAACTATATCTACAGAGCTGCTTTTGCTACAAGGCATGGCTAAAATGCTTCTAAATATTAAATATGAAAGTTATAGACAATACCATACCTTGTGATGTTCGTAGATAACCCACGACTCAAAAGCACTGTACAGAATTGACGTGGCAATACCGCCCAGCAGGCGGCCAATCATCAGAATGGAAAAGTTATTGAAATGCTAAAACAATATAAATATGCATTTCATTTAGCATATGCACAAAACTGCCTCTCGGCAGTCTCAGAGAAACGTGTAATTTACTATTGAAGTCGGACAAAGTCATATTACCAGCATAAAAGCAAGGCTACATGTGCATAGCACAACAATTTCATCTGGATTTTCTACCTGACCTGGAATGATTTGTATTAAATATTCAACATCACTCAATCAATCATTCAATCACTATTTCAATAGTATTGTCAAGGCCCTCGACAAAAAGAGCATAACATGATTAACAATTTTTTTAATAAAATTAACTGCATGCCATCTTCTACATCTTCTAGTAAACTGTAAACAACGAAACATGTCAGTGAACACACAGAAATGACAATAATATCAAGACAACATAGACACTGACAAAAAGAATATACTAATTAATGAATCGCTGCATCAAATGATCTTGCATTATGTGATACAACATTTAGGCATTACCAATCTCAGTTCCTAAGTAACCTTCTGATTGCATCATAATTTTTTTGTGAAACATGTAATATAACTAAACCTAACAGTAATCAATAGCAAATTATGCAACTTCATAGAGTATGTATATACAGAAAGGTATTAAAAGATGGCAGTGTATTGCAATACCTTCCGAAAACAAACTCTACAGCACTACAATTAACTGGGCAATTGCAGCAAAAAGCAATCTCACCTTAGTCACACAGGCAAGTCCATAGAGCACTCCATAAACAATACAATTTGCTTTGCGGCCACTTCACACACACAAACAACAGCAACACTAGACTTGGGCTCATTAGAACTCATGCAATGCCATGCTAGCTCTGGATTTGCTACTGACTTATGCTGTCTGTCTGTAATCTGTCCATCAAAAGTCGGTATTCTATCAAAACAGCTGAAAGAATGAAGCGGGTTTTTTTGGCATACAGGCTTCTTCAGCTTATCCTACACAATGTTATATGTTTAATGACATCTATAATATTTGTGATAGCTAAGTGTTTAAAACTTTCATCAATCCTTGTGGCGATAATATTTGTGTTGAGAATGACTTCAAATGCTCTTATGAAGTTATACACTACACGTTTAGTTATACACGTTTAACGGCCCTTTTCTGGGACTACCCAGGTGAGCCAGTACCAGAAAGGTAAAACCAATCTGGATTTTACTGATTATAATAACAAACAAAGGACAATATGTAACATACATACTATTTGTCAGCAACAGATCCGACAAATGTTCCAAAGATCATGCTTGAGCCAAATCCAGCAACAAACAGTACTTCAATGTCATGTTTGGACATGTTATAGTACTGATAGAGAGCATAGACATACGGTCCTTGCAACCAATCACCAGCTGTAAAAAATCCAGAAGGACAGTGTGTTCAAATTACAAATGTTAGCTTCAGAGAACTTTGTCCATTGATAAATTAAACTCGAAACAGCAGTACAATCCTGCAAGCCTCTTGAGCACATATACAGAGCACATTTGGTTCTTTCTTAAATGGGAGTCAATCCCAACAACATGAACCAAGCTTACCTAGTTTCTTCAACGTGACCATTAGAAAAAAGTTGAACTTGAAGATTAATATACAAATGTAAACTGGTTGCTGGTTACTGAATGAATTAAGGTAGGAGACAGTGTAGATAACACTGTTGAGGAGAACTGTAGCGTCTTCTTCCTAATCCGAATGTGCTGGTTGCTATCAGCAAGGGCATGCGGCCAGTAAAACTTTGCACCAACATAATCCTTCAGTTCTTAACTGCAGGTGCCGGCTAACGAAGGTTGATATGTATAATGGCCGTAAAATGGTGGTTGGTTGGTTACTGAATGACTTTTCAGTCTCGGTTCGACTGACTGCCAACAAATGAAAAAGTGAAAATTTAGCAACAATAAAATGCAGTGACAGAATATACAACCCGTTAGCGTCTCGTAATAAAATGTCGTAATGACGAATTATATTACCCATTGCCAGCAGAAATACGACAAGATACAATCGCTGAAATGTTCTGAAGTTGGAGTCTGTAGCACTGGAAACGCCCGTTGACTTGTGTGTCAATACGAACAACGCAATGCAGATAAAAGTCAGGATCCAAAATCCAACAACAAACATATCCATTGTTTCGCTACGTTTGTCGCTGTCACAGTCGGAATAACAGCTCGCAGATTAGTAACTTTCTATTTTAACGACTTGACTGTTTTGTTTACAACGCAACGCAAAGAATATAACTTTATGAACACGTAGCAGACCGTAGAATATTTACCGAACAACGTATTCGAGTCCCGCCATTCGGACGTAGGCAAGTTAGGTTGAGTTATTTTATGTTTTGACGTGTTTCTAGCAGAGCATGAATTCAGCGTTAGCAGCGACTCTCGCGCTAAACAACGCTCCTACTTATCACGGGCTTGCGCGGTAGTGCCAGCTCCTGGGTTAACGGCGACGGGCTTCGTCAATGGGAGATGGCAATTTTCGACCCCCCCCCCACAGAATCAACACCACTTAACCGATCGCCAAAACATTTCGTACCGGTGATTACGTCGATGGTCCCTACAGCTGTGCGTAATTTGGTGCAAATCCGTCAATGGGGGCTTCTGGGCAAATCAGCAAATGGGTGAAATACTTTTTCGTAACTCGTTTGAGCCATCAAGCGTGAAAATCCGTCGACGGGTCTGACGTGTAGGTGGGGTTGATCAACCCCACCTACACGTCAGACCCGTCGACGGATTTTCACGCTTGATGGCTCAAACGAGTTACGAAAAAGTATTTCACCCATTTGCTGATTTGCCCAGAAGCCCCCATTGACGGATTTGCACCAAATTACGCACAGCTGTAGGGACCATCGACGTAATCACCGGTACGAAATGTTTTGGCGATCGGTTAAGTGGTGTTGATTCTGTGGGGGGGGGGTCGAAAATTGCCATCTCCCATTGACGAAGCCCGTCGCCGTTAACCCAGGAGCTGGCACTACCGCGCAAGCCCGTGATAAGTAGGAGCGTTGTTTAGCGCGAGAGTCGCTGCTAACGCTGAATTCATGCTCTGCTAGAAACACGTCAAAACATAAAATAACTCAACCTAACTTGCCTACGTCCGAATGGCGGGACTCGAATACGTTGTTCGGTAAATATTCTACGGTCTGCTACGTGTTCATAAAGTTATATTCTTTGCGTTGCGTTGTAAACAAAACAGTCAAGTCGTTAAAATAGAAAGTTACTAATCTGCGAGCTGTTATTCCGACTGTGACAGCGACAAACGTAGCGAAACAATGGATATGTTTGTTGTTGGATTTTGGATCCTGACTTTTATCTGCATTGCGTTGTTCGTATTGACACACAAGTCAACGGGCGTTTCCAGTGCTACAGACTCCAACTTCAGAACATTTCAGCGATTGTATCTTGTCGTATTTCTGCTGGCAATGGGTAATATAATTCGTCATTACGACATTTTATTACGAGACGCTAACGGGTTGTATATTCTGTCACTGCATTTTATTGTTGCTAAATTTTCACTTTTTCATTTGTTGGCAGTCAGTCGAACCGAGACTGAAAAGTCATTCAGTAACCAACCAACCACCATTTTACGGCCATTATACATATCAACCTTCGTTAGCCGGCACCTGCAGTTAAGAACTGAAGGATTATGTTGGTGCAAAGTTTTACTGGCCGCATGCCCTTGCTGATAGCAACCAGCACATTCGGATTAGGAAGAAGACGCTACAGTTCTCCTCAACAGTGTTATCTACACTGTCTCCTACCTTAATTCATTCAGTAACCAGCAACCAGTTTACATTTGTATATTAATCTTCAAGTTCAACTTTTTTCTAATGGTCACGTTGAAGAAACTAGGTAAGCTTGGTTCATGTTGTTGGGATTGACTCCCATTTAAGAAAGAACCAAATGTGCTCTGTATATGTGCTCAAGAGGCTTGCAGGATTGTACTGCTGTTTCGAGTTTAATTTATCAATGGACAAAGTTCTCTGAAGCTAACATTTGTAATTTGAACACACTGTCCTTCTGGATTTTTTACAGCTGGTGATTGGTTGCAAGGACCGTATGTCTATGCTCTCTATCAGTACTATAACATGTCCAAACATGACATTGAAGTACTGTTTGTTGCTGGATTTGGCTCAAGCATGATCTTTGGAACATTTGTCGGATCTGTTGCTGACAAATAGTATGTATGTTACATATTGTCCTTTGTTTGTTATTATAATCAGTAAAATCCAGATTGGTTTTACCTTTCTGGTACTGGCTCACCTGGGTAGTCCCAGAAAAGGGCCGTTAAACGTGTATAACTAAACGTGTAGTGTATAACTTCATAAGAGCATTTGAAGTCATTCTCAACACAAATATTATCGCCACAAGGATTGATGAAAGTTTTAAACACTTAGCTATCACAAATATTATAGATGTCATTAAACATATAACATTGTGTAGGATAAGCTGAAGAAGCCTGTATGCCAAAAAAACCCGCTTCATTCTTTCAGCTGTTTTGATAGAATACCGACTTTTGATGGACAGATTACAGACAGACAGCATAAGTCAGTAGCAAATCCAGAGCTAGCATGGCATTGCATGAGTTCTAATGAGCCCAAGTCTAGTGTTGCTGTTGTTTGTGTGTGTGAAGTGGCCGCAAAGCAAATTGTATTGTTTATGGAGTGCTCTATGGACTTGCCTGTGTGACTAAGGTGAGATTGCTTTTTGCTGCAATTGCCCAGTTAATTGTAGTGCTGTAGAGTTTGTTTTCGGAAGGTATTGCAATACACTGCCATCTTTTAATACCTTTCTGTATATACATACTCTATGAAGTTGCATAATTTGCTATTGATTACTGTTAGGTTTAGTTATATTACATGTTTCACAAAAAAATTATGATGCAATCAGAAGGTTACTTAGGAACTGAGATTGGTAATGCCTAAATGTTGTATCACATAATGCAAGATCATTTGATGCAGCGATTCATTAATTAGTATATTCTTTTTGTCAGTGTCTATGTTGTCTTGATATTATTGTCATTTCTGTGTGTTCACTGACATGTTTCGTTGTTTACAGTTTACTAGAAGATGTAGAAGATGGCATGCAGTTAATTTTATTAAAAAAATTGTTAATCATGTTATGCTCTTTTTGTCGAGGGCCTTGACAATACTATTGAAATAGTGATTGAATGATTGATTGAGTGATGTTGAATATTTAATACAAATCATTCCAGGTCAGGTAGAAAATCCAGATGAAATTGTTGTGCTATGCACATGTAGCCTTGCTTTTATGCTGGTAATATGACTTTGTCCGACTTCAATAGTAAATTACACGTTTCTCTGAGACTGCCGAGAGGCAGTTTTGTGCATATGCTAAATGAAATGCATATTTATATTGTTTTAGCATTTCAATAACTTTTCCATTCTGATGATTGGCCGCCTGCTGGGCGGTATTGCCACGTCAATTCTGTACAGTGCTTTTGAGTCGTGGGTTATCTACGAACATCACAAGGTATGGTATTGTCTATAACTTTCATATTTAATATTTAGAAGCATTTTAGCCATGCCTTGTAGCAAAAGCAGCTCTGTAGATATAGTTTTTTTGTTGTTGCTTTTTTACTTGGGGATTGCAATGCCGCTGAGTCCATTGTGGACTTAGAAAATTTCGCCACAGCAAGTTGTCGGTAGACAGGTGATATACACAACTCAACGTCATCGGTTTGTTTATGACACTTGAGACAATGGCAGCCGACTCGATCGCATCATGGTTGAGTGCACGTTGTCTATCACGCATTGCCTCTGACTAAATCTCCAACTTCATACCATCGATTTGGTCAGGACATGTCGTATAAGTAGTTTCTGCATTGTTGCGTGGCAATTGGCAAGATTTCAATTGACACGATGCATCGCGCGGTCCCTCGGCGATAGCTGAGCTTCTCGTGTACTTTGCTGTAACCGTACATAGAATTGATGCCACCAGTTTAGTGTCTATGGTTTATGTTTACTGATACTTCTAAGCATATCTGAGCATATTCAAAAAATCGCCATGCTCAAGAAGTAATTGAAGCAAACTGCCGTGTAAGACTTAGCCACTCAAAAACACTGTTTTTTTGTTTGTTTTGTCTGGTAAAATGTTCATTAGTCTACTCATTAACACAAAAATGTTCACACCAGCCATATAAAAATCCTGTTATTGACTGTACAAAACTGCTGAAACAAGGAAAAAGATGTTGCAGCAAAAGTCCATGCATGATCAGCAGTTGGTCAGTTACTGATGGCATACCGTAAGTCTGTCAGTGAGTCAAAACTAGTCTACAGCAGTTTGATATTTGTATATAATAAACTCACATTAATCTGCCTATTGACATAACAACAATTTGTAACAGTTTATCTCCATCATACACAACTTATTTTACATATCTGGTGAGTTCTGCATCTTTGAGGACAAAAGTCTAAGGCGAATGGTGTGTGTGACACAACCAAACATTTTGCCTGTAACTTTGCCAAATGTTCACCGATTTTAAACTTTCTTTCACCGGCAAATTGAATGATAAATTTGTAATGAAGTAACCCATCACAGCTTAAATGCTTGGCTGTGGTACCTTCTGATTTATCATTAATCACAATACATATTTAAGATTGCTGCCACTTTTCTGACATTCATATTTCACAAGGTGTCACAAACCTGTGACATGTTCCGTCGGTTTGCATCTATAATAATTGTGTTGATGTTTTCATGTGTTTGTTTTCTGTTGAGGGATATGGCATCTGCGGGGTGTTTACTGGTTGTGATAATTTATTAAATAATTGGTCGTTGATCTGGATATTGGCATGCAATTTCATAATAACCCTGTCACTGTCAATTTTGAAAGTCAGTGTGATAGATCAGAAATGAACATTTCTCATTCTGTTGCATTAGCATTGATGCATTGTAGTTTGTGATCACAGGATAAATATGTTCTTTTTATGACTTTGGATCGGTGTTCTGACATGAACGTGATGTATTTTTTTTTGTTTTTTTTTGTAGAGTTTTATTCTGTTTCCATTAGCATTGACTATAGATCTGCATTCTGACATGTATTTTTTAGTCTTTTTGTAGAGTTTTTTTGTGATAAAATGGTCTGTGTTACCTCAAGTAAGGTCTTTCTAGTTTTAAGGGGCACTGAGACAATAATGTGTATTCTTGTATATGTCCTAACATCATGTATTCTTCACATGCATATCATAACGTCATGTTCACTGGTCATGCGCAGAGAGGTTTCAGTGATGATCTGCTGGGAACACTGTTTGCTCATGCCGTTCTCGGCAACTCGCTAGTTGCTATTACCTCTGGTGTCGTCGCCCAGAAAGCTGTCGATGTCTTCGGCTTTGTGTAAGTACCAGATGATGCTTTTCAGTGTCCGATTCTTGTTAATAGCAGTTTTTTATTTTTAACGACCACTTCAGTGATCCACATAAGGCAGTTGGTCAGCTGTTAGTTTTAACTTTCAGTCTAATGATAAATGTTAGCATGTATTTGTTTATGGGGAAACATGCTAACATTTATTTTTCGTTAATTGTGTAACTATTTGTGCCTTCAGTGCAACGACACTGTTGGATGGGCGTCAGGAAGAGCATCCAGCCTGTAAAAATTGAATGATGAGGTGTTGTTGGTGTGGTTATCTGTTCGGAGCAAGGTGCAGATTGTTTGCATATATCGTACAGCTGATGCCACTACATCCCAAAACCCCGTCATATCTTGCCTCATTTAAATCCAGACTGGTTTTACCTTTCTGGTGCCGGCTTACACAGGTTGTCCTGGAAAGGAGGCCATTAAACGGGTGAAGTGGTAGTAGTAGTAGTTACGTAACTATTTAATTTAATTTTATTAATTAAAATTTTAATTAATTAATGAGTTATTTTTTCCATAAGGTGCTCGTCATTGTGGCGGATACATTGTAGGAGTCCATTTGACCTGTCTCTGGCAACATTGGTGGTCATGTGTGTCATCATAGCAATGAAATGGGTCGAGAATTACGGCGACTCAACGGCCACCACGCTTCATTCATTTGGAGCCGCTCTCACTGCCATCAGGACTGGTCAGTGAGCACTGAGCAGCCCACATCTGCCATTTGTTATGTTTATTTGATAAGCTGAAACTTGTCTGGAAGCTGCAGTGTTATTTTAAGTGCTTTGGCACTCATGGGTGATTTGCCTCCAGTGCACTGACGCTGTTGGTTGGGCGGCAGGAAGGGCATCGAGCCTGTAAAAACTGAGTGGTGGGGTGCTGGCGTGGTTATCTGTCTGGAGCGAGGTGCAGGTTGTTTGCATATGGCCCAGCTGATGCCACTGCCGCTCACTGTCTCTTGCTTCAATAATTACCTTTCTGGTACTGGCTCATGTGGGTAGTCCCGGACAAAGGGCTGCTAAACAGGTGTGTCTGTGTATGTCTGGAAGCGGCAATACTATTTTAAGTGCATTGGCACTGGTGGGTGATGTGAAGGGTTTGTTGAGAGTTAAATGCTTCCATTATCTCACAAAGTGTGTTTTCTGGGGACCCAATCAACCTGCTGTAACTCCAGGAAAGAGTGTTTATATTAGTCAAAACCACCAGTAATGGTATTGTCTGCTTTGGTAGTTGCCAGAGGTGGTTTCATTGCCTGATTTTGTACTTTGCTGTAACTGTACACAGAACTGATGCCACGAGTTTAGTGTCTATGGTTTATGTTTACTGATACTTCTGAGCATATCCGTTTTTTTTTACATTTTAGTTTTTCTGTTTTGCACTTTTTAGTGGTTGGTTCTGTGTGGTATATTAAGCTGACTCATGTCGGCTTTTGAGTGCACGATAAAATAGCATCTCATATCGTATCATATTGTAGACTACAAGATCCTATGTCTGGGTCTCATTCAGTCGCTGTTTGAAGGCTCGATGTATACATTTGTTCTGGAGTGGACACCCGCACTCACGCCCGCCGATCTGTCACCAGCTAATGTCAACATGGCCACGGACAGTACTGAGCGACCAACGATTCCTCATGGATACATTTTTGCTGGTTTTATGGTGAGTAGGTTATGCCTTCAGTGCTTTGATGCTGTTGGTTGGCCAACAGGAAGGGCATCCGGCCTGTAAAAAGCTGAGTGGTGAGGTGCTGGTGTGGTTATCTGTTTGGAGCGAGGTGCAGACTTGCATATGGCCCAGCTGATGCCGCTGCCGCTCACTGTCTCTTGCTTCAGTAAAATCCAGATCGGTTTTGCCGTTTTGGTACCGGCTTACCTGGGTAGTCCCTGACAAAGGGTTGTTGAACGAGTGAGTGTGTATGTGTGTGTGTGAGTTATGTAATGTTGAGTAATTGTGCAGTTTCAGTCAATCCTGATCTTAAAATTTAGGATGGCTGTTCTCGGAAGTTCTCAGGAAAGCTGAGGATAAACTTTGGAACAATATCTCTTGAAATGTTTAAGAAAAATGGGAAAATGTTTACAAACAACAATGATGTATTTCTCAGTGTCTGTGAATAGGAGACTTCTCTGAGAAATTTTCTAAATTATTTTTAGGAACTTAGAAAAAAATAGACAAGAATTAAGAAGTATTTAGTAATTTCTAGACTTAATTGTTAAAGTCAGTTTTGGTGCATTTTAATAATCAATCTTCCGGCTGTTCAATCTTTATGAGTTTGACATTGTCGGAGTCATTGATAATTGACACAATGTCATATTTTCATGGATAGAAAGGTTTTGCAGACATATGTATTAGCACATGTATGTGCATGAAATTGGTTTGTAAAATTCTTTTTCTTGTCTCACTGTAGGTAGCCATTATGATTGGTTCTTCAATCTTCACAGTGCTTTGCAAGAAGTTTACAGTGGAGTCATTTATGAGGTTCTTCTTGTTTTTGCTATTAGTGTCGGATGCTGCCATTCATATTTTGTCATACATTTTTAGCATCTTTTTATGTAAGCTTTCTGATCACCTTGTATGACAACAGAAGAGGAAGAGCCAGTGAGTGAGTTATGATTTCGAAGAATGGTGTGAGGTTAATGAAGAGAAGCTGCTGGGAGTTGATTCCAGAGACGAGGGGAAGCATACTGGAAGGAACGCTCTGTTATTCATAGAGAAGATGATGTGGATGGGCGAGCGAGTGTGGCCAAAGATGAAGAGTGAGTGCTGTGAGGAGGCTGAACTGTGATGAGGTTATGCAGATATGAAGGTTAAGTTGTTGTGAGAACTTTGTATATAAGTGAAAGAAGCTTCTGTTCAATGTGTTCAGTTATTTTGAGCCATTGTAGTTACATTTTTTTCTTTGCGTACCTCTAACATTTTCTATATTTTGTATTTAAAGGGGGTTCTGGAATTGTGGAGCTGGTGTAACGAAAAAAATCCCCATACCTTCAGGATACTTAAGGAGACTGGTAATGGTTGATAAAGAATGGATGAGGCCAGACCACTGGTTTGGAACAATGCCGTGTTTCCTCGAGTGCTTTGACACTGCTGGTTGTATGACAGGAAGGACAGCTGGCACAGCCACTTATCCCCAGAGTTCTGTCTTGGAACAAATAGAGAAGTTGTACTGTTGGTAGGATATAGGAATGACACTCAGCCAGTGGAAACTTGTGTAAATTATCCTTAGAATTCATTTTTGGAGCAACCCCAGCAAATATGGCCAGTTTTTTGTTAAAAACTTGTGTTTTAGCGATTTTTATAATGACTGTTAGTTGTTTGAATTGTAGGCCAGTGCTGTTCATATCTGGAATCTCGCTGCTAATGCCAATCATATTTCCTGGGGTTGAGTACATTGCTATTCTGTGTACCAGTAATTAAGCAGTAATAGATTTGTATGCTGTATTTGTTTTAATTAATGCTGTAGTGAAAAAATCAAATGTCAAAATAGGTTACTGTTATTCTGTTTTGTTGGTAATGAATGCTGTTATGTGGGATGCATATTTAAAAGATGTTTCAGCGAGTGATGTTGCTGTTTTCTAAATATTGCCTGGTGATGTGTCACTTATTCCTGTGCAGCATAGAAGATCACTTAAAATATTTATTCATTTGATTTACATTTTTGCTCCAGCACAATGAAACCATTGATGTAATTTGAGGTAGCACAGTAGTAAAAGGTTAAAGGTAGCCCATACTCGATTACCGAGCGTAGGGTTCCGGAGCTGATCCCAGTTCTTGGCAGTCAGCCTGCAGCTGACGTGAGTCATAAACCCGGTGGTAGGCTGCCATTACTTTCCACCAGACCCGCAGTTACCCTCGCAACCCTTAAGAGGGCTTCTACCAATTTCACTGTTTGGTGAACAGAGGCACGATGGGTGTGAACAGTTTGCCTAAGACTGTTACCCAACAGCGTTGCGGCTGTGATTTGAACCCAGGCCCTTCTGCGCCTGAGTCCAGCATGCTAACCACTCGGCTACCGAGCCACAGTAGTAGTAACAGCAATTGTATGTTGTCACAGTTTCTAGCATGTAATTGTGGCCACATATACAGTACGAGCAACCCATATACACATTTTCTATTGGTTGTGGTACAGGATGATTTGCCGGCACCCCAGTTAAGAACCAGAGGATTTTGTTGGAGTGAAGTTTTACTGCTCGCATGCCACGGCTGACGGCAACTAATGCATTCATGTATTTATGTTAGGGAAAAGATGCTATTCTGACTGGTGTTACCTGTTACCATTACAGTTTGAGAAAAAAATTGCATAATAAGATACTATTGAACAAAAGCACACATATCAATAACGATGACTTTCTAATAAGAATGTTATACAAAGATTCGTATTAGTGACTTATATTAATCGTTTATCATTGTTCTATTTCTTTGCTTTTTATACTTGTATTTTATATGAGTTGCGTTTGACTACTTCTAAATAAACGAATGTATGATGATGATGATGAACTGTCTGTGTACTTTGTTGCTTATTCTCAGTACAGTTTGTTTAAATCTTTACTTTGTTGTCATGTTTTGCTGCAGAACCAGTTAATCATCTTCAGTGGATTCATTGTGTTTGAAGTGTGTGTTGGCATCTTCTGGCCGGCTCTCGGAACCATGCGTGGAAAATATGTTCCCGAAGCGAGTGAGTTTCTAGTAAATGATTACTCATATGCTTAGTGACCGATCTTTTGCAGTGAAATTTTCTGTCATGTGAGAAGACGCTTTGATCCAGTGCTTTGACATTTTTTGTTGGTTTCCTGAATTGGCAGTAGCCTGTCTACAACAATTTCTGTAGCGGCTTTCTATCCCAGACAGTGCACGTGAGTCAGTACCACATACACATTCAGTTGCTGATTCTACCTTTGTGGGTATTATACAGTGTCTTTGGTAAATTTCCTCTGTTTACTACTTTGACAGCATACAGATCTCTTTGTTATTGCTATTGTTGTCGTCATCATCATTGTCTGATTTATTGCTACTAAAATTAGTTCGCTTGACAAGAATTCAATAATGTGGAAGTGGCTACTGTCATTGGTGTTGTTTTCTTCTTTCACTGAGCGTCCACCTCCACGGCTTGCATCTCGACGCCCAATATGGTCAGATGTGACATCTGTAGACACAGTTACGCAGTGGAGAGAGGACTGGTCGTCGGCTTCTGTTGTCAACCACACTATTGTTACTGACCCTACTATCCGACAGCCAGGTTTCGATCTCCCTCGTCATACATGGTCTCTGATGAACCGTTTCCGGACAGGTCAAGGCCCATGTCATGCTAACTTGCACAGTAACCCAGTCACCTTCCTGTGATTGTGGCCAGCAACAGACCACGAACAAAATTTGAAGGCGGACTGAATCTACTCCACGAAGCAGATGATGACGCAGTATGGCTGGAATTCACAGCGACTGCAGCACTCATGAAATAATAATAAAATAAACTGACGTACTTAGCACTGGACCTTTCTTGATTTGGTTATTGGCAGCCCCACAACACCTCGCATGTGTGGCTGCAGTGCCTTGTGATTTGTCGTTGATCGATTTTTCTGACATTGATGTTTCCCCAGTTGGTGTGGCGGCATATGCGGGACAGATGGGGTTTTTGGTAACCTGTTTGCTGCGGGTTTACCAAGGAATCTTCCAGTGAGGAGGTTTTGTGGATCGGTTGGGATTTGGCAGATTTCTGGCCGTGAGTTAGTGACCTCACTTTTTTGGCCCACCCTGTAGGTCTACACTATTTATCCGGGTAAACCACTAGTCAATGTTATTGTAAGCGGTATAGAGTGAACTATGAACGATATGCTCGTTGTTTGCAGCTCGTGCAACCGTGATGAACTTCTTTCGTGTTCCTCTCAACTTCATTGTTGTCGTCATCCTGCTTCAGGTTACCTCCCAGCTGTCCACTGTTTAACTCTTGAGACCATTTTATTTTTATATTTGCTGATGCCTAAAGGCAAAAAGGTAAAGGTGAATTGAGTATAGCAGTTTGCAACACTCCTCACTGCTACAGGAGCTCACACACCATACGGGATCACACAGTGTCACCTGTCACCCAGCAGAGGTGACATTCCCACCTTTACCCCAGCCAAAGCTGATACTCGATCAGGCGACCCCAGAGAAATGCAAGGCTCAGTTGACTTAGTTGGCTGATTACATACCGAGATGTGATACCCTTCCAAAGACGCATGTTTACTTTGTCCATGCGACAAACGCCGTTAACCACTATGCTATGCCACCAACATATATTTGGTTATTTATATACCAGTCTTGTGCCTTCAGTGCTTTGATGCTGTTGGGTGGGCAGCAGGAAGGGCATCCAGCCTGTAAAAACTGAGTTGTGGGGTGCTGGCGTGTTTATCTGTCTGGAGTGAGTTGCAGACTTGCATATGGCCCAGCTGATGCCATTGCCACTCACACACACACACACACACACACACACCCATTTAACGGCCCTTTGTCCGGGACTACCCAGGTGAGCCGGTACCAGAAAGGTAAAACCGATCTGGATTTTACTGAAGCAAGAGACAGTGAGTGGCAGTGGCATCAGCTGGGCCATATGCAAG
>Ga0126330_10000119_pt1 | contig 21451 bp, 20 predicted proteins | sample InaspJWI91metaG_FD_97004 | JGI IMG/M metagenome (GOLD analysis project Ga0126330, IMG submission 97004) | Marine gutless worms symbiont microbial communities from Oahu, Hawaii - Inanidrilus sp. 2 OAHU.JWI-91 metaG | ecosystem: Host-associated > Annelida > Digestive system > Unclassified...
TATGCGTATCGTCCAGCAGGCTGTAAAAACTTCAAAGATCACTTGGAAAGACGTTACCTGGGATATGGACCCCATATCCGAGTACTTTATGCCTGCTGGAGCTTTTTAGAGAACCGAAAAATGAATTTCCCTTGAATGGGCTGGATCTAGCAGCCCCCGTATGCAAGGTGTGCGTTGGCATGAAAAGGGAAAAAGTACGCGCCCTTAAGGAACTGGCGTATTACAGCAGCCTGGGGTTCCAGGTGGCGCTGTCCATATTTATCGGTCTGGCTTTCGGCGTCTATCTCGATCGGAAATTCGAAACGGCCCCGTGGCTGACCCTGATTTTTCTGGGATTTGGAATTGCAGCGGGATTCCGGAATATCGCGCTCGCCATTAAAAAGAGCCGCAAGTTCTAACGACCCGGAGACCAGAGGAACACGAGCAAGGTGGATATCCAAAAACGGTTACTAAAATTCGTTACCCGCTGCAACTGGGTCCTGTTCGCCCTTTTCAGCTTGGGCGGATGGTGGCTGGCAACGCCTGGTTTTGCCCGGGGCGTGCTATTCGGTGGCCTGCTGGTAACGGTTAATTTCCATTTGCTGGCGCGGACCCTGAATAAGGCGCTGACCCCCCCGAATCTTTCCTCCCACAACTCCGTTTTAGCCAAATACTATATGCGTTTCATTGCCAGCGGCATCATTATATTCATATTGATTGCCGGGCATTTCGTTAACCCCCTGGGGTTGATAGTCGGCCTTTCGGTTGTAGTGGCCAGCATTATCCTGGCGACACTCTTAGAAGTGAAAAACCTAATTTTCAAGGAGGCGGTCTAAGGTGGAACATCCCTATATGATTTTCGTACATCTGTGTGAGTTGATCGGTCTGGGGAGCTTTGCGCATCACTATCCCCATGTCATCTATTCCTGGATCATTATGATCTTTCTCATCGTTGTCGGGGGCTTGGCCGTCAAGGGTCTCAGCATGATCCCGACCAAAGGCCAGAACTTCTGGGAGATCGTTATCGACGGCATGGAAGAGTTCATGGTGGATCTGACCGGTGATGAAGGCCGCTGGTTCTTCCCGCTCATCGCCACGGTATTTCTGTATATCGCCGCGTGCAACCTGTCGGGTCTGTTGCCCGGCTTCTATCCGCCTACCGCCAGTCTCAATACCACGGCCTCATGCGCCCTGGCTGTGGTTATTTTTACACACATCATCGGCGTTAAGTATCACGGCGCGGCCTACATCAAACACTTTCTCGGCCCGATCTGGTGGATGGTTCCGATCATCTTTCCGATTGAGATTATCGGCCACCTGGCCCGGATCATGTCCCTCTCCTTCCGTCTGTTCGGAAATATGATGGGTCACGAGCTGGTCCTGGCTATTTTATTCATGCTGGCCGGCGCTTTCTTCGCCCCGCTGCCGATTATGGCCATGGGTGTTTTTGTGGCCCTGGTACAGGCGTTTGTATTTTTTCTGCTCTCCATCATGTACTTTACCGGTGCGATGGAGCACGCGCACTAAGCGTATAAACCGGGTCGGCAATTTCAGGCCCGTCGAATTTTGTACAATAAATGGGATATTGTACACGTAATGGGATAATGGAAGAAGCAAACTAAAACCTTTCAAATTAAGGAGAAGTAGGTATGGAAGCTCAAGCATTACAGTTTTTTATCGCGTGTGCCACGGCCGCCGGTTTCGGTATCGCCATCGCAGCTTTCGGTTGTGGTATTGGCCAGGGTCTCGGTCTGAGGTCTGCTGTTGAAGGTATTGCCAGAAACCCCGAGTCTTCCGGTAAGGTTACCGTAACCTTGCTGATCGGCCTGGCGCTGATCGAGTCTCTGTGTATCTACGCACTGGTAGTATCCCTTATCCTTATTTTTGCCCATCCGCAGGCTGGTGCCATTGCGAGTCTGTTCGCAAAATAAGATAAGCGCGATATAGGAGTTCCGAAAAAAGGGGCGTGCCTTTCAGGCAGCGCCCCTTTTTTTGTAAGGTGGAAGGTAGAAGGCTGAAGGTAGAAGGAAAACCTGGCTTAAGCGCTTTTTCCTTCAGTCTTCAGCCTTCTACCTCAAGTACCTTTCTTAAAAACCTGCCTGTATGGGAGGTCGCCAAACCGGCGATCATTTCCGGTGTGCCGGTACCGATGATTTCACCGCCCATATCACCGCCCTCCGGGCCCAGGTCAATCACATGATCGGCTGTCTTGATGACATCCAGGTTATGTTCGATAACGATCACCGTATTGCCGGCGTCCACAAAACGATTGAGTACAGCCAGCAGGTTGCGGATGTCATCCACGTGCAGGCCGGTTGTGGGTTCGTCCAGAATATAGATCGTCCGGCCGGTGCTGCGCTTGCTCAACTCCCGGGCCAATTTGATCCGTTGGGCTTCACCCCCTGATAGCGTCGTGGCCGGCTGCCCGAGATGAATGTACCCGATGCCGACATCTATCAGGGTCTGCAGCTTGGGCCGGATAGAGGTGATGTTTTTGAAAAAGGTCATGGCCTGGTTAACGGTCATGTCGAGCACGTCCACAATGGTTTTGCCCTTATAGCGAATCTCCAGGGTTTCCCGGTTGTAGCGTTTGCCTTCACAGGCATCACAGGGAACGTAGATGTCCGGCAGAAAGTGCATCTCAATCTTCACCACGCCGTCGCCGCGGCAGGCCTCGCAGCGGCCGCCTTTGACATTGAAACTGAAACGGCCCGGCTTGAAACCGCGCACCCGGGCCTCCGCTGTTTTGGCGAACAATTCCCGAATGTGACTGAAGACGCCCGTGTAAGTACCGGGATTGGAGCGCGGTGTTTTACCAATGGGGGCCTGGTCTATATTGACCACCTTGTCGACAAACTGCAGGCCTTCGATCCCCAAGTGGTGTCCGGCCGGAATGCGGCTGTAATGCAGATGGCGGGCAAGCAGCGCATGCAGGGTTTCCAGCACAAGCGTTGATTTACCCGAACCGGAGACCCCGGTCACGCAGATGAAACAGCCCAGTGGAAACTGCACATCGAGTCGTTTCAGGTTGTTGGCACCGGCACCCTTGAGGGACAGGCAACGACCGTTGCCCGGTCGGCGCCGAGTGGGCAATTCAATGCGCTTTTGCCCCGCCAGGTATTGTCCGGTCAACGATGCCGGTGATGTCACCAAAGCATCCGGGGAACCGCTGAAAACCACTTGGCCGCCATGCATGCCGGCCCCGGGCCCCATGTCCACGACGTAATCAGCAGCCCTGATCGTCTCTTCATCATGCTCTACCACTAAAATGGTATTCCCCATATCCCGCATTGCCAAGAGGGTCGTGAGCAGGCGTTGGTTGTCCCGCTGGTGCAGGCCGATGCTGGGTTCGTCCAGGACATACAGTACCCCGGTCAATTTGGAACCAATCTGGGTGGCCAGCCGTATGCGCTGACTTTCCCCCCCCGATAAGGTTGCGGCAGATCTGTCCAGGGTCAAATAGGAGAGGCCGACATCATCCAGAAACCGCAAACGTCCGGATATTTCCTTGAGTATTTTTTCAGCCACCGCGGCTCTTTGCCCGGTGAGTTTCATCTGGCTAAAAAAGGCGATGGCCGCCATGATGGGCATCGCCGTAATCTGGGCCAGGGTTTTGCCCGCGACCCGCACCGCCCGGCCCGGAGCATTCAGGCGGGTCCCCCGGCAACCCGGGCAAGGCCGGAAGGTCATGAACCGTTTTATCTCTTTGCGGGCCGCGTGCGAATCGGTTTCCAAATAGCGGCGCTGCAACTGAGGGATGACCCCCTCGAACGTTTTTTTATAGATGTGCCGCCGGTTCTGTTTTTCAAAATAAAAGGGGATCTCTTCTTCCCCGGATCCGTGCATCAACACCCGGCGAAAAACTGGCGGCAGTTCTTGATAGGGCGTGTAGATATCGGATTTATAATAACGGGTAAGGGCGTCTAAAAAATCCGTGAAGTGGACCGTACTGCGATTGGCCCAGGGGACAATGGCCCCTTCGCGCAAAGACAGGGCCGGGTTGGGGACGATCAGATCTTCATCGAACTCTGTTTTTGAGCCCAGCCCATCACATTGCGGGCAAGCCCCGTGTGGAGAATTGAAAGAAAAACTGGCCGGCGTGAAAGGCGGGTAGCTGACACCGCATTCGATACACACCGGCTTTTCAGTAAATACTAAAGGCGCCTGGTCAATCACATCGATAATCGCCGTTCCGTCCGACAGGGCTAAGGCCAGTTCGAGCGAATCGGCAAACCGGTTGCGCATGGTGTCTTTTACGATCAGGCGATCGACCACGACCTCCAAGCTATGCGCTTTGTCCGCATCGAAGTTACCGGTCGACTCGATATCATAAATCGTCTCATCAATCCGTACTCTCGAAAATCCATCCTTGCGCAACCGTTCAATCAGGCCGGACAGGTCACCTTTTTCCCGGGTTATGAGCGGGGCCAGTAATTGTATCCGGCTGTCCGCAGGTAACTCAAAAACTTTGGTCTGGATCTGGCTGGCTGTTTGGGCGGTAATGGGACGGTCGCATTTATGACAGTGCGCAGTCCCGGCTCTGGCGAACAACAGTCTCAGAAAGTCGTAAATTTCCGTCACAGTGCCGACTGTGGAGCGCGGGTTGTGACTGGCAGCTTTCTGCTCAATGGCAATGGCCGGTGACAACCCTTCGATCATATCGACATCCGGTTTGGCCAATCTTTCCAAAAACTGGCGTGCATAGGTGGACAGGGATTCCACATAGCGCCGCTGGCCTTCAGCATAGAGGGTATCGAAGGCCAGGGTGGATTTGCCCGAACCGGACAGCCCGGTCACGACAACCAGCTGGTTGCGGGGCAGGTCCAGGTCCACATTTTGCAGGTTATGTTGACGGGCGCCCCGGATTGTTATTGTTTTTTGAGTCATGCGTAAGCACCGGATTAAGAATTTGTCAGCCAGGCCAAACCTTCAGTATAATACTCAACCGCCTCCTCTTTGTAAACAGGGTCCGAGGATGTCAAACCAGGCCCTACCAGCGCCTTACTTGCCAGATCCGCCCTGATTTCAATACAATGTTAAAAAAATGTTAGAAAAGTGAAAAAACAAGTTATTCGGAGAAAATGGGAGATTTTCAGAGAATTAATTTTTTGATTACGAAAGAATGATGCTGTGGATGTTGCTAAAATAGTTGAATATACTGATTTGAACAGAAAATGTGTATTCATTGGGGCTCGTAAGAATTGGATCTGAAAAATACGTTAAAACAGTTAGATATAAATTGTTGATAACTGCTTCAGAGGCGCTGTATAAATCCGATTCTTCCGGATTGACAGATTGCGCCCCAATGGATAAAAAGATCCTCAACCTTGTTCAAAGGTTTCTGGATGACCCTACACTCCGGATAAACAATAATTTTACATTCAATTTCACCTGAATTGTACGATAAAACTCTGCTTTGACAGAAGATAGCAATCTGTTTGTCTTTTAACGAAACTCATATGCAATCAACCTGGCAAGACGTAAAAAAAATTCTCAAAGCACAGATCCCCGGACACAGCTACCGGATGTGGATCGAGCCGTTGGAATTGAAATCAGCCAATGGCACCCAGTTTGTCTTGGCTGCGCCCAATTTTTTTTCCAGAAAACGGGTGCTTGATCAGTATGGTGCCACCATTGAAGCCGGTCTGCAGAAATTGACCGGGAATTCCACCCGGCTGATTGTCGAGATTACCAACGGAGCCAGGCGTAAACGGTCAACCAGCCCTGAGCGGATTCAATTAAAAATCCCCAAAATTCAAATCCGGCCCCACAGTGGTCGCACCCTGCGCCGGGAGTTCACCTTCGATCAGTTTGTAGTTGGATCGAATAATGATTTTGCCTACTCCGCTTCATTGTCGCTGGCATCCCGGAAATTGGGGCAGCAGAATTCACTGTTCCTTCTCTCGCGAACCGGTATGGGCAAAAGTCACCTCTCCCAGGCTATCGGCCACCATATTCTGGCCGAACATCCTTCGGATCAGGTTTATTACATTACCGCTGAGGATTTTACCAACGAAATGATCGATGCCTTTCGGCACGACTGCGTCAATGCCTTCAAAAACAAATACCGCACCGGGTGTGACGTGCTGCTGCTCGAGGATGTTCACTACCTGAGCGGTAAAGAACGGACTCAGATCGAATTGGCCCTGACCCTGGACTCTCTGCTCGAATCCGGCAAGAAGCTTATTTTCTCAAGTTGTAACCTGCCGGCGGACATTCCCAAACTAAACGACAAGCTCAGGTCCCGGTTGAGCAGCAGTCTCATTTCGGAGATCGATCCGCCTGGATTCGGAACCCGGGTTCGCATTCTGCGCAAGAAGGCCCAGATTTATGGGGAAATCGTTGCGGATGATGTACTCCAGTACCTGGCCGGAGAATTGACCGATGACGTCCGGCAACTGGAGAGCGGCCTGGTGGGTATCACGGCCAAATCATCCTTATTGGGAGTGCCGATCGATCTGGATCTGGCAAGTAGTGTCGTAAAAAACATTGTCCGCACAAGAAAGAATATTACGATAGATGTGATTAAAAAATTGGTCTGTAAGGAATACAAGGTGTCGGTCAGCGACGTGATGTCTAAGTCCCGGCGACGGTGCTTTGTAAAACCGCGGCAGGTTGCCATCTATCTCTCCCGGAAATACACGGACTCGCCTCTGCAGGCCATCGGGAAAAGCTTCAAGCGCTACCATGCCACAGCCCTGCATTCTATTAATGCGGTCGAAAGGGAAATGAAACTCAAAGGCGCTACAAGCAGACAGGTTGAATATCTATCCAAGAAGCTTGAGGCGGGTCAGTTTTAGTAGAACCCATCTCAAAAAAGTCTTTTGGCCCAAACTCGGTGTTGGGCGCTCGGAATAAATCCCCGAAAGACCTTATGTATTCCTCCAGTATATTCCTCACGGCCGCCTTGATGTTGAACCAAAATCCGTTTTTTGAGAAAGGTTCTAGTAGGGTTTCAGAAATTCATTGTATTTTGGCATTGATTGTTTCCGAAAATAGAAGGTCTTCCAGGATTTCCATCTTGGCCACCTGATCGCTTTCAATCGCGCACCGCAAACACAGGGCACAATACTTGCGGCAAATCCGGTCTTCAGGGTTGAATTCTCCAAAACAGCCGATGTGTTGATCAAGCAGCGGTCGCGTTTTATTCTCTAATCTCATCTTCCATCCTCGAGGCTTATCAGGTCCAGCATCTGATGGTGTATTTTTCCGTTTGTGGCCAGCAGTTGCGGCATATCAATCGTGAACTCGTGATCGCTAAAATCCGTGACCCGGGCTCCGGCCTCACGCGCTATGAGCAGCCCGGCCGCTGTGTCCCAGGGTTTGAGGTTCTGTTCCCAGAAACCTTCGAAACGCCCGCAGGCCAGATAGCACAGGTCCAGGGCAGCGCTGCCTAGTCGGCGGACACCCTGGGAAGCCGCCAGGCAACGGGAAAGGCGTATCATAATCTTATCAAGAATATCACCTACATTGTAGGGAAAGCCCGTGACCAGCAAGCTTTCGCTGACATCCGGGGTGTCGGAAACACGGATGGTCTGTCCGTTTAACTGGGCCCCTTTTCCCTTGACGGCGGAAAAAAGTTCCTTGCTGACGGGATTGTAAACGACCCCGCAAATGATATCGTTCCCCCGAGCACAGGCAATCGATACCGCGAAAAGGCCCAGCGAGTGCGCAAAGTTGGTTGTTCCATCCAGAGGGTCGATGATCCACCGAAAGGCGGAAGAGCCGTCACTGAGGCCGCTTTCTTCAGCCAAAATAGCATGATCCGGAAAAGCTGCCTGGATAGTGGTTATAATCGCTTTTTCCGAGGCCGTGTCGGCATCGGTCACCAGGTCAATCGCTCCCTTTTTGTTGATTTCCAACAGGCGGCCCATTTTTCCCATCAGCACTTCGGCTCCGTGGTGGGCGGCCTTGAAGGCAACACTGTTTATCTTACCGAAATCCATTGCAGATTTTCTATATCGGTTTATGCGTGCTGTCAACTCCTGCGCGCTCTGTTTATCTTTTAGCCGGCGACGGCAGCCTGGTTATCACCGCCTCGACAAGCGGTTTCAACGTAGCACGGTCAAGGGCTGAAATGGGAATGCCGTTCAAGCGGGCTGCCATGATCGCTACATCCTCCGGGATGACCCGGTCCATTTTGTTGAGAACGGGAATACAGGGGATGTGGCCGATGCGCAGATCAGCAATGATGCGTTCCACCGATTCAATTTGGGCTTTGTAACGTGGATTGCTGATGTCGATCACATGCAGCAGTAGATCGGCACCTTCCAGTTCTTCTAGGGTGGCTCGAAAGGCCGCCACCAGATCCCGGGGGAGATTATGGATAAATCCGACCGTGTCGGTAATGATAACCTCCAGATCCTGGGGGAAGCGCAGGCGGCGGCTGGATGGGTCCAAGGTCGCAAACAACCTGTTTTCAGCCAGGACCTGGCTGTCGGTCAATGTATTCAGTAGGGTCGATTTGCCGGCGTTGGTATAACCGATAATCGAAATAACGGGCAGCCCTTTTTTATGCCGCCGGGCTTTCTGCTGAGCGCGTTGTTTGCGAACCTGTTTAACGGATTTCTCCAGGCGGCCTATGCGACTGCGAACCCGGCGGCGGTTGATCTCGAGCTTGGTCTCCCCGGGGCCGCGGCCACCGATACCCCCGGTCAAGCGCGACATGGCAGTGTTTTTAGTAACCAGGCGCGGCAGCAGGTATTTCAACTGGGCCAGTTCGACCTGCAGTTTGCCCTCGCGCAAGATTGCCCGCTGGGCAAAGATATCCAGGATAAGTTGAGTACGGTCCAGCACCTTGATATCTTCGAGCTTGCCGGTGATCGACCGGATCTGGGATGGATTGAGATCTTGATCGAAGACAATCAGGGTGGCCGCTCTTTGGAGGGTCAGGATGGCGAGATCCTGCAGTTTGCCCAGTCCCATCAGGAACCGGGCGTCGGCTTTCTTACGCTGCTGCAAGACAGTATCCAGGACGATAATACCACTGGTGCGGGCCAATTCTTTCAACTCATCCAGACTCTCCAGGGCCTTCCGGCGCGAGTGGGTCGTCACACTGACCAACAGGGCCCGCTCACGGGTATCGCCGGCCGCAATGGCGGTCCGGGTTTGGGCCATCTCCGTTTCCAAGGCACGGATTTGTTCCCGGCAGTCGATGTCCAGCTGGTCCAACCGCAGCGGCTTGGGGATGTGATAGGGCGGGCCTTCAACCTGGCCGGGAAAAATGTGGGCCATATGTATCGGACCGGGCAGACCGTCGCCGCCGACGGTGATGGCTGCCATCATGTCAAGGCGCAGAAGCGCAAGGTCGGTCAGGTCATCGCGGGTGAGCGTTTCATTCCCTAAATGGGTATGGATGCAGCGCAGGCCCAGCAAACGGCCTGGATCGGTGCGGTATTCTCGCAATCCGGGAATCATGATCGACTGGTGGTCACCTACGATGACGTGCGTAACCTTGCCCAATCGATTGATTAACAGGCCTATCTGTCGACCCGTATCCTTTGACAGCCGGCAAATATCCCGGGTTAGTTCCGGGGAGACCAATTGAGTGGGCTGCACCCGTCGCCGATACAGGTTTTCAATCTTTCTGGTGTGATTGGATTTGAGACCGCCCGTATTTCCGAAAATCCGCTTCATGAATCGTGGTTACATGCCTCCAGGCATCATGTCGGGGGCGGGATTCTCGAAACGCGTATAGGCATTGAGAAATGTCAATGGTGCGGTTCCAACCGGGCCGTTTCTCTGTTTGGCCACGATCAGCTCGGCTTTGCCCCGGTTGGGGTTGTTTTCGTCTTTGTTGTAAACTTCATCCCGATAGATAAATGCAACCACGTCGGCATCCTGCTCCAGTGCTCCGGACTCGCGCAAGTCGGATAGCTGGGGGCGTTTGTCGCTGCGCTCTTCCAGTTTGCGGTTAAGCTGGGACAAGGCGATGACCGGCAAATCAAGCTCCTTGGCAAGGGCTTTGAGGGAACGGGATATATCAGAGATTTCCAAGTCACGGCGTTCGGTATTGGCATGCGACCGCATCAGCTGCAGGTAGTCGATAAATATCAATCCTAAATCTTTTTCCATTTTCAGCCGCCGGGCTTTGGCCCGGATGGTCATGGCGGTTACATCCGGCGAATCATCTATATACAGCGGCGCTTCACTGAGTGCGCCGGCAGCATCGGTAATCTTGACCCAGTCTTCGCGACTGAAAAATCCGCTGCGCAACCGCGAGGAATCGATGCGCGCTTCCGAGCACAACAGACGCATGGAAAGCTGTTCCTTGGACATCTCCAGCGAGAAAAAGGCTGTGGGGACGTTCCCCTCGAGCGTGGCGTTGCGGGCTATATTCAGGGCCAGAGCGGTTTTGCCCATACTCGGCCGGCCGGCCAAAATAAGCAGGTCGGAAGGCTGCAGGCCGGCAGTCATTTTATCCAGTTGGGCGAACCCGGTAGGGACCCCGGTGATCAAGGCCTTGTTGCCCTGGCGCTCCTCCAGGGTGTCGATGTTCGACTCAATAATCTTACCCAACGGGTAGAAGGCCGGTTTGATCTTGTTCTCAGAGATTTCGAAAATGGCGGTTTCGGCGAAATCCAGGACATCATCCACCTGGCCGCGGTCCTCATAGCACTTTTTTACGATGGCGTTGGATTGCTCGATTAACCGCCGGAGGCAGGCTTTGTCATGGATGATCTTGGCGTAATGTTCGGCATTGGCAGCCACTGGAACCGAATCCACCAAGCCGGCCAGGTAGGCCGCGCCGCCGGCTTTTTCGAGTTGATTCTGTTCTTTCAGCAAGTTGGTCAGGGTCACCAGATCGATGGGTTCATTCCGGGAAAACAGCTCCGTTATGGCCCCGAAGATTTTCCGGTGCGAGGTTTTATAAAAATCCTCAGGTGACAGAATTTCAACCACGTCCAGCAGGGTTTCATTGTCAATCAGGATGGCGGCCAGGATGGAATCCTCAGCCTCTAAACTCTGGGGCGGAACGTGGTAGAGGGCTGGATCTTTGTTCGTTTGCGTGGGATTGTCCGGCATTGATGGCCCCGCTTGGCGAGTCGCCAAATCGTTTTGTTGGAATGCCGCCCGGGCAGGGTGGGCGGCTCCATGCGCATGTTTCCAGCGGTTTTGCGTTACCGGGCAGGCCCTCGGTCGCGACTGCCCGGTAGCAGGTACATATTATTGCTCGGCAACGACTTCAACCGAAATTTCCGGCTCGACTTCCTTGTAAACCCGCACGGGCACTTTGAAGGTGCCGGTGGTTTTGATGGGTTCTTTCAAGAGGATCATGCGCCGCTCAACTTTGACTTCCTGTTTGGCCAGGGCGGTGATGATATCGCGAGTGGTCACCGAGCCGTAAAGCTGGTCGCCGTCGGCTACCTTGGCTTCGATCGTGCACGTTACCTCCTCCAGCTTTTTGGCCATCTCCTGGGCCAGTTCCTTTTCCTTGGCGATCTGAAGATCGAACTTGGCTTTCTGCTGGGACAGCAATTTGCGATTCGCAGCCGTGGCTTCAACCGCCTTGCCCTGGGGCAGCAGGTAGTTGCGGGCATACCCGGGGGCCACATCGACTTCACTCCCGATGATCCCCAGCGATTCAATGGTTTCTTTTAAAATCAGTTTCATTATTTCCTCCGTCTAATGACAGTATCTTACTGTTTCTCTATCTTTCGAAAATTTACCCACATGTCGAAAAATCCCAGCACAATCACTACCAGGGCGAATACATGTTGGATCGCGATCAGGGTATAAATAAATGTACGCGCCATGCGGGGGAACTTCTTTTTATCAAAAAAATAAGCGACAATCGCAATGCCATGCAAAAAATAGATCGTCATGAAGATCAGGATGCCGTTCAGCCCGATCAATCTGATGCCGGTATCCGGCAGCAACAGTGCGATTCCGCAGCCAATCGCGCCCCAAACCAGTTTTTCAGGCGTCGACCAGGTTGTCAACCTGCCAAAATCCGGATAGGGCAATGCGAAGCCCCTAAACAGCGGTTTCGCCAGCAGCAGGCAGATCCAACTCACAAACAGGGTCGAGACCAGCACCAGTGACGGAACGAGGCGTACCAGGGCGTATTGGATCCTATCCAGCGAGTCTTCCACCTGGTGGATCGTTTCCACAGGGATGCCCATCTGCTTATAGAGCGCCAGCGTGATTTCCAGGTTTTTAAGAACATACGCGGAAATCATCTCTATCAAAGAGGTGCCTTGGGCGGAACTGTAAAAGAGCAAAGCTGTGAATCCGGTTGCCAGGACTGCCAGGCAGGTATACCCAATGGTCTTTTCAATAGGCAGATTCTGCTCGAACAGTTCTCCCAACACGAACCCAGTCAACATCAGACCCAGAAAGAACAGCGCATCGACCGGGAGGCCTCCCAGGATTATGGCGATGACGATAGTCGTTAGGACCGGTACCGCACCACCTAGCCGGCGTCCCAGCTTTACCCGGTAGAACAGAATCGGTAGCGGAATGAGAACGGCTGTAAATAAACCGAAGATGGGCAAAAAGACAGATACGGCAAAGACAAGACCGGTGATGACAACACCGTTGATAATATCCTTTACCACCTGCCCACCCATCTCCTGCGGCACGATTTCTGCTCCCCCGGGGTGATCAGTTGTTAACGCAGATCGGCTGTGCCGACATATGGCAGCAGCGCAATCGTCCGGGCCCTTTTAATCGCATGGGTCAGTGCGCGCTGGTGTTTTGCGCAGGAACCGGAAATGCGCCGCGGGATTATCTTCCCGCGCTCCGTGATAAAGTATTTGAGCTGTTTTGGCTCTTTGTAGTTAATCGACAGGCTGGAGTCGGCACAGAATCGGCATACTTTTCTACGATGAAAGACTCTTCTTTTTCTTCTTTTCCGCTGCGGTCGCATAGCCATGGATTACGCCTCCTCGCTGGTTTCGGTTGCTTTGGGTTCCGCGGTCTTTTCCGGCTCAGGCGTATCATTGGCTGGTGCTTCTACCGGGGTTTCAGTCTCAGTGGCGGCCGCGGCTTGCTCGCTTTCAGCTTTTTTGGAAGCTTCTTCCGCGTCCATGTCGGCCTTGATCTTTTCCGGATCGACATCCTTGTCGAGCAGCACCGTCATGAATTTGAGCACGCGGTCGTCAATTCTGAAATTACGTTCAATTTCACTGACCAGCGCCCCGTTTCCGCAGTAATCCACACGGATATAGAACCCGCGGGACTTTTTCTTGATTTCATAGGCCAGGTTTTTCCCCCCCCATTCGTCTACCAGGATCAGCGTCCCGTCAAACTGCGGAATCAACTGAGTGACCCGGTCCAGCACGGGGGCCCGACCTTCATCGGAAAGGTCGGGATCAATGATCACGATCGTTTCGTATCTGCGCATTTATCCTCCTTTTGGGTATAAAGCCCCGCATTTACGGAGCAAGGATTGGGCCATTTGTGCCCATAATAAAAGCAATACTAATTACATTCGTCAATCTATTTTGTCAAGCAGTATATCGGAATCTTTTCAAAAAATTGTCGGGTTGGCACTTGTGATCCAATTAATTGAATTTGCAAAGTTTATTGTAATTTCAGGCTGCTTGTATGAAGACCGGCAGCCCGGGCCTTTCCAGGGGTGATGATGTAGAGAACCAATGCAGACGAGCGCTCAGGCCGATTTGACGGGTCGGCTTCCAAACGGTGGCATATTTATTGATGGGTTGTTGCTGAATGGGGCCGGGTGACCGGTCATAACCGCAACCCTCTTAGGTACTGCAGTCCTTTTTTTTCCCCGGCCCTTTGCCTGAAATCCATGCCGTCCGTTCGTTGGACGGTCGTTGACTCAGTATCATAAGCATGCTATTTTCCAAGGCATTGTGCTTTTTTAAATACAAAATACACCCGTTAAGGTTCCATCCGCAAATTGAAATATGGGGTTGTAGGAGTGGCAATACCATGAAATTCGGTCAAAAAGGGCAATGCCTGGCGGCAGGGGTCCTCATTTGGGGGTTGGTAGCGACGGCATTCGCCGGCCAGGCGTCTGCTGAACGCAGAGTGCTGCGTTTCGGCGTACACGTCAGTGCAATGGGTAAGCTGGATCCCCATTTTGCCGCCGGGTCCCAGGACCGGGCCTTTGCTGATATGGTCTTTAACGGGCTGCTGCGTTACCAACCCGGCAAAGCGCCCAGGATCGAACCGGACCTCGCCGCCGACATCCCTGAATTCAAAATGGTCGGGGGTAAACAGGTTTGGACGGTGAGGCTGCGCAAGGGGGTCATGTTCCACGCGGGTCCCGATACGCCGACTTATGAACTGACGGCCGATGACGTGGTTTACTCTCTGCAAAAATCCGCCAACCGTGATACCTGCGCCTATGCCGGCGAGTACGCCGGTATGCGGGTTGAAAAAACGGGGACGTATTCGATTCGAATCACCCTCGCCAAACCAATGTCGCCGATTCTCTTTTTACCCAAAATTACCGATTACGCGGGGGGCTTTATTGTCAGTAAAAAAGCAATAGAGACAATGGGTTATGACAAGTTCAAACAACATCCCGTCGGAACCGGTCCCTTTCGGTTTGCAGCCTATCAGTCCGGTGAAAAATTAACCCTGGTTGCTCACGATGCGTATTTTAGAGGGCGCCCCAAGCTGAATGGGGTCGAGATCTATTTTCTGCCTGACATCGAAAAACGTGAAGCGGCGATTCTGAATAGCGAGGTGGATGTCATTATGGGCCATGGCGATAAAGGCTGGGTAGAACGAGTCTCCAAAGCACCCGATATGCTATTCGATACCCATGGCGTGGGGGAAACGTCTACCGTTTTTTTTAACACCGCGGTCAGCCCCCTCGATGATGTCAGAGTGCGTCGCGCCATGGCCTATGCGCTTGATCGCAAAGCATTTGCCAATACAACAGCCAAACGCTTTGTAGGTCATGTCTATTCGCCTGTACCGGTGCAATACCTGCCCGGGGGGCTCAAGGGCGCAGAAGCCAAGCAACTGAAGATTGCGTATGCTCCCGACCTCAAACTGGCCCGGCAACTGCTCGGTGAGGCTGGATATCCGAATGGCTTCACCCTAAACTTGGTATCTTCCGAAAAGCGGCTGTATCGACGGCTATACGTGACCCTGCGCGAACAGCTGAGTCGTATCGGGATCGTGTGTCATATTGCCGTCAAGAAGCATGGGGAGATGCACAAACTGATTCGAACCCAACCCATTCCCATTGTCATCTATGTAGCTTGGCGTCCCAACGCTGATGCCTACCTGACGCGTTTCTATCACTCGGACTCCATCGTGATCACCGGCAGTAAACCGGACACCAATTTTTCCCGCTATGATCGCATCGACAGACTGATCGAAGCAGCCCGCCTGGAAATCAACCCGGAAAAACAGGTCAATCTTTGGGTCCAGGCCCAAATCCGAATTCTGGATGACATGGTTGCTTACCCGGCGATTTTTACCAAGCAAGGCTATCTGCGTAAACGTTATGTCCAGTACGGGCATCCGCTGACTTCAACCATGGCTTTGTATCCCCAGTTTACAGAGAAAACCTGGATAAATATGAACCCTTGATGCTTCTTCCAAGTCGGCAGCGTGCTAAGGACGATTCATGAATATCTTCACCAAGATTCTGCTCACCACGCTACCGCTTGTTTTTTTCATCCTGTTTGCAGCCGTCGGTACGACGTACCATTTTGCCCGCATGGCCCTGACCGACCTGGCCGAAACCTGGTTACAGACAAGGTTGTCCGAAGCCGTCCGTATTGTGGCCGCCCAGAAAGAAATCCTGCATACCTATGGCCTTGAGGAAATTCCCGCCAGCATTGCCAAGGCCAAGCTGGATGCCGGCACTGCCCTGGCTAAGATCGAGGTGGGCGAGCAAGGATATATCTTTGCGGTCAGTGCCAACGGGATCGTGGCCTGTCATCCTGACGCCGCACTGCAAGGCCAAAATGTAAATGCCCAGGCTTGGTTCGCTAAATTGAAAAGCGGTGATGGCCGTCTGACATATATGACCCCGGACGGGCGGCGGCACCTGGCCCGCTACGATTATTTCGAACCTTGGCAGTGGTATATCATTGCCACAGATCCGGAAGCCGAAGTTTACGGCGTCGCCAACCGGATGCGCCCTTATATCATCTATTTAGGTATTTTGGGCGCCGTCGTTTTGGCCCTGGCACTGATGCTGCTTACCCGTCGCCTGACGCGGCCGTTGAGTGAATTGACGGCCGGCGCAGACCGTATCGGTAAGGGGGATCTTGAAACCAGGATTGCTGTGACAACCCACGATGAGTTCGGCCAACTCTCAGCGGTGTTCAACCGGATGAGCGGCCAGTTACAGGAGTCGCTGACAACCTTGCAGCGCCGCGAGGAGCATTTTCGGTCCATCATTGAAAACGCCTCCGATATCATCGCCATCCTGGACGCGGAAGGGCGCGTCCAGTATGCGAGCCCATCTATTGAAAGGGTTCTGGGTTACCGGCCGGCTGATCTAATCGGTGCGCAGGTTCTAGATTATTTCCACCCGGATGACATGAAATCCATGGCCGGCCGCATAGAACGCCTGCATTCAGTCCTCTCCGCAAGCCCGGGGCAATTCAGGTTTCGCCATTTTGACGGTACCTGGCGAACCTTCGAGGGGGTCAGCGACAACCTGTTGGACCATCCGGCTGTTGAAGGCCTGGTCATCAATGCCCGCGATATCACCAAGCGAAAAGAGGCTGAAGACGCCTTGCAGAAGTCACACCAGGAACTGGAAAAAAGAGTATTGCAACGTACCGAGGAGCTGACCCTGACGAATCTGCGCCTTCGTAGCGAGATCGATGAAAGGACCTATGCAGAGGAGGCCCTGCGCAACAGCGAACAACGCCTACGCGCCATTCTCCGGGCATCTCCGGTTGGGATCGGGCTGGTCATTGACCGTCAGATGAGTTGGTGCAATGAGGCCCTGCTCCGTATTATGAATTGTATCAGGGAGGATGTCATTGGAATTGATTCAGCCCAGCTGTATGCTGATGCCGAAGAGTATAAACGGGTAGGGGCGGTCCTGTATGAAGGTACTTCCCAGTCCGAAATCGGCCAGGTGGACACACGGATGCTCCGCGGTGATGGTACGCTTGTCGATTGCAGCATACGTTCCTACCCCTTGAATCCCGAGGACCCCTCAAAGGGCCAGATTATTGCTGTCACCGATATAACTGAACGAAAACGGACCCAGGACATGCTCATGCAGACGGAAAAAATGGTATCCGTGGGTGGCCTGGCTGCCGGCATGGCCCATGAAATCAACAATCCGCTGGCCGGCATCCTTCAAAATGTCCAGGTCCTCTCCCGGCGCCTCAAATCCGACCTTCCCGCCAATACCAAAGCGGCTGCAGAATGCGGCCTGTCCATGGATGGCATTGAGAAGTACATGGCCCGCCGGGGTCTATTCGTTACCATCGACACAATTGTCGCGGCCGGCCAGCGGGCGGCCACGGTCGTTGAAAACATGCTCTCGTTCAGCCGTAAGAGCGAGTCCAAATTCGGCTATCACGGGCTGGATCGCCTGCTGGACAAAACCGTCGAACTGGCCGAGAACGACTACGACCTGAAGACCCGCTTTGATTTCCGGAAAATCGAAATTGTCCGTGAATACACACCGGATACACCGGTGGTGCAATGTGAGAGCAGTAAGATTCAGCAGGTCTTTCTGAACATTCTCCGCAACAGCTCCCAGGCCATGGCCGAAGGAGATCCCGCGTGCAGGCCCGCATCCCCGCGGTTTGTATTGCGCGTGATACCCGAAGACAAGCTGGTCCGGGTTGAAATCGAAGACAACGGTCCAGGCATGCCGGAAGAAGTCCGTAAGCGGGTCTTCGAGCCTTTTTTTACTACCAAAGATGTCGGTGTCGGTACCGGTCTGGGCCTGTCGGTTTCTTACTTCATCATTACCGAGAATCACCGGGGCACGATGGAAGTGGAGTCTTCGCCGGGTAGGGGAGCCCGTTTTATCATTCGTATCCCGGTGCGAAGAGAACCGGCCGCCTGAAACCCGGCCAGGCGCAACGGCGGTTTCAATGTAAAGGCCTTTTTGTTATGGAAAACAGACAGAAAAATGAACTCCGGTCCCGGATCGAGGACCGCATGCAGCAGTTGAAAGTGGATATCAAGGCTTACAAAGCCCTGGTACGGCCGGTTGCCCCGGATAATGCCATCGGCCGCCTGACGCGTATGGAAGCCATCAACCATAAAAGCATCAATGAAGCCGCTTTGACCAAGGCCCGCGACTCACTATCCAGGTTGGAGAACGCCCTCGCCAAAATCGATGACCCCGACTTCGGGATTTGTCGGGAATGCGATGAACCCATTCCACCGGCCAGATTGATGATTCTGCCCGAGACTGACCTCTGCGTCCAGTGCGCCGCCGACCTGAACGGATAGCATGCCTACTGTTCGATCTACCTTAATAACGCAACTTTTGGGAAGGTGTGGGCAGATCAATCGATCGTAACGACAATTTTGCCACGCGTATGCTTGGTTTCCTGCTGCGCGTGCGCGTCCCGAATCTTTTCCAGGGGAAATACGGCTTGCACAATCGGCCGCAGGTGTCCGGCTTCTACCCAATCCCGGATGAGCGCTAAATCGGTATGGCGGGCTTTCACTATGACCTGCCTGGCTTTTTGGCGCCCAAACAATCGGGTTACCCACTGGCTGATGAAAACGTGGGGTTTGACCACGGTCGACACCCAGGTGCCGGACTGCGCCAGGACCGGCTTGATCCGCTTAAAGGGTTGATTGCCGAAGACGTCGAAAAAAATATCGAACCGCTGATCGCCGGTAGCCACATCCGTGTCGTTGTAGTCGATACAGGCATCGGCCCCCAGACTCATCAGGAAGTCGTGGTTCACGGCACTGCTGATAGCCGTAACCCGGGCCCCGAATATCTTGGTTATCTGGACTGCCATGGTGCCCACCCCGCCGGAAGCCCCGTTGATCCCCACGTGGTCACCATTCTGGATGTCCGCCTCGTCACGCAGGGCCTGCAGGGAAGTGGAGGCCGTCAGTGGAATCGCCGCCGCTTCGGTAAATGAGAGCGATGGCGGCATGCCGGCCAGCATGTTTTCACGGACGGCAAGATACTCCGCACAGGTACGGCCCTGCCAGATATCCAGCATGCCGAAAACCGCCTGGCCCTTGGCGAAATTGGTAACCCGGTCGCCGATCGCGGCAACCTTGCCGGCGAAATCATACCCCAACTGCAGGGGAAACTGTTTGCCGGTAAGACGCTGAAAGCGCCCCTTGCGCACAAACGTGTCTTTGGGATTCACCGCCGCGGCGTGAACCCTTACCAGGACCTCATCCGACTGGATCTTTGGTTTCGCGATGTCGTCTATTTCGAGAACATCGGTTCCGCCAAACCTGTTGAAGATAACTGCACGCATATTCTCGTTACTCTATATTCGCATAGATGGCGTCCATCAAATTGAACAGACAACCGTCAACCCTTTAATACAATAGCTACCAGCGCCCGGTAGGCGCCCGGTTAACCGCCATGGCAGCCACCTAAAACTCATGCTCCCTGACGATGAATGCCGAGGATTTCGAATGATCGATAAAATTCCCTTCATCCTCAAGTAACGCAGTGCCCAACCTTTGCATTTCCGGTGAATTCATTGCCGCCATCAATTCTTCTTCAGACTCAAACCACACTTCTGCCAGGCCATCATATTCGGGCAGCATACCCCGCGAAGTTCGGAACCCTTCATTCAGAGGGGTATCTAAGGTATGCGATTGGACATATTTCTTTGCCCGCATGACACCGGCATTCTTCATAAAGAAAGGTCCGTGTTGATTCATCCAATACTCCTGGAACTGTTCACGGGTCATGTCCGGGCGACGGTGTAAACACATCACTAGTTTGATCATCTTTATATACTCCTCGAATTATTCGGTTTAGTGGATGGCTAACTTCGTTGCTATTGCGCAGCGACAATCTTAACCTCTGAGACTTGATAGCTCGTGGTGTAAATAAGTGCTGGTATGGAACGTAGGTTACCAAAAAAACCGATAGAACGCAGTTTGCCAGCATATTTAATATAAAAACCCCTTGGTCAATTGCAAGTATTGAGGGATTCTGCTGAATAAATTTATTTAATTCCAGGAAGTTGTGTGGTGGTTGTGGAGGGATGGAATCGTCAGGCTGATTGAATGTTCTTAATAATATCGGTTTCTTCAAGCCAGAACGTTTGAGCTTAGAGGCGCGCAGTTCTTGTGCGTCGCATTCTCAATCAATTTGTTATGTCGAAATTTTACTTGAAAATCTGTTACATTCCAGGAGCATCAAAATCACGAACTTTGAATTCAAATATTCTATAGAACTTTTCAAGTCCTTTTGCGGCCATCAGGCCAATGAATGCCCCAGGCTTTGCATTTGTTTTGAGGTAGGCCATTAGCTCTTTCATCATAGCCTTTCCCACACCCTTTGACTGGAATTCTGGATGAACAATCAGGTCTTGAATATAAAAATACAATCCACCGTCTCCTGCAATACGCCCGAACCCGATTACTTTTTCTCGTTTATTGGCTACAACAGAAAAAAGTGAATTATTTAAAGCTTTTTCGGTTGTACTGTTATCCGCTTCCCACCAACCGACTAATTTTCTCAGTTTCCGGTATTCATCAACGGTGGCAAGCGATGTTCGATTTTCATATTTCTGAGCTTAATTAAGGTCCTTCCCATTGCTATTCTGGGTAGCAATAAAAGCTACCAAACTGTAACCAAATTTACATTGTGGTATGCTGAGGTTATCTCGAATTGATTTTGAATCGTGGTGCATTCGCGGAAGGGGATCTCTGTAAGCGCTTGATACTTCTGACTGCCTTCGGGCTCGACTCCGCCGCTTCCACTATATATTATGGACTGATAACAATTAGTGGCGGGCTGTTACTACCCAAAAACATATCTCATCAAGATTTTAACCCTACAATTCAAACGGCCCCCTTTAGGCTCGAATCAAGCCATTGTGTTAACATTTATTTTCCAATATCCTAATTGATCTCTATGTTTGTTGCCCGGATCTGTATAGGGGGACACAAATTTTAGCTTATCCCATGAATCCAGAAACCCGGCAGGTGCATATCTCTTGATTTTAACACCTCAAGATTAATCAATTATTGCCGATAAATAGTTGAATATGGATACATATAGCCAATAGTGACTTTGGACCAAAGAATGAATTTTATGATAATGTAGTTATAGGCAAAAAATTACACCGCCCTTAAGGGTGCGTTGCGTCAGGCGGCTTTGGGGCGTGCTGAAAATTAGGCTCATTAACGGGTATTAAAATGGAATCTATTCGGAAATATATCGAGGTGTCGATAGGCATGATTGTTTTGACGGGCGCAGTCCTATTAATTTTATGCGGTTCTCTAAAAAACTCCAGTAGTGCCGATCTGTGACCGTATCTGTCACAGACGGCGGTTATAATGGCCTCATAACCTTAAAAAGTAGGCCGCTATGACAACATTTACGATCACAGAA
>Ga0126330_10000121_pt1 | contig 20828 bp, 16 predicted proteins | sample InaspJWI91metaG_FD_97004 | JGI IMG/M metagenome (GOLD analysis project Ga0126330, IMG submission 97004) | Marine gutless worms symbiont microbial communities from Oahu, Hawaii - Inanidrilus sp. 2 OAHU.JWI-91 metaG | ecosystem: Host-associated > Annelida > Digestive system > Unclassified...
GGCAGAAGGGGATAGATGGCCGCTAACGTGCGTGAACGGTTCGGGACAGGTGATGCATTTCTGTTTTCGCGGCGGGTCGGCGCCAGCTGACCAGTTCGTTCAACTAATGAGTCTTGACGTCGGCGGGCTGTCTGTAGCCGGTGCACCTCCGCGGTTCACCGATCTTCACGCCGCCGTCCGACAGTCGCCAGTTGCTAGTCGCTGAAGCCGCATCATTCAGCTAATCCACGACCTTCGCGCACTCAAGTGCACGATTTAAAACTGTATGACACCATCGTTAGCTCAGATATCTCCCCTTGTTGTAAACCAAACAAGATAGTCTTTTTCTGTATTTTTTGTTATTCACCAATAAGGTAGCATAATTTAAATTATAATAAAAAGAAAGCTTAACTAATCACTTAACTAACTAAACGTCCGTGCAACATGACTCAAGCTCTGTCTTAGCAGTGGCAACGAATACCCTGCACAATGCGTTACGCATAACACTAAATTTGTTCAAAAACTTGCGTTTGCGTATCGCAATTGTCCTCTCAGCATAGAGACAACCAAACATTTCCAAGCATACATCAACAGTCTCTTGTGATGTGGCATTAAAAAATCTCCTAAATGTGCTGTTTATGACATAGTTAATGGACTGATATTGATATTTGCGCTAAGAACAGGCCTCCAGTCCGTAAAACACCGTAGACTTCTTTCTATATTCCGTCTAAGCATATCGTTTTGTATTTAGTTTTTCTTTTATTTTACCATCGCTTATTTTTTAGTCCAGTTCAGTGGACTGAGCTGGCTTACGTCAGTTTTTGAAAGCACATAAATATAGTTTATCATATCGTATCACGTCGTAAATGTCTGTATAATGTACACATAAGCGTTTTGCGACTAATATAAACAAACAAGTTGTTGGCAGTGCAATTTACATATCACAAATTTTAATACAGTTAATTATTTACATAATTCTACTATGTCTCTTCGCACAGGATACGCAACCATGCAGTGTTCTGACGTCCAGATGATCAAAAGCTTTGCTTGATAGCCATATCACATAATGACCAATCAGTAGATCAGTAGCAACAAATACCCACGGCGGGGTGCTCACTTCCTGCAGGTGGTAAGCACCCCGCCTATATACGCTACTAAGGGCTATGGCACACTTTACCTTAACTTTATTGGACGAGCTCAGTAAAGTAAAGGCAACGTGTACCATAGCCTGCAGTCGTGTAATCGGGATGCTCGCATCTCTCTTTCTTAGGCCTTGTGCCCGTAGGTGGATAAACCAGTTAAATCTGTGAGGCAGGACGTGTGATGCTCATCAGACAAACGGTTACCTCCCCAGCCACAGGGCACTATTGTTCTTCAACCGGTACTGAATTCTGCTGCCTGGCTACCGACGCACGTGCGTGTGTGAACAACCTGCCTTAGCAAAACAAAGCAGAACTGGCTGGAATGGAACCCGCGACGAGTCCAACGCCCTATTAGTTATTTTGTTCACAAAACAAACTGAACTGAACTGGAGTTTAGTTCGGTGCATGTGATGTGAACGAGTATTTGACCACCATTGCGCACCACCTGGCCACACACGAGTTCAGTCCCAGCCGAAGTCGACGCCGGTCATATCGTAGAAGCGGCGATTGTGTGGCCGATAGAAGTCGCGCAGTCGTCGCACGGCCGAGTCGTCGATGACCGGGTGCGCTCGGCCCTTGGACTGACCGAGACAGCGCGGTGTGCCGCCCCGCTCCGCCTTCTTGAGACACGGGAAGCCCTTCGTCGCGTTAAAGTAGAAATGCTTGTCGGTGACGAGCCGTTTCAGGCCCAGAAAGTCCTGGAGTCGCCCCAGCTCGCCCCCTGGGTCGGCCACCAGGCGCTCGCCGCTGACGAAGTGGAACCGAGAGATCGGGAATCGTCGCAGCCAGCGGTCGAGGTGGCGCGCGTAGAGACCGATGCGGATGGCGCCCCACGAGCGATTCACCGTGCCATCTAGTCGTACACAAAACATCGGTCAGGTGAAGCGGAACGTTTAACTGGCTTTTGATTGCCTACTTCGTAAATAAAACTCTCCTGCCAAAAATTAAACCGGATGTTACAGCTGAAAATGTTGGGAGGCTTTCTTTTGATACACAGTGTACAGCATATCAGTTGTACAGCATACTCGTCGAAAAATGGGGCAGCAGGGTGGCGAGTATTTAAAAATTCAAGACGGTTGAAACTATTTCCTTTAAAACTGACTTCATTGAATTCGAAGACCCAAAAATATGGGAGTAACCTTTGGAAATTTTGTTTGTATCTATCGCAGTATATACGGCATTTAAAAATAAGCGCTGCAGTGCCGCCACCTTGAAATCCAAGATGGCGGCCACTTCGGGGTTAACCTAAAAAATTGAACAACTTGCGGCCTATGGCTGTTTGCTACAAGTGTACAAAATTTTATGTTTTCATGAGAAGTGAACGACGGACCCCATTTTTCGTCTTGGGAACTATATATACACTGATCACTTAAGAACAAACTGGAATAGAATCGCACCTGTTAGAAGACATCAAGAAAAGAAAGCGTTCTTACTTTGGACATATAGAGGAAAAAGGGGACGTTGTTTGAATAAAGAAATGATACAAGCACAGCTTCAGGTCGTTGGAATAGAGGAAGACCAAGAACTCGCTGGGAAGACAACAATTATGAAAATGGACTGGTTTGAAGGGAGATCTCTTGCTGCGATCAGCTGAAGACAGATCAAGATGGCGGAGGATTGCCCATGAAACAGCCAATCCTCGGATTGAGAACGGTTAAAGACAAGACGATACAATCACCTGACGCGTTGCCGAACGCCATCATCTCGAAGGACGGAAGGTCGGGCCGCTTGAGCCGCGCCTGGGTGTAGTCGGACAGGGCCCGAGCGACGGGCTCGCGGACGACCACGATGAGTTTGGTGTTGGGCGACATGGAGTTGTGGACTCGCCGCGGCACCGACCTCGTCACGAAGTAGCTCGGCGTCTTCTCAACGGTCAGCTGGCCGTCCAGCGTCGCCGGCATACGCGATCTGTAATCATGCACAAGGTAAGCAAGTAAGCAAGTAAGTCCATTTATAAAGCGCCGTTAAACTAACAAACAGACCCGCGCGAACAAAAACGGTCGTGTTCATTATGTTCACGTGAGCTTTCTCGCCAGCTGAATGTCCGAGTCGAAGCTATGTGTTAGTGCTGTGATGCAGACAAAACTTATTGAGACCAAGACTGAGAACACATACCTTCTGGATACTTATCGCCACGTAGTGTTGGATGGCAGTTCACTTTGCCTTCGCCTTGATATGTCCTCAGAAACAAAACGATAGTTCATGGCCTTTGATCTTGTGCGCCAGTTACTTAGCCTTAGCTCTGAAAATTTTGATTGGTTCATGTTACGTAAGCAGACTGGGAGTGTACAAATGCACACTGCATGTGACCTGGCTTGATGCATATTGATCATTATCGGCTCATCAGCAACCCAAGTTTGAAGTGGACATTTGCCATTGTCGAGAATCTACGCTGTGCAGCAATACAGACGGCTGTTCTGCACTCTAACCGAACGTGTCGCCGGCAGAGCAAGTGCTTTCGCGAAGTGAGCTAATTTTGAGACCGCATCGCGCATTCGACCGTCAGATGTATTACTGGAAACAGCAGCGTGGCAGAAGTGCAACGCCGCACATGACTTGCGAACGCATTGGCGTATACCTGGACAGAATTTTACCGTACAATTAATAGGGATAGGGATCGTTTTAGATGCTGGTGACATTTGCAAACTACACAAAAGACAGCGCGGAAGCTAATTTGTGATTCTGTAGTATGATCATGAATGATTACAGAAAAATTATAAAGGTTTTGTTCTCCAGAATGGCAAATACGAGGCGAATAACTTCGCTCAAAATGCTCCCAGAATGCACCAAACTGTATAAAAATTTTCTCCCAAAATATTTAAAGGTAATACCCCAGACCCCAATAGTAGGCTTATACTTCGAAGGAAAAAGGGAGGAACAGACTGGAGGGAGGACGTGTTTGAGAACGTATGCACCAATGCTTCTACCTTCTACAGCAGAAGATGACAAATATCATGTCGCATGGGTGCACAGTGATGGTGACGGTCGTGACGAACAAGTTGCCATGGTAACAGTGGAGAGCAGGCCGCATCGCCGCGTGCTGTCCCTTGTGAGCGACTTTGACTATATCAACATATCGACCGCCAAGCATCTCCGGGTAGTCTGAGGGCGTGTCCCAGTATGCCCAACAAAATGTCCCTTCCTGTGGGGAAATCCGGGCCCCTTCTAATACATGGTTCTTTGGGGTCCACGAGTTCATATCCCGAACGGCATGTCGATCGGTTAATCCGTTTTGCAGTGCTTTTGCAGACCACGCTACGCCGTCTGTAGCAATAGACCGCACTCCATCGTGTGCATGCGATGCGGCCTAAAACACCGGACGCATCCTACATTGCTACGGCTCGCGAGGCGGTAGATCTCCGGGTCCGTGGTCCTCACAGTGCGCGGCTGCGGTATGCGCAGTCGCCAGCACGCTGTTTGCGCATCGAGGACAGACGCTGAACGGACGGTTAATGGACCGAGTGCTGCTGCCTGCTACTGCTGCTGCAGATAGCGATAGTGACGCTGATGCAGCGGATGACAGGCGTAACAGAGGATGAAAGCTCGGCGTGCAGACAATTCGTACTCCGACTTTGATCTGTCCCGGAGACGATGCGTACCAGTAGCGGCGTGACAGGCGGCGGTAAGCGTGCCGAGCGCAGTGACGGACCGAATGAAGTCAGCGGCATGTAGACTGTTTTTTTTGTATAAACTAGTCGTCAACTAGAAGTTTGACCGAATGTTTTAGTTAGAATTTACTTTTAGTTTAGTTAAATATATACATCTTTATTCACCGAAAATTCCGTAGCGACACAGAAACAATACAGCACAAGCAGAAGATACAATACAAAATACAACGATCAAGTCCATCACAGTAGTTGACACTTGGTTGGTACTGGAGTATTAACAAAATATCATATATTAGTTAGTTGTCCGTCACTGCTTACGACGCCGCGCTCGCTGGCAGACTGCAGTATACAATACACCGCTGTCACCCCTCCCTCGGCTGGGCTACGAGTCGTCTCCTGGACAGATCAAAGGCGGGGGAACGAATCGTCATACAATCGAATGCTTATACAGACTGCCGACAATTACGGCGCCGGCCGGCCCTAGCGTTGGCATGTGGTTCTGATGACAGCATCATGACGGACGGCATCGGTCAGACAGCTGTTTGTTCATTAGCACCTCGCTCGGCAACGCGCAGCCGCAGCAGCAGCAGCAGCAACGTGTTTACCGAACGCAGTCCCGCCTTTTCTCTCTCATCTATAACTCGCTGTTCTCTCGTCGACAGTTGCGCGCACGTGCATGCGATGCCAACACGACGTTGCACACAGACGCAAGTTTCGTGTGTTATACAGCTAAATGACGTATCGCCCCGATGGCGCCGAAACGATATGCCCCGCCTGTTTCGGCCAAAAGTTCCTGTGGCCCGTGGCCGACGACCAGTGGTTCGACTTCGAGCATGGGATTTTCCTATTAGCGTTCTGTAGTAACCAGAGCCATAAAATGCACCGTTTTGATTCGGGGGCATGGAACACACAGACAGAGGAATGGACCGCAACACTGTTTAATTCCCTCTCTTCGGCAGGGACATAATATATTACAAAACCACTACAAATGTAATACTGCCTGTAATTTTCGGTTATATGTTGCGTGTACGCTTCGTGTGTCAGAAAATAAAATTAGACTTTGAACAACTGAACGTCAAACGAACACGTTCACTGTGCTACAGTGCACTGCGAAATGATCGCACGCAGAAACCGACGAAGGTGCATGAGAGAGACAGATAGCAAACTGTACCTGTACCAGTCAAGTCCCTTGCGATACTGACGGTCGAAGAAATGTATCTCCGGGCCGGGAGCTCGAATGTCTGGATGCACCTTGAGGAATTCGAGCAGCGCTCTCGTTCCTCCTTTCTTGACGCCGATGATGATGGCGTCGGGAAGTTTGCGCGTTTTGCCATCGAGTGGCTCGACGTGACCCAAGTCTGACGGCGAGGTGAAGTTACTTGGCCAGACGATTGACCGCTGGTTGGTCCGTGTAATGTCGGCATCATTCTGGTCCACAGATGCAGACGCAACGTTGGAGAAAATAAAAAGCGCCGACAACGCTAAAACATGGGGAAAATACACAAAATTTAAAACATGATTTAAAAACGTTCATTATGTGTCAATAAGAGCCAGTGGCGCCCGGGGCAGAAGCAATGAAGTGCGTCCTCCCTCCCGAAAAATTTTTTGAGGGTGCGCACGGGCCTGAAAGTATTGGACAAAATAATGCTTAAACAACTCGGCAACCAAAATAGCAAAAACATTTGTCACGATAGCTACTTTGGCCCATCCAGCAAACTTTTTCATGCTCACTATTGTTTTCGTTAATCATAAAATATTTCGGCGAGGCTGTTTTGCGTCCCCTTACCTGCTGCGCCCGGGCAACTGCTCCTATCTGCCCCCTCCTAGTTACGCCACTGACGAGAGCAGCGCGGTTCACCGCTGGCTGGAGTAGGCCTATCTAGAACTACAACTGTCAGTAAGTTCAACACTCGAAGCCTTGAAGTCAATTACCGGCGTACACGACATCAGAGAACTACATCAAAATAGTACTTTTGGGTGACATTTATGCTGCCGTTTTATAATAAAAACGTTAAAAAACTTTGAGCGGTTTAAAAGCGTAAAACTTGACACGAATAACCAGAAAACGTTAAAACGATTTTACGTCTCTGTTCTTGCCATGCGTCACTCCGGACCGGAAGTCGATTGAAGCGGTCGCCGGCATCGCTGCGGAGCCAAGAACTTCGGACGAGACAAGAAACTGACCACTGGTCAGCAGGAGACATTGACCGACTGCAATGACCAGTCTGGTGTAAACGCGTAATCGCCTGGTGAGCGGCATCATCTGTCGCTTCTTCGTGATCCACTCACTACACCGCGGTCAGTGGACATTGCTTCCGCACGCACGGATACGATCGCCACGCTGCCGCACCTACAAGTTCAAATTTAAATGCAAATTCATCTCACCTAGAAAATACATTTAGGAGAACTGGTTAATGCTAATGACGTATGGAATCATCGTTGAAAGTTGAAATCGCAGTTCTCCAACACTGCATCAATTTTTACTGTAAGCCTACTGTTGTTTTAAGATTATAAACATATCCCCTAAAAGACGTAGTAGCTAAATGCCAATACTTATTCTTACTTAATTACAAAGCATGAACAATTGAGCATGCATGAAAGCAGTTAAAAGAAGGACATTGTGAAAACAGAGCGAAGAATTTATGTACTAGGCCTATTTGTATTAGCATTGGACAATGAATGCAAAATCGTTAGTAAACAAAACATTAATGATTAAAGAAAAAAGCTCCACATGTGCGTATATACCTTTTTATGTCACTCAATGGATGCTCCTGATATTACACAGCAATTTAGTAAACGAGAGGCGTGTAAAATCGGCCGTCGTAATTTGCGAAGTGAAGTTGCTAATCGGCCGTCGTGCAACCTTGCAGCAAACGACGACAAAAGTCGGAAAAATCACTGCCGCAAAGTCGTCACTCGCTACAGTTAGGTTCGACAACTGACGATCTGACGAGTATCGGCGTCGAGTCGACAAACTGACATCTCGAACTCACTGCCGAGCACTGCAATACTGTCGTGTGGTTTGAAGCAGCTCACGCCGCACTACGCAAAGTTCGGCGCCGCATCGTGAACGCTTACCGCGAGTTTCACTCACAGCTGCTGCTGCTGCTGCTGCTGCTGCTGCATTCGCTACCGTCTATAGGCTTGTTCGCAGCACGTGAACTGAACTAAACTCCAGTTCACGGACTGGAGTTTGTGAACTGGCGAACTGCCAGTGCAAACAGCCGCAATGAAATACACGCTTTGAGAACTAACCGAGCACTAACCGTCCTAGTTTCGCTGCAGCCAATCAATACGAAGTACAGTCATAACGCTGACGCGCGTGACCAATGAACTGGGTCGACTTGCTGCAGGTCAGTGCATGGAGTTCATGTGCTGTGAACACACCTCAACGCATTCTTCCTGCGCTTCCAGCCTCGTGTATCGTACGCTGCACGGTATCGACTTACCGCACGCGCGCGGGCGACTGAATTCACTCACGAGTCGTATCCCAGACATCACACCCCTCTAGGATTGTTCTTCCAAATACCCCTCATGTCATTGTACTAATAGTAACTTGTCCAAGTTTTCAAAAAAAAATCTTGAACGCAACCGGGAAACGTATAGTATTTTACAATCATGGACGCTCTCTGAGAGCCAGAATAATACCAGAATCGTTTTTGGCCTTGCCTCCGCCCTGGAAGACGCTCCCTTAGACCCACAGGCATGCAGAACGGGATGCCCTCCCATACTCCGGCCCCTCGACGCCTTCAGCGTCTCCTTTCTAGCGTCTCGAAGCACGGTTTCCAAATTCGGCTGTAATAATGAGTTTTATCCGATAAGCGTTCCAATCCAATAACCCAATGACTTCTTAAACAACCAGTTACTTGGTTAGTTAGTCGACGATGCTGTACGTTTTCACACAGTTTGTTGTTTGGCCATTTCCACAACAGCCGTGTTTGTCAAACTACCAAACTGCGATATTTACCAAGCTTTACCTACGATTAATCTACATCATACAGTTGTGTTACAATGGCCACACAATATTACAACTTTATTCGTTTCTGTAAATTAGACAAATCGGTTGAACAAAAGATTTTACAGCCAACATTTAGTTGTATTGCGACCTGAAAAACTACAATCGAATTTTAATTTCGTCATTCGAACGTCTGTTCAAACACAGCAGTGTTAGTTTTTATTGCATTTAATTTCTGCGTGTGTTTTATTACTGGGATACCGGGAGTCCTAGCAATCGTGTATATCTATTTGTTTAATGAACTAGTTGAGGGTCACTTTAAGTGCTTGTCCGAGCGTTGTCGATCATATTGGTCTGTTGTACTTCACCTCCTATTTTTCTATAGGTTTGTGAATGAATGGGTGATTGATTAAACACGCAGCGCGATCGGGTTCGGTCTCCGGTCGTGTTATAAATCAACTCGTGTAGCAACTAGCAAGGGGCCACCAGTATCAGATGCGCCGTATGAAGGAGATGAGTACGGATGACAGCTGAAAAAATGAATTCTACCGACGCAATATTGGCCTATATTTCAGTCTGCCGCGACGGAATGGAATTCCTTGTCGACCCATGCAGTCGATAGTATAGTATACTATAGCCTGCTGTTATACGTAGCAGTGATCGGCCTGGCTCGACGTGGAACATATTAGCACTCGCAGCATGCCGCTGATGACTTGAAGAGATTCTCGGCGGTAGGCCGAACGCCGCGTCGAAGCAAGACCGCCGTCGACGCCTGGATCTGGTTGCAGTCAAAACGGCCTCAAGACAAAATGACCCTGGAAACGTTGACACGGCCCAGGCCTGTTTTCCACGACACTTCCTGCTTTATCAACAGTGCGGTTGTTGTTGGCACTGCCCGCATAGTATGCGGAGCAGGGTCTATGAAACGGTACGGTGTCCGTCCGTCTGTCTGTCCCGTTCGCCCATTGTAGCAGCGTGCGGCGAGTTTGCTGCTGTGGGCCCGGCGGGCAGGAGATATCGATCGATTGCTGCAGCAGCGGCGTGCGGCGGACGAATACGGGCAGTGCCACGTTGTCAGCGTGCGTAGGTAGCTGAACACAACGGCTGAACAATAAACAAGGAGCAGAGCACACTAAAATAAAACAAAATATTGTAATATATTAATTAAGATATTATAATAATGCAATATTATTATTATGTATATAGATATATATGTGGGCCCAGAAAAGACAGTTAAACTTGCAATGCGTGAGGGCCTTTCTGACTGGGCATCATAGATCTCACCATAGTCGGTCGCGCATGTTCGAAGGCTCCGTACGTTGGAACGTGGAGCCCCGCAGCGTTGTCTGCAGACATCCAAGTGAATGCAATGGATCGGCTCTCACGCGACGACGACGTCCCGCGGTGCAAACTCTCTGTGCTGTGCCTATAGCCGAGACTCGGAATATTGGTTTGTTCTAGTTGATATACAGTGCAGCTGCCGTGGACCAGCGCATAAAGCCCAGTTCCAGCTGATCCAGAGACTACTTTGCATAGGCCTACCTCGAGGTGCATTTCTGTTGTACTCGTCATAAATCACATCTCACACATTTTGAAATTCTATCCGGCGGCAACAAAGCAATCGTAGATATCAGACTTTGCCCCTGGTCCAATGCTGCGCCCTGATGATTCAGTTTGAGTATATGCCACGATGTCAGATCCGCGCTGCCATCTGGCGAGTCACTTTGAGCATGCACGTACGATTTTGTCGGGTCGGCTGTTCCTGGCTATTACTTGCAAACATGACGTCATCCACAAAGTCGGAAGCACATAACATATCGCAACGCCTTCCGAGGAGAACCGAGCTGCAGCCATAGGTAGGCTGACATGCATAGAAATGTTGGTGAAGTTCGGACGTAAGCTTATAGTTCCAGAGACAGTGAAATGACGCTTATAATATTTAACTAATAACGTCTATTGCAGGTTATGAAAAAGAGCGTGTGAACATGTTTAACTCCAACGTTCGACCGTACGTTGAGTTTGAATACAAAATACGCATATAATTCGTATCACTGTGCAAAATTATTACTCGTGTTTACAGTAACTTCTGCAGTGTGTTATCGTTTACGAAAATGGCAAGAAACTTCGCTAAATTGCAAACAGATCGCGCGTTGGCATTAAATACTTTAAGTGGCCCTCAAAGCAATCGGACTTCGGATAGGCTATCGCGTAATAATTTCCTAAGTCTGTTGTCTGGCTTCTATTATCACTGTTTGTGTATTGTACAGTTTCCAATTTTGTTAGTCCTATACCGTTGATTTATGGGATAAAAACGGGCCAGATGGTCACAGCCACGCTTTCTTTCAGGTACCGGTAGGTCCATATAATTTATCACAATTTGGCTATAGCGTATACTACTTGACATACTCAAGCTGTTTACATGGATTTAGCCCAAAGCGTTTATTTTTATTTGTTGTAAATATAGCTATGCTGTCCGTACTAATTGGAGTGCTTATTGGTCAATGGTCATTCAAGGTTATCGGCAATGTCCCCGAGTAATGAGTTCGTAATAATAACTACGTACAGTTAAACAGTGCAATTATATACTCAAATTGTTCGCCGCACAACATTCTCCATCTTTTACCAGTTTAACGAACTTGTTATATGAAAATTAATATCAATACGATTAAAGTTTTTGTGCATCAACAGTAGAAATGTTGAAATGCGATAGAAAACATAACCAAAAATCCAGCAATTGACTGAGTGTACTTTCCTGTGCATAAACAACGACATAAACGAGTTGCTATAGTAGTGGTAGCCTCAGGATGCATCGCTGCTTCCTTCCTTGCGAAAATAAGGTTGAGAATATGAACCGCGGACAAATCTGAGCATGCCCGAGTATTACATCCAAAGTGCACCTGTCCACGTCCCAAATGGCACCTCGATCGGTCCAGCCATTTTTGCAGCATACACACACAGACCGCGATACATATGTAGCAACAGTCCGCATCTTAATGCAATGCATTGCGATGCGGCCTAACTACACATAACGACGTTCCATACAAGGATTATTACAGCAAAGTTTGTCTGTACACTGAAAATAACAGCTGCCATTGTTTCAGCAGTTTTAAAGACCTCTGAAGTCAGATCCTATACACTTAAACTGTATTTTAATTCGTTGCCTTTCGCGAGTGATTTGGTCGCTGTCATACTGCGATGCATACGCAAACACATATGAAATACGCGTACAGCACGTGCACGTTTCAGTCACGAGACGGTATGCATAATCGTACGTCTCCCCCCGCTCATGCCTCAATAACCGTAAACACTACCGGTAGTATTAACAGTGAAGTACCGACAGTTTGCCGGTGTAGCGCAGCATGCATTCATAACTTCATAAGCCGCTTATTAGAGCGCTATCAGAGTGAAATTTTAATACAACTATGGAGATGGTGCGCTGTAATTTAGATTATGGCCACCGTGGTATCTGCGATGCTGTCATGGACTATTATGTGGGCATGAACGGTGTTAATAACTGGTAGGCCTAATGGAATTGCAGGCCAGGTCGCACAGGGCCGAAAAAATTTTCGGTCTATGCAGGCGTCTATAATGTCGATTATTGCAAATATCTTTACGACATTCGCAAAGAGCTGTTGTTGCTAAACCGCATCTGTTACCTGCAGTCCAGGTAGAGCAGTTGGTCCGATGCGTGTGTCTGCCTTTGTGTTCTGGCAATAATTCTGAACGAAATTATCTTTAAAGTAGGCCTAATTATCTGCATGATGGTTCACGGTAACACTATGCGTGTATCGGTGTTCATAGCTAAGCCTACTCCTATAATAGCAGACTTTCACAGCAGTATATAATTAGCAACCAAGCGGAAAGTTACGACAGTCGGCTAAAATGTTGCTAAAGTGGTCGGTGCGACCTCGAGCGAGGGCTGCCTAGTTTTGGGACGGCCACGACGATTGAGTAGAGTTGTTACGCTGCGGAAGGTCGACCAGCGCAATGTTTTTACGACTTTTTGGCAGCATCACATGCATCATATAGATGAGGTCTATTGCTACAGTCGTCGCACGTTCCGTGGTCAGTGTGGGATGTCAAGCTGGCAACAGTGTGTTCAGTGCAGCAGTTTGTTCTTATATCCTTCTAACACAGTAAATCCGCCTTTACTGAAATATCTACTTTAGCTGGCCAGCCAAAACTCCGAATTCAACTTTAGATGGCATTTTTTGTTCAAAGCTGGTAACCGTGTTAGAACGTATCATCATGGTCCAAAGTGTCAGAAACACCCGGTTGCCAGCGCCGAAATTCACGTTCATGATAAAATGTCAAGGTCAAAAGGTCAAATTCATCAAATTTTACAGTTTCATTACTTTGACCTATAGCTAGCCAGCAGCCGCTAAATGTAAACCGATCGAGCTGAAATTTGGCATGAAAGAACATGAAAGAGGCTAAGTTTTGCACGCCAAATTCAGTCATGATCGGCGAAGGGGGAAATTGGTATAAAAGCCCCCAAGGTCCCAAATTTCAAAAAATTGCAGTTTTATCGTCGATTTTTTGATGCCAAGTGCGAGGTTATGTACCAAGCATGCTGAAATTACATTAATTTCTCACACATTTGGCCGGCTCACTGGTGGTAAAAACACTGAAAAACTCCAAATCTGACCAAAAGTGGAAATTTAGGGGGCACCTGTACAGACCCCGTCAACGATTAGGCTCAAATTTGGCATATGAGAGTATGCCTACATTGTACTGTTTCGTGCCAAATTTCAGCATGATCGGTAGGCTACATAATCTCGCACTTGGACCAGCTTTGAACAAAAATGCCATCTAAAGTTTTAAACAGCACATTTAACAAGGTTGGCCAGTCGACTATTACAAACTTCACAATATCAACTGCTAGCATTTACTGCGAACTTCTGTGTACCGGCTTGTTTCACTGCGAAGTACTGGGTTCATCGAATAATGATGGGTCACGGGTCAACACGATTCATCGACTAAATTTTGCCTCCTGTCGTAGTGGGCTCGGCTCTCATCTCCGGTCTCGTCGCAGCAGCAGGTTGTGTTCGGTCGGCGACAGTCGTCGGTCGGTCGTCTTGGTCACCGGCAGGAGGCGACGTCGGCCGAACGGACTGCGCCGATGTGCCGGCGACGTCCCGGGCGGCACGACCTCGCCCCCGGCATGGTGGGCCCCGGCGGCGGCGGCGGCGGCGCGCGGCGTCGTGAAGCGGATCAACTCGATGTGATCGCCGACGACCTTGTTGTCGGTATCGACGCACGGCAGCCAGCGAAACACGCGACGAAACCCGCTGCGAAACCTGACCGACCGAGACCGCACAGTCGACCATCACCACTGCAGCGTCGCTATTCTGAACTAGTTTCAGCAGCCGCAGATGGACCCGTGCAACGCGCTGTGTCACACCCATAGTGATATACAGGTCGGCGGAAAAATCGGCGCCACAGACTCATGACCATAATTCCGTCAAATCTTAACCGTGCACTTTCTTCGTCTTTTAGCAGTGTGTTGGCCAGGCGCGCAAAGTGCATGAGACAACCAGGCTCTTGCTTTTAACTTTGCCAAATATTCACTGATCTTAAAAATCTTTTCACTCACACACTCAGCAATAAACCTTTCTTCATTTGATTATTAACAACCCCACCACACCTTAAATATGTAGTTACACTACTTTGTAATTTGTCGTTAATGGCTTGTTTTACTGACACTAATCTTTCACAAGGTAGTGTAGCAACATATGCAAGGTGCGGTGGGATTTTTTAATATCCATTTAACTGCAGATTTACTAAGGAATCTTTCAGTGAATTTTTTTAATCGGTCAAGATTTGACATATTTATGGTCATGAGTCTGTGGCCCCGTTTTCTGACCCACCCTGTACACTAAAAGCAGTGCTCAGTTTGATAAACTGGCGAAGATTGTCGACAGAAGTGAGCTGACAATACTGGCGACGGTCGACGTGCCGTGGCGAAATTTTTCTATGTCCCAGAGTTTGGAACGAAGTTTCAAAGGGAGGTACTCACATTTCCGGAGACATCCGAATGTCCTTAGAACGCAAAGTCAAAATACAGCTCGATCCATTCAAATAACTCTGCTGTGTTTTACGATAGTACTGCAGTGACTTGCGGATTTCAGACGGACTCTGGAAAAAGAAGCTAGAGCTCAATAATTTCTGCTCGACAATTCGCCTATACTGTGTCCGTACCGTAGAGAAATCAGACTGATTGCAGGCAGTCTGTGACAAAACATGCTACGGACTTTCAGTGGATGACATCTTCGGTGCAACAAAAACTCTTTAAACTGGGAAATGAGACTTCCTAAATGGTGAAGTATAATAATAACAAGATGTTGCAGTACTGACAGCGAAAGGCCGCATCGCTGCATGCTGCCACCTACCAAATAACATTGAGTTTATCGACCGCGTGCGAACACGTGCTGCGACGTTGCTTATTGCTTATATTTAGTGTTGAGAACGTCGACTGTTTGCTGCCTGCTAGCGAATAAAGTTGAGAATTGAGGTCTATGGATGCCCAAATATGATCCTCCAAAAGTGCCCCTTTCTGTGGTGGGTGACCCGGGCCCCAATCTAATGCCTGGTTTCTCTAGCACCAGCGAGTCTATATCCTAAACAGCATCTCGATCGGCCCATCCGTTTTGGCACAGCTCACGCGCGTGGTCAACGCTGTGGGAAGTTTACTGAAAGGCGGGTATGAGAACGGACAGACCTGGCGTTCATCCAGCAGTAGATGATCGGGTTGTACATGGCGTTGCTCATGGCGAACCAGTAGATGACCAGGTAGACGTGCTGGATCGACTGGTGGTGGGTGATGTATGTTCCGTGGTTTGTGTGTTTGTCTGTCTGTCTGTGTGTTGGGTACACCGGTAGACCTTGAAAAAAACGGATAAACCGATCGCGATGCCGCTTTGGAGCAAATTCGTATGCCCATACAAGGAACAACACGGCTGCACACTGGAACCATCTGACGAATATAACTGAACGAGATCTCGACTGATGGTGGGTGATGTCCGGGCAGAGGCTGACGACGACGAAGTAGACGTGTTGCGGCAGCCAGCAGACGGCGAATACCACCACGATCAGGATCATCATCTTCACAATCTGCACCAACGTTCCACCGAACATAACATGAACAGCGCAGCCTCCAGCGATGGCTGTTCGTTACGTTCTTCGAGTATTTTTAGTGAAACTGTAATTTAGTCGGCTGAAAACGATGAATTTACCAGCTGTATCGCCCCGCTATCTTGATCCTTTGTGATGATTAGGGATTTAGGGATACCAACGATCACGGCAAATAATAGGCGGTATAATATGACTTCATATTCATGTTTAATAGTAACCGTAGCTCTATCTCGCTTGGTCTTCCAGTCTCGAGATATTGACGACGTAATAATTGTTGGCTTCAGGGACGTCTTGGCCACTTGTGGCCATATGGCACGCTGACCGGTAAGGCAAGTGGGTTTGACTTAGTGTTTCCTACAGGCGTTTTATAGCAACCATAGCTCTAAACCGTTTTGGCTATAGGACGTGGGACAGACGGACAGACAGATAAACTGACGAACACCAGCTTTGCTTCATGTCCGTATTGGCACAATAACGGTGCGCCTAGTTAGAGGCCACATTTAATTCGACCATCGCGAAATACATCGGCGACGTGCTTTGGAGAAATGCACAAGAAGTAACATATGCATTCAGTCTTTCAATCCTTGCGGTAAATTGTCAAGCTTGTCTAATAAACGACAAACAGTCGCTAAGACTGCGGTCGACCGTGCTCATTTTCGGTCAGTATATCAACAACTGACCACAATGACGTCACAAAATGCCAGGAACCGTATAGCCACACACGAAGTCTGACGATGATGATTTTTCACACATTGATCCGTCAACGTGGATTATCGCACCGCTTGAAAGCGTCCGTGGGCCTACTACGTCGTATTCCGCATATGCTGCTGAAAAACAGCCGTTCACTGATGTGTTAAGGCTCATGTGTTAATGTGTTTACCGCATACTGTTTACGGACTGTACACGTAGTCTATTTCCACGGAGTAAGAGCCTTACGAATTCACTACAGTGACGAGTATAAACGAAAAAGCTGTGACTGTACAATTTTTGCATCCCAAAATAGCTCACCTATATCGCGGTGAAGACGAGATCCAGTAAGCAAATTTCACAGTTGAATACAACGATACAGTGGCGTACCCGACGCTTGGATCTGACGGTCTCGGCTTGTCCTGGAAGTCGTTCGCCAATCGCCTGATTGCCCCAGAGACGACGCCCGACAAACGAGTACGTCAGCGCCAGAATCGCCAGCGGAACGACGTAGTTGATTAGTAACAAAGCCGCGTTGTAGCTACGCCGAACAGCACATTTCATTGATAACACGCCTGCTGAAGCCGCGTAGGCTGTACCGGAGTGTAGCCGGGGTGCTCATCGCCCTCCTTAGGCCTTGGCCCGTAGGTGGATAAACCACTGAAGTCTGTGACGCATGGCCTGAGAGACGCCCAATCTGCAGTTACCTTCCAAGACATCGGGTATCACCGCCTGCTACAATAGGCTACAAGTATCAGCTGTCGCAGATGGACCCGCGCGACTGCGTCGTGGTGTAAGACAAAGGTGGGCGATCAATGCAATCTACTGGCCGCCGACCGTCGCAAGTACTGTCAACTTAATTGACTGACCGACGACAGTCCAGTTTATCACGCTGAGCGTCCACGTTTGTCGAGCTAAGTTGACAGCAGCTTGCGACGATCGACGTGCTGTGGCGAAATTTAGTAAATTCAGAGGTTAGGATAAGTTCCATAAGGAAGAAAATTTTCATTGTTGTAGATGCCAAAATTTCCTTACAGCACAATGTCTAATAAAGCATCCATGCCAAAAATCAGCTCGATCCGTCGAGAAATTTTGATAAAAAACTGACTTGTGACAGACGGACACAGACACACAGACACGCAGACACAGGGCCATAGCTAGTACAGCGCTAGCATAGCATCGCGCTGGTAAAAAGTATGGCAATGCAGCTATTATCCTGAAAATAATCTGGTCAAAACGCGTTGAAATCGTTTTAGGGGCGCTTCTGATACTAGCAAATGCACGCCTTCGCAGAATGCATCATATTTTGTTAAACATGACAATTTATTTCTGCACTTTTAAAGTAACTTTTAACACGTCGAACTATTGCAAGTCACGTATGAATTTTGACTACTTTAAACACACAAATAACTAAAAACATATTTTTGAGAAGAAAAAAAGGGATAAAAAGAGTCAACATATATTGACTACTTCGCTCGTCATCATCACATCAACTGCTTGTTCCACCATTCCGGCTCACAACCGTCGGTCGACGCACATTTCCAGTCGCTGCATCGCTCCTCTGCAACTCATTGCCATCCGACAGCCAATCATCCTCGTCTCTGCCGGTCTTCCATCGACGTCTTAAAACATTCCTTTTTCGTCAATCTTCTCCTAACATAGTTCTGCGACTCTACTGCGCCTTCATGGACTTCGTAATAGTTCTGCTATTTTAGCCACGTTAAAATTTTTTGATTGACATTGACATTGACATTGACAACTAGTTTTAGCGAAGAACGCAACGACAGTTAAGGTGATATTTTAAGTCTTTTTTTGTGATGTTAACGAGGCTTATGTGCGCTTTTCAATGCTCTGCGCCAGCTGTCTCGAACTCACTACCGAAAACTGTTCTCAGTATATAGTGACTCTGTTGCAGTTTTTTAAGTCTAGGCTAAAGGCATTCCTCTTCTCCCAGGCTTTCTCTTCTTTCTCTGCTCACTAACACGCTGCTTGGCCCCAGCGCCTCTGAAGTTACGACCTTATGGCGCTATACAAATCTGTTTACTATTTTTGCTCTCATTATTATTATTATCATTATTATGTAAGACGGAGATACTGGGGACGCACGCACGCACACGAGGTCGGCTCGGTCGTTGGGCCAGGCGATGAAGCAGACGGCGCGTGTCGAGCCGTCGTCATAGTGCCACGTGTAGACATCGGCGTGCACCAGGCTCGGCACGGCAATGCACACCGACACGACCCAGATGACCTCGTGACCCGACCCAGATGACCGCGATCACCGCCGACGCGCGACCGGCGCTCAGACGACGACTCAGCGGGTGCACAATCACCATATATCTGCATTCGTTGATCACGGCAATCGTACGTGGACACCAAACTAGAAAAAAAACTGCCCTTGATGAAGGATCGAGGACAGACCGACCGTGTTACCATCCTTGTTAACTGTAACTCTAATAGGTTTAACGTACGGGCGATCGATCGATCGGAGCAACCGGTCGCGCCGACGAGCGCCTCCTGTAAACATCCTATAACTCTAACGCTTGTCATTGACTTATAACCTCGATTTTCAGTTCTTGGTGAGCTGTTGTCATGATCCGTACAACAGCAAAAAAATCAACGTCAAAGGTCAGGCGGATCAAAGGTTAGAGTGGAAACAAACGGACGGGCAGACGGACGTACGGACGGGTAGACAAGCTCTAAATCGAATTTTTAGCTTCCTCGCTAACGTACTCGGTAAGTACTACATGTACGCCCAAGGTCCGGTGAGCCACGGCCCGTCTTCGGTAATGCTCATGCACTTGGTGGGTGCACAACTGTACATCACAACAACAAAGCGCCACGATGTCTTATCGACAGCGTCACTGCAGTCGCACAGACTAGTGCACGGTGCGGTCTTCGATCCGCTGACATGGCCGCCTATAGGCTATCAAGCCTAGTATCCTGAACAAAGTTTGGCGAGCATGTTTTCGGCTCTGCTGGTCCAGCCGCCCGGAAGAGCTTACCACCACACTGCTACATAACCGACGCTGTAAGCTAAATCGATTAAGTAGGTCACGTGACCGTTTATCATTATAATGACACACGATGGACCGTGACGCGTTGATCATATGATAATGATCAACGTCACGTGACTGCATTTCGACCAATCAGCGAAGCAGCTGATAGTTGGTCATACGACAAACGCAAATGCAACATAGAATGAAAGGTGGTTTCGGTTGATCTTGGTATGCAGAGTCCGAGTAATAAGGTCCGCCAGATATCGGCTCGGTAATATATGTGGCGAACGAGTTGAAGAATTGTTTGTCAAGCAGATATTTCCAAGCATATGGGAGAATATTGGGAAGTCGAAACTAGATATCGCACGACGAAAGAGCGACGAAATGTTGCGAGAGGATGCAGACAAGTTTGCTTTGGCGCACGGTTGGCAGACAGAATTTCACTAAGAACAGTCGTTTGTGCCGGATTATTCTGGAAATGAGAATGAATAGAAGGAGATCGTGAATGCAATTTGCGCAACCCGCCGGCGTGCAGTGATGGGTCAGTTCTAATGGACGTGGCAAATGTGACGGAAGATGTGAGTTACAGCAGCTGTAAATGAACGGAGTGTACCGGGCTAGCTGCACACAACCGAAAGTGCATAACATACTGCTGTTAGTGGTTCTTACAGTGGCTGCGCCACTTAGACCACTTCAAAAATTTCTGACTGATTGATTGATTGACTGATTGATTGCAACGCCGCCAGAGGACCGACATAGGCGACATGCAAACATTGATGACCTTTGAACCTGTGTTTCTTGAGATATGCGAGCGGACAGACTGGAATACAGAAATAGACGATTGTACGGCTATACTACACCGTGACTCAGAAAAAAGGAACCACTTTTCTTTTATAAATAGATCTTTTAATACGCAATGTAATTTGACAAAATTTAGTACTTTTATTGTTAGTGAATATTTTAGTCGATGTCAGTTATTTAATTTCTGGAATTTTCACTAATTTCCGCAGGTTGGTGGCGTAGCACAGTGGTAGAACGTCGGTCTCTCACTGGCGAACTTTCCCTGTCCTGCGCTCGACCTGCAGCTGATGGGTGACCACTAATGTTGGTAAACCATCCGCTACAAGTCAGCCAACTAGGCCAACTCAGTTTTTCATCCTTTCTGGGTCGATAAATGAGTAGTAAAGCTGGAATCAGATGTGTTCTGCCGTTTACAGGTAGCGCCATCTGGTGAAAGCTACGAAGGTAACCGCAGGCCTGGCAGAAAGTAACGGCAGCCTACTGCCGGGTCTATGGCGTGATTCACTTCACGTCACCTGCGGGCTGA
>Ga0126330_10000125_pt1 | contig 19811 bp, 14 predicted proteins | sample InaspJWI91metaG_FD_97004 | JGI IMG/M metagenome (GOLD analysis project Ga0126330, IMG submission 97004) | Marine gutless worms symbiont microbial communities from Oahu, Hawaii - Inanidrilus sp. 2 OAHU.JWI-91 metaG | ecosystem: Host-associated > Annelida > Digestive system > Unclassified...
GGGGAGCACACCGACAGACTGAATGAGAGAGTGCAAATCCAACGCCCTGGGGTTGACATGTGGGGCCTCATAGAAGGATGCGGTGAGCGCGGTGATTCCGAGCTTACCGTCCGGTGCACACCTGAAAGGTTCAACCTTACATTAAGGCCGCGAATTTCTCGATTAGTAAGAAAAACGCTATCCTTTTCTAAGAAGATCGAAGCTCATATCGGAGCTATCTGGAATTTTATTCACTAATTATAATGCTGAAATTGCTCCCAAACTTGCGATCACTACATATTAAGCACTACCATCTATTTTTCAAGGTGCCCTTATAGCGGTTCAATTTCCAACCCGCAGGCAATGAACCATGCGGGTTCCCCTAAGCCTAGTCTCTACAGGATAGGCCCGGGCGCATTCAGGTTCGGCCTCCGGACACCGGGGATGAAAATGGCAACCTGCCGGTGGATGGGAAGGGGAGGGCATGTCTCCTTCGAGCCGGATGATTTCACGGCGCTGCTCCGGGTCGACCACGGGCACGGCGGAGAGCAGAGCCTTGGTATAGGGGTGGCGGGGGTCGTCCAAGACCTCGGTGACGGTCCCGCGTTCGACGATGCGGCCCAGGTACATGACGGCTATTGCGTGGGCTAGGTAGGAGACCACCGAGAGGTTGTGGGTGATGAAGAGGTAGCTCAGGCCCAGGTCGCGCTGAAGCTGCTGGAGCAGGTTGAGAATCTGGGCCTGGACCGAGACGTCCAAGGAACTGGTGGGCTCGTCGCAGACGATGACCTTGGGCTCTACCGCCAGGGCGCGGGCGATGCAGATCCGTTGGCGCTGCCCGCCCGAGAATTCGTGGGGGTAGCGGTCCGTAGCCGCGGCGGGCATCCCGACCCGATCCAGCAGGGAGCGCACCCGCTCCAGCCGTTTTGCCCGGTTGGGCTCGATACGGAGGGCCTGCAAACCCTCGCCCACGATGTCGCCCACCAGCATCCGGGGGTTCATGGCGGCGAAGGGGTCTTGAAAAATGATCTGCAGATCCTTGCGGTAGCCGCGCAGGGCCCGGCCGCCGAGCCGGGTCAGCTCGGTGCCGTTGAAACGCACGGTCCCGCAGGTCGTGGGGATGAGTCGCAGGATACCTTTGCCCAGCGTGGTCTTGCCGCAGCCGGACTCGCCGACCAGGGCCAGGGTCTCACCCGTACGCAGGTCTATGGAAACCCCATCCACGGCCTTGACCTGACCCACCACGCGGCGGAAGACGCCCTTGTGGATCGGGAAATGGACCGTGAGGTCGTCTACCCGGAGCACCGTCTCGCCTATCTGACCGCGGGGGACAGCGCCCTTGGTTACCGATCCTGCGGAGTCTGCAACCGCGATCAGTTCGCCACCCTCCCACAGGTGACATCTCACCCGATGTCCCGGAGAAGGGACGTGCCATGCAGGCTCTTGATCCCGGCAGTGGTCCATTACCCGGTCGCAGCGGTCGGCGAATCGGCAGCCCCGGAACGGCTGGTCCAGTGGCGGTACCTGACCCGGAATAACGGCTAGGGTGCCGGCACGCTTCTCGGGTGCTGGCAGGCTTGCCATGAGCTTACCGCTGTAGGGATGAGCCGGCCGGGAGAAGAAGTCGGCGACGGTTGCCGTTTCCAGGATCTGACCGGCGTACATGACGGCAACCCGATCTGCGGTCTCGGCCACTACGCCGAGGTCGTGGGTAATGAGCAGCACCGCCATTCCGGTCTCGCGCTGCAGGCCCTTGAGCAGCCACAGGACCTGGGCCTGGATGGTGACGTCTAGGGCCGTGGTGGGCTCGTCGGCGATCAGGAGCTTCGGGGTCCCCGCTAGGGCCATGGCGATCATGACCCGCTGCTTCATGCCGCCGGAGAGCTGGTGCGGATATTCACCACTGCGCGGCGCCGGGTCCGGAATACCGACCGCCCTCAAGAGCTCCGAGACCCGCTGGAAAATCCGATCATGGGAGCGATTTTCATGCAGGCGTACAGCCTCGGCGATCTGCCGCCCGATCGTCAGCACCGGGTTGAGGGAAGTCTGGGGCTCCTGGAAGATCATACCCATGCGCCCACCCCTTACCCCGCGCATGGCGCGCTCGGGCAGTTCCAGCAGCTCGGTGTCCCCGAGCCGCACGGAACCCTCGGTAATGCGCCCGGAGGGCGGCAGAAGCCGCATCAGGGACAGGGCCATCATGGATTTGCCGCACCCCGACTCCCCGAGGAGGGCGAAGGTCTCGCCGCGGCGGATCTCCAGATCCACACCATCCACTACCCGCACCGGTCGGTCCTCAGAACCGAGGAGAGTGGTCAGTGCACCGACCCGGAGCAGAGGATTGGTCATGTCGATCACAGCTACCCGTCGCCAGCTATCAGCGTCCTGAACCGAGGGGAGGGATCTTATTCGCGTCGATTCGCGTGATTCGTAGTTTTCTTTTCCGCATCGGTAAGTGGTCGGCAGCTAACTTAATGGCATTGCCTCCTAGGGAGGTTCTTCCCGGCGGTCGAGATCAGGGTTCGGGCAACCCGTAGTTAACGCCATCTGGCGTCAGTCAATCGCCCTACGGCATTCATCCCGAATTCCGAAAAATGAATCTCTTTAACATATGACCGTCCCGGATTTCGCCGATTCGAATGGATAGAAACATGTTTTGGCAGTATCTTGTTCATCTTTTTTCCATGGTCATCCGGCAGCTGCTTCAAGGATACAAGGTAAGACCCATCGCTTTGTGTGCTTTCGTATCTGACCCTATATTTTCCAACTTTCTTCCTGGAGGCCACATAAACTATGCGCGTCCGATGAGTCCTGCTCAGCGAAAGGACCAGGCGAGGGGCAGAAAGTATAACAGACGATAGGTCATGCAGGATGGTCGTACTGCTGTTGAAACTCCGGTGATCAGTCCTGGCTGATACCAGCATCATGCCTTCAGCACCTACCTGCATTCTTTTATTCAGCGTTGCCAGCGTTAAGGAAGGGGTGTTGTGCCACCAGCTCAGATAGCTTCCACCACCCAGAAATTTAAGCGCATAACACCGTCTCAGCTTTTCTTTCTTACCAAGGAAATTCCTTTTATAATCGCACTGATTGTTGATGATCGGTGCCAGATCGGTGCCTTTGTTCCAGCTTTGAAACGTATTTCTTCGGGTGAGAATGCCGTTGGTGAAGACTAAGTTGGCTGAAACGGCTATCTTGTTGCCACGCAAACCCTTAATTTCATATTCGGCCTTTACCCGGTAACCCAACTTGGATGCTTCATACTTGAAGTACTTTCCCAAGTACCTGCCGCCATCGGACATAACTTCTCCCGGAATTGCGGAACCGTAGCCAAATAAGACAACAGGAAAAAGCATTAAAATATATTGTCTTTCATGCATGACTGACCTTCATTTTTTCCTATACTCAATTCGGAATGAGCGATTTTGCAGTGCTTCATCTATGCGGCATCCCGCAACCACGGATCGAAGGCGTCCCGCACCACGTCCGCGAACAGGTTGGCGAATAGGACCAGGGTGAACATGAACAGGAAGGCCGCGGTCAGTGACCACCAGACCAGCGGCTCCCGCGCCAGCTCTAGGCGTGCGCCGTTGATCATGTTGCCCCAGCTGTCCATGGTGGGATCGACGCCGATGTTGATGTAGGACAATACCGCTTCGGCCAACACAAGGCCGCTGAAGTCGAGCACCAGGGTAATCAGCACGATGTGCAGGACATTGGGCAGGATGTGGCGGCCGATGACCGTTGCATGGCTCACGCCGAGGGCGACCGCCGCCTGCACATAGTCGACCTCGCGCAGCTTGAGGGACTCCCCGCGCAACAGCCGGCACAGGTCCGTCCAGCTGGTCACGCCGAGGATGATACACAGAAACAGAAGCCGCAGATCCGCCCGTTCCACCAGGCTCGCAAAATCCTGCTCGTGATTGCTCATATGGATCTGGAGCATGAGGATGGCAGCGGCGATCAGGAGCACGCCGGGAACCGAGCTCAGGGTAGTATACAGGTACTGGATAACGTCATCCCACAGGCCCCGGAAGTAGCCCGCTATGCTGCCGAGCAGGATGGCCGCGGGCAGCATGACCAGAGTCGTGAGAGTGCCGATGACCAGGCCGGTGCGGATGCCCTTCAGGCTCTGGTAGAAGACGTCCTCCCCCACTTTGTCGGTGCCCAGGATATGGTATTTGCCCGCCAGCTCCCCGGCGACAAAGCCCAGCACCAGCATGACACCCAGGGTCAGGAGGGCCGCCCGCCAGGGGGTGTCTGTGCGGCCTGCCCATGCCAGTGTCCAGGTCTGCCGCAACCCCTTTCCCATCCGTCGTGCCTGGAGCCACAGCAGTAACCAAGCCAGCAGCAGCCAGCAGGTCAGGCCCATGAACAGGCCGCGCAGGACATTCCAGGCGATGTCGGGGAGCCGGTCGCGGTAGGGATCGGCCAGGTGGCTGCCGCCCCAGCGCAGGTGCGGGTAGTCCCGGATCACGCGGCCGTCGGGCAGCTCTCGACGTTCCTTGGCGTAGAGGTGGGTGGCGAAGGGTGCGGAATAGGTCTTCTCCTGATGCTCGCGCAAAGGTGTCAGCCATAGATCCAGCAGGCTCAGGATCTCCGGCGAGTAGACTGCCGCGTCGGAGTTGGCCGGGTCTTCCTCCCGGGGGTGGAAATGCACGCTGTCCAACAGGCCGATAGCGACATAGAAGCCAAGGACGACCAACGCCGACATCCCAACCCGGCTACGCCCGACCCGACGCCAGGGCGCGCGCAGGTGCTCGTGGCGTGCGGCATAAACGGCGAACCCCAGTGCCAGCGCAAACAGCAGGTAGATCAGCGCATCGGTCAGCAGTACAACGGGCAACCAGATATCTCCACAGGGTAATGCGCATTTCAGGCGTCGGCCGCATCGATCGCGTAATCAAGGTTATCGGAATCTGAGGAGGCCGTCCGGATTTCCCGCTCGGGTAGTGGTAATTAAGGTTCACCAGAGAGTTCATCACTACACATTAAGCACTACCTTAAATGTTAAGAGATGATGCATAAAGATCCCTCGCTGCGCTTCGGGATGACACAGCTCGCGTCTTTGTCATTTCGAGCGCAGCGAGAAATCTTTAGGTTCAAGCGGTTGGCAGATACCCGAGTTTTTAGACAGCCTCATTTAGGTATAGCGGTGACCCGAAGCGTCGGATGCGATAGCGTAGGATAACCTTACCTGAACTAGCTAATAAATCCAATTTATGACCAACTCTGCAAAACTATGTTTGACAGCTTCATGGGAATATTATTATCTTTTTGCGTCTTAAGCGGCAGGTTCCGGTTGGGATGCGAGTCTTCAGCGTCCGGATCGAAAGCGTGCTATGCGACTCCTAAGGATGAACGGGCCGGCCGCAATGCCAGGGACGACGGAGTCGACAGAGAACAGCGGCGAGCTTGGGTCTACGGGAAGCCACAGGTCGCCGGATATCACCCATCGCGGCGGCATCCACCGCAGTGAAAAATTAGGAGAGAGTGCACCATGCCAACTTTCGTGCGTACTGAGAAGTGCGATGGCTGCAAAGGCCAGGACAAGACCGCTTGCATGTACATTTGCCCCCATGACCTGATGATGCTCGACAAAGACGGTTCCGCGACCGGTCATGCCATGAAGGCCTATAACCAGGAGCCCGAGCAGTGCTGGGAGTGCTACTCTTGCATCAAGATCTGCCCGCAGCAGGCCATCGAGGCCCGCCCGTATGCGGATATCGTGCCCCTGGGTGCCTCCGTGCAGCCCCTGCGCGGTACTGATTCCATCATGTGGACCATCAAGTTCCGTAACGGCACCATGAAACGCTTCAAGTTTCCGATTCGCACCACCCCGGAGGGCTCCATCGACCCCTATGGCGGCAAACCGGAGGCCGATATCTCCAAGATTACCGAGCCCGGATTCTTCGTGCAGGTCAATGGCTACCGTACCGGTAAGCCCGACGAGCTGATCGAGAAGTAAGCGCCTGCATGAGTCGGCTCCAAGTACCAAGTCAATTTAAGAGTAGAGGTTAAGAGAGAATGGCCGGAGAATTCGGAAAACCCGATGTTGTCGAAGAAGAAGTCGATATCCTGATTATCGGCGGCGGTATGGCGGCCTGTGGTGCCGCTTACGAGATCGGCCCCTGGGTTAAGGCCGCGGTCGGTGATATCAAGGTAAAAGTGGTCGACAAGGCTGCCATGGACCGTTCCGGTGCCGTGGCCCAGGGTCTGTCTGCCATCAACACCTACATCGGCAGCGAGCAGGACCCAGCCGATTACGCCCGCATGGTCTCCAACGACCTGATGGGCATCACCCGCGACGACCTGGCCTATGATCTGGGCCGCCACGTCGACGAGTCCGTGCACCTGTTCGAGGAGTGGGGCCTGCCGATCTGGAAGACCGACGAAAACGGCGAACGCCATGACGGCTCTAAGGGTCTGACCCCCCTGAAAGACGGCGGTAAGCCGGTGCGTTCCGGTAAGTGGCAGATCATGATCAACGGCGAGTCCTACAAGTGGATCGTCGCCGAGGCCGCCAAAAAAGCCCTGGGTACCGACCGCATCCAGGAGCGGGTCTTCATCGTCAAGCTGGTGAACGACAAGAACGATAAGAACCGCGTCGCTGGTGCAGTCGGTTTCTCGGTCCGCGAGCACAAGCTGTTCGTCTATAAGTTCAAGGCCTGCCTGCTGGTCGCCGGCGGCTGCGTGAACATCTTCCGCCCCCGTTCCGTGGGCGAGGGTCAGGGCCGCGCCTGGTATCCGGTGTGGAACGCCGGCTCCACTTACGCCATGGCCGCTGAGGCCGGCGCCGAGATGACCATGATGGAAAACCGCTTCGTGCCCACCCGCTTCAAGGACGGCTACGGTCCGGTAGGCGCTTGGTTCCTGCTCTTCAAGTCCCAGGCCACCAACGGCTTCGGCGAAGTCTACATGCAGCGCAACAAGGAAATGTTGAACGACTACCCCCCCTATGGCCAGGCCGCGGTTCCGGCTTCCTGCCTGCGTAACCACCTGATGCTCAAAGAGATGAAGGAAGGTCGCGGTCCTATCTGGATGGATACGGTCACCGCCTTGGCCAAACTGCGCGAGACCCTGTCTCCCCGCGAAGTCAAGCACCTGGAGGCCGAAGCTTGGGAAGACTTCCTCGACATGTGCATCGGCCAGTGCGGCATCTGGGCAGGCGAGAACATCGAGCCGGAGAAGAAGAATTCCGAGCTCATGCCAACCGAACCCTACCTGCTCGGCTCCCACTCCGGCTGCTGCGGCATCTGGGTCTCGGGTCCCGAGGACTTGGGTGCGCCCACCGAAGAGAAAGAATCCGGCATACCCGAGCACCTGCCTTCCGGCTGGAATTGGGGCTATCGCGGCATGACCACGGTCAAGGGCCTGTTCACCGCCGGTGATGGTGTCGGTGCCTCCGGGCACAAGTTCTCCTCCGGCTCCCATGCCGAGGGTCGCTTGGCTGCCAAGGCCATGGTCAAGTTCGTCATGGACAACAAGGACCTCAAGCCCGAGTTGGACACCGATGTGAAGACTCTCACCGATGAGATCTATCGTCCGGTCAAGAACTTCGAGGAACACAAGGACTATTCCACCGCGATCGATATCAACCCCAACTACATCACCCCGCGGATGCTGCAGTTCCGGCTGCAGAAGATCATGGACGAGTATGTGGCCGGTGTGGCGACCTACTACACCACCAATGCCAACATGTTGGAGCTGGCCGAGAAGAAGCTGGAGATGCTGAAGGAAGACTCCCTGAAGATGCGGGCCAAGGATCTGCACGAGCTGCTGCGTGCCTGGGAGAACTACCACCGTATCCTCACCGCGGAGGCCCACATGAAGCACATCCAGTTCCGTGAGGAATCCCGCTATCCGGGCTTCTACTACCGGATGGACCACAACAAGGTCGACGAGGAGAAGTGGCACTGCTTCGTGAACTCCATCTATGACAGGGAATCCAAGAAGTGGACCTGTTTTAAGCGGGCGCACACGGACCTGGTGGACAAGTCCAAGCTGTTCAAGTAATCCTCGACGGCTTATAGAGGCTTGAAAATCCGGGCACCTCGCGGCGCCCGGATTTTTTTGTTTCTCGAGGGATTGTCGACGACGGGTAGGGTGGGCTGCGCGCCCACCAATACTGCGCCTACTCGGTGGGCACAACCTTTAGTGAACATAGCCCACCCTACTACTACCCCGTTTCAGCATATTTTGCATGTTCAAGGATCGGTTAGGGTAAGGGAACCTGGCGTACCCAATGATTCCGATTGCCACCGTTTTTCTCGTTACCTGATTCTAGATCTTAGCCCTCTCTTCTGGAAGAATACGCTTGGTCTGAACGAGTGCGTTCATTCGGGACAAGGATTTCTCGCTACGCTCGAAAAGCAGAAATAATCTTCGAGGGTTTGGATAACTTTAGCATCTTCAGGGTACGCTAAGGTTATGTTTATGTTATGCAAGGAAAAAAACAGGTATTTCAAGCGTTCACACATTTCGGAAGTTAAATTCAGATCAATCATACGCTATTTCACGTATTATTTGCCGGCTTCGAAAATCGCCGAGCTGAGTGGTGTAAGCCGCCCGACGATTAATCAGCTATTTCAGAGAGTTCATCACTACACGTTAAGCACCACCCAAAAATTACCACTACCCATTCATCATTCATTTTGAACATCCTGGCCATCGATACCTCCAGCGAGGCCTGTTCTGTCGCGCTCCTGCTCGGCACTGAGCTCAGACAACGCATTGAGCGGGAGCCTCGCCGGCACGGGGAGCTGGTCCTAGCCATGATGGACGGGCTCCTCGCGGAAACCGGTGTCGGTCTGACCCGCCTCGATGCCTTGGCATTCGGCCGGGGTCCTGGCTCCTTTACGGGGGTTCGGATCGCCACCTCGGTTGTACAGGGCGCGGCCTATGGCGCGGATCTACCGGTCATACCGGTGTCGACCTTGACCGCCCTGGCCCAGGGGTGTTTACGGTCTCGTGGTTCATCTCAGGTCTTGGCGGCGTTCGACGCCCGCATGGGAGAGCTCTATTGGGGGATTTATCGGGTCGGCAACGGGGATCTGATGCGACCGGTTGGGGCGGAGGAGGTCGCCCCGCCGGAGGAAGTTGTGCTTCCGGCGGTTGGCGGCTGGAGCGGAGTCGGCAGCGGTTGGGCCGCCCACGGTGAGATACTGCGCAGGCGTCTGGGAACGCGGCTCCTGGCAGTGGCCCCTGATGCCCTGTGCGAGGCTCATGATGTTGCGGTGCTTGCCGCTGCCGAATTGGCGAACGGCCGTTACGTGACTGCAGAACAGGCCCTGCCTGTCTATCTACGCGAGCGGGTGACTTTTTAGGTAAGCCGGGGGTTCGGTGGAGGCTGGGGTACATCCGCTGAGACGGCGGTGTGGACCCCCACTGAGGAGGTGGTGACGGTGACCAGGTGTCCGTAGGGTAGCGATCGAAGTGCCGGCCGGGTTGCCCGTAGGGTCCTTGCCAACGGCCACGCGCTCCGGGCGATTTCTTCAACGGCCGAAAGCTGTAGCTTTCCTGCGCAGGAGCGGGTAAGGGAGGGTAGGGTGCCGGTACGGTCGATTGCGGTTGTACCTGCGGGGGTAGGTATGGGTGTGGGGGCGGAGTATAGGGTGTTTCGGATTGACCTGGGTGCTGGCGATTTTGCTCCTGTTCCGCCAAGGGCCTGAAGCGGTAGTCATCCATCCGGATTCGGGCCTGGGCATCGTAGGGATCGGGGAGGCTGTAGCCGACGGGATAGGGTTGCTCGGGATAAGGTCCCCGTTCGCCGTAGGGGGGAGGGGCGCGGTGTGCACCGGGCCACCGCTCATGGCTAGGGCTCGGGATGGTAGGTGGTCGGGGTTGGAGCCGCCGATCATCGGTGGACCCCCGGTCTTCTCTCCGGTTGTCGGAATTGGGGGGCTCATCCCCACCGTGCAGGATTAGAAAACCCCCGATCAGGACCGCCACGAGACCGATGATGCCCGATTTGGTAATCACTATTCGATAACAACGCCGTTGCCGTGGGCTACCGATCGATCACGGGTACCCGGCTCAGAGAGATGCCTCTGCCACCCGTGCCTCGGCGTCCTTGTCGCGCTCGATCAGGGCGTAGGCGGAGTGGTTGTGGATGGATTCGAAGTTCTCCGATTCTACGCGATAAGCACCTACCCGGTCGTCGTGGTTCAGTTTCCCGGCCACGTCCCGCACCATGTCTTCGACGAACTTGGGGTTGTTATAGGCGCTCTCGGTGACTCGCTTTTCGTCCGAGCGCTTGAGCAGACTATAGAGCTCACAGGAGGCTTCCTGCTCTACCAACTCAATGAGCTCTTCGATCCATATGAACCCCCGGCTGCGAACCTGTACCGTGATATGGGAACGCTGGTTGTGGGCACCGTAGTCGGAGATTTTCTTGGAGCAGGGACAGACGCTGGTCGCGGGTACGATTATCTTGATGTACATCGTGGGTCGGCCGCGGCAGATCTCGCCGATGAAGGTTACATCATAGTCCAACAGGCTCCGGACGCCACTGACCGGGGCGGTTTTATTGATGAAATAGGGAAAGTTCATCTCGATGTGGCCGGCTTCGGATTCCAGGTGTTCGGCCATTTCGCGGAGCATTTTCTCGAACGAGGTGACGCTGAGCTCCCGCTTGTGGCTGTTGTGGCTGTTGAGGATCTGCACGAAACGGGACATGTGCGTGCCCTTAAAGTTATGGGGCAGACGCACGTACATGTTGAAGGTAGCCACGGTGTGTTGTTCGCCATCGCTGCGGTCGCGCACCCGCACCGGGTGCCGGATGTCCTTGATACCGACCTTGTCGATGGCGATGCGACGACTGTCGGTACTGCTCTGGACGTCGGCAATGGCCACGGTGGCAGAGCTGGTCTTCAAGGCTGACTCCATGACTGATTCCTCGGAGCGCAAGGCGGTGATGCTCATGTTCCAAGACTCAAGATTCCAGCCGGACGAATCGAACATGGGGTTGATCGGGTTCCTTTGCGAGGCGCCGAGGGGTGATGAACGGCGAACAAACAGTAGATGGATTCAAACGTGTAGTGATGAACTCTCTGGTGAAGCTTTTTCTTCTTCGATGGGATCATCACACGACCACTACATATTAAGCACTACCGCAACTGGAAGCCGGGTCGCCGGTGAAAGGGGGTTCAAACCTCGGCCAAGTCCCCCTTCTCCTGCAACCAACCACGCCGGTCTGCCGCTCGTTTCTTGGCCAACAGCATGTCCATCAGCGAGCTGCTTTTTTCCCGCTCTTCCACCGTGAGCTGGACCAGCCGCCGAGTGTCCGGGTGGATGGTCGTCTCCCGCAGCTGCATGGGATTCATCTCACCGAGCCCCTTGAAGCGCTGTACGCTGACCTTACCCTTGATCCGCTCCGCCTCGATGCGATCCAGAACACCCTGCCGCTCGTCGTCGTCCAAGGCATAAAAAACCTGTTTGCCCACGTCGATACGATACAGGGGCGGCATTGCCACATAGATGTGTCCCGCCTGCACCAGGCTCGGAAAGTGCTTCAAAAACAGGGCGCACAACAGGGTCGCGATATGGGCGCCATCCGAATCCGCATCGGCCAAGACACAGATCTTTCCGAACCGCAGCCGTGAGAGGTCGTTGCTGCCCGGATCCGTGCCGATGGCCACGGCGATGTCATGCACCTCTTGTGATCCCAGCACCTCCGCGGGGTCGACCTCCCAGGTATTCAGGATCTTGCCGCGCAGGGGCATGATGGCCTGAAACTCCCGGTCCCGGGCCTGCTTGGCCGAGCCCCCGGCGGAGTCGCCTTCCACCAGGAAGAGCTCGCTACGCTCCGGATCGGTGGAGATGCAATCCGCCAGCTTGCCGGGCAGGGCCGGTCCCTGGGCCACTTTCCTGCGCGTTACCTTGCGTCCTGCCCGCAGCCTGGCCTGGGCCGCGCCGATCGAGAGCTCAGCGATGCGTTCCGCCTCGGTCACATTCCGATTGAGCCACAGGCTGAAGGCGTCTTTCACCACGCCGGAGACAAAGGCAGCGCACTCCCGGGATGATAACCGCTCCTTGGTCTGGCCGGAGAATTGGGGCTCCAGCAGCTTCACCGACAGGATATAGCTGCAGCACGTCCAGACATCTTCCGGGGTCAGCTTGACCCCCCGCGGCAGTAGGTTACGAAACTCGCAGAACTCCCGTATCGCCTCCGTGAGCCCGCTACGCAGGCCATTGACATGGGTGCCCCCTTGGACCGTAGGGATCAGATTCACATAGCTCTCAGTGACCGGGTCGCCGCCTTCCGGCAACCAGACCAGGGCCCAGCTGGCGGCCTCGTTGGTGCCTTCCAGGTTGCCGACAAAGGGCGCGGCGGGTATGGTTTCGAGACCCGCGAGGGACTGGCTGAGGTAATCCTCGAGGCCGTCCCGATAGCACCAGACCTGCTCCTCGCCGTCGGTCTCGTCCCGGAAGCTGACCTTGAGGCCGGGACAGAGCACGGCCTTCGCCCGCAGCAGGTGTTTCAACAAAGGCCGGGAGAATTTTGGGCTGTCGAAATACCGATCGTCCGGTCGGAAGCGCAAGGTGGTGCCGGTATCGGTGCGCCCGACGCTGCCGACCATCGCGAGCTCCGAGACCTTGCCGCCGTGGGCGAAGGCCATCCGGTATTCCTTGCCGTCGCGTCTGATTCGGACCTCTAGGTGTTTGGAGAGGGCGTTCACCACCGAGACACCGACGCCGTGCAAGCCACCGGAGAACCGGTAGCTGGCGGTGGAGAACTTGCCGCCGGCGTGCAACTTGGTGAGGATCACCTCCACACCGGGCAGACCCTGCTGGGGATGCAGATCCACCGGCATACCGCGGCCGTCGTCCCTGACCTGCAGGGAACCGTCGTCGAAGAGCACGACCTCGATGGTGCGGGCAAAGCCGGCGATAGCCTCGTCCACGCTGTTGTCGATCACCTCCTGGGCTAGATGGTTTGGCCGGGTGGTATCGGTGTACATCCCCGGACGCCTGCGCACCGGGTCGAGTCCGCTCAGGACCTCGATGGCAGAGGCGTCGTAGCTACCGCTCATGGCCGGGTTCGGATATCCTGTGAAAGTTGCCGCCAGCCGAAGGAATGGCCGGTGGTCCTGCAAGCATGAATTGACCGCCGAATCATCATAAGTTACCGTAGCTACTTCCCTGGTTTCAAACCTTAGGTAGGGCTTAAAGGGCAAGCGCGCTTGGTAATTTCAGCGATGACGTAATGACCCGTGAAGCAGACACCCAACCCGAGCGCTTCGAAGACGCCCTCACGGAGCTGGAGTCCTTGGTCGATACCCTGGAACAGGGCGAACTAACCCTCGAGAAATCACTTGCCTACTTCGAGCGCGGCATCAAACTGACCGGCATCTGCCGGGAGGTTCTGGATGCGGCCGAACAGAGAGTCCGTATCCTCACCGCTGAGTCCCTGGACGCGCCGCCGGAGCCTCTTCCAGACCCATGACTGATCCGCGGCTACAGACCTTTCTGGCCGAGTGCCGGGAACGGGTGACTTCGGCCCTCGAGGCCCGGCTGCCGGAACCGGAGATCCAGCCCGGATCCCTCCACCAGGCAATGCGCTACGTGGTCCTCGGGGGAGGCAAATACATCCGCCCGGCGCTGATCTATGGTGCCGGACTCACCATTGGACTGGCCCCGGGAACCCTGAATGCCCCCGCCTGTGCCTTGGAGATGATTCACGCCTACTCACTGATCCACGATGACCTGCCAGCCATGGACGACGATGATCTGCGCCGGGGGAAACCTACTTGCCACAAGGTATTCGGCGAGGCCATGGCCATCCTGGCGGGAGATGCGTTGCAGACCTTGGCGTTTCAGATCCTCGCCTCGGACGATACCTTCCCCGGAGGACCGAAGGCCCGAACCGCCATGTCGGATACCCTCGCCCGCGCCGCCGGCTCCCGCGGCATGGCCGGCGGCCAGGCCTTGGAGCTGTTCGCTGCCGCGTCAGGACAGGAACCCGATCTGGTTACCCTGGAAAACACCCACATTCACAAGACGGGGGCGCTGATCCGGGCCAGCGTGCGTATGGCGACCCTCGCACGCCCCGACTTGGATCCGGAGTCCGCAAACCACCTCGATCGCTACGCCAAATGCATAGGTCTGGCCTTTCAGATCCGCGACGACATCTTGGATGTGGAGGGAGAGACGACCCTAATCGGCAAGACTAAAGGCAAAGACCAGGTACAGGGCAAGGTCACTTATCCGACGCTGCTGGGCCTCGCCGGGGCCCGCGAGCAGGCCCGCGAGCTGGTTGCCGATGCCCTGACGAACCTCCAGGGCTTCGACGAACGCGCCGACCCCCTGCGCCGGATTGCGCACCACATCGTCGATCGGGAGTGGTGAAAGAGCCAAAATGAACACCTACGCCAGGCCCCGCCTGCCGCAGCCGGGCGGATCCTACTCATGCCCTAGCATCCAGCACGGGAATCTCCGGTAGCTTTGACGGCATCGGATAACCGACTGAACCAGAGAACGCAGAGATGACAGGTTTCCCATTCGGACATGCATCCGGCGACGGTTGGCGCGATACGGCGGAGCGGTGCCTGACCGCGCTCGGGCGAATTCCCGAGGCGGGCAGTCTGGGCATTCTCTACGTCACGGATGCGCTTGCAGGGCACATGGGCGAGATACTCGACCTCTTTCGCGAGTCCACCGGCGTAGCGCATTGGGTTGGCAGCGTTGGCATAGGCATCTGCGCCACCGGGGTCGAATACTATGAACGACCTGCAGTGGCTGCCATGGTGGGAGAGTTCCCCGACGATTCCTTCCGGGTGTTTCCATCCATACGCAAGGATCTGGACAGCTTCACGGCGCACAACGGCGACTGGATGGAGACCCACCAGCCCCTGCTCGGGCTGGTCCACGGCGATCCTTCTAATTCCCTCATCGAGGATCTGGTCAAGCAACTTGCCGCACGCACTGTTTCCGGCTTCCTGGTCGGTGGTCTGGCCAGCTCCCGGGACGGCGTCCATGTGTACGCAGACGGCGTTACCCAGGGCGGGCTCACAGGGGTGTTTTTTTCCCAGGAAGTAGGCGTAGTCACTCGCCTGAGTCAGGGCTGCGCCCCGATCGGTCCGCACCGGGTCATCACCGAGGCCCAGCGCAACATCATGATTCAGCTCGACGGACGCCCGGCCCTAGATGTTCTGAAGGAAGACATCGGGGAAATCCTGTCCCGGGATCTGGCGCGCATCGGCGGCTACATCTTCGTGGGTCTCCCCATCGTCGGCTCGGATACCGGTGACTACCTAGTGCGCAACCTGGTCGGAATCGATCCGCAAAACGGTCTCGTCGCCATCGGCGACACGGTTGAGCAGGGCGGACGGGTGATGTTTTGCCGGCATGACGCCGATACCGCACGGGTGGACCTGCTGCGTATGCTCACGGCAATTGCAAAGGCCCTCGACGGACCTCCGCGGGGGGGTATCTACATTTCCTGCCTGGGCCGCGGCCGTAACCTGTTCGGCAAGGATTCCGAAGAGCTTAAGCTCATTGCCTCGGAGCTGGGGGGTTTCCCCCTGGTCGGCCTCTATGCAAACGGCGAAATCTCCCAGGACCGCCTCTATGGCTATACAGGTGTGCTGACGCTTTTTATGTGAACACTCCACCGGTTACCGTCCCAACAGGCGAAGCTTGACCTGCTGCTAATTCCATCTATTCCATAATTCGCATAATGTATATTATGTAAAGTGGATGCAATGTCTCCTGATCGTCTCACCGGTCGAGTTCAACGAAGCTACCAAGCTGCCGGTGATCCTCCCGATTACCAACGGCGGTAAATTTGCCCGCCGCTACACCGGGGCCACGGCTTCGCGCCTCCGGCCTACCGCGGACTACCCGCCTCGCGTTTCCTTGGTGGGCAGAAGGCTAACACCACGCTATGATCGAGATGGCGGCTGGTGACACGAGTGTTGGGCCTACCCCTAAATGTCAACAAATCCTAGATATTTGGCGGTCATTCCCGCGGCCGGTGTCGGCCGTCGGATGGGCGCATTGAGTCCCAAGCCCAAGCAATACCTAGACCTGGCCAGTCGTCCCGTCGTCGAGTGGTCCCTGAAGCTTTTTTTGGATCATCCGCAAATCTCGGGCGTTTCCATCGCCCTCGACCCGGAGGATCAGTTTTGGCCACAAACGGCCTTCGCCGATCACCCCCGGGTCTGGCGGGTGGACGGGGGGAGCGAACGCTGCCGCTCGGTGCTCAATGCCCTCGACCTTCTGGCCCAAGAAGCGGATGCAGCGGATTGGGTCCTGGTACACGACGCGGCCAGGCCCTGCCTACGTCGGGATGACCTCGACCGGCTGTTGGCCTCCCTGCCTGACCATCCGGTCGGCGGCCTCTTGGGGGTGCCCGTGCGGGATACCATGAAGCAGGTCACGGAGGGCAGTGCGGTGCGCCGCACTGTGCCCAGGGATGTCCTTTGGCACGCCTTCACCCCGCAGATGTTTCGGCTCGGCCTCCTGCACCAGGCCCTGCGCACGGCCTTGGATCAGGACCGTTCAGTCACTGACGATGCCAGCGCTGTCGAGCTGTTGGGACTCGAGCCCAGGCTGGTCGAGGGTCATTCCGACAACATCAAGATCACGCGACCGGAGGACCTGCCGTTGGCGGATTTCTACCTTCGGCAGCAGGGGCGTCCGGGCCATGAACGATGAATCTCAACAACCGCTGATACCCGTTCGGATCGGACAGGGTATGGACGTGCATCCTTTCATGTCTGGGCGACCCCTCATTCTCGGCGGGGTCCGGATCGAGCACGACCAGGGACTTGCCGCCCACTCGGATGGCGATGTTGCCATCCACGCCCTCTGCGATGCCTTGCTGGGCGCCGCCGCCCTGGGGGACATCGGTCGCTGGTTTCCTGACAATCAAGACCAATATGCCGGCATCGATAGCCGTATCCTGCTACGACGGGTGATGGAGACCCTAAATCAACGCGGATTCGGCGTGGGCAATGCGGACTTGACGATCGTTGCCCAGCGCCCCAGGCTCGCGCCTTACATCGGGGCCATGACCAAGACGCTCGCCGGGTACCTGCGTTGTCGGGTGGAACGGGTCAACGTAAAGGCGACCACGACGGAGCGGATGGGTTTTACGGGCCGCGGAGAGGGGATCGCCGCCTTCGCGGTCGTTCTTCTTACCGCGTCCTGAACCCCTCGCGGCCCTACCTATTCGCATTTCTACTCGCAATATCACTGTAAAGCCTGTTATGACGGACACCCCTACCTACAACCACGAGGGCCTGGAGCGGATGCCGCTCCATGTGTTCAGCGAGAAGGCGTACCTGGACTATTCCATGTATGTCATCCTGGACCGGTCCTTGCCCCATGTGGGCGATGGCCTCAAGCCGGTCCAGCGGCGCATCCTCTATGCCATGTCCGAGCTGGGGCTGGCGGCTACCGCCAAGTTCAAGAAATCTGCCCGCACCGTGGGTGATGTGCTGGGCAAGTTTCATCCCCACGGCGATACCGCCTGCTATGAGGCCATGGTGCTCATGGCCCAGGCGTTTTCCTACCGCTATTCGCTCGTCGACGGCCAGGGTAACTGGGGCTCGCCGGACGATCCCAAGTCCTTCGCCGCCATGCGCTATACCGAGGCGCGCCTGGCGCCTTACGCCGAGGTCCTGCTCGCCGAGGTTGGACAGGGCACGGTGGACTGGCTGCCCAACTTCGACGGCACCCTGCAGGAGCCCAGGCTGTTGCCGGCGCGGTTGCCGAATCTGCTGCTCAACGGCGCCACCGGTATTGCGGTCGGAATGGCCACGGACATTCCCTCCCACAACCTGCAGGAGGTGGCCGCTGCCTGTATCCATCTGCTCGGGCACCACGACGCCACGGTGGCAGAGCTGATGGCGCACGTTCCGGGCCCCGACTACCCGACCGCGGCGGAGATCGTCACCCTGCCGGAGGAGCTCGCGCGCATGTACGAGAACGGCGTCGGCAGCGTCAAGCTACGCGCCCGTTACGAGCTGGAGCACGGGGACATTGTGATTACCGCCCTACCCTACCAGGTCTCGGGCAATCGCATCATGGAACAGGTGGCGCAGCAGATGCAGGCCAAGAAGCTGCCCATAATCGAGGACCTGCGGGACGAGTCCGACCACGAATCCCCGACTCGCCTGGTCATTGTCCCGCGCTCACACCGGGTGGACGTACCACGGCTCATGTCCCACTTGTTCGCCACCACCGACTTGGAGCGTAGCTACCGGGTCAACATGAACCTGATCGGGCGCAACGGCCGGCCGCGGGTCATGGACCTGCGCGAGGTCCTGGTGGAGTGGCTCAGCTACCGCACCGAGACAGTGCGCCGCCGACTGCGGCACCGGCTGGAGCAGGTACTCGACCGCCTGCATCTGCTGGCGGGCCTGCTGATCGCCTTCCTCAACCTCGACAAGGTAATCCGCATTATCCGCACCGAGGATGAGCCAAAATCGGTATTTATGGCCCGTTTCACCCTCACGGACGCCCAGGCCGAGTACATCCTCAATACCCGCCTGCGCCATCTCGCCAGCCTAGAAGAGATGAAGATCCGCGCCGAGCAGGCGGCGCTGGCCGAAGAACGCGATCGGTTGCAGAAAATCCTCGACAGTGAAAAGCTGCTCAGGGAACTCATCGGCGAAGAAATCCGGCAGGATGCGGACAAATACGGCGATCAGCGCCGCTCACGCCTGGTAAAGCGCGACACCGCCCTGGCCCTGGACGAGACCGAGCTCACCCCCAGCGAGCCGGTGACCGTAGTCCTGTCGGAGAAAGGCTGGGTGCGTGCGGCCAAGGGCCACGAGATTGACCCCGGGAGCTTGGGTTACAAGGCGGGAGATGCCTATCTGGCTGCAGTCCGGGTACGCAGCAACCAACCGGTGGTCTTTCTCGACACCACCGGTCGTAGCTACTCGCTACCGACCCACACCTTGCCTTCGGCCCGGGGACAGGGTGAACCCCTGACCGGACGCCTGGCGCCGCCCAAGGGCGCCGACTTCATCGCGGTGCTCGGCGGCGAGCCCACGGCCAAGTATCTGCTCGCATCCGATGCCGGCTATGGCTTCATCGTGACCCTGCAGGCCCTGTACGCCAAGCCTAAGGCAGGCAAGGCTGTCCTCGTCCTGCCCCCAGGCGCTAAGACCCTGGCCCCGGTGCCGGTGTTGAACCTGCGCAGCGACCGCTTGTCGGCAGTCGCCACCAGTGGCCACCTGCTGGTCTATCCCGTCTCCGAGCTGCCCGAGCTGCCGCGGGGCAAGGGCAACAAAATCATCGGCATCCCGGCGGCCAAAGCCAAGGCGCGCGAGGAATATGTCGCCGCCCTAGCGGTCGTTCCCGAGGGTGCCGCTCTCACCATCCGCTCCGGGAAACGCCACTTCACCCTGAAGCCGTCCGATCTGGATCTCTACCAGGGAGAACGGGGCCGACGTGGGAAGCTGCTGCCGCGGGGCTTTCAGCGCGTCGAGTCGGAATGGGTAGTGCTTAACATGTAGTGATAATTTTTTGCTGAACCATTTTCTTCTTCAATCTAGGCGCAGAGCGGATAGTGTGAGGCTATGATGCGCATACATTAGCCATCAACATGTCAGGTTATGAGTTAGAATTCAGTGAGCATGAATGAGCATGAGTTAACAGTTCATGAACGCGACCAGCAGTTCCGGTTGATCACTACCTTGCGCCGCCAAGCCCGTGCCCGCGGCGTACCGGTGTTGTGTGTCGATACCAAGAAGAAAGAGAGGCTGGGCCACCTGCATCGTCGCGGGTCCTGTTACAGCACTGATGTTCAGTTCGTTTATGACCACGATTATCGCCATCTCGCTACGGGTGTCTTGGCCCCTCACGGGGTGTATGAC
>Ga0126330_10000126_pt1 | contig 19777 bp, 23 predicted proteins | sample InaspJWI91metaG_FD_97004 | JGI IMG/M metagenome (GOLD analysis project Ga0126330, IMG submission 97004) | Marine gutless worms symbiont microbial communities from Oahu, Hawaii - Inanidrilus sp. 2 OAHU.JWI-91 metaG | ecosystem: Host-associated > Annelida > Digestive system > Unclassified...
AGGGGCACCTTACAGTATTAAAGGTTACCGTTACAGTCTGTCACACAGCCAAACACTATGGTGAAGAGTACGATGACTGAAACAGTGCCGTCTTAAGGTCGCGGCGGAACTGCAGCAATGATGTCACTATGCTATAAACTTCAGTGAGGATATGTTCAAAATGATTTAGTAAGCAAAAAAATCTGTAACACTGGGCTATATAAGGCCCACAACAGTCTACCAGACACTGCAATAGCCCCAGACTTACACTCAGCAAAGCATTAAACAGTTCAGGAACAGTGGCACTAACCAAATGTCGGAGAGCAAACTGGCAGGTTGGCCGGTGATGAGCTCCGGTGCTGCAAACTCAGCACTGCCCCTCAGTCGATGGACGTACGTGTCGTCGTAGATGTGATGTGCATCACCAAAGTCGACGAGTTTCAGCAGTGGTGTTGACTGAGACGGGCTGACATCGACTAGTAGATTCTCCGGCTGTCACACCACACATATGCAGCATGTTCATTTAATATTGCATTGTATTTTTCATCACTTAATGATTTAATGACAGTCTCAGCTGGCCAATGCATGCATATTTTGTGTACCAATATAGCCTTCAGCAGCAAGATTTTAAAGAAACTACTTGTCTTGTCTAATGCCAATCATTACAGTCTAACAGTTCGAGCAGAAATATTGGCTCTGGCAAATACATAATCCCTGTAAATGCGAGATAACTGCTGCCAAACTGAACTAAGAAAGGGCAAATTACGAATGTTCGTTTCAGAGTACGCACATGCGACAAAGCCAGTTGTAAAAGACAAACATATCACAATGAAGCCAGAATAAATCCTTGGGTTTATCTACTATTTGTGCTTGAATTGCACGAACAATGCAGAAATAGCAGAATCATTAAAAACAAAAAACCATAATAACAATCAAAGAAATAGGATCTGATTGCCACCTTGGCTGGGCGGATAACAGGGGACTTGATCTGTTTATGAACAGGTAGAATGGCAGCTGTATGTCATCTTGGATGTTTAACAACTGGAAATTTTAATGTGTCAACTTGCCCAATTTCACAGAGATCGATCAAACCAATGCTGAGATACAGCAATTTATCATCCAGTTCAACTACTGGCAATACTGTCTTATTGAGAGATATTAAAATTACTCTAAGATAAAAAGTGAAGCAGAGGGATGTTGTTTTAACCTTGATGTCGAGGTGTGCGATGTAGCAGTTGTGTAAATACTGGACAGCATCTAAGAGCTGATATATAAAACATGCCGCCTCAGACTCGACAAATTGCTGCTTGTGACAGATGTAGTCAAACAACTGGCCTTCACTCATCCTTTAAACAGACCAAATAAGTGCTTATCAGCTTATCAAATACAGTAATAGAAAAACTAAGACAAATCATCAATGGAAATACAACACTAATGTCTCTGTATTATACACAAAATAAAAACAGTGAACTGAGGCAATACACACGTCCACAGGATCTTATTCAGGTTCATCCAGTTTAGCTGACAATCCCAGTTTTCTATATAACTAATTTCCAGTGAATTTCTGAAGTTGCAATTTTAGGCCCAATGTCGTTTACTACACCAATCAGTGAAAACACAAAAACCAGACATCAGGCAAATACCGACTGATAGAAATGCCGTAGACACTTACAACGGCATGACAATGATATATGCAGCATCGGTCTCGTAGACGCATTTTGGCTGAATGAGCCCGGCGTGCCTCAGATTGCGCATTGTGTTCACTTCAGTCATGACGGCGTCGAGACTGACCAGCGATCGACTGATAAACTTTGCTGCAACGCTGGCACACGACTGTTCATCGATGCACTGCCGTACCACTGAAAATCGCCCTCTGCAAACATCACCATCGTCATCGACACCTCCCTTTTAACGGCCACTTTTCAAATATACCAGACTAATTCCCGTTGGTTTTCTTCCTCTATATGTTCTGGAAAAAACTTTTGTGGATAAGTGACGAGGTTTTCTTAGGGTAAGATGGCTTTTCTCTGTCATCCAACCAACTCAGTCAAAACACTAATCCCAACCAGTGACTCAGCCCATGCTTCATTCATGCACCGCTAGACTCCCGACAGCAGGGACACTGCTTCCTTTATGCCCCCAGTTAGCAGTCATCACCTCCCTTGGTTTTAACGGCCGTTTTCCATTTCCGTTTTTCAGGGTTTGCTATTTCTACCTTGGTTTCCTTCTTATCTTCAATTTATTCTGAACCTGTTCCAGAGCTAATCATCTGTTCTAAGTGGATTTTTACTTTTCTAAGCTAGATGATATTTATAATGCATGATCAACAACACTGACACACTGAATACACACAGCATAAACAGTGAAACGCAAATAAATTACCTGGCAATTTCGGCTTTTTGTGTATAGTTAGTGTCAAATCCAGTTTTCAACAAAAACTGAACACTGGAATCTACAATTAAAACATGCTGTATGACACATGGAGTACTAAAATGATGCAGTCATGGACACAATAATCGTACCGGTATCTTAGGTGTGCTGCACACTATGCAGCAACTCAGTGTGCTAGCAATACTATAGTCATTGGTGCCAAAATAATTTCTATTTTGTAGGTGGCAAACACAAGTATGCAGAATATATCTAAACTCTGAATCAATGACACCACCAACACCATCACCTGTGTTACAGAGGCTGTTTCCATGTCAACCTGGGTTAGCAGTTTCCTCAATCCTCCAGAAGAAAATCTCTGGGAATAAACAGATTAGAGTTTTATGGGTGTACACCCCTTCCTGTCAGCCAACCAATGGTGTGAAGGAAATCTGAATCAATGGCAATGTAAAGATAAACTATAAACAACGCATTCTAAAAGTCCGCTAAACAAAACGTTACGCAGTGGCTCCATCTTACCTGCACTTGCTGGTAAACTGCTTGCGACACCAAACCTTCCAGCTGTTGGTCCAGAAGCTACAAATTAGTGCATTTATTAGAAATTTATACGAACAGAATAAAAATCTATGCAAAATTACAGATCAGTGCACAGAAACGATATCGCTGGTGACCACATCAGCAATCAATATATCTAGGAAATATCATCATGCAACAACCTCTGATATTAAGGCTTTGCCATGAAGGGTCATCAAAATTAAAGAAAACAAGTGTATCGGTCCTCAGACAGCACGGCCAAAATGTATGCTGGCATTATCAGTGCAGCACATGGTGAGTCACCGATGGGACAAGCAGACAAACAGATGGAAAGACACCCGACCGAGGTTTTTCACATTCCGTTATGAGCATGGCCGACATAATAAACACTATTTTTGCTAATTACATGGTCACATATGAGCAATGAACAATCACAGACAACAAACGATGAATGCACAGACAGGTAAAAATTGATGCAGCAGTCATACCTGACATGACAGTGAGTCGAGCGGACGTCGTACAACTGCCCAGTTCATTGACTGCTGTGCACTGGTATTCACCACTCTGACTGGTCGACACGTTCACCAACTGCACAGAACCAAGGAATGCACCATACACAAACTGTTTGTGTTTAGCCTCATACTTCGGCTATAAACATGACACTGGCTAACACTGGTTACTGGTCCTGTTGATTAAAAACGAAAATTATGATCCTTAGAAATATATACCCCTCATCCAGAAATTGACATTAAGACAACATAATGGTAGGCAAATGATTTTTGCAGTTTTTAATGCGAAACTCGTTATGTGTTGCTGTTAACATATACAATGCTCACAGCAGAATTACTAATGACAGCAACAAGAGTTGTAATATTAACAGTAGTAACAGCAATACAATGAGGCAGTCTTCAAACCATCTCCTGGCTGTGGGATGAACTCAGCATATGCTAACCACAGGCACAAGCCAGGGTCACAATCAGCACAGTATACCCACTCACACTCACATCAGTCTAACGGCCCTTTGTCTAGGACTACCCGGGTGATCCGGTACCAGAGAGGTAAAACCAATCTGGATTTCACTGAAGCAAGAGACAGTGAGTGGCAGTGGCATCAGATGAGCTATATGCAAGCCTGCACCTCGATCCCCAGACAGATAACCACGCCAGCACCCCACCACTCAGTTTTTTACAGGCCGGATGCCCTTCCTGCCACCCAACCATCAGCCCACTCAGCCTAGTAGAAATGCCTGGTAGAGTGGTTTCAGGAAAAAATATCCTGATCAGTACATTTTAGAACACATTTATTAACAACTGATAGCACAGAGACCTGTAGTCGAGCAAGACCATCGTCGTAATAGTCACACAGCGTCTGACTGGAGTTGGAGATTTGAGTCCGATCTGGGCCAGTCCACATGACGCTGGGCCGTGGCTTTCCACACATGCGGCAAGTCAACACTGCCACGTCGCCGATGCTGACACTCACGTCTTTCAACCGATTCAGCACCGACGGCGCCGACGCCTGCATGCCACAGTGCACGTCAGTCCAATATCGACTAGAACAAGCAGCATAAGCTACCAACTGAGACAGGTCTGAGACAACTTACTTACTGATGTCTGAAGCTGGAAGTCAGTCCTGGTGAAGACACTGATGTAAGAATTAGTTTTGGTTGTGTTAAAGCATCTTAATAATATGTCAATCCACCTCCAGCTCTGTTTTAAGCTGAATTACGCCACATATAACAACAACAATAATAATAATAACAGATAAACAGACAGATCTCAATGGTGCCATAAGGTCGTAACTTCAGAGGCACTGAAACTTCAGAGGCACATATTGGCTGGATACCTGTTTGGCTCTAATAGGTTTTGTCAGACTTACCCACAAAGTAAATGGTTTACCAGAGGTTTCAATGATACCCTTAAAGGCTGCTGCAATAGTAGTTTTATTGGTATACTGCCCTACCAAATGCCAAAACAACAGCGTCTAAGCACTGAAGGCCGCAAGAACAGTCCACGACGTTTTCGTAGTTCAGCAACTCACAATATTTCTTTAGGATCATCAATTTCACATAACATGCTGCATAAACTTCCATTATTTCAAATCAATTATTCTTACTACACGAAAGATTCTTGCACACTTTTCTCATATTTACACATAGTTATGGCACATAATGTTAAAGGCTGATCCAAACTCAATCACATATTTCAGGTAGTACATCAGCAGTAAAATTTACTTACCTTTGCATTCGTGACTAAGTCACCTTCCCTCAATGAACCCAGGCTGCTGGAGTAGCTTTTAGACTCCTTATCTCGTTTATCTTTTTCACTCCGAGAGTTCGGACGTTTTAACCGAGCTTGCAATGACTTTCTGCTCATACAAACACACACACACACCATACTCACCAGCTGAACAACCATTATTACCAACCACTGGATATGCAAATGCTGTACGCCCGTCTGTCCTTCATTCACGTTGGTATTGTTTTAAAAGAAATGAATCATTTAACCGGTTGTAGCTACCAGTTCTGGCACATCTTACACCACCTTAAAAGTTATTCATGTATTGCCAAAATAAGGGTACTTCCGTTTGGAGGTTATCCCAAGCTCCAACCTCTGACAATTTTTCACCGTTCTTTCTTCAACATGCTGACCATGATATGCAGCAATGCTGTAACAACAGAGCCTCTTGTTCAACTGAAATGGCTGCCCTTTGGTCCGTAAGAGAAGAAGTAGTAGAGGAAAAGGAACAACAGCAAAATGTCTGGAATCCAGCCTGCAAAACCTACTCAAGAAATTCCAAAGGTTCACTTTCAGCAGATGCAGCTTAACAAGGGGTAACTCTGAAAAACGAGGCCAGTTAAACGAAAAACCAAAAGTAGTAGTCGGTAGTAGTAGTAGTCGTAACAGTACCACAGTGTTAGTAGTGATTACATAACGATGACATCACATATGTCACAGATAATTCATAGCTTGCACCCTAACAACCATCGTATATGTAATCCAGCTTGTGTCAAATTAGCAACAAACTGTCTAGTAGACGATCTATTTACCGGATGCCATTATCGGTGAGGTCTTTTGTCATCAGCACATGACTTGGGAGCAATCCTTCGACCACTGTCGACTGGTCATTGGTCTGTCGACAGACAAGACACACTGGCCCAGTGCAGCTGACTAGCTGTACAATCTCGCCCTTCGACACTGTCAACTCTCCATCTTTTGCCGCGACGTAGTCCGTCAATACTTGAGCACATGAGACATTGCGATTTGTCTGAACACAAAACAGACGAAGAGTCAGTCGAATGTCGACAGCCAAATAAGACAAAAACTGTATAAACAATAACTCACTGCGCTCAAGTAGCCAAGTAGCCAGTATGCAAGAAATCACTGAAAGTTTGCATGTAAATAACAACTGACACTTGCACAGTGACACCTGGACATCTAAGTGATACTTACCTTCGTTGCAGCATATTTCCTGAACTGAATATTCACTTAAGTAATATGCCACTGTCAAAAGAACACAATAGTGACAATGCCACAAAGAAATGACACTTTAGGCTAGTTATAGCATTCTGTCACTGACGTACCTGTAAACTGCTGTCAGACGATGTCTGGCCCAAGGCGAGTCCTGACAAACTCTCTACCAATGACTGAGAGCTGGACACCGGGCTGCCAACTGGACTGTTCTTTTGGTCTCTGCTGTCCTTTTCTTTACCAGAAACCTTTGATCCCTCACAGCTCTTGCCCCTTAACGTCTGCTTGAAACCACCGAAAAGGTTCCGCTTCGGCTTGGGTGAGCTGAGTGAAGATGCAGAGGTCGATTTGGTGCCACACTTTGAACTGTCTGCAGTTGATAATGGGCCGGACGATGACTTCGGCAACAGAGACATCTTTTTGCCGGAGGATGATGATGCAGTTTTGCTGGATTTGCCGTGTGACTTACTGTCCACAGGCAAGCTTGAAATCTCCGGCGCTGAGCTAAAATATTATCACAAATTCACATGATGTCACTTCGACCTATCTGACGTCATCATCGTTCATTTCACTCATCAAATGCAATTTACAATGACACAAGTATATGGCAAATAAGCAGAACAGTGAGGCTAAATATCCAGCACTAACACTGCCTACACACACCCACACACGCACGCTTACACAAGCAAGTGCATATTAATTTACATGTAACAAGATAAAGGCTAATATCTCAGGAATGACAAATAATCTGCTTGTTTAACAGTCCTTTGAGACAACTGTTCTACCAGCATTAACACTGTCTGGTTGCAAACTGTTCCAAACATTAACAACACACCGACTTAGAAGAATTTTCTAACACTGACTGACTATATTCCTAAAACAGAGTGTGAGAATACACATATTGTATTTGGATAACAACTGCCAGTAAAAGTATGTCGACTTACAGTTCTTTTGAGAGTTCTTTCTGGTATGCGATTGGGGACTGCAGTGCTGTCAAAAAACAGCAAGGAAGCGTGAGCACACAATGAATACCAGCAAACAACATCTATGATTAACCGATAATGGCCACATAACGGTCTCTATGCTAAAGTAAGGCCTTAAAACTTGATTACAATTACAATCAAACAGTGCAGCAGGCATAACTGGTAATCCACTAGTCTAAATGACGATACAATATGTCAAATCCGGTTAGCAGTAAAATGAACAGATATATAAGTAATGTCAACAATGCCAACTACCTAGGCCGATTCAATTTATCAGTATTTCTATCAGTCATTAAAAGCAAGATAAACAGGCAAACTGCTAATTTGGCCTGGGAAAGTATCAATAATGGTGGTGGCAGTGATGATGGCAGCAGGGTTGTCCGTAGTGGAAATGGTAGTAGTACGAACAGTAACATGTCATAACACATGTTCTTTTGCCTGCGAAAATATGCCACAGCTATGGCAAAATACACAATTGATTGTCTTACCGCGGAGCAGGTCACCCTGCATGTCGAGGATTGAGCTGATCTGTGTAATCCAGTTCTGTCGGACTTCATCGCTTGGTGCCTGACACACCAACTGCAGGTCGGAGGAGGGTGTCTTATCAGTCAGAACAAACCTCAGCCTGTCACCACCAGCATTCTCGTCCAGTGACATATTATTCACCTGCAAAAAGAAATGCAAACATTACTACTACTACTACTACACCCATTTAATGGCCTGTTTTCTGGGACAACCTGGGTAATACGGTACCAGAAAGGTAAAACCAGTCTGGATTTAAATGAGGCAAGAGACGATGGGATTTTTGGATGCTGTGGCATCAGCAGGACCATATGCAAACAAGCTGCACCTCGCTCCAGACAGATTACCACATCAACACCTCATCACTCAATTTTAACAGGCCGGATGCTCTTCCTGATGCCAAACAGTGTCGAAGCACTGAAGGCAGTAAAATGCAAATAATAACATGTGCAAATCATCATAAAATTAATCCTTAGTGTGAAAACCCAAATCACAGGTGATTTTGAGCACTTCTGTCATAGGAGCAGCATGCCAGTGGTTGCATCTGACTGGCGAAATATGACTTCCTATTGGTGCTCAACAGTAACTTTAAGTCCAGGTGGAACCACTGCTAAGTTATAAGCCACTAAAGTCAACAGAACCTAGTCCCCAACAAGGACAAAAACAAAGAAGAATGTTGCAAGGTACTTACAGAGCAACTTTTGCTACACAACATGGCTAACACCTCGAGTAAGAAGTGTCAATTTTCTATCATTATCAATTCATCCTCCTAAATTGCTTCAGAAACCCAATCTATGCCATCTCCAGGTAGATAACTGACAGGTTACCTTGATGCTGTGCTTGAAGATGTAGCTGGGACTGGTGAGGCTGCTGCGTCTCTTGTCCACGTGTTCCTCACTGAAGACTATGATCTGCTCAAAGAGGAAAACTCGTCGGTCACAGAACTGCAGCTTGTCAGCTCTGCTACGGCTGCTCGTCTCCGCAACTAGCAAGCTGTCTTGCAGCAGCAGCCGGCCCTGAGCTGTGATCTTTCCCTGGATGATACACAATCACAGATTTTTATTTGTTACAACAAACTAGACAAAACAAACTGGCATTATTACCTGGTACTTGTAAAGGACAGCTGGTGTAAAAGAAACTCCACATCTCCTACCCTTAATCAGTAGGCAGAGCAAAATAAGACGAAGCCAGTCGATGATTTTCACTGGTTGCTGAAGGTCAGTGTTTTGAGTCGCCTCCAGTGCTTTAATGCCGTTGGCTGTACAACAGAAAGGGCATCTAACCTAGAAAAAAAACTGTCTCATTTGTCACAAAATTTTCTCTTTGGGGAATAACTAGAGGGGAAAAATAAAGAGACAGCAGTGTGACAACAAGACCATCTGGGGCATCTGGCAATTAAACTGGTATGTATGTGAGTATGCAGTCAATGCATGATCCCAGCAGATAAGTCCGAAAAATCACCGCAATCTCAGACATAAAGGCCAAGCTTCCATGGTGAAACAGCGAACAAACACGAGCCATCCAATGCAGCAAGTTCCAAACAGATTATTCCAATTAAAGAAAAAACTAAGAACAGACAATTATACCTTTGGAGTTTTACTCAAAGCAAATCCTGGAAGAGCTGTTCGGACAAGTCTGGGAATCTGCGACAGTTCCGGGGAGTGGCACCAGGGAATAACTGTTCCCATCTATAAGGGCAGGGGCTCGAGGTCTGAAGGCAAGAACTATCGAGGTATCACACTGCTTTCAGTACCTGGCAAGGTGTTCATGCATGTGATACTCTCTCATATCAAACCAACCCTGCTGGCTTGTAGAAGACAAGAGCAAAGAGGATTCACTCCCAACTGTTCAACCACTGACAGAATCCTAACTCTGTGCAATTTGGCCCGACAAAGGCGAGAATTTGGCAGACCAATGTACACTACGTACGTTGATCTCAGTGCTGCATTTCACTCTCTCAGTCGTCCAGCTCTGTGGCTTTTGCTGGCTAGATGTGGCATTCCAAAGAAGTTAATCTTGCTCATCCGGGCTCTCTATGATGGACAGCTGTGTACATGTTGGAAACCTAATAAGTCCGGGGTTTCTTATTTCATGTGTAGAATTCAGCAACACCACAACTACATGGCAATGTTGGGAAATGTCTCACCTCAAAACCCTGTAATCGTCCGACGTTCATCATGTCGTTGGCGGCTTTTGGAATGATGCACATGACTTCGAGCGCTCGCTGAAGATCCTTGGTGTCTTCGCCAGCACGCTCTGTGTGCTTCAGGATGTCCTGCATCGTGTCAGAATAACAGCAACAACAATTACTCCACTGCTTTACTTTAAGCAACGTTTTAATATTTCCTCTGAATCTCATTTATACCTACTACTTGAACATTACCACTGATTAAATCACCACGCAACAGCAATCTCCAGAAATACTTATCTTTGACATAAACAAAATTAACTACACGACCGTTTCACGAACATGTTTGATAAACTTTGATCAATTTTACAAAGAAACAAGAAACTGAACCAAACAGGATTCTGAAAACACTGTAAGACTGTACTGTGATCCACCTGTTTAATCACTAACAGTCACCATATCATCAGCAGTATATGACTAGGACATTAAACTTTCAGTGACGTTTTTCAGTTAAAGGAATGTTCAGACATTGTTATGTGCCACTGCTCTTCTCACAGCAGACACAATACAACGACTCAGTTATGACTGTGCTTTAAAGAAATAACACCACTAAACAGAAAAAGTCAACCTTAAGCATGAGCTGATACTTCATGATCCGCTGAACAGGCTTAATGAGCATGTCTGGAAGCAGAAAACGATGACCAAGCCGCTGTCGCATTTCCTGCAATACAATTATCAAATCCTGTATGTAGGCCCTAATCAAAAAGAAGTATTTTTGATACGCTTTTCTTATATGCTATGCAAAAAAGTGCAAATATCAACATTAATAAATCACTGAAGAATTATTCTTAGTTAACAAACCCAACGCAACTGTGAGAGCCAAAACCTGTAAGCTGGCCCCAAGATGTTAAAATATCTGAGAGAACTACAAGTTTATAGGCAAACGTTCTGCTTAAACTGTTAAACTAATTCTACAGAATTAGGTTTGCGAAGAGTTAGTTACTACATCAGTTTTATGATATCTTAACTTCAGTGCTATGGCTGCCTTCAGTGCTTTGACACTGTTGGTTGGGTGGCAAGAAGGGCATCCGGCTTGTAAAAAAATTGAGTGGTGGGGTGCTGGCATGGTTATCTGTCTAGAGCGAGGTGCAGACTTGCATATGGCCCAGCTGATGCCACTGCCACTCACTGTCTCTTGCTTCAGTAAAATCCAGATTAGTTTTAACTTTCTGGTACCGGCTCACCCGGGTAGTCCTGGAAAATGGGTCGTTAAATGGGCATGTGTGTGTGTCATATGATATCTTAACTTTGTTAATGCTGCTTAACACAAAGAACGGCAATGGATCATATAATCACAACATTGTACACTGCAGACAGTAAAACATTCCTTACCTCAAAAAAGTCAACGAATTCGGCAACAATGTACTCAGACTTTGGCTTGTTCTCGCAATATTTCACATACATGTAAAGTCTCCTTTCCTGTAATATATCACACATTCACGACATGTTAGTCAAATTACAGATATTCTATAAATACTACTACCACTACTACTATGCTACTACCAAAAGAAATAATTTTCTGTAAATGGCATTACTAATCACTATCATGCACGCAAGTACACATATAAACTAGATGTCATTTTACAAAAGGAAATTGTGATTTAAAAAACTTACATAGCGAATGAACACAGCTCCAATTTTCTGTGGCTGATCTACACACTTCTCCAATTCCTGCTCAAATGTGCTGCAACAAATGATGATACACACAGTCAGATACAAGAAAAATAATATAATGTACGATGATAGATCACACATCTGTGCACCAGTATCCCAACAATGCTTTTCTTCACTTCCATGTCCAATATTTAGATCATACAAATATCACGTGGTAGTGTAACTTGACACGACATAATCTGACGCACACATGTGTCATCAGGATTCAGACGTTTTGCAACATGTTTAAACATGGCATTTCAGCCATTTTTGATCTGACTGGACGCAAAGACAATATTCAATATCATGCACATATATATTTCTTACAGACAAAAATGCTCCAAATAATAACAATTTGTACTTATTCACGGACTACGTAAATGTGCTGAAACACGTGACACACACTCATAAATTTTAAAAAAATTAATAAAATGATATAATGATAAATCACAATGATCAGGCCCTGCATCAGCATCGAACCAACGAAACAATGCTTTCTAGAAGCTGAACAATAAAGATGAAGTCAAACTATCTCAATTCAGGAAGAATACATACTCTTTGTGCCAGTCGTAAATCTGATGGACATTGCCAAATATAATCATCTCCTTCCCTTCAAGTTCCGCGGGTATTGACACTTCTTTGTTCTGTATTGGTTTCAGGTAATCCTACAAATCAACAATGACCCACCAACTACATCGAAACAACAAAAAAATCAGACACTTGCACTAACAGAAGTATTATCATTAGCATTAGCGAAGTAATATATGTAAGCTACTATATACTAAACAGTGAATTGGCTAGAGCTGATGAAATCAAGTCACTTTTTAAAGGAATAAAAATTATACGCCTATCATTTATGGGGCTGGCTCGGTAGCCAAGTGGTTAGCATGCTGGACTCAGGCGCAGACGGCCTGGGTTCAAACCGCAGCTGCGACACTGTCGGGTAACAGTTTTAGGCAAACTGTTCACACCCATCATGCCTCTGTTCACCAAGCAGCGAAACTGGGTTGCAAGGTGAACTGCAGGCCTGGCGAAAGTAATGGCAGCCTACCCCGCCAGGTTTATGACAAACATCACCTGCAGGCTGACTGCCAAGAACCGGGATCAGCTCCGGATCCCTATGCTTGGTAATCGAATATGGGCTACCCTTTTTTTATCAATTATGGCTGCTGTGTTTGCCATCATCACAGTACCATTACATTGCTAGATCATCACAATGCCATGAAGGAATGTGGTAAACTAACTTCCATTTTCTGCATAATATCAAAAATTATACATTAAATGAATTCGACAGATTCAAAATATTGAAATATGGGTTCAGCCTCCACATCATTACTTTATAGATCACCTAGTTTTGTGGACATATTTTTGGACAACAGATTTCTATGCTACCCAGCTCAGGTACTGACACTTGCATTAATCACGTTTGAAAATAAAAACAGACAAATACTTTAAGACTTTTTACCAACGGTTATTGACACATGCTTCTAAAACACAAACCCACATAACAATTCTATAACACAACTGCCAGAATGAGAAACTATACAAACCAGAACAATCTGTGCCAAGTCCTCGATATATTGCTTTTCAGTTTGAATGAGTTCGTTGATAACAAAGCTACAAAACAGACATGCAAATGGACTGCACAACACTTGCCAATAATATTTTCAATCAAATGCACAACAAAACTACAACATCATAAGCCTGCTGTACATAAGCACGATCCACCATACCACCTTAATTTCGACAACCATTAAACGGCCAGGTGAACCTGGGTTAGCTGGTTTTCTTCTTCTACTGAAGAGAACCTATGGAGATAATTGGCACAGCTTTGAATGGGTCAGACGCTCTTTCTGTCAACAATGTCTGTCAAAGCACCAAAGGAAATCCAAAGCAATGAACCTCAACCTGGCCTCTTATTTTCTTCCTCAACCACCTTTTATGCTGGCTCTCTGACAACAATATGCAAGATGACATTCTAACTCAAAACGTCAATAAAAGTAGTAAGAATAACCTCACTAAAGAGACACTGAGGTTTGGCCACCTTGTGAACATGCAACATGTTACGTATTTCCTTTAATACCATTAAAATCAGGCCTGGTAATAGATCTTACATCCCTATGACAAGTATGAGGCACAAGTATGCAATGAACGGACCTTCGTTTGTGTATGTGTCGGGCACGAGTCTTCTCTTCCTCTGTCATGCCAGCCATCGCGTCCACGTCAAGTATATCACTGACATCATCCACTGACTGACTCATCTGTTGCTGCTGCTGCAAGCATCACAACACAGTTGGGGTACTTTTACGTATACCACAACACTTTCTTGACGGCCTGAGATGACTGAATTGTGTATGACGTGTATTGTATTACGTAAACATGCTTGGAATGCAAATGTAAACATTTCCCGATACACATATAACTAAAGTTTACACAAATAAGTATAAAATGTGCCAATGTCAGTGATCGTAACTCAACAGGGCAATATGTTAAGCACCAACTGTAACCAGAAACAAACGGCACTAAAAATAGCCATTTAAAGTCATTCACTGTCATGTATGAGGACTAGCTTGCCCACATATCAAGTGGAACTTGTTCTTAAACATGGAAGCAGTCTTGTCTGGATGGTCTTTCTCAAGCAACCAATGACGCGATGGACATCAATGTGGGTCTACTGCAGGTCCTTTTCATTAACTAATGAGCCATGGCAGCTTGTGATAAGCAATTATACACAGATTATGTCTAGACAATACGAAGCTTGGCAATATTCACCTGTTCAGCAGTATCGTTGGCTGCATTCTGTCCGACCTCACACTGCTCTCCATCAGCAGACTGCATCTTAGGTGACACTGTGGATGACTGCAGCAAGCATTACACACAGCAAAAAAGGTAGCCAATACTCGATTACCGAGCGTATGGTTCCGGAGCTGATCCCGGTTCTTGGCAGTCAGTCTGCGGGTGACCTGAACCTGGCGGTAGGCTGCCATTACTTTCTGCCATGCCCGCAGTTACCCTTGCAAACCTTAAAAGGGCTGCTACCAGTTTTGCTGCTTGGTGAACAGAGGCATGACGGGTGTTAACAGTTTGTCTAAGACTGTTACCCGACAGCATCGTGGCTGCGATCTGAACCCAGGCCCTTCTGCGCCTGAGTCCAGCACACTGACCACAGGTATAAAACAGTGAAATATCCAAGTAACACACATACAAGCAACATGTTATCTACCAACCATTATATGAAAGTTTTAATATTGTACACCTTGGGATTTAGGTGCGTTTACCCCATAAATGGGGTGTAATCTCATTGTCACCAACAAGAGGTACCTTCTTGCGCCAAAAATTATAATACGAAGTATAGATTGTTGATCATCGAATCCCCCTCTTGCTACATACTAAGTAGCAGACAGTCCCCATACTTTTCAATAAGCCAGGAAACTCCCAAAATTGCCACTTCCCGTGGGGGCTCAACCCCCATCTAATACATGGTTCCTAGGACCCACTCGAGTCCCCGCTCAAACGGCATCTTGATCAGTTCAGCCACTTCTGCAGGGCTTATGGTTACACCCAACAGGCACCCAGACCACTGTACATCGGTAAAAAATAAACCACATCCTAAGCTGTGGGTTACAATAAATCAACGTGGAAACGATCAGTGAGAGCCTGCTTGCAGCAGCCCGGGGTCACGGTCATAATGATAAAGCTGAAGATGCTAATCTAGCCACTAAACCACCAACCACAGCAAAGAGTTACCGAGTGCTGCTGCTGAGTCTGAGTGGGCAGAGTGTGCGTCTGAATCTCGTCCATCGGAGGCGGAATTTCCACGGGAACAAACTCTTCCACTTCACCCTCGTCCTCATCAAATTCCACCCCCGCCGCCACCGCCCCCGCCGCTGTACACAGCGCGCCACCACCTGCAGCCGCTACCACTGGCGACCGGCTCTCGTCCTCCTGTAAACAAAACAAATTCACCAAAAACTGCACTAAAAATCTAACGAAAATTTCTTGCTGTAAAGCAACCTCCTTCTTCCGGATTCACTGCAGGCTGGATCGAGTCCACACAACAGAATGTTGCGGGAGTTACTGACGCAGCAAACCAACAGTGTCAAAGCACTGAAAAGAACCCGACAACGAGATGAAGTAATGTAACGACAGCTGACAAAATATTTCTACAACAGTCGATTTCATAAGAGGCAAAAAGAAATAACTAGTGGATTGAAAGACAGCCCAGTTCTGTTTTCTAAAAGAGAACTGTCGTCATCGTTAGTTTGTTTCACTGTTTGCAACTGACACAAATGACAATGGCTTACTCTAAACAAAACGGAATATATCTTCATAACGCGAATTCCCCCAACTGTTGATTTAACTGGTGCTAACAAACAATTTCTCTAAATGTGCTTTGCACAATCACACAACGGGAGGTAATATCCTGTCAGCACTGATACCACAGAATTACAACATACATAATGACGATAGGACTTCATATTCATAAAACTCTGCTGTTACGTAAATGAATACACTCAGTCCCACTGCTGCAGCTGTCGAAATTAACTAACGATATCTGACTAATCAAGCGATTTCTCCTTTTTTGGGCAGCATATCACAACACAGCTGCACCAGCACCAGCCCAGTGTGCAATCACTGATATAATCAGCCTGTCTCTAATGGTACACAACCAGACAGCACCGAAAAAATTCCATTAGATTAAGCAGGACAACATTTTTACCCTGCGACCACAACAAGCAATCAACAGTTCAGCAGCTGACAATAAATTAGAGGTACCCAATTAGTCGACTGGGACACGGCACACAAAAACAGTAAACAGCAAGCCACATGATGTCTGATTTAGATACAAAAGCTCCATCTGAGTTTCACTCAGCAACGTCAGCTACCCATACCCCGTCTAGGATATCACGCTATTAGGACGTCTGGGTGTGCTCGCCTGTGAACCCCGCAACAGGCAACTTAGGAGAAGAAACAAGAGGTCAACGTAATTTGACAAAAGGCCACATCGCCACGCGCACAAATTGTGCAAATATTTACAATGAGACGTTTGATTTAAACGATGTCAAATTTACTCAACTGGCACATTACTATACGCCACGGCTCCGTGTCGTCATCGATATTTATTTACATGTGGCAATTTGAGCAATTTGTCTTTCCAAACTGCTTTTTTGCGTAGATGCAAATGTGTATCTGTAACACGAACTACACCCGTATACTGCTGACGCCAAATGCTGTCTGTAGGTATGTTATTGTATAATTTATATAGTCGTTCTTGGCGCCCTGGCTGTTACAATGCATTTTCAATGGGCGAAACAATCCCCTTCCCCTGAGGGAATCTGGGCCCCCACCTATTTATGGTTCCTTGGGCCTACCCGAGTCCACAATCCAAACAGCATCTCGATCGGTTAATCCGTTTTTCCAGGGCTCACACTTGTGTTCAACAGACAGACAGACACACAGATAGACCACGCTACATCTGTAGCAAGAGGCCGCATCTTTGCACTCTATGCATGCGATGCGGTCTAAAAATGTTAGTGCACTAAATAAAAACAACAGTGCATTACAGGCGTATTGTAGGCTATAAGGGCCAAGCAGTCCCACTTCCAACCACGGCCAAGGAACCATTAGGTCTCTTGCTCAGTCGTTCACCCCTCGTCAGCACAGCGTCAATAAACTGCAAGTTCCGGTACTGGGCCCGTAGCCTGGCAGTGGCTAGACGGCCAGGCTACTGAAACCAACTGGAACGCCGTTCTCACCACCAAGAGTCAAGTGACCGCCGCCGCCCGCCAAACAACGCAACATCCGGTCTGTACATCCATGAAACGCATATCTGAGGTCTCAGTAGCCAAGTGGTTAGACTGCGGTGTGAGAGGATCCAGGTTCGAATCACGCCGCTGACAGTTGTGTTTATCGCGACGGCTGCTGCGATATACAGTCTTGAGCACGGGCCGTGCACCTTTACTGCAGTGCTTAGGTCGACTCAGCCTTCCACCCTTCGTGGGACGGTAAAATGAGTATCAGCCTACGGGCTGAGTAATAATAACGACGGCGATGGTGGATGTGGATGATAGCTGCCAATTTTCGGCGGACTCACAGCCCAAGTCGATTGGCTTGGTCTGGGGGTTGGCGGACACTCGGCGCTCAGTCTACATTCATCAGATGAACCGGGTGAACTCTCGCAATGACTTTGGTCATGATGACAGCACCATAAACATTGTCATGGCTATTATTATTATTATTATTATATCCAACACGGGACCAGGAAAATACCGAGCAAAACCCTGGGGACAGCCCCTCGAGTTTTTACTGCTGCCCTACCCTTTCCATATTTCGCGGAAATGGCGGCATCCATACCCGACTTTCTCGCACTCTATTCCCCGGCTCCGTGCACCGCCTGCAGTAAATCAATCAATCAACGCATCTAACAGATTCAGACAGCGACGCTAGTCGCTACAGAATCAGAGGCGCTTTGTGGCAGTCGATGACTTTTCGAGATGCTCTTGGCAAGCCACACAAAACCCTTCAACTGTTAGTTTATTTATTACTGACAAGTGCGGCCAGTTATCGAGTTCTAGACTACAAGTGCGCTAACTCTGTAAGCTTTTGCCGCCACAGTTAACTAACGCGCCAAAAACGGCTTCGTCCCTTAGACCCATTTATCGCGATGCGTGCTCTCCTTATCTCCATCCTCTTCTATTCTTTCAGAAGTACTACTATTACTACTACTACACCCGTTTAACGGCCTCTTTTCCAGGACAACCTGGGTAAGCCGGTGCTAGGAAGGTAAAACCAGTCTGGATTTAAAAGGCAAGACATGATGCGGTTTCGGATAGCAGTGACATCAGCATTCAGCAGGACCATATGCAAACAATCTGCACCTCGCTCCAGGCAGATAACCACACCAACACTCCATCACTCAATTTTTGCAGGCCCGATGCTCTTCCTGACGCCCAACCAACAGTGTCAAAGCACTGAAGGCAACTTCTTTCAGAAGTAATTCCCCATAAAACGTATTGTCACTGCTGTCAGATTTTTCATTATTGCAAACTAACGGAATGATGACGTTTTGTGACTTATTTACGGAACGACCCACTTACAAAATTAACTAAAACTAGATGTCGACGGCAAGTCGGTCGGGCACGCACGCACATACGGACGCACAGGTCGAAATCATAATGCCGTCGCTGCCCATCTTATGGGCCGTCGGAGGCACAGCAAGTATCAACATCGCAGATGAATCCGCGCGACGACATCGTGCTGAAGACGATGTGTTATGAACTGGCCGTCGATCGTCGCAGGTGCTGTCAACTTTAGTCGACCGACGACGGTTTAGTCGATCGCACTAACTGTCCAATTTATCGGGCTAAGTTGACAGCGCACTGCAACGAAAGTTCCCGAGGAAAACACCCTTATTTTCGAGGTACCAGAATTTCCTTAGAACACAGTATAGGATAGGTCGCAGGAAGTAGCTAGGCAAAAACCAGCTGTATTCGTTCAGGCGTTTTAATAAAACATCGTGACATACGGGCGGACGGACACACAGACAGACAGACGGGGCCATAGCTAATACCGCGCTAGCATAGCGTCGCGCGGGTAAAAACTGAAGCTACGTACGGTGTCCTGGAAAGCGGACCGGGCCTACTAATCCCAGCCCCGGGACTCGTTACATACATACAGTACATGCATACAACTCTACAATTAGCGCTAAAATCGTGAGAACGAATCTGAGGCGTACTGGGTGCCCGACCAATAGCGTCAGAGCTCTGAACGAAAAAAAACAACTCAGCTGTACCACAACTAATCAGACGCACCGATCGTCACAGCAATAATCGAGCAGCGAGCGCCCGCGTTCGTCTACCAGTTCAGTTCGTAACGTCACACGGACGCCAGCGATACCGCTGCTGCGCAATCGTTATCACAGCCTGCAGCCGCCCGCCCGGCCGGCCGGCCGCGCCGTACAGCGTCTCGCCTGGCTCGCCACGATGCAGCAGCTTGACTCGACAGCAGAGGGCTGGGCGGACAGGCGGGCGGCGGCGGCGGAACACTCTGATAAACTGATA
>Ga0126330_10000128_pt1 | contig 19594 bp, 11 predicted proteins | sample InaspJWI91metaG_FD_97004 | JGI IMG/M metagenome (GOLD analysis project Ga0126330, IMG submission 97004) | Marine gutless worms symbiont microbial communities from Oahu, Hawaii - Inanidrilus sp. 2 OAHU.JWI-91 metaG | ecosystem: Host-associated > Annelida > Digestive system > Unclassified...
GCGAGATGCAGGCTTGCATATGGCCCAGCTGATGCCACTGCCACTCACTGTCTCTTTGCTTCAGTAAAATCCAGATTGGTTTTACCTTTCTGGTACCGGCTCACCCGGGTAGTCCCGGAAAAACGGGCCGTTAAACGGGTGTGTGTGATGGCATGGAGACTGCATAGATAACACTGTTGAGGAAAACTACGGCGTCTTATCCCTAATCTGAGTGGGCGGGTTGCCGTCAGCAAGGGCATGCGGGCAGTAAAAGTTGCACCAACAGAATCCTCCAGTAATTAACTGGAGGTGCCGGCTAATGCATGTTGACCTGTATAATGGTCGTAAAATGGTGGTTGTTGTTGTACTTGTACTTGCGCTGTATTATGATTGGCGTTTTTGTGTGCTCGCCTGTCTCTCTCTAACCACTCCCAATATCCGAAAAACCACATGTCCAAAGTTCGTGAAATTTCCTGTACATTTAGCCGTGGCTCGGTCCTTCTGATGACAGTGCAGTCGATTATGTAGTTCCAGTTTTATGGATGTAGTCATGTTTTTGCGTCATGTGGCATACAGATAACAAGTGATAATATTAAGCGAGTTTGACTGGAAATGAACAATGCTGGACGACTACATGGAGGCCATGATGCTGCCCTGACGTCCAACTTTCCTTTACTCAAGTTGTTTTGTCTATAGTGACTAATGAGTTGTAGGCTGTTTTATGTTTCCACATCTTTGAATGTGCATTGGGGAGGTAGGCCCCTACACTGTTGTTGAAAATAATCGCAAGAACATTATGTTTCTGGATTGAACTTTTTTATGGTATTTCACACTGAAAACTATTTTGATGGTGGTTTTAAACACTTTAACAAGTTTTCACTTAACCAAAACGACGACGGCAAAAAACTGTATATACTAATATAAGAGCCGTGTAGTGTCAGGATGCAGGCCTGGGCACCACATTCTTCTAGCGAGTGTGTGCTGGACTTTAGCAGCAGTGAGGCATAGGCATGCATGCACACCAGCTTGTAGCAAGCCACAAGACAGTGGTTTGGTGTCTTGCAACACCCCTCCTTATTGAGGTTCTTATGCTATCCTACCACTGCCTGGAACTGAAGTGAAGGAGGAAAGGGGAATGGAGCATGGCGGGTCTTTGTCGCTAGTTTAATGCTATACAGCAACAAATTTACAGTACATGGATCCTGTGGGGTCAGGCGTCACTGTCCCAGGTCAACCCCGTATGGAGTGGTTGGGCCAGATATTGGACACTCCTTACAACACACTTGGAGATCTGTTTGCCGTGGTCATCGTTGTGGAGCGACGCAACGGCCCTCGCTAGCCACGTGACTCTGATGATGATGTGAGGTTCTATTGGAGGTTGATTGTTGGTGGTGCAGGTGATTATCTGGATGCTTATCATTCCATCGACTCCAGCGTGGCAGTCCTGCTGAGAAGCCTCCACGACAATCCTCCACAGCCCAGCAGTGTTGACGACGATGACTATGACGAGGATAACTATTACGATGACTATGATGAAGAAGACGATTATGATGAAGAAGATGACGACATCTTTGACGACTACCTTGATTACAGTGAGGACGACAGCAGCGAACAGGAAGAAGATGAAAGCATCCTGGATGCTGATGTTGACAGACGTGTGGAGTCAAAAGATGTGGACGATGAAATGCTTGATAGCGAACAAGGTAATATCCAGAAATATTCATGCTGATTCCGACCTTAGCACATGATAAGCATGCATGCATTTCTGAACATACATAATTACATATCTCAAAATAGAGTCAGAGCCTTAATATACACGAAGAAAATACGCTTTAGATCATGTGCAGATATTACATATTAGGGAGAATGCATGTGGAAGAAGGCAGCCTCTTAAGAACTCTGCCGTTTGATTGTGGATGTGGCCATGCTCAAGTAGAATGCCATGAAACACACACACATCCGTTTAACGGTCCTTTTTCCGGGACTACCCAGGTGAGCCGGTACCAGAAAGGTAAAACCAATCTGGATTTTACTGAAGCAAGAGACAGTAGGAATGCCATGAAAAGCGAGAGATAATAAGACACAACAAAAAATAAAAAGTTCCCATTATGATAATGGGAACTTTTTATTTTTGTGTGTTGAAACATTCAGATTTGAATATTTCATTGAATCTACAACAAAATTATGCAAACTTTTAGAGGGGGTAAGACATGCTGATATTTTTAGTCCTCCACGTACCTCTAGATGGTGCCAGAGTCATTATGTTATTTGGTTGTCCTTCCATCTGTGTGTGTAAGTGAATGCCTGGGTGGGGGCATTCTCTGAATGGCTTGCCGTTGACTTACAGTTCATTACTTATATGTCAGTAACTGCACAGTGATGTATGTTACAGAGGCAGACACATCACCAGACAAGTCTGTGAAGGAAGATCAGCCATCTGCACACTCGGTCGATGACATGGACTTTATGGAGGCTGGTAATGTCCAGGTTGCACACGGTCCATTTGCAGCCCACATTGACAAGAGCGACATTAGTGTGAGACAGGTATTGTCACATGCTAACCATCTTCCTATGGCCCACAGATAGTGTAAAAGGAAAACATATTATAAGTCTTATTTCTGCTCGTCTCTACGGTGTAATGTATGGGCAGTAATGGACAAAAGTTAACTGCAAAGTTACTAAGTAATTTTAACTACTTTACTAATCTAATAACTACAAGTTTATATGTAGTCTAACTAAAGTTTAAACATTGTGTTGAATGAAACATCCAGTTTACTTAAACAGACGATGCTAGTTTTATAATAACATTTTATTTTTTGATGATTTTGCCATGGATTTTTTGTGTGTTTGATACAGTATTTGTAATTTTTCTACAACAATTTTTCACGATTGATGAAGATTTGTTGTTTTTTTCTGCAGTGTGACCTTCCCCACTTTTCAGACATTGTTGCTGCATATTTAATAACTGTTGAGTCATTGGATGTTGATTATAGGAATTTAAGAAAATTTACAAAATTTCTGTATATTTATGTAGCTTTTACAATGATTATGACTAGAGTTGCAAGAAAAGAGCAGTATGATCATTCATAATATTTGTTATATCTGCAAAAACATGGTGTGCTGTACCCAAAACAGTTTCAAAAAGGGTTTACACTCCCATGTGCGGTAATTTATCATCCGTTAATAAGCACATGCCACGTCAATGTTTACATCAAACTTGAGGTACATAACACACTACAGCAAAAAAAATTAAATATCTGTTTGTTTTTTTGTGCAATATTGTGAAGTAAAACAACAACCAGCCTATGTGGCAAATACCTTTTCCCTTGCTTGATAATTTTACTTATTTCTTTTAAATACCACACCAGATTCACCGGTAAGTGGTCATCACATCAGCTGCCATGCAAATGATACAAACATAACAAAAACAAACAGAAAGTGCTCAGAGAGATCATACCTCTATAAAATATAAGAGAAATTGAGGCATTCTAAATAATATGTTACATTTATGCATGTTCACTGATACGTTAGAATATGGAATATTCCAAGCATCTTGAAACCCTCTGCTTTGCAGAGGCAAACAAACTGGCGAATAAAACAATGAAATCAGCCAAAAAGCAATGTCTGACACACCAAAAGCCAACCAAACAGCCGACATAGCTCAGCCAACTGCCGTGCAGTATGTCATAAAACATGCTTTGTGATGGCCTAAAACCAGAACTTTCATAGCTGTGAAAGTCTGTGGTAACGCCATCACCATGCTCTTTGAGTATGCTGTCTGCCAAGTAATGTAAATATTAAATGGCACAATATACATCAAAGAAGATGTGATTCTCCGCGACAGCAGAGTTTGCATCGAATAATAATGGAATGACTATCACAAAATTTGGCTGTTATAGAAACAATCAATGAGATCTGGGCATGGTTAACTCACCAGTTGTTTGACATGCCACCTATTAGATCCCGGCATCAACGGTCTGAAGCGTTAATTGACTGATTTTTCAATGCGTAGCATTTTTTTCCCGACAGTGGTAGTGTGATAGTTTTTCGGCAGCGATTACTACGTGGCTAATAACAGCCTGGTTAATTAGCCTATCAGGTCTCCCTAAAACATAACGATGTGACGGGGCTATGTCACAACTAGACCTATTTTATTGCACTTTGGGAGGGCAAGCACTCCTATTTGTTGACCATGCTAATAAGAAAAACTGCAAGTTGAACTGTTGCAGTTCAGAGTTAGTACTTCGTTGCAGTGACACACACACACACACACACACACGTTTAACGGCCCTTTGTCCGGGACTACCCGGGTCAGCCGGTACCAGAAAGGTATAACCAATCTGGATTTTACTGAAGCAAGAGACAGTGAGTGGCAGTGGAATCCGCTGGGCCATATGCAAGTGTGCACCTAGCTCCAGACAGATAACCATGCCAGCACCCCACCGCTCAGTTTTTTACAGGCCGGATGCCCTTCCTGTCGCCCAACCAACAGTGTCAAAGCACTGAAGGCAGTACTTCGTTGCAGTAAATAAAGAAATAAAACAGCATGTAAATAAGCCTATCTTTTCAGTGATAGCATCAAAAAATGGAGATAAAATGCGACGCTGACGTCGCAGTAATGGTGACGTTGCAGCAAATATTCGACAGCGGTATGACTGGCCAGTCAACAACTTCGACGCCCCGGAAATTCTATGCCAGGGTCTACACTTATGTACAGCCAAACTATGTGAATGATACTGGTATTGCTTTGTATAGCTGGTCAAGCTGACCCTTAGATAACCTCAAAAGCAAGGAGATGACAAAATTTCAAAATTTGATGAATTTTACAGTGAACTGTACCAAACGGCTAAGCAGGTCGAGTTGGTTTTGGGTTTTCTAGGAGGTACCAGATTTCCCTTTAGTACCTTCCAGTTAAAACAGAAAATGACAAAAAATAAATTTAAAAAACTTATATGCAGCAGCAAAAAATAATTACAACAAGTAAAGAAAACGATAGCCAACAACGAAAGCTGAGACATAACAGAAACCCAAGCTTACTGCAGTGATGTCTTTATTCAATCTTTCAGCGCCACGAGGATCAGCTGCCTTCAGATTCTGAACATGCTGCCGTGCTGCACTCCATTCCCGCATTATCTAAACACATGACAAATTGATATTATAATTAGGCATGTCAGTTTTATGCAGCATTTTTTAAATATACAGACCGTATAAACACCAAATATGTGGCAGAAATATGCGGAAATTACTGAGTTATATATTCTATGGAGTGAGCCGACGTAAGCTACCGCCAGCGTTGGCCACCTACTCTCGCCAGACAACGCTATTAGGTTAGTAGTCCAATGTAAACTCAGCGGGTATGTTAAATTGGGTTAGCTTTTGGAGGCAGCTGGGCGGAAATTTTCTTATTACTACCAATGTTGATCAAACATTATGGGAATCCTCACAAACTGAATATTGATTCAAACAGAAACATAAAGAATATTAAAATTGCTGTCAAAAATGACAATTTATGCGGAAAAATATGCAATATGCAAACTTTGTTGAAATATGTGAAAAATGTGGCAATCGCATAAAACTGACATGACTATATAATATGCCACTTCACTAAGATCCGTGTATATCGAATAGTGTTAGTAAAACCAATGAGGAAAACTATAGCATCTTCTCCACAATTCCAAGGGGTATTAGATGCCATCACACTAATGATCACAGGGGCATGCTGGCAGTAAAACTTTGTTCAATGTTAATCACCCAGTTCTTAACTAGAGTTGCTGGCAATGTCAACCTGTTTAATAGCTATAAGATAGATATTTGTCAGTATAAAACTCATCAACCACAGAATGATTTTCTGAATCTGCACTGCAAATAAATGACAAGGTAAAGGTGTTACGTTTTAAGATCATGAGAGTATTGGATGGTACTCAATCACATTTCACATAGAAATTATAAACAAAACGGCTGACATTTTTGCAAGACAGGCTGTTATGCATCTGTCCCCATAGCATCAGCTCCAATGAAAAGCGGAGGAGCAACAACAAAGGATAAAGGACAAGCTCTATGCAAAGGTGCAAGACTTACGTTCGTCCAATTCTATAACTCAATACCCCTGTTAGGTCTGGTCTCCTAGCCTTACCAAAGGTATCATCGAAATTGAATCCGTTCAAAGAAAATTTACTAAAAAAGAATGCCTGGATTGATAGATTAACTTACTAGTCAAGGCTAAATTAGAAAGAAAAAATAACCATGGCATACACACAAAAGATGACCAAAGAGGTGACACATTTTATATCTATGACACTGAAGAAGGAAGCTCTCCTAAACCTTCAGTAGTTCTGTGAGTCACTCTGAGTATATCAACTGCCAGGCACGTTCCACTATGTTCCTCTCAAAATTCTCAGAGGGATCTAAACTCCTATCTAATACATGGTTCATTAGACCCCAAAAGTCCACCACGTTACTCCATCAGGCTCTATTTGTCTGCAATGCAGCCTAGTGATAACAATGATAATAATAAAACAACCATACACTGCCATTAGTCCAGGACTGACCTTTGCCATCTTGTCTTCCTGACTGCGATGTAAGTCCTCCATCGCTCTTGAGAAGTACTGATGTTCATTCCAACCATGTCTGCCGTTGCTGCCTCCACGATCCATATAAGCTCGGAACACATCATCATCGGTTGGTCCATGAAACGGTTTGTTCACATTGCTAGCTGCTGGTGCAGCTGTTGTCTTCTCGGCTTCTGCAATGGACAGTCACCATGGTCAAACCAACAATCAATGTGCAGTTTTCTAAGCGTCCAGAGTTTTTTGTACTCAAAAATGTTCTGTCCAAAAATGTGATATTCATGATTCATAGAAAAATTATAATCATCATCCAAAAAATGTCCTGTACTGAGGCCAATCTAACTCACAGATCACTTCAGTGCACAATGCCTTGCTGATGCTAAGTCAAGGCTGAAATACTGGAGGTCATACATTCTATGACGTTCTCAACTAGGTTTGCATGTCAGCCAAGTCTTCTCTTCAATACCAAGAACGTGTGGTGTAACTGGGTTGACTTGTTCAGTTCAGCTCATGTGCTGTAAGATACATGCGGCAGATAGAGCAGCGAGACTGGCTGCTTACTAGCGGCAGTTGTAGTGCGAAGAGGACAGCAGACAAACTCCACTCCGTTGAAGCGGTCAATGCCACACGGCTGCAGCATGGAGAAACTGCGGAGCGACATTCCGCGGTTGACGCATGAAGCCAACGCCGTGTCATTCCATGTGCGGTACGACGTGCAGCGCTTCTGGTCATGAACGTGGTCAAACACGCAGTGATCAGGCACGAGCAGAGCATCGCTCTGGAACGGACCCACTGCACAGACACCAAACATAACAACTCAGAGCCCACAGAATGTAAAAAGTAAAGTACACAGAGTACAGCAGTTTACAGGAACTCACGTGCCATATGGGATCACTTAGTGCTACCTGCCACCCGGTAGGGATGACACTCCCACCTTCACCCAAGCAAAGCTGGTACCTGATTTAGCGAACACAGGTAGGGTAGTACATGTATATAACATTATCACAAGAATATTGCAAAAAGTTATCACTTATTGTGAAGTGTTTCTACTCTCTAATCTTAACGTTTAATCATGTGCAGCAATAGTGTAATCACCATAACCCATTTGTTTTCACCTAGAATTACACTTGCTTGTTTTATTTATTTTTATTCTTTTTATTCATTTTAACCAAGTGAATATTACAATGTACTGCATTTAGTACATTACTGTGGACCATAGCTCCTTTGCAACTGACTTATACTGTATCATCATGTCATATACGTCAACTCCAGTCAGAAATGCCAAAGTGCCAAAAACTCACATTAGCCAACAATCCTTAACAATGTTATTCCACTACCAGAACAATCAGCATTGACACCCACTCAAACGATGACTTCACACTTCACAGCATCTACATTCTAACATGCATCTTAAGCGTTTGCTGTTAGCAAGCAGCACAGCAATCACGAATAACATCATTAAATGTAGGACAGTGCAAATCTACAGAAGACAATCTCTGTCAGCTGTAGGTGAAAAGTCCCAATATGTTCTCTATGCGATGGCCATAAACCACGCTTGTAACTGTTGCAAGAGCGGAAAACCACCATCGACAGGAAAAACTAATCCCTTTGACAAGTCACACACAGACTGAGATACACATTAGCCGAGTGTCATGCTCAAAAAGTGAAGAATAAAAAAGTTTTGAGATAAAACTACAGACGGGCTGCAGTGGATCTCAAAATGGCTGCAGTATAGACTTGAAGAGAGTGCATCATGAGTGACGATGAGTTATAGCACGGTCTACCGAGTGTGCTCATCGATGGCCCAAAGTAAAAATCAAGCATCTTTTGGGGGGGGTCATAACTCACAAACCACACAATGTGACCAAAATTTGCATACAAAAGGCACATCAGTGGGATGTTGCCAAGCCCCCGACATGATTCCTGTCACCTAAAACAGCGTTTGAGCTGCATGTTCCATACAAGCACCCCCGAAATCACCCTCAAATGTTGCCATTTAGCGGCTCGTAAAACCACCTAAGCAGAAATTTTTCACTGGTGTACTGTGTACGTACCAGGACATCAATTTACGTCTGTTGTTTCAAAAATGGCAATGCAGCCAAAAGACCATGTTGTTGTGACAAAAAAACGTTTCAGCCACCTTTTGGTGCTATCTGGCAAAATCCCTAGGGCGATTCCCTCAATTTTTCTATGTGGTGTTTCTTTGTGGTGCCTCATTTATATTCTGCATTTCATCCAAATCCATTCAGGTTTAGGGGAGTTCCAAAGTGATTGCAACGATAATCATAGGGTCTTCGAGCCTACCTACAAGTACTCCTTAATACTATTTCTGGAAGATTATTTACCTGAATTGTACTTAGAAAATTGTCCATGCTCTGGCACATTAAACTGATTTACAAACTGCAGCCATATGCTAGTGCAATTAGACCATATATTCCATATATTACGACATAAGTTACTATGAAATCACATTAACATCACAGAAGTGCAAAAAACTTGGTCATTACAAAGCTTTGGCTTCCCTAATAACGGAATGAGCATGCACACCTTCACAGGTATCCCACACAAGTCACACAGTACAGCCACCTACAGCCGTGGCCAGGCCAACGCAGCTGTTGCATTTGCAAGAACAATTACTCAGTGACTAAGGGGGCTTAGCTGGTGGCCGACAGCTGAGCTGGCCAAATCTAATTAGCAGGCAGCAATACACACACCTACTGGACCACATGCATACAAGCATACAGCCACCGTGGACCCCACCAGTACTAGTAGAACAGCTATTGTAGTAGATACAGGGGCGTAGCCAGGATTTTTTTTATCGGAGGCTATTTGAACAAGAGAGGTATATATTATAGGGGGACTGGAAAGTACTACTATAAGTTAACCAGGTTTTAAAATAGAAAAAACAGGTACCAGTATTTTAAAAAAACATAACAGTTACTTGCCCAAATATGATGAACATAAAAAGTGTATTAACTACCCATTTTACAGCACATTTCAAAAAAAAATTATAACAATATTGGGGTCTGATCTGAGCCCCCTTGCTACACCAGTGCTACAGTAGATGCCCACATCAGTGAACATAGCAGAGAACAGGACAAAGGGTACCAGCTGATGACTAATGACAGTTACTGGGTACAGTGTGCAAAGCAACTGCAGGGGCGTGCTGGAATGTTTACACTGGCCAAGTGATAGCATCACCACCGCCCATAGCGCCGTGCAGCATTCAGACACTGCTGGCCCATGTGGAAAGTGCTAACTGCTTAACCAGACCTTGTTAGACCAGTCCCAGTACATCATTAGTCATATGCCTGGTATGATCTCACAGGAAACTGCTACATCGCCCTATTAGCTCAATTTGATCACAGGCAACTGCCAGTGTTCTATGACGCACTATGTACTGCATGTTATCTATCACCTGATACTTGGGGAAAACAATCACAGACAAGTGGCCAGAAATATCCAACTGCCAACAACTCAACACTAGCCAACAATCCTCAATCCTGCTTAGTGACATGCCATCACCAGAACAATTAACACTGACACTGACAGCAGTAATGTACAGCGTCCACATTCTAACAACGGTCTTACTCATTTGCTGTTACCAAGCACATTACAGCAATCATGGCTAACAATTAAATGTAGGACCATGCAAATCTACACGAGACAGTCTCTGTCAGCTGTAGGTGAAAAGGTCACATTCACTATACGATGGCCTAAAAACACCCTTGCAACTAGTGCAAGAGCGAGAAATAACCATCGACAACAAATATTGCACTTCAATGACAATACTTCGTAAGCAGATATGTAGTCATGTCCCATACGTTGTATATTAAAATTTTCCAGATACATGACATGCAGTAGCAGAATATACTACATTAATCACTACCCAAAATTGCTGATAAAGATGGCAGAATGCTACTTAGCGACCACAGCTACACACTAATTAACTAATGAACTGTAGCAAGTTACATAAATTACTGCAGCTCAATAACTAATCACGTCATATTATTGCACATCTGTCAACAACTGGACTTTTATTAATAGACTTGGCAGATCAGAAATAACACGAATTCTATGAAGTCTTAGCATGTCAGGCTAAAAACTAAGAGCAATGGTAGAAGTATCAAGATGCACAGCAGCATATACCGAGGCAGCGGAAAGGTCTGACTGAAAACTCATGATGGCAGGAAGAATGTCCAAAGCCACACCAGCTGCCAATGGTCACTTCTTCACTTGATTCAACCACGTTGGTGATGTCACGTTTAGGAAACACCTGACACACAGCAATCATATCTCTGTCAACAACTAACTGAGCAAGCCTTCCACGCACCCGCTGGTCCATAAAAATGCCCCCCTCCAATTCAAATTATCCTAGCTCAAATACTACAGGGTGGTTTCAATGCCACTGTGCAGTTTTACTGAGCATGTGTACGTTTACTGACCGCATGTGCTGCAAAAAGATGATGATTTGGTGAAGAAATGCATGGAGTATAAAGTACAGGGTCCAAGACCAAGAGGAAGACCAAAGAGGACTGGAGGGAGGTTGTCGAAAACGAATGTCAAGCACATGAACTAAACAAAGAGGGTGCTACGGATCGTAGTAAATGAGGGAAGTTGATAAAGGATGTCTGATGATCAGGATGGATGTAAGTCCCGCTAGTCCCGACCAAAGGCCGTTAAACGGTTGTGTGTGTGTGTTACTTACCACATGCTTAGAGTGACAAAACTGCTGACGTTATGAAAAAGTCCCTTACTGCAGAGATCGAAATCGTAATTACAGTTCGCTCAATAAACATTCTTTTGATCAGCAATAACATTTCCTAAACAAGAGTTAGTCATTATCTGCACACAGAGGTAAGAAAAAGCATAATGGAATGGTAAAAATTGCAGAGAATTTCAGATAAATGGATAACACAGTTGTAGCGCTATGCATTTTTAATGTAAACGTGGCCCTTACGCGCCAGCAATGTTTGAACAGTTGAAAAGCGTCATCAAAACAAAATGGAACCTGATCAAGACAGACATGATTCCCAATGCAAAAACACCGTTGTAACGTCGTCTTTGTTAACAGGAAACGTGGATCTATTCAGTTACACTTTTACTAATCTGTACATCATTAGCCTATAAAATCTCGTGTAATATGATACCTCACTTATGAGGCTGTGGAAAGTGGAGTACTTAATAATATTGCTTTGTCGTTGGTTTTAAAACAAGCTGAAACAACCATGACTACACAAGTTTGTCTGTTCATTACGCAGAGTTCATGGTTGCAGAGTTATGTTTTCCTTAAAAATTTCTTATCAACTTTCATTTTCTTTGGCGCAACAGTGGAGGCCGTTTTTATGGACCACCCGGTATACATCATGAAAGTCACAAATGAATCAGGGAGCATGATCCGGTATTTGTATTTTTACCATCTGAATGCTGGTATCTGTAAACAGTGTAATTATAGTAACTCAGTACGTTGTTAGATACAGATATACAGATAAAAAGAGCTGACACTGCGACTGACTTCACTACGTGATCGAGTGTTGTTTCCTTAGTCATACAAAGCAGAAAATGACCCACAATATATCAATACAGGACAAATGGGCATATCACCCTGGTCAATGTTCAAGTCGTTTTACTTGAGAAATACAACCATGACCAACTGAACCAAAACAAATTCTGTATCCTGCAACTGTATTTTAACTTAGACACTATCATGCACTATTATTAATATCACTGTCTTCATTATTATTAGTTTGCTTTGACACTGTTGGTCGGGCAGCAGGAAGGGCATCCGGCCTGTAAAAAACTGAGTGGTTGGGTGCTGGCATGGTTATCTGTCTGGAGCGAGATGCAGACTTGCATATGGCCCAGCTGACGCCACTGCCTCTTGCTTCAGTAAAATCCAGATTGGCTTTACCTTTCTGGTGCCGGCTCACCCGGGTAGTCCTGGACAAAGGGCCGTTAAATGGGTGTATGTATGTATGTTAATTTATCCGACCAACCCACATCCCGTGGAGTAACACTGTCCTAAAGGCCGTCGGGCGGTTTGCTCTATTTCTCAGGACTTGTATCAGCATGCGGTCCTATTGCAGCACCCACAGAACTGGCGGAGGGAAGTCACCACGGCCGAGAAGCCAGACGCAGCAGCTAGGGGCGGGCCGCCGCGTGTGGGTGGCCGACCAGAGCATAATTGAACACAGACACTGGCACTTGCCACGGACACAGTCAGCTTAGCCACTACGTGGCTCAGCGCCTAGCAATACTGCAGCAATACTGTTATGCTCACAGTGGATCAACGGTCTCCGGGGAGACCGACGTATGCGTGCACAATGGGCATCAATAGCACGACCCGGCCCGGTCACACAATCAGTCAGTCACACGCAACGCCAGCTTGCATTCAACTACTCGATATACTACTATTACGGCAGGCTAGAGCAATAACACGGCTACTGCGAGAGTCAAAAACGCGCCACTAAACTCTTGCCCGTAACTCTGTCAAATGTTGATCAGTTTACTGCCGTTTTCGGAAGTCTTTCACTACGAGACTCAGTGGCATATGTAACAACCAAACAAGTGTCCAAAGTAATTTGGCAAATGGCCATATCACCGCATCTTGTCACACATCGCGTAAGCAAATGCACTCGTTCGCAGCGGACGTTGGGCAGGTGAACAATGCGTAGTGCATTCAACGGCAGGTAGACTACAATGGGCCATCACGTGTCCCCCTCAAAAGTGCCTCTTCTCGTGCGGGGGACTAGACACCCATCCAATACAAGGTTCCTTAGGCCCACATGAGTCTGCTTCCCAAACGGGCTCATGATCCGTCTGGCCGTTTTTGCACAGCTCACCCTGTATACACAACACTGACCGACACGCGCAAACCACACTACGGCACACCATGTCTAGCAGCGGCTGGCATCTACGCACCACGCCTGTCGACGCGGCAGAATAAGTGCCACCAATCCACCATACTTAAAACGGTATCCGCCATTTGACTATCGGCATCGGCCGATTATTTGTTTTAGTAAGCAAAACAACAAAAATGCTTTTAACTGCAGTTCACATTGATGACAATGAGACAACTAATGACTCAGTAACCAGTCACGTATTATCTTCAACATTCAACAGAACAAAGTAAAAGACGAAAGAGTAAATGAGTGGATGCTATTCAATTTCAAATATCGTTCCGTGACCTCCGTCCCATTGCTTCGAATTTTTATGAACTAGTTTACATAGACTGCTAAATACAGGAATGGGCTGGGCCAGACCATAACTAAAAACTACAAACTACTGAAACTACAGCAGGAGTGTTACGAATCTACCATCATACCATTGTGACTTCACAATCGTTACAACATGACTTTTACTGAACAAAGATGCGTCCTGAAATAAACAATCGGTAATCGGCTGATAATCTGTGCACCTCTACTTAAAACGTGCTTCTGCTGTTCTGCACTACCCTTTGAAATATCTGGCACCTGAGCCTCACAGAGGCTAATGATCCCGTTTCTTTTCTGCCTCTCTGTATAATGTATACTAGCGCCTATGGGCACTTTGGGATAGTGCTAGACCAAGCAGTCCTACAATACAGGGACTACTTGGCTAGACATATGATACACACACCAGCTGTTCCAGACCTCAGGCGCACCTTGTCGGTCGTGTCACCTACTGATACACTAGCATCATGCTACACATGCCTTATGAATCAGCAGATGAGCAGAAATAATTTAGCTATTCAGTCCCAATGGCAATGTCCACTGCCTAGCAGTAAACAAAGCCGTGCGTCCAAGTCACCAGCTACTGGTGATTCAGAGACAGTTTAAGGAGCTGTACAAATGTCCTGTTTATTTCTTTACTTTAGTCAGCAATGGCCAATGCTTGTGTAACAAAAATACGTCCAAGGCCCCTTGCTTAGTGCATTTTCTGGTACACATTCAGCGTCCCCTTTAAACCACACAACTGCTCAGCACAGACAAGCCTCTGTGGATAAAGTATGAAAATCCTTGCTGCATCAGGCAGACATTAATCACTGGCAACAGCAAGGCAAGACGAGGCAGCAAGATACACAGATAGATTTTTGTGTTGATACATTCACAGCATGCCTAGCTGCTGTATCAGCTGCATGGGTCAGTAGACACAGCAGCTGCCATCATCACTCACAATACACAACTATACTGGGTATCATTATATACAAAAAGGGGCGTGGACAACAACATGCAGGATGCCACAACAAGGGCTTATCATATTTTGTAGCCCATATTTCATGATGTTGTAGCATTATACAAAATATGCAAATGCATACGACTGGCAAAACAGCTGCCACTGATCTAGCACAGGGGTAAGGCAGATAGCAGCCTAGAACACACAGCCATAAGGCATAAACACCAAAATTACCGAAAAGAAATGTGGCAATAAAAGTGAAATAAAACTATCAGCAAAATGCTGATCATTCTACTAACCCTTGGTCAACTAACAGGTTAAAATAAACTAGATTTGACTACCCATGTACTGCAGTTCTATGCTCTAGCATGCAGTCATTAGATTATACATCATCTTGTCATCTTAGCCTTCAGACATGCACTTCTTAACAGTATCCGTCGTAAGATGCATATTAAAAATGAAAATTAAAATGCAAAAACCACCACGCAAGACTGCAAATCAGAATCGAACATTGCACTGACACAAAGATCTGAAATAAAGAGGTAATACATTTATAAGTGCAAGTAATACCACTGCAGCATCAGCATGATTTATTACAGAACATGTGGCCCAACCAACAAAACAGGTTGCCAAGCATTCACATGCAGGTACACATATTGTTCATGAATAGTTGTAGCCAAGCCAAGCCATGACAAGCCACACACAGATCAGTGTCGTGTTCTGTCTATATGCCTATCTATCTGTCTTCTCATTCTATTTACTATTAAATTCTTCTTGCTCTTGTTTCATCCACTGTAAGAGTGCAAGGTGGCAAGCGCTTTGTGTTGGCATTTTATACCAGATCCTGATTTAGATTTCCCAAAAACCACAATAAAACAACAGCAAGTCTACTGCAGCAAAATGCCTATGCCCTGCAGCATCAGCAAGCCAGCCACAGGATGGCCCAAGTTACACTTTTCAGCAGCCACACACAGAGGCAGTATAAAGTGTACATGTCCCCAGGCATTGATGCAGCTGCAGTAGTAGACAGACTGTTTAACAAATGTGAACTTAGCATCCATGTGCAGAGTGAGAAGGTAAAGGAGAAATAAAACACAAAACGAATGGAGAGCATGTCCGCAGTAAAATAAGCACCTAGACTTTCAGCAGACTGTACACCATGGAGGAAGGACCCACACCATCCATTTTAATTACATACGAATTAAAATTTTATGCACATAGCAATTGTCACACTCCATATATTAAAATCGATAAAATGACCTGTACTGTTCACAGAACTGTTCACGTTTAGATTTCTTTATAATGTCACTATTCACTGACAATATCATGGCAACGGTGGATAGTAATGGAATACAAGCACAATGCCAATACTGCAGTATACAGTATGCACTGCATTCAGTCACAGCCAACGTCCCAAACACACATTTGAACATCACACGCAACCTATATCTCAGTTCTCAATCCCAGCTGAATGCTGGGTACCATATTAGTACCACAGTAACCGCACACACTGACGACGTACTACTATTATGCACACTGAGCATTATCCGGCAAGCCAGAAAACCGTCAATTACAGCTGCAGTGAAAAGAACCTAGATTTCGGTGACGGGTGGACTTTGAAAAAAAACCTAGGTTCCAGCCTTGGTTTCGGATAGCATATACTAGTCAGGAATGGCACATGACCAAAGCAGCTGCACTGCTTCAGAAAGCCTTCAAACTGGTAAACACCGAATGCAAATAACATGTTCCAAGTTGCTAATTGTTAACCCTCCAAGCCTCAAAAAGCTTTCACCCAAAGGCAGTTTTGAACAATGCCATGCATTCATACTCAAAAAAATAACTATAAAGGGTACAGATTCTGAACTTGTCAGTAGGTAAAATCTGCTTGCCATTCAGACACAGTAGTAATATGCAACTAGAAATAAAAATATCTTACTGTGGAGTCAAAGAACACAAATGGCAAAAGTACACGTTGAACAGATCATGTAAAAGACTCTATCCGAAAACACATGAACCAACTGACCTTACGGCAGTAGTTTAGAATGTCAACAGGGTCACGGAGGCAGCCAGTGTCATCATCCTTAATCCAACCACGATCGGTCAGGTACATAGACGGCCTGTTGCACAGGAATGCAACCATTGGCTCATTTTCGCCTTCGTGTGCCTGCAATACAGCAGCAGCAACTTAATCTTAACTTCAACAGTGTCAACATGGCACAAATGCAGTCTGTCTCTCAACCTGTCTGCAATATAAATCCTGCAAGTCAAGTCAGTAAACATGTAACAACATGCAACTAGAAACTGCAAGCAATGCCTAGAAGCTGCAAAACTGGCAGCATGCCATACTCTCCCCATTGTCCATCATTGCTGATAGCGGTCCAACATGGCATGCAAAAGTAAACCCATAACACAGCTTACATACCAAATTTCACCAGGAACGGTTTGTTCTCACGCCGCTGAGAATTGACAATCCCTCCAAAATACCACAGTTTGACCCAACTTTGATATTTGCTGGTTTCTGTACTCCGTTACCGATCAGAGCCAAATTTGGCACAGTGGAACAGAATCTCAGTATACACTTCAATGCCATATTTCATCTGGATCATTTTTTCTGTCGTCCTAAAGAGGCAAAACCTGTCAAAATAGTAATATTTCGACAAAATTTGTAACGTTTGAGGGGCCTCTGACCACAGTGCCCATAACACTTCGCCAATCAGAACAAAATTTTTGGCTCGCGAGAGTATATTGACAATCTATGATTATGCACCAAATTTTGTCTGAATGAATCAGTACATTCTGCTGCCACTGACTAGGAAAACCAATTCCTCAGTCTGTTGTCATAGTTTTAGTGCTTTGAGCACAGTGTTTTATGTACTGTTTTATTATGCTGCTTTGTGCATATCAAATAAATAGTATTGATAACAAAAATAATTTAATAGCCAAATGTGACTATTTCAAAGACGACATCTTTGCCAAGTGTCAACTCACAAAAAGTGACTAGTTAAGTGTGGTTTCCACTCCAGCCAAACGTAATGCACGCATCGTACGCAACGCAAGCAAGATGCTTGCCTATAATTTAATGCAAGCTCTTTGCTTGTGATGCATGTTTCGTAAAATTTAATGCAATTACCTTGCATGCGATGCCTGCCTTGAGTAAAGATTTTATGCAGCGCAGACTACGCATGCATTGCACGCAACGCAAGATGCCTGGACCTTGCGTGAAATTGAACGCAACTCATGCAAGCATACCTGCGAGATGTCAGTAAGTAAACGAACGGAATTAACAAATATCCTACTTTGATTTTAAAAAGATTTTGAAGTGCCTGCATTGTGTAAAATCTTTAATGAGTGCACTGTCTTGGCGATGTTCCGCTGTAGGCACAGTAACTGGACACTAGGGACGTTAATTCCCGGGAAACCGCATTCCCGGGTCAAGAGTCGCAATTCCCGGGTCTCGATCGAGACTCTCGATTTCGCCCTACGTACTTTTACCTGCGTGATCGAAGCTGGATTGCTGGCGGGGGCATCGGACGACGCTGGACAATCGGTCAACGTCGCGGGTGAATGGGCGCATGAAACGGCGGGCAGCGGCCGGTCTCCGGCGCCATGGCACATGTTGAAACACATGCTGGGAAAGCGATGGGAGAATGCGATCACCAACCTGATGCCAGGTTACGGGAGACCACAGGCCCGCCATCGCATCGGCGGCCGGACGATCAGCAGACATTGCGGCGGTCGGCACATTTGATGTCTGCTCTAATGTGGCTGTGAACAGTGATCTTTCTTGTTTCCTATATACAGGCAGACTGAAGCCGCCATATTTGCACTGCCGGATACAGTGGCGTAACTAGGATCATCAGCGCCCGGTGGCAGAAACATCTGTTCCCTATGCCCCCTACTGCTTAGATATGCCACTGTCCTTTGTTTCACGGCGTTGGCATCTGTGCGTCTGGTATGCGGGGCCACGGCCGTGAAGCAAGAAGCAACAAGCTATCAACTGACAGCAAGCATAGCAAGTGCAGAGCGACAGGTGACAATTATCCCGCTCACAATAGGCCTGTTGTTGGACAGTCGCTAGTCTCAATTCTCGGAAGTCGAGAAATTCCTTTCCCAGGATCAAGAAAAAAGATCGAGACTGAAAGGGCCAGTTGTGACAGAAATAGTATAGTTATTGCTGCCTGGCTCGTACAGCACATGTAGGTTTTCTTTGGACCGGCTTTCTGGCAATATTTGGCCTTGCTGGCATAGTCAGCACACTGTTGCTCGATGTTATTCACTGTTCATTTCTGCTGGACTGTTGATGCACCGGGAACTCACCAAAAGCTGAGTCCTTGACCTCCTGCCACACAGCGTGCGGCACAGTGAATGCAGCAAAGTCAGGAGCGAGAGCATAGCTTCCGTGACTATACAGGGCACATTTTCGCAAGTCTTTCATCTGCAGCTGGTCAATGCAACTCAAGTCGACTGCGTACCGCCGCATTTGCTGCTCATGTAGTCAATCAAACTCAGGTTCAAATGCTTGGCGCAGAGATGCGTCGATGCGTTGAAGACGTCAAAATCGGCATCGGTAAGTCACAATAATGGAATAAATTAGGGTCTCACTGAAAGATGACGGGCCAACGGGTCAGACGACGGGCCAGAGAAGAAGTGAACCGTCGACGTATAGGGTTACTAATCACTATAACAGGGTATTATAGCATATTATAGGGTATTAAACCCGAAACGACTCAAAAAAACCTGGTTATTATTATCATCAAATGCACACATTACAATATACAGCACCAGAACTGCAACCATCACAGTCAAGTTAAAAATTAAACATAAAAAGTACCATGAGTATGCGAAGGCGCTATATATATTTTCTACTTACTTACTTCCGCAATAGTTCGAAAAAA